>Ga0209127_100709_pt1 | contig 11333 bp, 5 predicted proteins | sample LakSupMetagenome_FD_187469 | JGI IMG/M metagenome (GOLD analysis project Ga0209127, IMG submission 187469) | Freshwater microbial communities from Lake Superior, Canada - Sta WM archaea (SPAdes) (version 2) | ecosystem: Environmental > Aquatic > Freshwater > Lake | place: Lake Superior, Canada...
TGAGACGACGAAGAGTATGACTCGCTGCCATGTACTTATGAGATCCATGATCGGATACGGCCTCCTATATGAGGCGTCGTTAGCTGCGGATCACTTGGTCATACGAAGTGCCGGCATTACGCACCACCCGTTCTTGCTAAAGCACCATTCGATCCAGATCCAGTAGAAGAAAGCTATGCTCAGACTGAGTGCCATGGCTGGATACGCTCTTATTGTCCATGGCGGACTGAGCAGGAGCAGGTCGATCGTCAGCATGATGGCAGGCATCGCATGGAAGCCGAAGTCTGGCAGAAACGGCAACGCCACCTCAGGCGGCATGACCAGGGTCTTGTCTACCGCGGTCAGGCCCCAGTACAGTATGCTGACCAGGACTTCGAGAGGCGCCGTTCCCACCGACAGCCGGTTCTTGATTGCAAAGAGTCGAGCGCTGCCAGTGAGGTCGGCCAGGAAGCCCGTGAGGAACGTCAGGAGTGATGCTGCGAGCCCGATGATCGTGAGGAACTTAAACTGCCCGCCGTACGAGTCTGGCATCGGCCCTGGGTTCACGGTGAGGTAGCCGAAGGACGCGGAGAAGGACAGGATGCCAGCTAGATGGATAATGGCAGATAATGACCTCGAGGGCGAGGCCAGCCGTTGTCGTGCATGTCGTACCGCCATGATGCGAAGGATCAACGCAGAAGCGAACAATCAGCTTTGAAAGTAGAATAACCTCTGGGAAACGTAAGAAGACGCCTAGCTGTATCTATTATGCGGACCTTTACATGTAGAATTCAGTCGCCCTCCCCGGGTCTCATCTGGGTCCATTGCTGCAATTACATCAACGGTTCGGACGTTTGAGGTACCCGTAGCCAAGCTTCTGTCCCGAGCGGTTTAGCGCTTGATAAGCACTATCTGATTGGTTAACTCGCTCCAAATGCCCACCTGAAGGTGCAATAAACCCTGCAGACACTACATGCTTGTCAGATGGAAGCTCTGATCTTCGTCTCCGAGACGACACAGCTCGTCAATATACGCAAGAAGTCAACAACAGACAGCTGTAGGCAAGGTCTTGCCTCATGCAATAGAAGTTTGAGTCCTCTGCCGGCGCATATAACCAGTCTGGGAGCCGCAATGGCGACGACACCTGGCCAAGAGGACGAGACAAAGTCGAACAAGCGAAGCCATACCGAGTTCGCCGGTCAGGACCAAGATGGTGGGTAGTGTGCTTGAAATGCCGCGCAAAGAATACTGGACTAACGCGTCTGTCACGTAGATAGCTCTTCCGACGATGACATGGGCCCCCAGCTGCCCTCGGCGGCGCCCAAGAAGAAGCGACGAGTCCTGCCCTACGAAAAGCTGTATATCTCGGCCCTTCCAAGAGGCACTCGCTACTCCAAGTCGCTTATGCACAAGGACGCGCTGTCATACGTCACGATAACTCCTCTAACCGACTTTCTCATAACATCCTCGGTCGACGGCGTTGTCAAGTTCTGGAAGAAGGTGGCCGAGGGCATCGAGTTCGTGAAGGAGTTCAAAGCACATCTGGGCGAGATTACGTCGGTCTCTGTGAGCCAGGATGGCAGAAGCTTTGCGACGGCCGGCGCCGACAAGACAGTCAAGATCTTCGACGTCATCACGTTCGACCTGTTGGCCATGCTACAGCTCGACTACGTCCCGCGCTGTGTCTGCTGGGTCCACACCAAGGGCGCATCCCTGCCGCTTCTGGCCGTGTCCGAGGAGGAGAAGCCTGTGATACATGTATACGATGGTCGCGGCGAGAAGTTGGAACCCCTCCACACTCTCAAGGGTCTGCACCGGAGTGTCGTGAACCTGATGGCATTCAACGACAAGTTCGACTGCGTCGTATCGGCCGACGATAACGGAATGGTTGAATACTGGAGGCCAGGTGGGAGCTATGAGAAACCCGACAATGTGTTCCAGTTCAAGAGTTCAACGAACCTCTTCGACTTCAAAAAGGCGAAAACCACGCCTACGTCACTCACGATATCACCGGACGGGAAACACTTTGCTACTTTTTCGTTCCCTGACAGGAAGATCCGAATATTTGAATTCGCCAGCGGCAAGCTACTCAAAACATACGACGAGTCGCTGGCCGTGATCGAGGAGACACAGCAGGCAGGTACGGCCCTGGTAAAACTCGACAATGCCGAGGTTGGGCGGCGGCTTGCAGTTGAAAGGGAGATCGATACGCCTGCTCTGCGGAACAAGTGCAACGTTATTTTCGACGAGTCGGGGCACTTCATAGTCTTCGGGTCATATCTGGGCATAAAAGTCCTGAATACATATACGAACCAAGTGGTCAAGGTGTACGGCAAAGACGAGACTTTCAGGCCGCTGAACTTGGCCATCTACCAAGGCCAGCCGCAGAAGAAGGGCGTCACGACCGTTGCCATGGCGGCGTCAAACAACCCTCTGCTGCAGGAGTCGGAATCCCGGGATCCGATACTCGTCGCTACGGGACTGGGCAGACAGCGTTTCTACCTGTTCACCAATGAGGAGGAGATCTCCAAGTCGACCAGAGATATCCAGAACGAGAAGCCTACAACACTGGGGCAGAAGAAAGCAGAGCAGAAGAAGGTGGCCGAGACGGGTACTGCCGCCGTCATACACACCAACTACGGCGACATTCACATTCGGCTGTTCCCTGACGCGGCACCCAAGGCCGTGGAGAACTTCGTCACGCATTCAAAGAGAGGCTACTACAACAATACCATATTCCACCGCGTGATACGCAAGTTCATGATACAGGGCGGCGACCCGCTCGGAGACGGGACGGGCGGAGAGAGTATCTGGGGCCACCATTTCGAGGACGAGTTCAGCAACCTGCGACACGACAAGCCCTACACGGTGAGCATGGCGAATGCGGGCCCCAACTCCAACGGCAGTCAGTTCTTCATTACCACGGAGAGAACGGTAGGTCACCTAACAGACAACACCGTACGTGTCCATTGCGGCTAACATGCGAACCAGCCTTGGCTCGACAACAAGCACACCATCTTTGGCCGCGCCATACAGGGCTTCGACGTAATACACAAGATCGAAAATGTGAGGACGTACAAGGAGAGGCCGGAGGAGGACATCCGGATCCTCAACATCGACATCGTCTGAGTCAGCGAGCGCCGTGTTTTCAGCAGCACCACGACGATACGTCTGAGGCCGCAGCCAGTACAGCGATAGGTAACAGCGCCATGGGGCCGAGGGTGACCTTGGATTTGTCTAGTTTTTTGATGTCGTCGGCTGTCGATGCCGCGATTGGTCCGTCGGTAGACTTGGCGGTGGATCACCCGCCTACGGTCCGGCTTATCTGACCAAACCTGAATCCCGACCGGACGGCCGACTCATCGACAATGGGGAAGTGATAGCGGACCAGCTCTTCTGGCTTGCGGTGTGGTCAAATCCCGCTAATACATTATGTGATACCCAAATAACTTTGACTCCCTTTACCTGTACCCTGCAATACTTACCTCGCTGGTGTTCTGTTTTCTTATCTCGACGTTGACCACTATCGACCTTTGGCTCTGATGCCGCTTAGCGTGATTGTTGGGCTATCACTACCCCTCCTATGCTATCACAACCCCAAAGGCATAGAGACAGCATCCAGCCGAACACGATCGCGGGTCTGAACCCATCGTACTATGCCACGGCCGAAGAAGCCTGGGGCGCCGGAGCCCAAGAAGCGTAGTCGGAACGGTTGCTGGTGAGCGCTCCCGGATGGCTGCGTATGCTTGAAGGAGTGGTCGCGTTAATACATCAACCTCGTATCACAGGCCGTGTAAGAATAGAAAGGTCAAGTGCGACGAAGGACACCCACAATGCGACAAGTGAGTTCCTTAACCCGAGAGCCGGATGGCAGTTCTCTGCCCCCGTAAGCCGACGCAATAGCTAACCAGAGACCTGCATAGTTGCCAGAAAGCCAACATAGAATGCGACTACTCAGTCCGTCTAAACTGGCTAGGGGATGGCAACTACCGCCCCACGAAGAAGAAGCGACCCGACGAGATGTATGCAGATCCATCGACGCCTTCAACGTTGCAGTCCAGTACGAGTCTTTCTCATGATGGCAAGAATGAGCTCAAGCTGGACACCCGGTTCCATGCCGGAGAACCCCTCCCCCATCTCAGGAGTGCAGTCAACCCGGAACCGCGTTTACTAAGACCGGCTCACTCTGCGCCGTCGTCGGGTCTCTTTACTCCAACTATGAGCGGGGGACACCCGAGATCTTCCTCTGACGCACCTCCCCCGAGTAGCTTGGTACACAAATATCAGACCTCCATCGCTGACGGTCCGGTAATGCCTCAGGAGTCGTCGCGAGACCATGGCCCTGATCTATATGAACCGAATGCCTCTGACAGATATGGCGAGGGCCCCGCACCTAACGGAGAAACCCATAGTTCGAGGAGTACAGGCGTCGAAGGAGCATTTCCTGATACTGTAACGGACACTGCGGGCACACCACTCTCGCCGCAACCTCCTTGGAAGAAATTTCGATATGGTTTCAAGTCAGTCAACCTTGAAGGCAGCACAGAAGTGCCGCCCTGGTCTCCGTCATCCCCGTCCACTGTCGGGTCGCCCGGGGTAAGACCATGTCTGCAGTCGACCTTCTCGCTGCCTTCGGCGCCTTCGCCCATGACATCCGTGTCGACACCGAGCGGTGAGGATGAGAACCGTTGCATATCGATCAGTACACCTTATTTGCCGCTGCCTTCGGATACTCGGCGACTCTCCGTGCAGTCATTGCTTACCTCGTCTAATGAACCCTCCAGGTTGGGCGGGCGGGCCTTTTCCGGACTTGGACCATGCAACGATCATGTGCGCGCGACGACTCCCGAGACGGCTACTTTCTATGGATATGACAATGGACAGCCAGACAGGGATCTTGGCCAGAACGACGACTCAAATGCCATAGTCGGGTACTCGCCGACGGATTCCAGGGCAGGACACGGGTCCTCTTCTGACAAAACGGCGCGAGAGAGCCGTCCATCTGACTTCGGCTTCGGAATGCGGGAGACGGGAAATTACTACGAGAAACGCGTCGAGGTTTGGATCTCGAAGGAGCTAGAGCCTCTTCCTCCCAAGCTCCGGCAAAACCCCATGAACCTGCTGTACTTCCACCACTTCCTCAACCACACCGCCAGGGTCCTAGTGCCGCACGATGACCCTCAGTCCAACCCCTTCCGTACCGTGCTCCCTCAGATGGCAGTCAAGCACGACAACCTCCTCAGCCTCCTCCTCGCATACTCGGCATCTCATCGAGCACGCCACCTCAGATACCCCCAACCGAGCCTGCGCATCGCCCACCTGGTCCAGGGGGTCATCGCAGACCTGCGCTCACTAGTGCAGCAGTCGATGAACAAGCCGGAAACAATCATCTCGACCGCCGACCTCGCAGCGGCCATCATGCTTGCCTCTTTAGAAATAATCTCTCCGGCCGCCATCGGCGGCTCCATCCCGTGGCACCACCACCTCAACCTCGCGCGCGAGCTGATCTCCCGCATGCCTGACGGCCTGCGGCGCGTCCAGGGACCGTCGCAAGAGCACTGCGTCCGCTCCCTCCTCTGGAGCTGGTTCGCCTACCTGGACGTCCTCGGCAGCCTCAGCGGCGGGCCCGCCACCCTCCTGACGCCCTCCTGCTACACCACCGGCGGAGGACCACTGTCCCCCGCCTTCCCCCACCCGGACCTCTCCCACCCAAACGAAGAAGACGAGGACACGGAGCGCATCGACTGCATCCTGGGCTTCACCCCGCGCTGCGTCTTCATCCTAGCGCGCATAGCCGAGCTCGCGCGGCACTGCGAGCAAGCGCGCCTGCGCTCCTCGCCGGCGTGGGGCGGGCCCGACGCCGCCACCCGCGCGGCGGCGGCCTCTCTCGAGACGGCCGCGCTCCGGAGCCTCGCGGCGCCGAGCCGGCCGTGCGGGCACGTGCACGCGGCGTCGCCGCTGAGGCGCTGGGACAGGACGCAGATGGCGGCCGCGAACAGGGCCTTCCACCACGCGGCGCTGATACACCTCCACCGCCGGGTGCTGGGCAAGAGGTCGTCGCATCCGGATGTCAGGGGCGCGGCGCAGAGTGTGCTCGAGTGTCTGGAGCATGTCGAGCGGGGGAGCAGCGCGGAGCTGTGCCTGCTGTTTCCCATGTTCACCGCTGGGTGTGAGCTTGTGGATCCGGTCGAGAGGGGGGCGATACTAGAGAGGGTTGTTAGTGTTGAGAGGACGGGGATGGTGCAGGTGAGTTCCCCGCCCTTTGTGCTCGTGCGTGCGAGATTGGGTGCTCTGCCTTGGGGAAACATCTATGTGCTGACGGAATACACAGGTTCAACGAGCGCGGAAGCTGATGGAGAAGGTGTGGGAGACAGGTCAGCCATGGGAGACTCTGGTTGATGCCGAGTTTATTGGTTGAACATTGCCGTTACTAGCCGATGCGCCATCCTAACCTGTCTGACCTGGGAAGCTCGTGTAACAATCCTCTTACACCGACAGTAAGGTGCACCGACTGATGGTACAAAAGCTTTGGATGAGAGAAGATCATCCCGGAGACGTGTGCCTCTATAGTGTATGCCACGTCCGAGGCAGCTTCGGATGAGGGTCATCATGGAACCCTTTCACTGGCAGGCTCTGACAGACGGGGTGTTGTCGCCTGGCACGACAGCGAACGAAGAATCCTGACATCCGCCATTTCTACAGCACATTTGCTTCCTGCACTCATTCGCACTTTCCTTCAATAGATAAATCAACCGACTAAACTTTAACATGCCATAGGCAGAACAGCAGGCTCAACAGCACATCCGCCAGGGCTACGAACAGGTTGTTGAAGAATATCGATGGAAAAAAGGGATGGATCGCGGCGCACATTTCTGGATTCACAGCGCAGCGAGAGGTTGCTCGGGTGGAGTGCCAGGCGCTTGGGGGACAGCGTTGAACCACGTGACTCTCCGCCCAAATCCGCATTAAAATCATTTTCGTCTGGCGCCCGCAATCTTCAACTCGACTCTACACCGAATCGAAGGATCAACTCTCGACTGTCACAGCCGTGGGCCTTGAGGCTGTACTTGTCGAATAAACAGTATCTCAATCTAAGGAGATAGAGGATGTCATGATTTAGACGATTTCTCCGCAATGAGTGGCATCTGCCATACTCTTGAAACTAACACTCCAAACCTCCAGCTTTCATCAATCGGTATGTTCCCAACCCTTTCCCTTCTTTCCCAGCACACAGGTCACACTTCCCCCTCAAATGATGAAGTACGCAGCACGTCTGCACCCTCTACTCAAATTAGGAAGAGCCGTCTTAGACCGCCCCGGGCTACTCAAAACTCCCTTGTCGCCCACCTCTTCTCTCTGCGTGTCTCTTCCCTACCTCGCCTCTTTCCGGTGCCCCTCCAATTCCTCTACAAAGCGCGGCAGGCCAATCCCTCCGTGAGGGAGCGGAGGGGTTGCTGGAGGAGGCGTGGTCGGGAGGGGTTGCTGCGCCGGAGGGGGAGAAACCGTGGCACCGGCGAGGGGGAGCTCCCTCGGCGCCGGCCGCGTCGAACCGCTCCCTTGTCCATGGCTGAAACAGGCCGACGTCTGCACCGTCATGTGCTGGCGGGATGGGGGAGTGGCGAGGCGTGTGCTGGTGTGGGGATGGTGGTGCTTAAAACTCGGGTTTCTGAAGGGCTTTGATGATGTGACCTCCGTGTGTTCTGGGATGTCTTACGCGAGGGATATGACATACAGTTTGCTAACAGCTGTCAAGTATAGGATCTTGGGTGCCTAGCTAGGGTTCGGGACTGGGATATGAATTACGAAAGCTGTGAAGAGGCGTGCTTCCGCATGGTATGAAGACTCAGTTGGGTGTGGGTTGTGCTTCAATTTGGGAGATTGTCTCTCTATGATAGTCCTAGCTCTAACGATGCCATTGCCAACATCCTTCCTGCACGTGTCCTAACCTAACTCTCACTCGTATCTGCCCGTGCCACGTCCAGAAGCAAACAATGACTTGCGAAAACGCATGAGACGGAAAGATATGCGAAAGAAACCGGTTGGTCGAGAATTCACATGCCAAAGCAAAAAGCTGAGACTGAGGAAGGAGAATGCGACGGCCAAGATAAAAGCATGAGGCAGCTCCCTCGAGCAACATAGGTCTTCATTGTCAGATTCTTCTGCACACAACACTCCGCCTCGAATTCCCCGAAATATCAGAAACAACACTCGCTCCAACGTCAATTCTTCGTCATATCATAACTTAAAACATGAGGAGGGTCTTCAGGAGAGACTTCAGACCACGGGTATCCGCCATACAGCTGCAAAAAGCAACGTTGCGGCAATGAAGGATGTGCCATTGTTCGTTGATACTACTCCATAACGCTGAGCACGTGGGGTGAGGCGCTGGTGTAATCACATGGCCCGCTGCTGGAGAAACTGTACAAAGTCCCCCTGTGACCAGTCCATGTCCTGGATGTCATTCAGCATGTCCTGCGAGTTTGGCTGAGAGAAGCCAGCCGCCATGCTCGGTACTTCGGCTGCGAAGAGCGAGTTGTTGTACATCGGTTTCGACATGCCACTGTCCGGGTACAAGACAAAGTCCCTGTTATCGCCCATAACTGAAAAGTCGTGGTGCTCGTCGAACCCCTCGTCGACGGCCGCCATGGACGTCGGCGTAAAGAGCATGGCATTGCCGTGCCCAATCGGCGAGATGTGCGGCGCCTGCTGTGGCTGAGCTAGCTCTGCCGCTGTGAACGGAGCGAACTGCTGCGGGAACTCCTTGTAATAGACGGCGTTGGGAATTGGAGTCGGAATCTGGACGGGGGCGGCGTAAATGTCTTCGTCCAGGGTGAAGTCGGCCCCAATGTCCTGGTAGGCTGAGTTCCGATCAGCGCCAGAGTCCGTCGACGGAGTGCCATTGTCGATGGGCGAGTAGTCCAGCTGGATGTCCTGAGGGAAGGTGCCGAAGTGAACATCACTCGGGACGTATGTCGGGAAGTCGAGGTTGCTGTACAGCCCTCCAAACGAGTGGTCATCAGGCGGCGTTGCGACTCCGATGCTATGGTCGCTTGGGGGAGTAGGCAAGTTGACGAGCTGAGGCGTTGTATGGGTGACGCTGCCCCCCGAGACGCTAGGACCCTTCTTGCCGTTCGTCTTGGTACGGACGTAGGTCCAGTTGTGCGCCTTCTCCATGTGCTGCTTGCAGTTTGACTCCCTCTTCGACTTGTAGGGGCATGGCTTGAACAAGCATTCGTACATGGGTGGTGCCGCCGAGTGTTTGTCATTGTGATGACGGTCCATCTCCTTCTCGGTCGGCCAGCCGAAGGTGTGATACTTGCAGGTTGGGACAGGGCACTTCCACGGACGAGAGTGAGTCTTTTCATGCTTGGTGAGGTCACATGGGCGTTTGAAGTCTTTGGTGCAGCCGGGGAAGCTGCACTTTTTGGGGGCGAGCTCTTCGGGGGTGGCGTTCTTCTTGCGGCGGGCCATGGAACGCATGATGGCGTCCTCATCCTCGAGCTCCGCGCTGGCAGAGCGCTTGATCCGGACAACGTCCTTGACCTCCTCCTCGACCACATCAACAGGAAGTCCAGTTGCAAGGGAGATGGCCCTGCCATTCTTCTTGACGCGAACAAGTTCGGCGTGGCGACCGTTGACAGTCATTCCGCCGTGCAGCTTGATCTCGTCAGTCCTGGCGAAGGTGTTAGCAACCTGAACAGTGCCAGATAACGGACGGGTGGAAGCATACGGGTCAACGTCCATGTCGTCTGTCTCTCCGCTCTTCTTGTTCGCGTCAGCCAGTTGTTGTGCGTATTGGCGGATCTGGTCAACCAGGTCGATAAAATAGCCTTCGGAGTACAAAGGGTCGCGAGGCCGTGTCCGTTCACGTTCGCCGAGGTACCCCACGGTGGCTTGAAGGCAGGTGATGGTGGTGAGGCAGAACTCAAGGTACAGTCTGGCGACGGTGGTCCTCTCCTTTAAGCACAGGAAACGATAAGTAACTCCCCTGGCGCCTTTGTCGTTGCAGAGTTCACTTACTGGAGCAAGTAGCAGAAGAGTCTTCTCGACATCTCTCAGGCAGACGATCTCTTTCTCCTGGATCTTCCTGGGACACTCGAGAACAAGCGGATGGAAGTCCTTGAAAGCCCGCTCTGCCAGAAGGGGTCCCAGAGTGTGCTCGTAGATGGAACTGGCCGCCTTCGCGCTGAGGCCTGGAAGGCCCGTGGAGGACGAAGAGCCAGCAGCAGCCGACCTCGTCAGGGCCGAAGACCTGACGGTAGCCCTCTGGCTCTTGTTGGAAGCACCGGCTTGCTTCTCGTGGCTGGTAGCGATGGAAGTACCGAGTCCACTGTCGGACTCATGGTGACGCGAGGCACGGCGGGTGCGAGACCGCAGGACGCGGCGCTCGAGCTGAAGTTCCTTGGACATGAGGATGGCGTCGAGGGTGTGATCCAGCAGACCGCGAGGGATAGGAAGACTGTCGTCACGGAACGAGGACGGCGGCTTCGCGGTCAACGAAGTAAGAGTCTTGTCGATGTCGCTTAGAGTGAAGGCGACTCGGCGACGGTGAGCGTCTATGACATCGTCGAGGTTGGTCTGAGACCGGCGCGGCAGTGAGGGCGGTTGGAAGTCGACGGGTTCTGGCGAGCTGGGAGATGTAGGAGAATGGAAGGTGGCGCCCTTGCGGAGGACCATGTTCGTCTTAAGTGAAAGAGCGCCAGCGTCCCGGCGAGTCACCGGAGTCCTTCGAGGGTTGCAGGACATGTTGCCGGGAGATGCGGGGTGAAACCGAGATATATGATGTAGAAGTGGGCGAGACCTGGGTCCAAGAGCAGCGTCAGTACTGTCCATTGGCGGTCGATAAGGCTGAGAGCGGACGGTTAGGTGTGAGTCACAAGTGCTATGTGTCTTCACACCGAATCCAGGATAGTGTCTCGGGGGAACAGAGGACGTGACGACACTTCCCGCCACAAGATTGGTCAATCAGACCCCAAACAGCAGAATTATCGGTGATCGAGAACGAGTCAAACCGACACGGAGCCAGCAACGAGAGATGCAATGCACTGGGGGAAAGAGATAACCAGGGGGGGGAAACGTCTTACGTTGGCTTGGGTAGGACTCGACTCCAGAGGACAAGATCGCCCGCCCAAGGACGCACGGGTGTCTGCTGGTTCACACAAGGACTTGACGAGGCGTGAACAAGGGCGTGAGATATGCCAAAGCAGGAGAGCAGGATAGACACGAGTCGAACGAGGAAGAAGCCAGGACCAAGTGAGGTGTCCGGGACCGATATACAGGATGGATGGCAGTGCTCAAGGTCTGGGCGTGCCGGGATGGACCGCCGTGGTTGTATGAGCCGAGAAATGCTAGAA
>Ga0209127_100710_pt1 | contig 11327 bp, 8 predicted proteins | sample LakSupMetagenome_FD_187469 | JGI IMG/M metagenome (GOLD analysis project Ga0209127, IMG submission 187469) | Freshwater microbial communities from Lake Superior, Canada - Sta WM archaea (SPAdes) (version 2) | ecosystem: Environmental > Aquatic > Freshwater > Lake | place: Lake Superior, Canada...
GAGAGTACTACGGAGACTTCAAGCTTCACTACCAGCGAGACTGCGACATCCAGCTTTACCGAGAGTACTACGGAGACTTCAAGCTTCACGACTTCGGCCACAGAGACATCCAGCTTCACTGAGAGTACTACGGAGACTTCCAGTTTTACAACTTCGGTCACAGAGACTTCTAGCTATACCACAACAACTTCCACAACTACAACTGAAGTATCGAGCTTCACGACGTCAACTACGGAGACTTCAAGTTTCACAACATCTAATACCGAGATTGACAGCTTCACGAGTTCAGTAACTAGCACGGCGACAAGCACGGCTAGCACGACGATTACTGGAACTTTTACTGCCACCGCAACGTAGGTGGCTCTCTCGTCTGCCCGCTAATCGTTATCTGGTCCTTTGATCGTCTCGTCGTCTGGTCATCGTGTAATCCGCTAACATCCTCGGCTTGACAGTGCCACGGCCGCCTGCAACTACGTGAAGAACTACGGCTTCGAGACGGCAGGTACCGCCGGCGACCCCGTCCCCGACTGGACCGTTAGCTTGGCGACAGGCAGCAGCCTGAGCGAAGTCGGGACGGACAGCGGCGTGACCCCGATCCAGGGCAGTCGCCAAATCCGTTCCAACGGAAGTGGCAGCTTCAATACCATCACGCAGACGATTTCTCTCTGTCCGAGCACGACGTCGCTCACGCTCACGGCCTGGGCCAGGGAGTACATCCCCGGTAGCGGGTCGGGATGCACCCTGAGGCTCTGCGTCGGCGGCGCGTGCACTAACTTCGATATCACGGCGACGTACTCTGCCTATAACGTCAAGGGCACCGTCAGCGGCGCGTCCGCTACCATCAGCGCCGGGCTCGCTTGTGGAGGGGGTAGCACTTCCAGCACCAGAGGGTTCCTCGACTTTGTCACTGTCGGTTGAGCCTAACTTGCGTTCGTGTAGAAAGATAATTCTCTTCAGGATCTTCGCTTCGTTAGTGGATGGCGTGGAGTAGGAGGTAATGGAACGGAGTATTTGCGGGGTGGTAACTTTATGGGCAATGTTATTATGCTTGATGATGGCTGACGGTTTGGCTTTAATATTTTTACCTCTTGTTCTCACAATTTAATTCTGTTTACCTTTCGACTCACATTGTCATCCGGCCAATCATACTATCTGATATGGTCAGTTTACTAAACGTGCACGACACTGAGGCGTATATTGCTGGCGCACGTACCTTAACTCCGAGACAACTCCATGCTAACCCTAACCCCGAGAGTAGCATAAAGTCCCCTTAGCACGCTGGTGAGAAGTTTCTGGACAGGAGATGATAGATCCATCGACAAGACCAAGAGATGAGGCAGAAACGAATATTCAGTGGGACCGTTGGGCTCGACTTTGTTCAGACCATGTTTACAGCTTTGCCAAAGAGGGAGATGGAAGACAAGTTGAAAGTTTTGGTTTCGTGAGGAGGCTAACGATCGACGGTAACAGGCGTACAGGCAAGCGTGCCTCGAATGTATTCCAACCATTTTACTCTGTGCTGGACTTATGGAAAGTCAGACGCTCGACTGTAACACGGCACCATGCTTCCATGTGACTGGTGATGTTGTAAGTCGGCAGAACTGCGGTTAGAGTCGGTGCTGAGGTCAGCCCGGCCCGATGCGACTAGGTGGAATTGCGTTATGCTCGGCTGGAATTCCGCGATGACCTCACTAAGAACCACCCCACCTGCCCAGATAAGGAAGGCTTGATAAGGAAAGCTACCCCTCATTGACGGATAAATAAACACGAACTTCACGCAGACCGGATTACTCATATGATGTCTTCAAGTCGGCTCGGTCCAGTCTCGCAGTCATTGCTCCATACACAGTAAAACAGCGACAGAAGACTGTGGGCACATTGAAGGCCGATCGGAGTCGGAGATAAGAGGAGGAGCTACTTAAGAACTAGATACCATCCACACTCTCTACTGCTTGGACACTAACTTAGACTCAACAAACACTCTCTTCCCTCTCTTCTCTCCCAGGCTACGCCCGATCTCAACAGCCAAAATGCCTCTGATCGCAACCCGCCCAACGAACAGGATCATCCTGGGGCTGATGACCTTTGGACCCGACGAATCCGCCGGGGCGCGCGTCACGGACCTGGCCGAGTTCAACAAGGCGCTCGACATCTTCCAGTCGCGCGGCTACAACGAGGTGGACACGGCGCGCGTGTACGTCGGCAAGCAGCAGGAGGCTTTCACCCGCGAAGCCAAGTGGAAGGAGAGAGGCCTGACGCTAGCCACCAAAATCCAGTACCCCAACCAGCCGGGGCTCAACCAGCACGACAAGGTCATCGAGTCGTTCGAGACATCGCTAAAGGAGCTGGGCACTGATACCATTGACCTGGTGTATCTGCACGCTGCCGTACGTTCCTGCAACCAACGCCAATCTCTCCCTCTCAGCTCCTTTCCTCCTCTAACAACCCCTCGTGTGTGTGCGAAAACAGGACCGCGCAACCCCCTTCGCCGAGACGCTCTCGGCCCTCGACAAGCTCCACAAAGCCGGCAAGTTCGTCAACCTCGGCCTCAGCAACTTCACGGCCTTCGAGGTGGCCGAGATTGTCATGACGTGCAAGTACAACGGCTGGGTGCGCCCGACCGTCTACCAGGCCATGTACAACTGCATAACGCGCGGCATCGAGGCCGAGCTGATCCCGGCCTGCCGCCGCTACGGCATCGACGTGGTCGTCTACAACCCCATCGCGGGCGGCCTCTTCAGCGGCAAGATCAAGAGCGCCGACATGGTCCCCGCCGAGGGCCGGTTCTCGGACAAGACGCACACGGGCAAGATGTACCGCAACCGCTACTTCAAGGACAGCACCTTCAAGGCCCTGCAGATCATCGAGGCCGCCGTCGAGAAGGCCGGGCTGAGCATGATCGAGACGGCGCTGCGGTGGACGGTGCACCACTCCGCCCTCAAGGTGACGGACGGGAACGACGGGATCATCATCGGGGTCAGCAGCGCCGCGCAGCTGGAGGACAACCTGACGAATCTGGAGAAGGGCCCGCTGCCGGACGAGGTGGTGCAGGCTATTGAGGAGGCGTGGAAGGTGAGCAAGGCGGATACGGTCAATTATTGGCATCTGGACCTGAAATATGGGTATGATACGCGGGAAGCGCTGTTTGGGAAAGATGCGAAATAGGGGCTACTAGCTATGACTTGAAACTAGCACATGCCTTGGATTCAATGTGTTGTTGGTTCAAAAGCCCTGCGGTCAAACACGACCATCCACAGTCTCCTCTGTTGCTCAGATAAGCTGGCATCACTGACCCGGTGCCTCACGCCTCGACTTCGACTGCGGGTCAAAGAACGGCTTCTCGCCGAGGGATACCACACGGTTCCCCTGCCGCTTCCCAACATAGTCATTCGTGGCCGTGTGGAACACGGAGCGGTTGTCCCAGATGGCGAGGTCGTTCTTGCCCCACCGGAACCGCACCTGCAGGTCGTGGTTCTCCGAGATGACCTGGTTGAAGTACGCCTTGAGCACGTCGCTCTCCCGCTCCGTCACGCCGTTGTACCACCCCGCAGCAACCTGGTGCGCGGCGCCGAACAGCGACTTCCACCCGGTCACCGGGTTGGTGCGCACGACGGGGTGCTCGGCCTTGAAGTCCAGCCCCGTGTTCTCCGGCGAGCCGCGGTAGTCGTCGATCAGGTCCTCGCCAAAGGTGTCCTTGACCTTCACGAAGTTAGGCTGGTAGTGCGTAGCCGTCAGGCCCTCGGCCAGCTTCTGAAACGTCGGCGACAGGCGGTCGTAGGCCTCGTAGCCGCTGGCCCAGAGCGTGTCCCCCCCGGCGTCCTGCGGCGGCTGCACGATCTTCAGGATGGCGTAGTCGGACGGGATGCGCTCGAAGGTGATGTCGGCGTGCCACCCCTCGCTCGCGAGCCGTTTGGACCTGTGCGAGAAGCGGTCCGAGTAGAACTTGCGGTTCTGCTCCGACGAAATGACCGAGACCTCGTCGTCGAGCTTGCCGTTCTCGTCGACGGCGATGCCGCGCTTGCTGTTGGACAGCGCGTGGCGGTGAAGCTTGGAGGACTCGGGCTTGCCCGTCAGCTCGCCTAGGCGCTGGCCGAGGAGCTTTTGGTCCTCGATGTTCAGGTCTTGGTTGCGGAAGAAGAGGACGCCGCGCTCGGAGACTGGCTAGGGGTTAGTTTGAGGGACGTTTTCGTCTTGGGGCCTTCAGCTTGCGTACCTAAGATTGCCAAGTCGCGGAGCTTGGTATCATCACGAAGGATCTCGCTGAGCTGCAGCTTGGGAAACTCGCGACCGATGACGTTCGTGACGTCGAAATGGTCGTAGGAATCCAGGGAACCAGAGTAGGTTAGGGGCCCGGACAGGCGCGAGGCAGTGGTGGAGCCTTGTGCTCCCTTGGTAGGGACGGCAAATACAGGGGCTTCAGGCTGGATATCGACATCTGCTGCTGGAGGAGCCATTGTGTCGTAGATGTGTTTGGCCGTGCAAAAAGGGGTACTACGGATGGTATATAACTGTAGGATAGGTGGACTTAGCGAATGGGCTGGTGGTTGTTGAACTTCATGAACTGGGATATGGACTTCGAGGAGACCAGACCTAATACTTATGCACAGAAGCTCGCTCTGTCGCCGTCAGTCATGCCAATGTGTCCGCAGCGCACAGTCGGTTCTTTCAGATGGTGTGCGATGCTCCGCTCTTCACGTCAACGGTTCTGATATGGCTATCTGCCACCCGATCTAGTCGGCGCCTCAGAGATATGATAGTATACGAAGAGACGCGGACTGTGTAAAATGCCCATGATGTTGGATATCGGACTCCTGCAAATGTGTTAGGCCAATGATATTCTCCCAGTACCAGCAATACAAAGTCAGAATGATTGGCTCGTCGGGTATCGGTCGTTGTCGGGTGTTTTCCGCTTTCATTGAGGATGTCGAGGGAGATAGAGGCGTGGCAGATATCGCGTCATCTTGCGCCACCTCCGCATCCTGACACTGGACTTCAACGTCGAGGCGTCATTCTCGAGTTGGTTGACAACAAGATGGTCTCGATCCAGAAGCGTCCTAGCTTAAAAGTCTGGCAATATTCTTCAGAAACATTGGCGCTATCCGGAAGTGACGGCACAATCGCATTCTTGACGTCCTGCTTGGGCGGTCTCGAAATCCCTGGTCCCTTGCTATTTCTTGATCTTGAGAGCATGTCGTTTAGGAGATTACCTGTTCTATAACATCATTCAAGCAGAACCTGCAAAAGTTCTGGATCAGCATCACGAAAAGAGTCATTACGTTTGGGCTGTAACACCCGGACTTGATGTGCGATCATACATGGGGCAGTGTTAGTGGCATAGTGTATTTCCCTCCAGGGTGCCTGTGTTCGAGTAGTATCTCGATATGGCTTGAAGAGACAAATCATACGGCCACGTGGTATTTTTTTGGAGTCGAACATCTCGTTACTCCCAGCGCCGTATTTCTACAAAATACTGCTCACGTCGCACACCTCTTGAGATACAACTCAGGATTAGCTACAAATTACCATTCAACCACATCGAGCCAAAGACATCACAGAGTTATAATAACATATATTTTCCTAGTCTTCGATACCCGGTTGGGATTCTGTGTCGGACTGTCCGCACTTCACTTAGGTATGCTTAGGTACTTCCAGGTTATCTCCAGTGACTGCCCGATGATATCGCAGTCCTGCTATCTACTCTCACCCATTGTGATCAATCAGACTCAGTATCAGCCTTCTTCATGTCAACATATTCAGCTCATCTCCCTTCCGCAACACGGCTACTTCGACTGAGGAGTCAGCATCCGCTTCCAGCATCTACAACCAGAAAGCAACAGGAGTATAATACGCATAAGCCCGGAGAGATGAGTAACCAATCGCGAAAGCAGGGAAGTTTCCACAGGGACGAGGTGTACGATCTCGGGGCTACCACTTCCATTTCCGGTTTCCTAGATAGCGAGGCATATCAACGCCAACGCTGCCTTGATTATCCGGCCTCGAATTGAGAGACTTGCAAAGCTAGCCAATTCCTACAAGGAGACAATGAGCAAGCATGTGCTCTCACCATGAATCTCTCGGTCTACAAAGTGCTCGATATTGCTCAATTATTCCTCGGACCGCCCAGCAGTTCCTTGTTTATTTATGCTCACAGCTTTTGTCTTCTGATCAGTTCGGCATGTCTTAAAAGGCTCAAAAATGCTCAAATCCTTCCGTCCGACAATACAACCCTATGTCTAGGAGCGTTTTGGGTGTCGTAGCATGGCTCCGGAGGGATGTATATAAGGTATTGTAAGTTCATCCATGCACATTAGAGGCAAAAATGGTTCTGTCCGCTCCCACCATCCCGCGAGGGACTGTTCTGTGTTTATTGACGCCCTTATGTATTTGTCTTTTGGGTTGTATCTAGAGACTGAGCAGCCTGAATCTTCAGTGTGACGGGGTCCCAAGAAGTCTTTCGCTCGTTGATCAAGTTTAAACGTTGCAATCTTTTACAGTGCCGTGGCGCTGCCCCCTTCAAGAAGTACCAGCCCCCAACATGGCTATCATGGCTTTGTGGCTCCGAAGTTTGGCTGTCTTGGGAGCGATGTTGTCAACAGCCCTTGGAACACAGCTCACGCTGCCAAGTCAAGATCCTTGGTATTCAGCGCCTCCCGGATTCGAGGCAAAAAGCCCCGGCACGATCCTTCGCATCCGCGAAGCACCTAGCAATATCTCCATCCTCGTCAACAACACCGCTGGGGCGTATCAACTCCTCTTCCGGTCGACAGACGCCTGCTACAGTCCCTCGTGGGGGGTAACAACCGTCTTTCTTCCATCCAAGGCTGCCCAAACCCGCCGGGATGCCCGCGCCTTGGTCTCGTACCAGATCCCGTACAACACCCCAGACGTAGACCAGAGCCCGAGCTACGGTCTATCCACCATCTACGGCGAAAACATCATGGCCAACGTGCGAGAGGGACTCAGTCGCGGCTGGGTAATGAGCGTGCCGGACTTTGAAGGCCCGTCGGCGGCTTTCAGCGCCGGACTCCAGGCCGGCCACGCGGTAATCGACTCGGTACGCGCCGTCCTCTCCTTCGACAAATTTGACGGCCCCGAGGAGATCCGCTACGCTCTCTGGGGGTACTCGGGCGGGGCGCTGGCGAGCAACTTCGCGGCAGAACTCCAGGCGTCTTATGCCCCTGAGCTGAGCTTTGCCGGGACGGCGATGGGAGGCATACCGTCCAACTTCACGCAGATCGTTTACACGGTTACCGGAACGGCGTCTGCGGCTATTGTGCCCTACGTGCTTCTCGGCGCCACCTCCCAGTACGAGGGGGCGAGAGAGTATCTGCTCGGGCAGCTGCGAAAGGACGGTCCGTACAACGCGACTACTTTTCTCGCCGCGCTGCACACCTCGGCAGCGGAGGCCGTGTCCGCGTTTTCCGGACAGGATATATTCGGGTACTTCATCAATGGAGACGGCATTCTGAAGGCGCCTGAAATGGTCCGCGTGTTAGGAAACAATTGGTACATGGGATACCGTAAGTAAATTTCCCTCGCAGCTGGGAGCCTGGTCCTTAACTGGCATTAATGCCGATTCAGATGGCATCCCCCAAATGCCGGTCTTCGCGTACAAAGCCATCAATGACGAACTCACCAGCATCGAATCGACGGATGACCACATAGGCCGAATCTGTCGCGTGGGTGCCAACGTTCTCTACCAGCGAAACACCGTAGGACTTCACGTTGACGAGTACGTTAGCGGCGGAGCTGAAGCGTTGAAGTGGCTCAGTCGAGTCTTGGATGGGGAGCAGCCCAGTCCCACTGTGGGATGTGAAGTCCGAAATGTGACATTGGGCGTGCCAGCCTAAGCTACTTTCTTCAAACATTAGAACACTACATGTCGAGATTAGTATAGCGTATGTTTTTGCATTATTCAAGATAGTGAGTGTGGATTGAAATAACGTAGAGCTAAGCAAACGGGTTCCGGAACCGTGCAACGGTAAAAGACTGTGTTAGATAGTGCCTCTCCTGCGTCACCTCTTCAGTCAAGGTAAATCCTGCCAATGGCATCCTAGCCCACGTACTATTCAGATCGTACCGCCACACAAGGTAGCGATCTGGCTTCCCAACCCGAACATGGACGTATCGGTAGTGCTCTTGAACGTCGCAATACCGCCTCCAGGCCCGCTGAACGAGAACCTGCACGTGTAGTCGTGCCCGGGAACACAGTCCGCCGCCGTCCCCGCATCGCCGTTCTCGTCCAGGGTGCAGATGCCGACCTGCGCGTCGCCGACGTCGGGCAGGGTGTATGTGTGGAAATTGTCGCAGCCGAACGCGCACGGGAACGGGTTGTTGCTCATGTCCAAGCTGCTCCAGTCTTGGTTGGCCGTGCTTCGGTAGATGATACCGCTCGACGACGAGGTACTGGCACCCCCCAAGTCAAGGGTGGCGCCGCCGGTGTCGAATACGACAACGTCGAGCGCCGTTGCTGATGCGAGGAGCACTGCGGTCACCAGGGCTTTGTACATGATGGTGGTTCGCTGACTAGTTCTGGGAGGGAAGGCCTTGAAGAGAGGTTTCTAGAGCGTATTCAGCTTCGAATTGTGTTTCTGAAACGGAGGGGATATGCGGGCATACCTTGCTGGAGTGGACTTAGTTAGAAGGAGACCCAAGACTGCTTCTTTGTGGACAACAGCGTGCAATCCTTTACAGATGGGTAGAAAGTAGGCTATATATACCCCTGAGAACTTACTGTTTACAGGACTGGGGATACTCTGAAGCTGCCTCCGGCAGTGCGGCAATAAGGGCGGAAGATCGTCACTCGACGCTCCTTCCTAACCGAGTAGCGGTCGTAGCCATGACGTACTATGCTGTTGACAAGTATACTGCAGAAGAACTGGCGCAAAAGCTGGTTGGTCATCCAAAGTTGTGCCTGGGTTGGGAGACAGTGGCCACCCTGGGCTTGCATTATGATGCAGAACGAGAAGTCGGCCGATAATCCTGTAGCCTACTTGAGATTTGAAAAGTTGTTGTCCAGCAGCATAGTAAAAGATGAAAGAAGCAGTTGTAGTAAACGGGGAAGACGTGTTAACTATAGTCAAACCAGGCGTCTGCTCTCGAAGCCAGTCCAAGATTCGAGCGGCCATGTTACTAACATCCATTAGAATCCATGTGCTGTATTAGGGAAGTTTCTTGACCCTTACCACAAGATACGTGGCCATCTGTTCCTGCACTGCCTCCGCCAACGGAATGTTTACTTACTGATCGGTGAGTAGGAAAAGATGCCTGCTATTCCCGTTGCACCCAGCGCACCACCTCGTTATCGGACCGTTGCCTAACATGGCAGTCCGATATAGTCAACTCGTATAATTTACTGGTGCTGCAAAACTGGCGATCATTGCTTGATGATGCTGAGCCATCCGTAATCGAACAATCTCACTCCGCCGATGTTACAGAGCATGTTCATTCGGCTGACTTGAAGTCAGGACTCCAGTAGTGCTGACGCCTCAGCCAGCTCGCAGTCGAAAAAGGTGAGTAATCAAAAGAGGAACAACCGTCGGGGCATATTGAAATTTCATTGTCGCGATATCTGGCAACTGGGACAGTGTCTCAAGGAGAGAGTTGCTTCCCAGCTTTCAAAACTTGTCACCGCGAGAATACGAAGGAAGCTTGGATGAGTTATCCCGGAGCCTCTCCTGCGTACCGCAGACGGTTAAGATAATTTGATCGTCTCTGTCCTTCTGATGGTGGGTAGGAAGGCAGCTCGGATCTACTGAACAGGCTTGAGGATTGAGGGACTGTCCGTCTGGCTCGAGGGCAACCTTGCCTACATACGGCGGGGCTCGGCGTGGATAACTAGCCTATGTCATAGAGACAGTCTGTGTAACCAGAGGACGGGCGATTTACAGGAAGAAAGTCTAAGATCAATGACGTCCTGTCATCAAAAAGTCCGTTGTAGCCCTGTTTATCGAGTGTTGCGGTTCCCGATGGACCACTGTAGGAGGATCCTCTCATGTGGGTGCCAGATCTGATCGTCTCCTGAGGCGAACTTCGGACAGCCTGAGTGTAGGACTGTCTGTTCCCATTATCCTGAAGACAATTGCTTTGGAGGAGCCATTCTCAGACCACCAATCGAATTCTCATGATATTCCTCGTGAGCAATTTTGGCAATCCAGGCAGAGGTATACGTCGAAATAGGTTACGTAATGCATCAAACATCAATCAGGCAACGTGCCAGAGTGGTTAATGGGTATGACTAGAAATCATATGGCTTCGGCCGCACAGGTTCGAATCCTGTCGTTGTCGGTATCTGCTTTTGCCTTTTTGATAGATCTTCGCCGCCTGCTGTGTGTTTTTGTCTCGCTGCAGGACCTGAATGATTCTTACCCATGGATTCAATCCTCATGCGCGGCCTCTGAGAACGAGTGGTACGGCATTACGTAAGCCGCGATTGCGTAGCCCCGGACGGGTGGAACCCCGATCGACGCGCCAAGGCTTGGACCCTTGGAATCTGCATCCGAAGTCGTGGCCGAACGATTCATCCAACAGCACCGAACACCGAACGGCAGACTGGCTTCATCCCAGATTCGATCACCTTGCCGACGACATCCTTTGCTATACTGTATCAAGGTGGTGAGGGGACTGGATCGCTATGGTTCCGCCTCTAATACCAGCTTGTCCCTGATTATCCCATCCCTTTCTTTTATGGCTGCGTTCGCTTCCTTTAGCCCGTAACTCCTTCGGCCGCTTCTTTTCGCTCTCCTCAATTCCTAGGCAGACCAGATCAATGCCACGCGGCGCACGGCCCATTCTGACCTCGATCATCCCTTCCCTGCGACTACTACCTCCCCCGAGCTAACGTCATGTTCCGCGCCTCGGACCACCGGTCGGGCACGCCCCTCCTGCACGACCACGCCTCCCCCGACGACGAAGAGCGTGGCCGACTGGGCTACCGACCGCGCAGCCCCCTGCCCCAATCGACTGTCTCGCCGGCTTCCCACGCGGCGCGGCCGACCTTCTCCCGCCGCAGCACGATGCGCAGCCGCTCGCCGACCACGGACACGGCGCGCCTGGCCGCCCGCAAGAAGTACACCTACGCCGCCGTCTTCCTCGCCGTCTCCCTCGTCGCCTTCACGGCGCAGACCGAGCTGGCCGCCTACGTGCAGCACGACCTCGGCTGGGACAAGGCGTACTGCATGCTGTACCTCACGCACGGCAGTTGGGTGCTGCTGTGGCCCGCCCAGCTGGCCGTCCTGCGCCTCCAGAAGCGCGACATGCCCTGGCCCGCCTTCTGGCGGCGGCACGTCTGGCTGCTGCGCACGACGGCGCAGATGGTCGAGACGCAG
>Ga0209127_100711_pt1 | contig 11323 bp, 5 predicted proteins | sample LakSupMetagenome_FD_187469 | JGI IMG/M metagenome (GOLD analysis project Ga0209127, IMG submission 187469) | Freshwater microbial communities from Lake Superior, Canada - Sta WM archaea (SPAdes) (version 2) | ecosystem: Environmental > Aquatic > Freshwater > Lake | place: Lake Superior, Canada...
TAGTTATCCCTTTAGCATCATCCGTCACCTATCTGACACCAAAGTTACACATATCATGGACCAGCTCAACCCCAAAGCAAACCAAGCTGTCCTCCGTCCATTCTTGCAAGCTCCCCTTCTCAACCCCACAAACCCCAATGCTCAGCTAGACTAACAGGATCCAGTCGCCGTCCCGGCCTCGTGATCCTCGGCACAGCAGTCGCGGGTTTTGTCGCAGGCTTCAAGTACAAGGCCTCCAGCTACGAGCGGAATGAGCTAGCACAGCGGAATTCCGGGCCGTATGTCAGTGTCGATCGGAGTGGAGGGGGTATCTGACGAACGGTTTTTCCCTGGATTTCGAGGATAGGGTGAGGACGGCTTGTATCACAGTTGCCTAACAGAGTTCACTGGAGGAGATGGACCGGGAAGGAGGACTGATCTGTGCTGAATGAGATTCGGACTTAAGGCATGGCCACTGGAAGAGGCAGCTGCTGTAGTTTGTACGGGGAAGAGCTATGAGTAATGATATCAGGCGTGGTAGTATCCTGTATCAGGGGAAGGTCATGAACAACGGCGGGGTGCGATCATGTACGTATCAATATTGAGTCAATAATCAGATTAATCATTTCCGTGCAAGGCCCACGACGCTACCCGTCCTTGCCTCATTCCTGCGAGGTGAGATCTACCATAACCAGTGGTGCATACACCAGGCCAACGTGCAATGCTACGTCCATTCGTATGATACCGATACCAGTCCAAGAAACGCCCTACCATGCATAATAACCCTTAACCTAGTACCCTCGCATATCCCATATCCCAACTCCTAGCCATGCATTTCACCCCCTCACACCGAGCTCCCCTTACCCAAGCTCCCAGGCCCATCAAGACCAGACAACCTCCCCACATCCAAATCCTCATCAGTATCCGATACGGCAACAGCCTTCCCCTTCCCCTTAATCCCAGCCAGCCGCGGCGTCCCGCTCCGCCCGCCCCACCGCCTCTCAGCCGCGACGCCCCTCGCCTTCCCGCTGCTGCCCGCGACCTCCACGACCGCCGGTCCACCGCCCGACGACCCCGACGCGGTCCGCCGCCCCAGTGCGGCGTTGTACTCGTCACCGCCGCCGCCGCCGCGCAGCCGCCTCATCTCCCGCACCATCTGGCTCATGCTCTCCTCGAGCGTGCGCATCTTCTCCACCACCGCCTTGTTTACCTGGTCGGCGTCGCTTGCGGTGGTCCTCCCCATCATCTGCTCGGTAAAGCTAGCCGGCACGTCCACCCCCATCCCGCCACCGCCAAGTTCCGACAGGGCATCGATGTCTACCGAGGAGTGGCGACGAGTTGGGTCCGTCCGGCCCGCGATATCCAGCGCCCGAAGCAAGGGGCGGTTCCGCGGGGACTCGTGGTGGGATCCCTGGAACGTCCGCGGTCGGGAGGACAGGTGGTACATCGGCCGTCTGGGCGAGCGGCGGCCTGACGGCGCCGGCGCGCCGGGACTCTCGACGGGGGTGTTGCGCGTGCTGAGGGGGCGGGAGCGTGCGACGGCGTGCGGGACGGGGTCGAGGGAGGCCGAGGAGGAGCGCCGGGCGCGCTGGCGGGAGGAGTCTTGGGGGGCGAAGAGGATGGTGTTGGTCGATAGGGTCCTGTTGTGCATGCCTTGCCGGCGCGAGGGCCCGCCGCCGGTCATTGGGGTTCTCGGTTGTTGGGGGAGGCCGACGGAGGAGCCGTGGGAGGTGGAGGCTAGGGTTCCGTAGCGGACTGCGACTGGGGTGGTGAAATAGTCTTCTTCGATGGGTTGGTCGTGGCGGTTGCGGCCTTGGGAGTTGGTGGCGTTGTCTTCTTCGTCTTCATCGTTGGTCACCAGCTCGTCGTCGCCGTCGGCGTCGGTGTTGTTGTTTGCTTCTAGCGCGTAGTCCCGCCGTGCGATACCGTCGTTGTACCGGCCAGGGGGGATTGTGTACGCTGCGTTGGAATACAGCTCTGCAGGATCACTTGCCGCAGACCGGGCGTCCCAGAGGTGTCGGAATCTCTCCGGCCGCTCCCTGTTCATACTCTGCCTTCGAGAGACTCGGTCAGGGCGACTGTTCATCGCAGAGACCTCCCGCGGTGACTGTGGGTAGTCTCCCTCGTGCTGATCTATCCATGACCGGATCTGATGCTGCGTCTTCCTTCGTTCGTTCCGTCTCTGCGACCGCATTGTGGGAAAATCAGGAGCACGCCGAAACACCTCTTCCAAGGCGCGGTCTTTCTGAAACCCGACCACGGATTCTTCACGAAGCCGCAGGTTGGGACTGAAAGCGGCGGCCCTGCTGGCCGGATCAAGCAGAGAGATGCCACGCTGACGTCTACGACCCGGGTTTTCCACCAGATCGGTAGGTTCGTACATAGAAGCGGCGAGGAAAAACTTCTCGTAGACGAATATGCAGAAGAGTATCGGCAGGTGCGTGACCTTGATGATGGTCCGATTGAGCCACACGAACTGCCTCAGCGGCATGCAGTACCGCAAGGGCATGAGTATCCAGGCGAAGATATTCCCAGGGGCGATGTAGGCAAACAGAGCATCGTTCTTGATCTCCGAAACTGTGTTGATTGCGAAGAGAAACCTATATCACGTCAGTGATGGGTTCAATGACGGGGTAGTGGAAGACTCACTGGTGCTCCTCAAACGCATTCCGCGCTACGGACTGGAACGAATTCGAGAGAACGGATATCAGAATTGTCCTTGCGAAAGTCAGTTTTTGTCATCAGGGGAACAGTGGTCCGAACTTACACCACGACGAAATGGCTAACGATGAGAAAGAGCCCCATAAGCGTCTTCCCCAGCCAGTTGTACGTGCCCCATCTATATACCGTTAGGGGCCATTTTGGCACATCATCGACAACCGGAAGCACTTACAACTCCCAGGCTGCCGGTGAGAATCCATTGAGAATCTGGAAGATCTTGTAGGCAACGTCACCAGCATCATGGCTGTTCCTCGACAGAGTGAAGAACACAAAGAACCCGCTGCACGAGATCAGCACGAGGACGAAGATCGCGGCCAAGTCAACAGCCATCAGCCTGAAGGCGATCAGCAGCTGAGAGAAGTACGGGTGATGGTCGAGAACACTGAACATCCTCGGAATGAGCAGGATTGCATTGGCAGCGAGGACGTCGTAAGCCATTTCGTTCCATTTGTGGCTGTCAATCAAGAACACGCCGTACACTCGCATGAAATAGTAGACGATCAGTAGCAAGAGGATGCCGAGGTCGAAGATGTTCCAGAAGCTCATGATGTAGAGGGAGAAGCCTTGTTCGGTGAAGCCCACTAGCTCATCGAGCATGTAGCCGGCGCTCCAGAACCAGAAGACCAGCTCTAGAGACGTGATCAGTTTGGATCTTCGGACTAGAACAGCCAGGAACAGTACGACTAGAACAGCTAGGGAGCCTGTCGATAACAGGTTCCTGTACCGTGGAACACGAAGCCTGGACAGCTTAAACAGCGAGGCATTCCGGGGGTCATAGAGCATTGCAGTTCGGCGGCCAGTTTGGAGGGCTTGCTTCCTGGCATGGTCCTCCTTTCCAGGTTGACGAGCCAGGAGCGGAGTCCTCACATCACTAGGGCGGCGTGAAGCAGGAGAAAGCAGTGGTTCCGCGGTAGTCGTGCGGCGATGAAGACTGTCCGCCGCAGAGTAGAAGGTGATAGCACCGCTCCAGATGGCCTCTAGCTGCTGGACGACGAGAGGATGAGCCAGGAACTTCTTGGCAGACGCTCTGATGGCAACCTCGAGCGTGGAAATCCTGACAGCGGCCGGGGTCCCCTTGTTTCCCATGCCAGACGGGATCATGGAGCTCGGAAGGCCTTGCAAAGGGTTGAAGTCGTAGGACAAGGCGTCAATGAGCTCGCGTGTCGAGTACTCCTTGAGAAGCTTGATTGCCAGCAACTCGCAGACCTTGGCCCTGGTACTGCTCGTACCAGCGTGGCCGGGATATTGTTGGCCCTCCTTGGAGAACTGGAGACAGTTCGCCATCAGAGCATACAGGGTAGCCCGGGAGAAGTGCTGAGCACGAATCTGCTGTTGCATAGGCTTGACCAGGAACTGGGATACCTGAGGCGACCGGAGTTGGTCCCACGTCAACGTAGTCTCGGTTCGTGTCTGTACGATGACTCGGATTGCATGCGTTATGCTGTAGACGGGGAGCGTATCTGGCCGGGGGCGAGCAGGTCAGCACGTCTGTTCAGGAACTCAGTGAAAGTAGTAAAATGGGGAACGGTAGTACCCAGAGTTGTAGCCGAAAACATAGGCAAGACGTCTGCCGGTCTGCCGTCTTCATCACGGTCGGCACCTTGGTCCCTGGCATATCTCTGCCTGCCCTCGTCGTTTGTGTCCTCCTCGTCATCGTCGTCGGCTTCCGTGAAGTCTGCAGTTGCGTGTCTGTGCTGACTGTACTCCTGCTGCGGCGTCGCTGGTCCGGGAGCTGTCAGTGGTTCTGGCTCGACACGCCGTCTGCTCCTGAAGAGACGCAGCAACTTCGACATGATGCTCTCCTGCTGAGGCCTCCTCTGTAACCGACCCTCGACTGGGATGTCTCTCTATAGAGCCATGTGGGAGATATCGTCAATTGGTTTCGAATCCTGAGCAACTTGCAGCGACCTAAGTCCTCGGCCGGCTTGTCTGTCGACAGAAAGCCGAAAGACTCTTGACTGCAAGCAGGCACCAACTCCAAACGCCAGAAGTTGGCACTGGCTTTCACACCGGTGACATGACGCTTCCTTCAAAGAAAGCAAGGAACAGAAAGCAAAAGGGAAAGACACGCGCGTGTAGCGCGACTGTCGAGAAGGAGGAAGAGGCTAGAGGTGTAGGACAGAGGGTACAACCTCCTGAGATTGTGGTCGATAAGGGTTACTTATCGAGATTATGCTGGAGTTAACTTGCAGGGAAAGCAGAGGTTGGGGAATCCTTGCACAGCAGCCGCCGTGCCGCTCGGATTGCCGCCTTCAGCACGACCTTCCTGCTCGGAAAGCCATTGAGCGGTGAGCCAGCATTCCAATTCTGCTCTTGGTGTCTCCGTGACACCACCAAATTGGCCTGTCCTCCCGGCTCAGTGCTTTATCTTGCGTCCCAGAAGGTGTCCGCATGACTCCAAAGGAAGGTGGACGGCGAGCTCAGAATCATCTCAAGGTGGGATGGCCCCATGCATGTCTACCGCACTGCAGCAGCTCATTGGACCGATTCCACAAGGGTTGCAGACCACAGCTTCAGATGCTTCGCCGCAATTGGTTGTGCTGTAGTCCAGTGAGCGCACCTCGAGATCAAGTGGGCCGGCTTGGCCACCAACATCTTGATCTGTCACAAGCTGTACCTTATTCGTAGAGACATTCTGATGTCAGACGCGGTCCAGCCGTGTCTGAAGGACATGACAGTCCTGATCGTCTTGAGAACCTCTCGAATATACAAAAATAGGTGAAGGAGCCGCGTCAGACATGAAATGGTCAGGTTGTATTCCTGCCGGATCAGGGCTCCCTTTGGTGATGCTCACTCTGACCACTTGCTCCTCGCTTGTAAGACATGCCTAGAACAGACGGCTACCCTAGTTAGATCATAGACATGGAGCCTACAGGCCAAATGTGAGGACAAAGTGTTTCACTCTAAGTAGCTCTACGCAATGTGCAGAATTGCTTCTAGCATCTTAGCGCACCGCTGGACCGGCCGCCGGCGATGCAGCACACAGGACTCGGCCCGGGGCAGGACTCAGATCCGGCAATGTGTGGAGCAGCCGCCGGGAAATGTTCGAAACGGAAAGGGAGAGTAAACAACCTGGAAGTCATTACAGCGTGGGACCTACCTTGCCTACTGCACCCACTAACTGTACTTACTGCTACCTGTCTGATGCGTTGTAGCTTCCTGTGCTTGGAAAGCAAGTGAGCAGGATGAGCGCCGGTCTTTGCTGCCGAGATGGCCTGCAGAGAGCCAATGAGGCTCGATGACATGAATCGTGCTTTCAGGCCTACGTTCGGCAGACGCAGACGCTGGAGTCGAGGATGGCAAGGGGACTGAGGGACAAGTTAGATGATTGCCACTCAGATCAGAGACCTTTAGGATGAATGGGCAGACCAAGATCTGCAGAGGTCAATATCAAAACACCATGAAGTTGTCTTGTCTGACAGTAAGACGACCGCCGGGAACCCCCTCGAAGGTGAGTGCCTTCACAAGGGGGACGGTTGCGGTGCAAGATGAAAATTCCAATGCTGTCACCGTGTAATGTTGAGCTCCGCCAGATCTGTTTCCGAGTACCTGATTGGACACCGAGTGAAAGATCGAGACCCCTGACGCATGCTGCCCCGCGGGAAGCCGATCAATTGACCAATGCGGTGCCGATGCGGAGCCCAAAAAAAAAATGTTTAAATTTTTAGAACTTCAACACCGCTCTTGTTCTGCTCATGAAAAGTTTGGATCAACCGCGATCTTGGAGCTTCATGCCCCTGACCTATTCCTAAGTGCTTCTTCTTGTTGCGGTCTTCCTGTCTCCGTCTTTCGCTCATAAAATATCGCCGACGGCATTTCCTGAAGGGCTGCTCCCAGCTTCTTCCAGGACCGGCGATTTCTTCGTCGCGAGCCCCGCTACACGCTATTCGCCTGCGAGTCTCCCGAGACAATGGCGTCCAAACTGTACCTACCCGCCTCGGCGAGCATTGTCAACTCGGGCGACGACAATAGACTCATTTGCCTCGAGCTCGAAGATGGCTCGGCCTACCAAGGCTACAGCTTCGGCGCCCAGAAGAGCATCGCCGGAGAGCTAGTCTTCCAGACTGGCATGGTCGGGTATCCCGAGTCCGTCACCGATCCCTCGTATCGCGGCCAGATCCTCGTGATCACCTTTCCCTTGGTCGGAAACTACGGTGTGCCCTCGAGGGAGACCATCGACGAGCTTCTGGGCGACCTCCCAGCCCATTTCGAGTCGAACCAAATCCACATCGCCGGCCTGGTCACCGCCTCATACTCTGGCGAGGACTACTCGCACTACCTGGCCACTTCCTCGCTTGGAACATGGCTCAAGGAGCAGGGCATTCCCGCCATGTACGGCGTGGACACGAGGGCTCTGACAAAGCGCATCCGAGAGAAGGGTAGCATGCTCGGTCGCATGCTGCTGCAGAAGGAGAAGCTGACCAATGGCACCACGAACGGCGACCATGTACCTGCTATCGCCGGTGACTGGAGACCACACTTCGAGACTCACGACTGGGTCAACCCCAACGAGAAGAACCTTGTTGCTGAGGGTAAGTGCAGACTTTGGCTTGAGACGCAAACGGAACACCTGCTGATCGTCTCGTCTCATCTCAGTCTCGATCAAGGCGCCCAAGCTCTACAAGCCCTCCGAAAAGAATGCGCTGAAGCATCCCTCCGGACGAACGCTGAGGATTCTCTGTCTCGATGTTGGCATGAAATACAACCAGCTTCGATGCTTCCTGAAGCGTGGAGTCGAGGTCCTCGTCTGCCCTTGGGATTACGACTTTCCGCGCCTGGCCGGCAAGGAGTACGACGGCCTCTTCTTGTCTAACGGCCCTGGTGATCCAGCGGTCATGGACAAGACTGTCAAGCATGTCTCTGAGGCTATTGCCGAGAACCGGACACCCATCTTCGGTATCTGCCTTGGCCACCAGCTGCTTGCCCGAGCTGCCGGCGCCCGGACTGTGAAGATGAAGTTCGGTAACCGTGGGCATAACATTCCTTGCACCAGCATGGTGACTGGAAAGTGCCACATCACCTCGCAGAACCACGGTTATGCTGTCGATGCCGACACTCTGCCCACAGGATGGCAAGAGCTGTTCGTCAACGCCAACGACAACAGCAACGAGGGTATCATGCACGTGGACCGCCCCCACTTCAGTGTTCAGTTCCACCCCGAGAGCACACCTGGCCCGCGTGATACCGAGTTCCTGTTTGACGTCTTCCTTGACACGGTCTCGAAGTGCGCTCGGGACAGCAGCCTTCTCACGAAGCCCGTCCACTTCCCCGGCGGAACGGCGGAGGAGAACGAGAGGCTCCATCCTCGCGTGAGCGTCAAGAAAGTCCTGGTCCTCGGCAGTGGCGGTCTCAGCATCGGTCAAGCTGGCGAGTTCGACTACTCTGGCAGTCAAGCCATCAAGGCTCTCAAGGAGGAGGGCATCTACACAGTTCTCATCAACCCTAATATCGCCACCATCCAGACGTCAAAGGGTTTGGCGGACAAGGTCTACTTCCTCCCTGTGAACGCCGATTTCGTTCGCAAGGTCATTCTGTACGAACGTCCTGACGCCATCTACTGTACCTTCGGCGGTCAGACAGCCCTCCAGGTGGGCATCCAACTGAAGGACGAGTTCGAGGAACTCGGTGTCAAGGTGCTGGGAACGCCCATTGACACCATCATCACGACCGAGGATCGTGAGCTGTTCGCTCGCAGCATGGAATCTATTGGCGAGAAGTGCGCCAAGTCGGCCTCCGCAAACAACGTCCAGGAAGCTCTCCGCGTTGTCAAGGACATTGGCTTCCCCGTCATTGTTCGTGCTGCTTACGCTCTTGGTGGGCTCGGAAGCGGCTTTGCCAACAACGAGACCGAACTGGTCAACCTCTGCAACGTCGCTTTCGCAGCAAGTCCACAGGTGCTCATTGAGCGGAGTATGAAAGGCTGGAAGGAGATCGAGTATGAAGTTGTCCGCGACGCCCAGGACAACTGCATCACAGTGTGCAACATGGAGAATTTCGATCCTCTCGGAATCCATACCGGAGACTCTATCGTGGTTGCTCCGTCTCAGACACTGTCGGATGAGGACTACAACATGCTCCGGACGACTGCCGTCAACGTCATCCGTCACTTGGGTGTCGTGGGAGAGTGCAACATCCAGTATGCCCTCAACCCGTTTTCTAGGGAGTACTGCATCATTGAGGTCAATGCCCGCTTGTCGAGATCCTCGGCCTTGGCCTCCAAAGCCACTGGCTACCCGCTTGCTTTCATTGCTGCTAAGCTGGGTCTCGGCATCCCTCTGAAGGAGATCAAGAACTCGGTCACCAAGGTGACATGCGCCTGCTTCGAGCCATCTCTTGACTACGTTGTTGTTAAGATGCCCCGCTGGGATCTCAAGAAGTTCACCCGTGTCTCCACGCAGCTGGGCTCGTCGATGAAGAGTATCGGCGAGGTGATGAGCATTGGCAGGACCTTCGAGGAGGCGATCCAGAAGGCCATCCGCGCGATTGACTACCACAACCTTGGATTTAACGAGACCAAGGCCCTCATGTCGATTGATGATGAGCTCCAGACTCCTTCTGACCAGCGACTGTTCGCCATTGCCAACGCCATGGCGCAGGGATACTCGGTCGACAAGATCTGGGAGATGACCAAGATCGACAAGTGGTTCCTGACCAAGCTCAAGGGTCTCAGCGACTTCTCCCAGAGGATGATGACCATGACGGCCAGCGACATTGCCAACAACATGAACCTCATGATCCAGGCAAAGCAGCTGGGCTTCAGCGATCGTCAGCTCGCCAAGTTCTGGGACTCCAACGAGCTGGCTGTCCGAAGGATGCGCATTGAAGCAAACATAATGCCGTTCGCCAAACAAATCGACACTGTGGCCGCCGAGTTCCCGGCTTACACCAACTACCTCTATCTCACCTACAACGCCAGCGAGCACGACGTCACCTTCGACGACCATGGCGTTATGGTCCTCGGTTCCGGTGTCTACCGGATTGGCTCTTCAGTCGAGTTCGACTGGTGTTCCGTTCGTGGCATCAGAACCCTTCGGGAGAACGGGTTCCGTACCGTGATGGTGAACTGTGAGTTTCCCTTGATCTACCTCACGACAGCAGAAGGATGCTAACCTGACGCCAGACAATCCCGAGACTGTGTATGTTGTTCTGCCCCCCTCGCTGTCTTTATGATACTAATGACATCAGGTCCACGGATTACGACGAGGCCGACAAGCTCTACTTTGAGAACATCAATCTCGAGGTCATTCTCGATATCTATCAGATGGAAGGCTCGTTTGGAGTGTTGGGCAGTTTTGGCGGTAAGCTTGCCCGTGCATTTGCTCCTTCACGCTCCCTCAAGCGCTAACTCTAAGTCACAGGCCAAACTCCGAACAATATTGCGCTTCCTTTGCTGCGCTCGGGCGTCAAGGTTCTGGGGACCTCCCCCGAGATGATCGACTCGGCAGAGAATCGATACAAGTTCTCGCGTATGCTGGACACCATCGGTGTTGACCAGCCGACGTGGAAGGAGCTCACAAGCTTTGAGGAGGCCAAGTCTTTCTGCCAGAAGGTGTCCTATCCTGTGCTGGTGCGGCCCTCGTACGTCCTTTCGGGCGCTGCCATGAACACTGTGTACTCGGAAGCGGACCTCGAGTCCTACCTCAAGCAAGCGACGGATGTGTCACGGGAGCACCCCGTGGTCATCACCAAGTACATCGAGAACGCCAAGGAGATCGAGATGGACGCTGTTGCCAGAGACGGCAAGCTCATTGGACATTTCATCTCTGAACATGTCGAGAACGCCGGTGTGCACTCTGGTGACGCGACGCTCATTCTCCCTCCCCAGGATCTGGAGAAGACCACCATCAGGCGGATCGAGGAAGCCACTCGCAAGATTGCCAGTGCCCTGAACATCACCGGCCCTCTCAACATCCAGTTCATCGCCAAGGACAACGACATCAAGGTTATTGAGTGCAATGTTCGCGCTTCTCGGTCGTTCCCCTTCGTCAGCAAAGTTATGGGCGTGGACCTCATCGAGTTGGCTACCAAGGCCATCATGGGCCTTCCGGTCGAGGAATACCCTCCGAGCCAGTTGATGCCGGACTGTGTCGGCGTCAAGGTCCCGCAGTTCAGTTTCTCCAGACTCTCGGGCGCGGACCCCGTCCTCGGTGTCGAGATGGCCTCGACCGGTGAGGTTGCTTGCTTCGGAAAGGACAAGTACGAAGCGTACCTCAAGGCCCTGATATCCTCGGGGTTCAAGATTCCCAAGAACAACATCCTTCTTTCTATCGGCTCCTACAAGGACAAGAAGGAGATGCTGCCGTCGGTGGCCAAGCTGCAGAGGCTCGGCTACAAGCTGTTTGCCACCGCTGGTACCGCCGACTACCTGCGCGAGCACGACATCCCGGTGCAGTATCTCGAAGTGCTGGGCAGCGAAAAGGATGACCAGAAGTCCGAGTACTCTCTCACTCAGCATCTGGCCAACAACATGATCGACCTGTACATCAACCTGCCTTCTAACAACAAGTACCGGCGTCCTGCCAACTACATGAGCAAGGGATATCAGACCCGGAGAATGGCTGTCGATTATCAGGTGCCTCTTGTCACCAATGTCAAAAACGCCAAGATCCTCGTCGAGGCTCTA
>Ga0209127_100712_pt1 | contig 11299 bp, 13 predicted proteins | sample LakSupMetagenome_FD_187469 | JGI IMG/M metagenome (GOLD analysis project Ga0209127, IMG submission 187469) | Freshwater microbial communities from Lake Superior, Canada - Sta WM archaea (SPAdes) (version 2) | ecosystem: Environmental > Aquatic > Freshwater > Lake | place: Lake Superior, Canada...
ACAAAGAAGTTATACCATTTCAACCAAACGAAAAAGTGATAATAGTAAGGGATACTCAACTTTTGAGTTGGCATTAAAGTCCCGCGCCATGCCGGGTCGCTCTGTGAGCCTCAACAACTTCCCCGAGGTGCGCAAGAATTTCTCATGTTGTGCAACGTCAACCACGGCATGTGGTTGGCCGAGAAGTGCAGGGCTTTATGCAATCCTGCACCGAGCGTGCCTTTTCTGCACGCTTGAACCAAGCACCCTAACGGATCATGGTGATATGATATCAAGGGCTTGCCTGATGCATTTTTTTAGTCGGTGCCAAGTGTATCTGCGATGGCAGCAGATCTATGAAGCGGGAATAATGGCTAGCAATACTCGCTTCGAGCACAGCTCTCGGGTGATGAAGCATGGGCGCGTTGCAGGTTCAGCTCCAAAGAAGAACGAGGAGCGAACAGAATGGGCCGTCTGCCCCAGGAGCGGCTCAGCCGTCGGCGTCGCGAGCAAATCATGCTATCAGGAAGATGCCACTCTTTGTACATTGCAGTCAATAATGCATGCTGGGGTGGTAACACTATCACGTGTTGTTACTTGTTGCTTTGCTTCATTGACACCCCAACTTCACTGTTATAAGCGAACGCGTATATCCTCGTCATCAACTCGACAATCTCCCTTGGAGTGATCGACCTTGATCACCGGAGCTCCTTCTGCTCGACAATAATAACCCCACTATGTCCCTGCTACATGCCACCTCCCACCTCATCGCGGCCCTCATCCTGGCAGCTAGACTGGCCGGCGCCGACACCACGACCATCACTACGGGAACCTCCATCTGTCCCTCTGCCTGCGCCTCAGACAACTGCTTCCGCCAGCTAGCCGGCCGCACCGTCAGCGCCTCATCCTTCTGCCACACCTTCACCTCAGCAACCACCACAGCCGTGACGGAATTCCCAACTTACCTCTCCACCTCATGCGGCGTCTCCCGAGCGTCCAGCGTCTGCTCGTGTCTCTGGCCCCCGGCACCCATGTCAAGCCCGCTGTCGACAACCACGGCCGCTGGTTCAGTTACCGTAGTCTCCACCACAACGGTCGTGGCGTGTCCCTCGTCGCTTAACCTCATCAGACACGGGAATAACCCCTGTCTCAGTCCGTGGACGAGTCTCGATGAGATTATCGAGAATAATGTTGGGGAGTATACTCTCAGCACAGTGCATCCTGCGGGAGCACCCTCCACTGATGGCGCATGGTTAGTTATTTTCTCCCTCCTCTTTTGACCTCCAGGCGTTAGGCTTTGACCAACGATCAACTTGAAATATTAGTGAAATATTCTTCAACAACACATCCGCCCAAGAAGGCTTCGCGGAATACGAGTTCACGCAGCTCGTCACCTTTCGGAACCTGCCGCACGCTTACACCCTGGCGTTCTGGGCTGCGGCGGGCGACGCGATCTCGGCGGAGGAGTGCTATCTCATCGGCTCGTTTGCGACACAGTCGAACGAGAGGTCGTTGTACCCCCTGACGACTGGTTGGAAGCAGTTTGTTATGGCGTTTACCGTTGATCCGGGGGATAATGGGGACTGGGTGGCGATCGTGGTTGTCTGTGACTCTAGTGGCGATAACTTTGAATGGAAGGTGCAGCTAGATGAAGTGCAGTTGTTTGCTAGTCGGGGGTAGGATAGGATGTGGCCTGTGGGTGGGGAAAGGGGGGAATGAGTCTCGAAGAACGAGTTGCGTTTAGGGATTAGCAGGCATCCTGATGTTTCTCTCTTACTCAGGTGGAAAACTGTCAGTTAAGGAGCAAGTTTCCAATTATCTCCTCTCTCGGATGGAAAGACAAGGTATCAATCTACGAAACTTGTAGCAATAGTCCACATATATGGCAGAATCTACACATGTGGGTGCGGTACCTACCCTACGAGCGAATGAAGGAACGATTATACGGTTACCAGGCGAGGGCCAATGGTGCACTGCGTCTGTCATTAGTGATAATACGGCCAGAACTCGAAACACCTATGAGACACGCTATGACAGGACCGCAATGATCTCGCAACCTTGTCCCAACCTCAGCTCTCCGACATGCGATGAGAACAGAGATAAGTCCTCACGATATCTCATTCAAAGCAAAGGACGAAGCTTTACAAACCATCTCCATCAGCCACATCTGCATCAGCAAAGATCCCTCCATGCACCTTAGACAAGTGGTCATAAAGCTCCGCGCCACCTGCGAATGTCTCCAGGCAGCGCCGGCAGATGTGCGCGCCGCAACGGCAAGTCATGTGGTTGCAGCCTTCAGCTGAACCGGGTCGTCGAGCTCACACCAGCAGACAGGACACTTATCGCTGTCCAAAGCTGCCACGTCGGGCACCTTCCCGACTTTGACCATGTCAGCGGCTTTCAGGTAATCCTTCTCAGTTCACACGGATGCAGTCTTGCGGAGTGTCCATGACGCTCGCCAATAACTCGAGGACCGTCTCTCGTGTACTGCCCCGACGTAGGTTGGAGAGCCGGACCGAGGAGAAATCTGCATCAAGCGAGATCTTCGAAATGCCTGACTCCATCTCCGAAGAAGACAATGCTGCCCTCAAAACCAAGTTAGCACAGGGTCGCCACAGCGTAGCAAAAATTCAGAAACTCACGCTGATCGGCCGAATGAAGTCGTCCTTGGACTCATAGTCGTCCTGTGGTCGCTGGTCAATCAACTGCTCGGAAGAAACCTGCGATGTGGATTGTCCAGCAGAACCACGAACCTGAAGACCAATGGTACCTTGGCCCATGTTTGAACCTTGAGGTGGGTGGGCCTCGAGGTCGTGCGAGAAGGAGTACTCTTTGCCCTTTTGGCAAGCGGCGCGGGCGAAGAATCTGCATGGCGTCTTGCTGGCGCTGCCGTTGCCTGTGATCTCGCCAGCCTCGAGTTGCAGGTCATGCGAGAATCTGCACTCATCTCCTTTACGGCACCTACCTGTGGCAAAGAAGCGGCAAGGCGCCTTAGTGCGCACGCGCGGCAGAACGTGTATCACGGCGTTCCAGTCTCGATCCTTGATGCTGGTGGCAGTGATAAAGGATAGAGAGATAGAACAAGTTAAGGCTTCCGTTGACGGTAGTAAGTGTAAACAAAGAAAGCAGACACACCACTGTCTGACGGTTGTAGAGCCTAGGAGTGAAAGTTGCGTGGCGTGAAAACGAAAGGGACGGAGCGCCTTGAACAAAAACCCTAGTTGGGACTGTTGAACGGTATTCAGTTGAGTGGAAGGTCAAGAAACAACAAATGATACTGTCAGCCTTGGTTGGGGTAAGGTGGTGGAGTAAAATGATCTAAACTTAGGTTATTGGATTTGGGGGCGGTGGATGGGAAGGTGATAAGATGATGAGTTTGATGGAAACAGTGAAAGTGAGAGGTGTGGCGGTGAGAACTCGACTGCAGGGAAGAACAAAGCTTGCAACATCCTTTTTGTAGGCGCTGGGCAACTGCTTGTGATAATCAAGGAGATGGTGATAGTACAAAGTCGGACAGCACCATCGTCCTTGGTCTTCTAGAGCGGCGAATCACTCCTCTTACAAAGCCTGGTATCACTCTCGATCTGCACCCAGTCCTCCGTCCCCGGCGTTGACACAGCATAGAAAACACCCTCCGGATCATACTTCTTCTTGATGGATGCCAACCGCGGATAGTTGTCTCCCCAGAAGTGCTCTTGCCAGTTCGGCTGGAAGGGGTCATTCTGCTTCCTCGTCAGTATTCATCACCTCTATCGCAAATGACCCGACTCACCTCGTTAACATAACTAGCCCCATGCGGCGCAGCCTTCCTCAACGGCTCATCTAAACCGAATGTCAGCTTCTGCTGAGCTGCAGCCCTTTCCGCTGCCGGGGCGTTTCCTGCGATAGGCAGGGAGGTGATCACGAAGTCACTCGCGTCTCGGAACCGCGGGTTGGTGCTCGTGTCATTCCACCTGCTCGGGTCGATGCCGGAACCCGCATTCCACATATGACCAATCACGAAGCCACCAGAGTCAAATATGTTCCTCAGCCCTGCCACTATTTCGTCGTTGTTGCTCGCCACGTCTTCATGGGGGAACATCCAGCCGCCCGCTAGGGCGGAGTTGCCCGCTTGCTCATCTTCAAACATGTCGATGTACAGGTCGAAGAAGGTAGGGTAGGACTTGGTTACGACGTCATACTTTAGTCCCATGGTTGCCAAGTCGGAGTAAAAAGGTTGGATGATAGCGGTCACCTCCCCCGAGGATTTGTTGAAGCCGGCAAATGGCTGCACGTTGAGGTGCATGCCGAACATGCCGAGAACGTAGTACACGTATAGGCCGTTATCGACAAAGTGGTTGCTGTACTTGTGAAACGAAGTGACGCCTTTCCAGAAGAGCTTGGTGTCATTTGTGGAGTAGGTCTGGTTGATGTTGAGGATAACTCCTGAGCTGGGGAGGTCGACGTGCGTCTTGTATGTAGCGGTGAGCACGACGGCATAGGTGCCTGGTCCTCCGCCTCGAAGAGCCCAGAAGAGGTCGGAGTTTTGCTCGGAGTTGGCCACCAGGTGTTCACCGTTGGCGGTGAGGACGGTGAACTCGAGAACGTTGTCGACAGTCCAGCCTAGCTGGGTGGTAAGGGGTCCATGACCACCGCCTCCAGTTAGCCCGCCTGCCACACCGACTGTCTGTTGGAGGTGATTAGGCTGGGTTCACATAAGACCGTTGAATTCGACGTACCGGACACTCTCCCACTACCACGGTCAACGGAGGGTTCTGTGCATGAGCCTGCCTCAGAAGATCACGAGCTTGGACTCCAGCCCCTATGGTGACAGCCCTCCCATTGTACCCACCCGGGCCATCCCAAGAATCAACAAACTTCACATCCTGGAAACTGTGCGTATTAATTACCAGACTTCCCCAGCCAGTGCTCCGCCCGATGAAGTCATGCCCCGTATTCCGTATGATGAGTCGCATTCCGAACTGCTTCGCAAACAGAATTCCAGCCTTGACATGGCTCTCTTTCTTGGCCATGACGACGTAAACAGGATAGTTTCCGAGTGTGCAGGGCTCGGTAGGGTCTGCAGTCGGTCTACACGCGTCGCCGGAAAAGTACGTCCATAGTGCAGCTGCTGGCTGTTCGACGCTACAAAGCTGTCAGCCGTGGTTTGTTTGCTGTAGGCCCTGATATATGTGCTATGCATGACTTACGTCCACTGCTCGTTCCCGAAAGAAGCCGTGACGTTTGCGCATCTTGCGGCGTCGTAGGTACTGATGTTCCCAAGTGGCCCCTGAAAGGTGTTGTGGCAGACAGCCCCAGGTGGAATATCGACTACAAGGTTCCCCTCCACGCTCGCGTTTAGTGCCTGCCATTTCCTTGTATCTCGCCATACCGGATCGTCATAGTATGTCTTGCAGGCATATGTCGTCCCGTTCCAAGTCCGAGCAACAAGTGGTGAGACGTCCCCAACCACAACGCTCGCCAGCACCAATGCACTGCTCACGGCAGTCAACAACCGGCTCGCCATGCTTTGTTAGTCCCGTAAAGAGTAGGTTGCCCTGGGGCTGCCGAGAAATGTGGCTCCCTGGCGTTGCCCAGGGAAGCTGGTCGCCTCTTATTGCTATGCGTTGGTCAAGGACGAAAGGGACCAGCTCGCAGATTGCAAAGGACCCTTTGCGCCGATGATGTAATGTCAGATCGAGGTTGAACCCTTCCGTCTGGCATGTAACATTGCGACGACGCAGGGTACTGAGATTGACAAATGGGAATGAATGGCCATATAGGTATACCGGCCCCGATATAGTGACTTCCGGCACCAGAAATCTGGCACGCGGATATTTACCTCAGCCTCCAGCTCTTGGCAAGGAAACGGTCCTCGTGCGACCAGTGACGTTGTACGACAGCGGCGGGCTGAAGATAGACTCCGTGTATTGTTCTGCCGATGCCGGTTAAGCGACTATGAGGAAAAGAGCGTGATAAGCGCTAAAGTGGAATAAACGATGCATAACAGGCTGAAGACGCATGGGAATTAAGCGGCAGCAATGTGCGCAGATCGGCGCAGAAAAGCAAAACCTCTCCCTTCTCGTTTTCTCCCTTATGACGCGGAGAGCTCCAGTACCATGGACAGAACTTGCAGGCCGATGCGATATTGACTGAAGGACCAGCATGTCCAAGTGTCCGCTAAACCTCCGGATGTGCTAGTAACCAAACCGCAATAAAGGACAGGCAAAGCATGTAGATGCAACGAAGTTACTAGGGAAGGTGTGTATTGATAGGGTTGAATTGGTTGATCACCGCCTAGTAGGCCATCCCGTTGTCCGCTACCTCTACCACAGTCGCCCTCGACCTCATCCACCTGGTCCGCCGCCTCGAGACTGACCGCGATAGCTTCGACCTTGCTGTAAAGTCGGTTTCCCAGCATTTTGATGTCGTTCAGCTGGTCCGCCGACTCCGCCGTGTTGTGCGCCACCACGGCTGTCGTGTTCGGCGCCTCTGCCCCGCTGTCCACCACGACCCCGGAGATCACCATGTTGCGCTCCACCTGGGCGCCGACCTCCGCTATCTGGGTGCTCTCCCGAATTACCACCACCTCGGCCGTGTTCTCCACCACCATGACCCCGTTGTCCGCGGCCTCGTGACCGAACGGGTTGTCCACCGCCTCGAGCTTGGCCGCGCCGGCCCCCGCCCCGATGCAGACCGCGTTGTTCCCCACCTTGCGCGGGCGATGGTGGTACGAGAGCAGGATCTGGTGAGCCCAAATTTTGCATCTCGTGGCGGAATTCCCCAGGTCGCTCAAAGACCACCGGCTGGTCCAACCGCAGGCCATAGCTCCCGGCAGTATCAGCGTCAAGGGTATCGGCAAGAAATCTATCAATGATATAATCCATCGAAACAGGTCCACAAGGGACACTGTTCTCGTTTTTTTTCTCGTCAGCGTCTCGATGGTTTTGATCGTGGTCTTCTTTGCTTTCCTCTCCTTGACTCTCATCTTCCAATTCGTCTTCCGAGGAATCAGACATGTCGCTGTAGTAATCCGGTTCAAAGTGTTCGTCGGTGGTATATTCATCCTTGCTAAGCTGAGGGAACCGTCACTGGCTTTTCATTTCATCCCAAAACTTCCCTGGCCATGTCCGGCGGATATCATACCTGTTGTTCAAAAGAGGGGTGTCCTTCTTGACCTGATAGTCAACGCCCTCGCCTCGTTTGGCAACGATTGACATCTCCTTCTCAATGCCCTTAAGCTGGTGGCACTCTTTCAATCCGTAGCGTGCCATTCCCATGCCACGCGGTTGCTCCTCCTCATAGGCCTGTACGCTGCCGAATCTGTGACCATTCCCAAGCGGCTAGGGAACCTCGGTATCGACCGAGGGCCTCAACTCCTTGCCGTGGCGCTCCTTCAACACCCTTCGCCATACATTGGTGCACGTTACGCTTGTGTGTGAGATGTAACCCCTCGTCAAGTCGATAGGTAAGTATATGTGTCTTCCCTATGTACTGTAACTCCTTGGGGCCTTCGCCCTCGTCAATCAGTGCGTTAACTGCGTTGTACATTGGCTCCGGCTCTCTTGACTCTCCGACGACCGTGAGCTTATCCAGACGGAGGCCCGGGACAAGTCTAAGCATGGCGGCTAGCCCGTAAAATGAGTCCTCAACCTCGTCGACGAACTGTAAGTCTCCGACGTTATAATCAGCGAAGACAATTGGCTCGTGATACACACGAATTTTCCGCATCAGCGAGACTTTCTCCGCGACAGGCCCGTGAGCATGAGCATAAGCGTGTTAGTCCTGAAGATGAAGTTGCCGTACTTCATCTAGGTGTCCCCGACCTCTCAATTAATGTGACGACAGGTGCGGAGCAGGGCTAAGACGTTCCGGTTCCAGCGTCCATGATGGTCAGAGTCTCCGCGGTGTTGTCCGAGCGAGAGGTTGCCGCCGCCCATACGACCGTACTAAGTGGTGAAGACCAAGGCATATACCTGGTCTCGGACTTCCTGTGGGAGCCGGAAGAACGGGCTTTGTCCCTGATCACATGTAGGGCATGGTTAGGACTCGGGCGCACACTTCCACGCCGGCGTCTTCCAAGATTTGGGTACGACCATGATGCTGTATTGGTTGGTAGGCAAGGGTAGGATACTATACAGACGACGGAGCGAGTATCAGGTTAGGATGGGATGTTGAAGAGGATGGAAAACCCGAAGGCAAGGAATTATCAGGTGCTGGCCGGTTTCCAACAAAAGTCGTGACCCTCATCCCCACTTCAAGCTGACAAGCTGATGCAGTCAGGGTTCTAGGGTCAACCCCGCATCCGCGTGCAGCACCTCCCAAATGTGCGGTGTTTTAGCAGCTCACCCCTATATCGGGGCCTAATCACCTCAGGATTTCAGGTTCCAAGCTGCGGAAGTCGGGCAACTTTGAGTTTCGGTCAGCACTGGAGTCACACGTGTGTATCGCCACAGATGTCGATGGATGCTCCGACCGGAAAGCGTCCACCTTGGCGGCTGGAGAACTACGAACTACTCCCGGAAAATGACGTGTCCTTCCTGTGTGATGTATGCAGACGCATCAACTTCCGGTTCCTGCTGCACGAGGTGCCCATGTTGCAGATGCCCGAGGTTCCTCTTGGGGACTTGGAAAGGGTTCTCAAGGAGAGATGCTGCGCCTTCTGCCGACTTGTGCGGACAACTCTGGAAAATGCGCTTGGGTCAGATTATGCGACTCTGCCGACCGAGTATGAGGGGAAGAAGGTCACGATGCTTCTCGTTTCGTTCTTCCGGTCCTTGGAAGCTACCAAGCCTCGCCGGTTGATATTGTGGATTCGTCCCGACCCCTGGGCGGGGAAGCCGTCGAGGTCCCTCGAGATGCATCTTGCCCAAGAGCCGGACGATTTCCTCAAGCACCAAGGACTTGGTCGGACCGTCGACTCGGCCAAGTTCAACAACATACTGGCCCTCTACTGGATTAGAATGTGCCGTATGGGCTACGGCTTGCACAGAGATGAAGAAATGACCAGACCTCGGAGCAGACCGCCGCCTGGTTTCCGTCTCATCGACGTGACGAGAGGTTGCATAGTTCCTGTGGACGACATCCGGGACTATGTGACGCTCAGTTATGTGTGGCCGCCGCCGGGCCGACCAATCTTGAAGCTCTCGACAAGCAACAAGAACCAGCTCATCGAACGTGATGGATCACTGACAGACCCGCAGATTGGTTTTGCTACAAAGATTCCACAGACTATCAAGGATGCAATGGAGATCTGCAAGAGGGTTTGTGAGGGATATCTCTGGGTTGACGCTCTGTGTATCACCCAGGACGACGATACCGACAGAGACAACCAGATCCGGGCGATGGACTACATCTACAGCAACTCGGCGCTCACATTGGTATCCACATGCGGTGATGGCGGAGAGGCTAGCATTCCTGGCGCGGGGAGCGTCTCACGCAACATTGCACAGAGAGTAGAGGTTGTTCAGGGATTCCGCCTGGCTAATCGGCCTTGGGACTTTGACCGATCTGTCAAGGACTCCAAGTGGAACACCAGAGGGTGGACATACCAGGAAAGGATACTCTCCAAGAGGACTCTGTTCGTCACACCGCAACAACTATTCTTCAAGTGCTGCCACTCTCCGTCGTATCTGTCGGAGGACCTAGACAGCCCGCCCGAGGCGCGGAAGACCGTGACGTATCCCATGGATGATACGGGCAGGGATACCATCCCCCACGAAGGCAGCATCAACGTCTTAACCTATATCAAGATCGTCGAAGAGTTTACCCGGCGCAACATCACCTACCCGGAAGACATCCTCAATGCCTTCGCGGGAGTTGCTGAGAACATGAAGCCGCTGTTCCGGAGCGACTTCCTCTGCGGCCTTCCGCAGTCGGAGCTTGATTACTGTCTCGCATGGGATCCTGCGGGTGCGATCGTGCGGCGGGTCTGCTCCAGCGGCGTCCAGTTTCCCAGCTGGTCGTGGGCAGGGTGGACGGGTCCCGTCCAGTACACTTTCAGCGAGCGGCTGTCTCGGGTGAAGTGGGTGCATGACAAAACGGGTAAGAAACTTACACCGGAAAATTACCGACTGCCAGATGCAGTCGAGGATGGGAAGGGATGGGCCGAAAAGCGTAGCCACTCGGGCTTCCGCTACTTCTACCACTCGTCCGACGAGAACACCTGGTTTCGCAACCCAACAGCTCCTGTTCGCCGCTTGCAGGGCCCCAATCTCGTGCCCGGCACGCAGTGTTTGCGGTTCGAGACCGAGACCATAGAGATCACCATGTCTCCGTTATGGGACCCAAAATGCACAGATAACGCCACCGAGCCGATGTGGCAATTCCCACTGACCGATGACGGGTACGCGGTCGGAATATTCTTCGTGCCGACCAACGTCGTGAGGGGCTTGAAACCCAACGCGCCCTACAAGTTCGTTCGTCTCGCCCGAATTGGACACGGATATACCGCCAGTAAACTCAGAGCTAAGAAAGGCGACTCGTCCGTCTCGGACTCTGGAGAGACCAAGATTGACCACCAGATTGCTTTGGAGGATCTCGACGGCGACCCTGATATCGTCCGGGTCAAGCCGCCGCTCGGCATTCTCTACCCTGGCGAGCCGACTGCGGACGAGGCCGAGGCTTATCTCCCATTTGACCGCCGGCGGTATGACGCGTACCGGCCGTTCTGTCTTTGCGAGTTTCTGGTGGTGGAGACTGTGGGCGGCGTGTCGTACCGCATCGGCGCGGGGAGGATGCATGTTGACGCGTGGGCGCAGGAACCGCCCAAGACGGAGGTGGTGACTTTGGGTTGATCTGGGCCAGAACTCCGGTCTTGGGGAGGCGGACGGTTGAGATGCGGAACAATGAGCTACATTGTATCCCCAGGGCCTTGGGCTGATACAGTCAAACAATCCGTGCACACCGCCGCCTTGCCCTTCCCAGCCAGATAAGCACTACCTCTGAGTCCCGCTGTCAAGCCTTCCTTGGGAGTCCAACTTCCTCCATCCCACTTTGCTCGTCAAGTAAACACGAGCTGAGTTGCCGGAGTACTGTGTGGTAGTTCGGATTTTCCGGCCTATCCCTGTCCCCACATCGCCCCTTTTTCGCCTTTGTCCGGCGTGCCATCATAATTGCCTGATTGGGTACCATACTACTACGTGCACAGTAGATCCTTACTCTGGATTTCGAAAGGCTTGCTTGCCAGATTGTGGCCGATGTCACGTCGGAGATGCTAGTAGCGCACTACAAGATGGGTCCGTTTGGCGGCGTGACTCCTCCGGCAACGGGCTCTTATCTCGGGCCGAAGAGGAGTCCCCTTTTTAGCTCTTAATGACGAGGCTCGGATCATCCGTGGCTT
>Ga0209127_100713_pt1 | contig 11295 bp, 16 predicted proteins | sample LakSupMetagenome_FD_187469 | JGI IMG/M metagenome (GOLD analysis project Ga0209127, IMG submission 187469) | Freshwater microbial communities from Lake Superior, Canada - Sta WM archaea (SPAdes) (version 2) | ecosystem: Environmental > Aquatic > Freshwater > Lake | place: Lake Superior, Canada...
CTGGGCGCCGATCGACGGCGTCGACCCCCCGGAGAACATGATCCGCTGCATGAGCGACAACTACTCGACGGCGCAGTTCTGGCGCGCCTGGCACAGGAGCTACAACAAGTGGCTGATCCGATACATCTACGTGCCCTTAGGGGGGGCGGACTTCCGCACCTGGCGCAAGGGCGTGCGCAGCGTGGTCAACTACCTCCTGACCTTCACCTTTGTCGCGCTGTGGCACGACATCAGGCTCCGGCTGCTGATCTGGGGGTGGCTCGTGGTGTTCTTCATGCTGCCCGAGGTGGCGGGGAGGATGGCGTTCCCGGCGAGGAAGTGGGAGGCGAGGCCGACGGCTTACCGGATGATCAGCTGCGTGGGCGCCGTGGGGAACGTGTTGATGATGATGGCTGCTAATCTGGTGGGGTTCGCGGTCGGCCTCGACGGGCTGGAGAGCATACTCAAGGGGATATTCCATGACTTTTCTGGTAAGTCACTTCCGTTGCTTGATTCGAGGGCGTCAAGGGGGTAGGATATTTACTGACTTGACATAGGCGTGTTGTTCCTCCTTGCGGCGTGCTCGGCACTCTTTGTGGGGATTCAGATCATGTTTGAGATCCGGGAGTCGGAGCTCAGGAAGGGGATTAACTTGAAGTGTTGATCTCGCTTTTACCGTGCGTCCAAAGTTGAAAAGTCAAGGATGCCAGCATGTCGGGCATGTTGTATATGGTTTGTATTACTATCAGCGGTGAAGGGTCACAGGCATAGCGAGAAGGCATACATAGAATCGAATTAGAGCCCGGACTGCATTTCCTCCCTTTCTGCATTTTCAAGCATGGCTGATAAGGAGAGCACCCACCTTGAGTGGAAGTACTCATGAACTGCGGGCTGCTGTCATCGGTTATTAGGGAGCACTGTGACTCGTCAGTTGTTCAAGGGAAGGGGTCACCCGCTGGTTGGCTGCAACTGTTCCAAGACATGCACTATCATGCTGCTCGACTTCACTTCATATAGTGATCATTGTCATGTGCAGGCCGGTAACACCTGGTCCCTGGCCACAGGGTGCCGCCCGAGACACACACACTCAGCGCACTCGACCCCACGGTCACCAAGCTCTTTTGGTGGGGCAGCTCAGCTCTCGCCTCGGCATCCACCCCGCTTGTTGCGACTGCCAGGTTCCAGGCTCGGTGATCTTGGCCCAGAACTGCGCAGTTTATTTCAACGTCGCTCATGACGTTGACTTCCCGAGTGTGTCAGTCTTCCCTTCGATGCGAATACTTCTATAGGCGATGGGCGTTTCTTTCTGCGCGCCTGGATGCTCTGCGTGCTATTTGAGTGCGACGCTCCTTCGGTTCCTCTACGTCATTCATGGTGTCTTTTTCCCCGGTTCCTCAACGTTTGATGGTTGACGATGTCGCCCTGAAGACCGAGTTACTCTTTGGTATATATCCGTGCATCTCCCTGCATAAGACGTGACTCTCGTGGAGCATCGCCCGTACCGTCCTCTGTTGATGGCTTCCTCCACCAGATCGACCACCTACAACTACGCGACACTCCGTCCACTGTCGTCATGTTGCTCCGATATCTCACGGCGGCTGGGCTGAGCACTGCAGTATGTGCCACCTCCGGCACATCGTTTATAGATTTCGACACTCCTCGCGGCGGCGGTGCCACGCAGCCCGTATTCCCAGATGTGCGGGTACTCGAGGACGCCCTCGAGGCCCTCAGGGTCATGCAAGTCGAGTACTTCCAACCATGGCTTGGCATGTGGCCCACTTCCATTGACTGGACTGGCGCTATGCTGGGATCTCATGTGTCTGGCGCCCTAGGATCCCTATCACAGGGCTTGGAGCTCATCCGTTTGGAGCAAGATGAGGAGGATTACAGGGTCAAGGAGAACCTTGTCACCCTCTACTTTTCACAAGTGATCGCGTACTACTTTGGGCAAGACGCCTTTGCCATTCGGAACGAGGCCTATGACGACATGCTGTGGGTGGTCCTGGGCTGGCTCGACACGAAGCAGTTCATTGACCTGCACACGGCCTTGCGCTACCGGCCGACTCCCTCGGGGGTTACGGTAGACCAGGAGATACCGACGTTCCTGCGAAACCAGACGTGGCATGGCAACATCTGGATTCCCGCCTTTGCCCACAGGGCGAGGATATTCTGGGAGCTGGCCGCTAGGGGATGGGACGACAAGCTTTGCGGAGGTGGCATGACGTGGAATCCGCGTCTGGAACCCTACAAGAACGCAATTACCAACGAGCTGTTCATCTCTGCGTCGGTAGCCATGTATCTCCACTTTCCAGGTGATGCTAACACCTCTCCCTACGGCAGCGTCCCCATGTCCGACGCCTCTGGTGAAGACGGTGGCAATCCTCCTCCTCGATGGAGGGCACACGATCCCAGATTTCTGAGCGCCGCAATTGGAGCCTATGCCTGGCTCAGAAATTCGGGTATGAAGAACAGCCAGGGGCTATATGCCGACGGCTTCCACGTATCCGGCTACAACAACGCGAGCGATAATAACACAAAGTGCGACATGCGCAACGAGATGGTGTACACATACAACCAGGGCGTCGTTCTCTCGGGCCTGATCGGGCTGTTCAAAGTGACTGGGAAGTCGTCTTACCTCAGCGACGGCCATAGGCTGATCCAGGATGTCATCCGCGCCACTGGGTACGATCTGAGGCACAACAGGCCCGTCGATGATCCCTCCAGATTGCAACCTGGGAGACTGCCTCCCTGGCGCGGCATCGGGCGAGCGGGCGTGCTAGAAGAAGCCTGCGATGTCTGGGGAGACTGCTCGCAGGACAGCCACACCTTCAAGGGCATCTATTTCCACCATCTGACAGCTTTCTGCGCGCCGCTCGAGTTCGTCACCGCTCCCCCTCCAGATCTGGAGGTGGAGCGATTATCAGAGATACGGAACGACCATGCTCGTGCATGCCGGACGTACCTGGGCTGGATAAGGCACAACTCGATAGCAGCCCTATTGACGAGGGATACAGACGGGAAATTCGGCATGTGGTGGACCGTCGGACTGCTGAACGTCACCCTGGACGCGCTGGATCTCGGTCAGGAAGGGATAAGTCCAGCGAAGGTGAATGCGGTGGACTACAGGAACTACGGCGTTCCGGACGACCCCGTCTGGACCGTCCCGGGTGCCGGCGTGACACCGCCCAAGGATCTCTTCAGCGGAGAGGCCGCTCAGCGGCCATTAGGCGGCCGCATGAAGCGGACAGCTGGCGGCGCTGACCCGAACAATCGCGGCAGGGGACGTACGGTGGAAACACAAGGCGGGGGGTTGGCGGTGTTAAGGGCGCTTTGGGAGATATCGCGGCAGCATCCTGAATAGAGCATTGCTAGGAGAGTTGGACACGCAAGACCATCACCTCGGCATCGAACGGTTTGAAGCAACATTGGGACCTAGAGTCTAGACTAAGCATTAGCGTCAATCATGCTACGAGCAGCATTGCTCGTATCGACAAACCGTACGCACTTCGATGATAATTATACGTCCTACAAACTTAAGAGCATACATGGCCTTAAGCAAACAATGTTTAGAGTATCTCTGTACTACGTATATCCAGTTTTACTCTACACCTCCGCCTGCCCACCACAGCCAATCACATACCCTGAACAGAAGCACGCTGAATTGACCGTAGGAGAGCAGTTGAACCGCGCCGTAGCTCAAGATGCTTCGAGATCACTCTTCACTTTCATGTGCCAATAACTCTATACCTACGAATCAGCCCATCCCGTCCTTCGTAAACATCACAGACGAGGTCAATGGCGTCGATAGCAAGCAGCGAGGGGCTTGATGCTCTGTATCGCCGTGCTATAGCCGATCCGTCCTCGCTCAGCGAAGCCGAGATCAACGTGATTCTCGAGTGGGTGTCGCCCGAGGATGAAGATAGCCTCTGTCGCCAGGAGACCGATGGCAAGTCTCGAGCCGACCTCATTGCCCAGGCGCTCGCTCAGCCAGAAGCAGCTGACTAGCGTGGGGTGCGGCCCGCTCACGCGATTCCGTATACTTGTAAAGCCACCGCCAATGTAACCGGCCACCAACGACCCCATCGAGCTCATCAGGCGGATGGACAGTCACGTGGCCGCGTACAAGGCCCTTATACAAACCCCCCACGACGCCGCAGGAACTCCTGCGTCAAGAAGCCCACAAAGCTGTGTGGGCCGCCGCCGTCGGAGAGGACGAGAGGCGCGCCAGAACCGCTGCGTTCGGACGGATGGAGGCGCTGGCGGATGAGAGGGCGGCTGAAGCAGACCGACAGCACGCCCAGCGACTGCTGGAGTCCAAGAGGCGGACGGGCACCAGGTGTATCCGCGAGATGGTGCGGAAGGGCCTCGACGACAACGGCAGCGACTATTGCTGGGGGTACGTTTGTTTCCGTACCGGAGGCTACGGCGTAGACGACGACAGGAACGGGGGAAAAGAGGGAGGCGGCGATACCCCCTGGAAGCGATTCCAGAAATACTGCTTGCAGACAGCCGAGACGGTACTCTTGGAATGGGGCGGTAGCGACCAGCTGCAGCGACGAGACGAAGCGGCCTTATGGGTCCGAGTACAAGACAAAGTCGCCTTTCCATGTCCCATCCGACAAGCAGCCTCCGCCCTCCGTCTATGTGCGCGCAGTCCATCCCGTCTATCCTGACATCGAGCCCTCCCGGTCGGAAGTCTGGACTGCGGGCGTCGGCGATCCCATGGCGGGCTTCACCGGCGAGGTGGCGCTGCCCAAGGTGTTTGACTTTCTGATTACGCCCTATCGGAACCGGAGAGCTTTAGAGGTGGGTGGAAGGCTATCTACCAGCAGACCGAGGTCCCGGGGCGGTATACGTCCGTCTTCCACCACGACCCCGCGAACTCTGCGCCGTACTACTCTTATCCCACGGTGAATCGCCAAATTCCGGAGCAGCACCCCTAGCGACACCGCCCTGGCCAGGGGCTGCACCTCTGGTCTCGGTCGGCGCGTATCTGTTAAGAATTTGCAGCGCTGCTAGTCTTTCCGCTATATGCTTCGCGGCCACGGATATCCCCAGAAGCTTACAATCTGTCAGGACCAAATTCTAAACACCATCCTTCTCGGGGCGTATTGTGAGACCATATATTGCGTACATGTCCGACCCGCAGACAGAAAAGCGAAACCAAATGGGGGAGCATGCCGTTTGGCGACCGATCCCGACGTTTGCAGAGACAACCTTGCCTTCCATCTCAACCTGCCTGTCCTCCTTGATGAGAACGGTACCGAAAGGCGGAGCATTGTCCTTGTCCTCGTTCTTGCGCTCGAGGGTGGCGCAGCCGGCACCAAGGTCCTTGCAGGTCTGCTTGGCGTAGGCAATCATATCCCCCATGGCTCTGCAAGCAGCCGGGATGATGTCGGCGGCGGGGACGCTCAGGTAGAGCGAAATGTCCGTCATCTTGGAGTCCTGGATCGCCTTCTTCCAGTCGTCGAACTGCGTCTGGAAGCTGGGCCCCGTAGTCTCGGAGCTGACGTGAGCGAGAGCCTTGTCGATCTTCTTCTCGCCGTCCTCGCCGCCTATGGCGCCGGCGCCGATGCAGGTGGAGAGACCTTCTGTGTAGAGCTCTGTGCTCGAGCTTCCGGTCTCGAGTCCACCTTGGCCGACCGTCTTACGGTCACGCTTCTCGAGAGCATCCCCAGTCGGGATACCGTGGCCATGGTTAGAAGTGAATGCAACACCAGGAGGAAGGAGGGGGACTTACCGAGTGACCTGGTGAGCTCGCCTAGTGACGAAGTGATCTATTGGCCGGTCACAACAAGTGTGAGAAGGCGCTTGGAGAGTTGCATGTTGTTGGGTGCGAGTCAGTCTGGGAGCGAAGGGTAGATAAGGACGTTTGCGGACTGGCTAGTTTTCGAGGCCTATCACATAGAGACACTGAATTGCTTGGTGGGCGTGGGTGAGTAGTGCTATCGTGTTTCGTACGAGACAACGTGTGTCTTGTATAGCCGACGCAGCCCAGCAGAATGCATCTGGCTACTCTGTCAAGCCAGCAGATACTTACAGTTATTCTAGGGGCTCTAACTACCAACCTCGGGGCCCGGGTCCAAATGCTTCCTGCTTGCACCCTCCCTACAATAGGGGGAACAGGCCAGGTCTGTTCCTCTTCCTCTTGCGGCCTTGTGCCGCACCGTAGCCTGGCTCAAGACCTAGAGGATCAGGAGGATTCGACTTCCAAGAAAAATTAGATTCGACAGAGCTACAAAGACAAGCTTTCCCGCCGCATACAAGGCTGTACCCGCCTTCTATAATTGTCCGGCATTGCTGCTAGATCGGTACGTGTAGTTGCATGACTATAGACGCGGCCCGGATCTGGGTAAGCTGCGGCAACCCGCGCGAAAAGAAGCGCTGTATTTAGTTCAGTGCCGGCCATAATTCGGGCCCTCAAAAGCTATCTTTGCCAGGTGAGCGATGATCACTGTATGCACCCAATCTTACCACTCTAGCCCCCACCTTTGGCATATGTCTAGGTGTGTTACTCAAGCATGGTGGCGAAACATGCAGGGGCGGGGCTCTACACCTTCAGCTGTGGACAATATTAGTCCGCTCCCAGACTACAAGTTTCGCAGGAGAAAGTCGCGGCAACGCTTAAGGCGAAGGGAAACGCACAGGTCGATCGGCTCCGTCACCAAAGAACAGCTATCGGGGGGCATTCCGTACCGGCTCTTGGGTAGATTTCACCTACCCGAGTGCCAGTTCACGCTGCAAACCGACGTCAAGCAAGCTTCCGCCATGGCTTCAACCAAGAAAGCCGGCCTACTGAACGACACCTACGCTGCCAAGGGCTCAAGAGACGAGAGCCCCGCCTTCAGGCTGTTTCCTAGGCTTCCGCCCGAGCTTCGTAGCGCGATATGGAATGCTAGTCTACGGAGATGGCGGATCATAACGGTGAGGATCGCCGGTCCTGATCCCAGCAGCTCAGACGATGTTTTGAAAGAGAGAGGAAACGAGCATCGTTATCGAGTGATTGCTCATCAGCACTACCGACACTCTGAACTGCTGCGAGTGAGCCGCGAGGCTAGAGCAGCTGCTCTAGACTTCTACCGTGTCCACCTCCCCTGCGACAATCTCGCCGCGACGCCATTGTACATCAATCCCGAGCATGACTTCCTACTTGTCCGCCAGGAGTCCCATTCGCCCCAGAGAATTGTTGGCTTCCTGAATAGCCTAGAAGCTTACGATGCCAGGGGCACCGGAGTTCTCAATCTCGCCTTGGACAGCTACATCCTAGAGGACCTCTGCCGCGTCGACGGCCTGGAAACTACCGCGCGCGATGCATTGGTGCGTCCACTTTCGCGCCTGCGGCGACTGTGGAGCGTCAACATCGAGACGTCCGAAGCCCGCGGCATGGCCGGCGAGTTCAGCTGGCGGCACGCAAAAGTCCACCACAATCGATCCGTGCCAATCTTCTCGTGCTCGCAGACGTTTGACTGGCTGGCGGTCGACCCGCGGCCGATCGACTTCGATCTCGGCTACATCGCGACGTTCCGAGATCCACGGCAGCAGACGCGTCGATGGCAGGAGCTCGAAGCGAAGCTACGGATCCAGCGCAGCAGACCGCTCGACTTTCGGATTATGCTTTCCGTACAGACACAGGGCCGCGGCACCGAGGTGGTCGATCGGGCGACGGCACATCGGTACCTCGAGGAAGAGGAGCAGGCATTTGTAGAGCGAGCTTGCAAGATGTTTGAGCCGAACATTCCGCCTTGGGGTCAATGTCTAGACCGTGAAGGCTGGGAGGCGTCGAGGGAAAGCCTTGAGGATGCGGTAGGATTTTGGCTGTTTCCGATGGATGCCTTTGACCAATGCCCTGATGATGGCATGTGCCAACTCAAAAGGGTGAGGAATCTGAGGGACAAGCCACCGCAGCTTTGCCTATTCGATTTGCAATAAAACGACATAGACTTTCTTCAAGGAGACATACCAATGAATACGGTTTCAGGTTTCTCATCAGCTTCAAATATATGTCTCCTCATCAGAGGCGAAGTTCTGTTGGGTGGCCAGCAGGTCATCTCTTGGTGTGCTAGCTATGGTCAGTTTCTTGTCTCTTGGGCTGCCTGTACCATGAGAATTGATGTAAATGACAGAGACAGCTTGAGATTGTCCGGCGAATGAAAAAAACAAACAGAGAAATAATTATTTCTGAGGAAGATTCTAGAGCAACTGAATTAGAAACGATAGTATCGTACTATTAGGCACTGACTGACCCAACTTGGTTGGATCAACCATGTTGGCTTCAGAGGATCCTTTGAGAGGCGCGCCGCGTTGAAAACTCATGAAACCGTCATCGACGTTAACGGGAAGGACTCAAGAGGTATGGCTCGTTCATTCAATCTGAGGAGAGGCTTTACACTGTGCATCCATCCATTGTTTGGATATAGTGGACTCCAAGCGCTGTTTCAATCTGTGCCAGTTGGAATAATGGTAAGATAGTAACTCGCCTTGCCCATCTCACCATTCTTTGGCGTAACGATTTGCATTGGCGGCTTCTTTACAATGACACTGCACCCGCCTCAATTCTCGCCATCCGGTCTGGTACTGATTCCGTCTTAGATAGACGGCTTCACCCTCAGGCAGATTCCCTAGAATTGGTGCTAGACTATCGTCTCTACGCCATGTCACTTGGTTATACTAGGCTTCCCATTGCAGCCTTCGATTAATCGACATAAACGAAGAGTAAAATAGTAAAAGTGGCGAGCTGACTAACCGATTTAAGACTCGTATGCGAGATATTTGGGTGAGATGGATGCCGAGACTTAGGAGGGAAACAACCACGGGTATGCATACCTAGCACAATTATTTGTAGCGAGAGATTTATGGCGACACTTGCCACGAGAGCACTATCCTGGGTATCTCGACTTGGCGCCACGGCCGCTGATGGAGTTGAGTCGTGGCTGATCGAGACTTACAATGACTCTGATCCAAGGGAGGGCGCGCTGTTGAAGCATAGGTATGTCAGGGGAGTGGGACACTAGATCCACGATGGCGTTGGTCTTGGACTGGGCGTTGAATGCTCGAAGCGAGAACCCAGCGATGAGCATCACGAGTTATGGCTGCTTTCCAGAGCGGAGCGATTCCACGTCTGTTATCACTTTTGGAGCGTCGTCAATGTCCTTTTTGTGCCACGAAACTTGGTTAAGTGAGGCCCGCGATCGCAGATGTACTTTGCCAAGAGTATTCTCTCGCAGACCAGTACCATTCGCCATCTTGATGTCTTGATGTCCAACAGGTAGGCTATGCCGCTGTTACCCTTCCAGGCTAGAGGAACCAATGTTCTCAGTCGTCCAAGTCGAGATAAGGACAGTCCTTCGGATCTGCGTAGAAAGTTCCTCCCAACTGCTTAATGATCTTGCACCGCTCATCCATGTTAAACGCGTTGTAAATCGCAGCAACACCCCTTTCGCTGGCCTCCATGACAGTGCACCTCAAGACCCAGACGCCGCCTCCCGTCGACGGCCACCCTATCTTGAGGAAATCAGCATCGCCAGTCTCGAAATCGTTCCCCCACAGTGCAGACTCCCACGCGCTCGTAGTATTGTAGTACCTAGCCCCGAGCTGGCGCATCTTATTGCAATGGGCCTCTTCTTCGGCTCGGGACTCAGCATCCGTTATAGACGGCCGCGGTGTCGGACGGAATCGGTCCAGGCCAAGGAAGTCAAGCTCCGGGCTAAAACACCGAGCCAGCTCGTAGAGCCCGCCCTTCTGTGGGAATCCAAACACCACCACGCCTGGTCCCATGGAGAACTCTGCGCGAAAGGGGGTTTCTTGAAGTGGCTCGGCTATGTCTTCGCGAGAGGGGTGGTTGTTCGACGTGGTAATTCCCGTAGCGTTGCCCGGCGCTTGAAAGAGTGATGGAGCCCAGAAGCGGCGCGCCATTGCGCCCACTGTCGCTGAAAGGACCAAGACTCCGATGGCTATTGATACCATGGTGGAGCTTCAAAGGGTCACACTGCTGTATAGGGACTTGAAACTAGCACTAGGGTACGGGCCAGCCTGGCCAGGCTGATCCTTTGGGCAAAATGCCAGTTAAGCCTCGTGAAGCAGCAACGGATCCTCGCAGCTACTTATGCTCTTTCAGGCCGTGGAGCCTGATAGGCAACAACAACAACAACAAAGAGTCGGTTGCAGGACCACCGGCACGGAAGCTTTTGCTGCCTGCTAAACAGACCACAGGCATGGGATGCAACGTCCGTATCGCACCCCTTCAGTTAAGTGGGTCGGTAGGATTGACTAACCCTAACCCATGACCACGTTTTCTGGCAGGTAGGAGAGGTTGCTGTGATTCCGCTCGTCACCAAACTCCAGACGGAATCTGGGGAGTTCAACCTTGATGCCTGGGCGTACCTTCGGGCGGAAGCTGCATGAGATAAAGTGGCTTCCAAGTTGTGATCCACAAAGGGTTCAGGCTGCACGAGGCCAGCTACTGCACCTTTCGAAACCTTGTTCTTGAGGACCGCTTCCCGCTTGTTGTGCACCAGAAGGCTGTTCTGTTGCATACCTCTACCAACCACCTACCTATAAGGTAGACTTAGCTCCATCCTCTTCACCCAACTAGTTCTCAGCACCCAATACTCCATTACCACATCAACCACCATCTTTCGCGGCTGACGCTTGGGTCTTTCTCCGGACCCCAGACCGCAGCAAGCAGACAGGACCACCAGCCTTATCTCAGTGTCAATCATCAACCGAGCATCAGCGAGGGCTCCCTTAGGTACCCGCCATCCTCTATCTGTCATCCCAAGCCCTTCGAGAAAAGAATAACCAGCCACCAGTCGCCATGGGTCAATCTAAGACAGACAACAACACCGTGACCTCAGTGGCAACAGGGCAACCAACACAACCATCTCGGCCCGAGGCGGCACCTCCTCTCACCGCCCGCATGGTCCTGGCCACTCTCCTCACTCTCCCGGGAAACACCTGGCACAGGCCGAAAGAGAGCGACACCGAGCGCGTCCACCGAGCCATCTTCCGCCGCGGATACTACATCCAGTCCCGCGTCCTGCGCATCCCGCACCGGATCGGGTTCTTCTATCGCCCTCCTGGAACCATGCCTCTCGGAGAAGGAGAAGATGAGGAATCGCAGGGAGCTGGCTTCGCGGGCGTCGTACATCTCTACGCCTCCGAGGGAAGACTGAACGGTCGAGCTTGGCAGTGGATGAAGCGGGGCCGTTGGCGGGAGTGTAACGGCCACCTGATGCTGCTTACGCGTTTACCAACTAGCATCGTGTGTCTATGTAGTCTAGAACGGCAGTTATGTTATATGCCACTGCAAGTTAGCCC
>Ga0209127_100714_pt1 | contig 11293 bp, 7 predicted proteins | sample LakSupMetagenome_FD_187469 | JGI IMG/M metagenome (GOLD analysis project Ga0209127, IMG submission 187469) | Freshwater microbial communities from Lake Superior, Canada - Sta WM archaea (SPAdes) (version 2) | ecosystem: Environmental > Aquatic > Freshwater > Lake | place: Lake Superior, Canada...
TCCCCTACTCCGTCCGCGAAGGCATCAACATCTTCCTCGACGGCCACATCCCCACCGAGAACCTGCGGTTCCGCGACGAGTCCCTCACCTTCAAGCTTTCCGAGGGCACCGAGGACTACTTGGCCGACAGGTCCCGCGCTTTCAAGTACCCCTCGATGGAGAAGACGCTCGGAAACTTCCACCTCAAGATCGAGGCGGGCGACTTCACCGACTCGGAGATCATCGTCATGATGGGCGAGAACGGTACCGGCAAGACCACCTTCTGCCGTCTCCTCGCCGGCGCCATCAAGCCCGACGGAACCCGCAAGGTGCCCGAGATGCGCATCAGCATGAAGCCGCAGACCATCACGCCCAAGTTCGAGGGCACCGTCCGCCAGCTCTTCTTCAAGAAGATCAAGGCCGCCTTCCTGTCCCCCCAGTTCCAGACCGACGTCGTCAAGCCCCTCAAGCTCGACGACTTCATCGACCAGGAAGTCAAGAACCTTTCCGGCGGTGAGCTGCAGCGCGTCGCCATCGTCCTGGCCCTCGGCCTCCCCGCCGACATCTACCTCATCGACGAGCCGTCGGCCTACCTCGACTCGGAGCAGCGCATCATCGCGGCGCGCGTCATCAAGCGCTTCATCATGCACGCCAAGAAGACGGCCTTCATCGTCGAGCACGACTTCATCATGGCTACCTACCTCGCCGACCGCGTCATCGTCTTCGACGGCAAGCCCGGCATCGACGCCCACGCCAACAAGCCCGAGAGCTTGCTGACGGGCTGCAACACCTTCCTCAAGAACCTCGACGTCACCTTCCGCCGCGACCCGACCAACTTCCGCCCCCGCATCAACAAGGCCAACTCCCAGCTCGACCAGGAGCAGAAGATGAGCGGCAACTACTTCTTCCTCGAGGACACTGATGCGGCTAAGACGAGTTGAAGAGGGCGTCCCGCGGAAGAATTACAAGAGCAACAATGATGACGGTCACGACGGTAAAAATCAGCATTCTCCTCGGCGTGAAGCATCGGGTCCCGGCGTACTAGGCGTTCAAAAGAAGAAGAAGAAGAAGAAGGTTGGACCGGGCGGTGATCTGGCTTTGGAGGAGGGGAACGCGTCCGAGGACGACGACCCGGACATTTGACGCCGGCGACGGCAGTCTACCCCCTGTTGCCTGGTCCTACGAGAAGAATTTTGGTCTGCCTCCCCCCCGGCTAAGATCATTGATTTGCAATTTCTGCGTTTTCTCGTTTATATCCCATGGTTGGGGGGGAAACGAGGGAGGCCATTTACTCGTAGATTGAGGGGCAATGGATCAAGAAGGGTGACTGCCGTCCGCCTCGCGCGTGGAGCGTGTGGGCGAGAGGTTATATGAGAGATGGAAGGACTTCCCACCAGATAGGGGAACAAGCCTTGAGAAGCTGATCGTGCAATATCAATGCAAAGGGCGTCAAGTGTCATCAAAGAGTTTGGACCGTGAAACCCGCGCTTACCATCCGAGTCCCTCGTAAAGACTATGCCTCATGGCTTGGGAACCATGGCTGGGACGGTATTGGCTTTGTCGTAAGTCTCACGTGATCACTGCGATGTCGTCCAAGTGGTCCGAGGAGCCATGGGTCGTCTGGGTACCCAGGGGTCTTCGGACAAGCCCGAGCACCGGTGATCTACATCCAGGTATCCGTTTGGCTATCGATATCCATGCGCTACGTGAACGGCTCGTGAACGGCTCGCCCAGGGCTTACTTTGAACGCCCATGGGCATCATTTGCGTTCAAGACATGGCGTGTTCCGATCATCTCACCGTCCTTAACAGGGTTCAAAGGACGCACATGATTAATTGACTATCTGAGTTGCTAAAAGGGGTGCGGGTCCGCAGACCCGGCGTGTGTGAAACGAAGGAGGTTTGCAAGCATACGTACGGCTCCGATGGTCTCCTCCGTCCTTTCTCGTTCCGCGAAGGGTTCCGGCCTCGAGGGGTTGATGGCGATGTGCAATATGAATGGTAAAGAAGTGTAACACAACACAGTCCGAAGGCGATGTGAGGCGTCAAAGGCAAAGTGAATACAAGGGCGATTTGTGTCTCTGCTTTGGAAGCGGTCATCTTGCCAACCAGAGAGCGCATTTTGATGTGATCCGATACGTACTTGGTAAAGAAACGCCTAGCAGCAAGCATCACTGGCGACTAGGCGTACAAGGTTGTCGAGGACTGTCGAGTGCTTGTCGATGCTGGTTTGCAAGTCGTGAGGTCGGAGCTGGTAAGTATCGCGAGCTGGCAATGTGGCAGTTGCTTCGATTAGAGAGGCCAGCAAATCGCATCAATGAGTCGAACAAGCCCGGGAATGGACCTCTGCAGCTTCCCGCAGTTATGCGGAGCTGCTCAGCGCCCACGTTGACGAACCGTGGACCATATGCTCCCCAAGACGTCGCCAGCCCTCATTGCCACCGACGACGTAGAGGACCCTAATCCTCCTCAATCTCGCCCTCTTCGCTGCCAGCACGAACACTGGGGGATTTCTCCTTCATCGGCGGTGGCTGCGGTGTCCTAGACTTGAGACGACTGTCACGGTGAGGGGTACGCTCACGGGATTGTTCTCGCTTGACTCTCTAGATGGGTTGTCAGCTTCAAATTCGGCATCTCACCAGTTCTTGAGGAAGACGACATACCTTCGAATCTCTGGACTCCCGTCGGTCCAGGTCTTCGTCGTCAGCTCGCCGCCGGCGATGAGATGAGCTAGGTCTCTCGTCACCATAGGGAAGTTCGTTAACGTCTCGGTCCACTCGCCTGCGGTAGATTCTCTCCCGGTCCTCCTCCCGAGTGCGCCTCTCCCGGTCGTAATGGTTCTCGTCATCCCGGCGAGGGGGCCGGCGGTCGTAGTCGCGATCGTAGTCCCGGTCCCTGTCGCGCCTGTCACGGTCGAGATCGCGTGGTCGTTCCCTCTCGCGATCTCTCCGATCTCGGGAACGGTCACGGACACGCTCGCGCTCGCGGTCACGGTCACGGTCACGGTCGCGGACGCCCTCATGACCGTCGTTCGATCTGCGATCCGAAGACAAGAGGCTCTCTGCCATGCTGGACTTGCGGTAGTTACGCTCCCGTTCTGCGATGGCCTTGCGACGGTCGGCCTCGTAAGGGTCTTGCTCCGGGCTGCGGCTGGACCTAGCAGGACGTCCACCGGTGCGGTGAGATCGCTCACCTCGGCTCTCGCGATGATACGAATCCCCACGGTCGCGACGCCGTCGCTCGCGCTCTGCCTCGTCTTCCTTCTCTTTCAGCCGACGTATGTGCTTATCAAACGCGGCGCGACGGGCTTCTTCCGACGTCACCGCCTCAAACTCTGGGCTCTTAGCCAGACGCAGCTTGACCTTTTCGTAAGTGTCAGTGACCAGAATTGGGGGATCTAACCGCTTCATGAATGAGCGCAGCTCATCAACAGCCCGGCGTTGCTGGCGCTCCAGATGTCGGTCATCGTCTGATCGCTTGATTGTTTTCTTCTCCTGGAGCTGTTTCAGGGGCCGTTAGCAAAGCTACCATCGGAAGGAATGTTTGAAGATAAACTCACTCTCTCAAAGATGAGCTCCAAGATGTAGCGTTCAATGTTAGCAGTGCGGCGGTCGTCCTTCAACACCGACTGGAATTCTTCGAAAGATGTCTTGGGGGTAACCTCAAAACGTTTATCCTGCGCGGCGTTAGCATGTCATATTCGTACAGCAGGGAGACGACAGAGCCGAGACTCACTTCAAGCACGTCAAGTACGTCGTTGCGAGGGCCACGCAGAGCTCGCTCATCATCTTCAACGACGTCCCAGAATAGGTCCATAGGCGTTGATCCTGGCTGCCCTAGCATGGCCTTGTACCGATCGTCGTTCTCGAGGAGGGGATAGATCTGGCTCCATTTTGTCCCAGCCCTGATCTTGCCCTCTCTGCGGAGCTCGCTGAGCAGGGTTTTGAAGCCGTCACGCGCCTGGCGCTCTTTCCGCAACTTCCTGTTCTTTTCCTGCTGCCTGGAGTCGTTGAAAGTCCTTTCCAAGGACTTCACATGGTTTTGGAACACGGTCAAGATATCATACTTGCTGAGCGTCTTATACTTCTCTTCGTGCTGGAAGGGGGCAGTGCTTTGGATGATACCTTGAGCTTCAGACCAGCGAGTGTAGGGTTCCAGATTGAGCTTGGGTAGCAGATCGATCAGACCGTCCATAGCGCTTTTCCGAAGCGAGGCTTGCTCTTCCCTATGTGCTTTCTTGAGCTCAGCGACATAGTCTTCGAACAGCTGGCGGCGCTCGGCCTCGTCGTTGGTGGAACGGAAGATGGTCTCGCCTTCGATCATTGGGCGGGCTGTCTTCCAGCGAGTGTAGTGTTTGATTTCGGGATGGCTCTTGAGCATAGTGGCGAAGTCGGTGCGAAGCTTCGCCAACCGTTCTTTGGCACGCTCCTTGTCCTGGATAATGGCATCGTGGCAGTACTTCTCAAAGGCAGCCTTTCGCTCCCGGGGATCCTTGATGGCGCGATACTGAGGGTCTTTGACGATGGCTCGCAGAGCCTGCTCCCACGTCCACTCAGGTTGCACTCCGCTGCGCTTGAGGACCTTGATGAATGCGGCCTCCGCTTCCTCGGGAGTGGCATACTCGGGCTCGTCAGAAGCCGGAACGAACGCTTGCGAATTTGGTCCAGCAGTCAGCATACGAGATTCTCCCATGGGTTCGCGCTGATCGCGGTGGTGGTCCCATCCACTGTGACCTCTGTCTCGGTCGTAGCCCCGGTCATAGCCCCTATCCTGGCCTCTATCATATCCACCGGCCTGACCTCCCGCTGGAGGCTGGAACGGTGTATTTGGCGTCCTGCTTCATGTTAGCTATGGGGCAAGAACTGCCGACGGCAGGTGGGTTAACACTCACGCGGGGGTGGTAGGTGTTCCAGCTCCGCCAGCGAGCGCTCTCTTGTAGATATCCGGCATCTCCCAGGAACTCTGCTTCGTCTCGGTGTTGTACCAATACTTCCTGCCTCCTTCAGCTGTATATTCCTTCCAAGGCTGGTTTGCTAGAGCGCGCTGAAAGCGAGGCACGTTAGTCAAGTGCTCTCACGAGTATGGGGACAGCATCTGGATCGCGGCTCAGCTCACCTCTGCCGGGGTCATCATCTCCTCTGGCTTTGTCCACTGTGTGACTTTGGTGAATGCATTGTAATAGTAAACTCGGCCGTCGGGAGTGCGGATGCTCAGTCCATGTCGCGCCGCTAGGCGGCGGAAACTGGGCAGCCATGCCGTTCATCTTGTATAGTAGTCGGCCTAGATTGTGGGTGTTGCAATGGGATGTCGAAGCCGAATAATAGCGATATGCGCCTGGCGAAGGCGAGATGGACCCGTCGGAAATGCTGCCTTTGAAGTCGAAGTCAAGAAGTCCCCAAATTTCAGCGTGAACAAGCGCGACAGAGATTCATGCGCCGCACGGGCCACTTGGTTGAAGCTCAGCTCCATAATTGTCTTGGCAGATATTGAACCCACTCTGATCTACACAACAGTGACAGGAGGCGCTCTCTTGCTTCCTGTCGTCCATGGAGAGCTGCTGACTTGCCCGCCATAATCTGCCAACAACATGGCGGTCGCTGAGGATGGCGATGCCCCAAGCGCAGGGAAGAGCTTCTTGGGACAGTCTTACCTGACTTACATTGTCCCCTTTGCGACAGACTTGAAGCTGGAGGACGCACTTCAGCACCCTGATGGCCCGGGCAAGGCGATCGAGCAATTAGAGAAGCGGGAATGGCTATTCTTTGGTACGTAGCCATACCTCACCCGGCATGTGAAGCGTGTGCTCGTCTCACAACTTGCTCATCGTAGATACCAGATGAGACCGTCGATGTGTACATGGTGCTCCGGACACCATTCGCCGACGCAAAGCAGCTCCAGGCCTCTCTGGCCAAGGTGTCGATATCGCTGGAAGTCCGGGTCGTCAACAACAATGCGACAGATCGAGGAGGCAGTCCCCCTTCATCGGAAATAATATACACTGGCATCGTTCCCGAGGGCCAGGAGCCTTTCATTGCTACGGACGAGGAAGAAACGGATCTGGAGGATGGCGATGACCAGGAGCGCTATGCTTACGCTGCCTGGAGAATGCCGGTATTCCTCGCCCGCCCCAGGACGCGGATACAGAGCCCTTCCGTCGTGTTTCAGGCGGCGGCAAGCGTACGAGTGTCCGATGCCGAGCTGACCGGCGGGTTGAAGAGGGGCTATCTACAAAGCGGTGTGCCTTCAGGGTTGAACCTGCTAGAGTCGTTCAGCGGTGATCCAGCACTGCAGGGCATCAAGCCTCGGCTGTCAGCTCTGAGGGTCTCGCGGGTCGCACCGGTTACCCAACCAGCAGATCAACTCCGGCAGATCAAAGGCCTGCAGAATCTTACGCTCAAGATCTACCCAGCCGTGCACACCCGCGTCCGCTTCGCTCGGCCGAACGCAGCGCCCCCTAGCCCTGCTCTAATCGCCCTGCTGGAGATCGACTTCACCCCCTTCTGCGACTGCGAATCCGTCCTCGATAACATCGCAATGTCCGTGACGGACGGCATAGTGGAAGACCTCAACACCCAGCCCGGCCTCTCCCTGCCCATCAGCTGCGTGGCCCACGACCACGTAACCCTCCTCTACCGTCTCAAACCCGAACAGCTAGACATCATCGCCCGCAACCCGACCCGCGACCTCGACATCTGCATCTCCGTCACCCTTCTCGTCGACCCCTCCCGCTGCACCCCGCGGCTCACAATGTCGTGGACCACGACCCTCGACTTCACCCTCCCCGTCAACCCGGGCTTCGGCCAGCCCATCACCCAGCCGATCCAGCGCTCCCACCGCCCCAGCCAGCTTTCCATCACCTCGACCCCGGAATCCCAGTCCCTCATCTCCCCCCGGGTCTCCCGGCCCGACGCCCTCCCCTCCCTCGAGGCCTCGGCCGCCCGCACCAGCGAGGCACCCGTCCCCGAGTTCGGCATAACCATGACCTTCACCGCCCCGCCCGAACCGGTCAAGGCGGGCGAGGAGTTCGCCTGGTCCGTCTTCGTCGTCAACCGCACGTGGCCCGAGCAGCCAGCAGCAGCAGCAGCCTCCTCCATGGGCCTTACTCCTGGTGCCACCCCCCACAACGCACCGCCAGCACTACCCGTCGCCCAGCCCGCCCCGGCCAGGAAACTAGCCCTCTTCGCCATCCCCCGCCGCGGAGGCAAGAACGCCGCCCCCAACCCCGCCATCACCCGCGCTACTCACCACCCCCGCGCGCCGCAGAGGGAGGTGGCGGAAGCGGTGCTCGACGAAGGGCTCGTGCACGCGATGCAGCAGCAGCGCGCGGGCCTGGACGGGACCGACGTCGTCTGCCTGTCGGCCGACGTGCGCGTCGGTCCCCTGGCGCCCGAGGCCTGCGCGGTGGTCGAGCTGCGGTTCTTGGCCCTCCGAAAGGGGGTGCTGGGTGTCGAGGCCGTGCGGGTCGTAGACTTGGGGACGCAGGAGCATGTCGACGTGCGGGAGTTGCCGGTTGTGGTTGTTACCTAGCATGCACGTGGCGGGTTTATGTTACGCAGCAGCGCATTGAAGCAGTGGAACTTGTGTAGGGCATTCATCATGTGTCGCTGCGAATATGTGTCTTGGGAGGGTCCACCGTGCATGGAGATGCAGGCAGCTAATGCACGTAATCGCAAAGCTTAACATCGGTAGTACCTAGCACATAACGTCTGTCTGAATTCATGCCACGGTAAACTTTGTACAACGATACCCTAAATACAACAGTCGTCGTTGCCCAATTCCAGAGGCTCTCGATTTGTGTTACTCGTAACAGGAGAAAGTCATCATATCATAACACCTCGCCCAAACCAACAAGAGGGCAGTGAGAAAGGTAAGGAGACAAGAGTCACATCTTTAAAAGTCCCAGAAGTTGCCGCCCGTCGTCTGAGCGGCGGCACCCTGCTTCTTGCCGGGCACCTCCTCCGACCTCATCTGCTGGTCATCGTCGTCGCCAATGGCCCAGTGCTGCCCGCCTTTGCGGCCGCCCATAGAGTCGCCCGCGATCGTGATGCCCCGCTCGTCGACGTTCCTGTTGGCCTTCTGGGCGCCGTTGCTGCGCGCACCGACCGGGGCATTGTTCTCCTTCTGCGATACCGACGACGGGTCCTCGAAGGCGGACCAGTTGCTCTCCATCATCTTGACGGCCTTCTTGCGGTCCTCGCTGACCTTGGGCGGCGGCGCCTCCTGGCTCTGGCCGTGGGCGGGCGAGTAGTCCTTCATCTCGAAATGAGGGGCGAAGTCCTTCCTTCTGTCCTCCAGATTCGTGATGTTGCCCAGGGCGCGGGGAGCGGGACCGGGCGAGGGCTTGCTGCCGTCCTCGCTGTACACGTTGTTCTCGTACAGGCCCAGACCTGTGTTGTGGGTCGTGCCTCGAGGACGTCCGATCAGCCTCGGCTCGTCTCCCGGCTCGCCGTCGTCCTGGAACTCAAAGTGCGCCTCGGCATCGCGGCGCGGCTTGGGTTGGGAGGGCTTCTTCGCCGGGGTCTCGGCAATGGTGTCGTCGTCGTTGCTCCAGTGCCGCACGTCCTGGGCGCGTGGCAGACCGCGAGTGGGGAGAGACTTCTGGGGGGTGGAGAAATCGTCGAACGACCAGTTGCTGTCGTGCTTCGACTTAGGCCTCTGGGCAGGGGCCTTGGGCTTGGACGGCTCGGGAACGTCGGAGCCGTCTGAGAAGTCAAAGTGTTGGAACTTCTTCTCGTTCGGCTTGTAGTAGGCCTTCCTCTCAGGAATGTTATTGGCTGGGAGGGACTCCTCTTCGGCTGCCTCGAAGAGACGGCTGGGCTGGAAGTTCTTGCCGGCGCCAATCTTCGGGGCGATTGGCTTGCTCGGCGACATCGACCTCTCGCGCCCATTGCTTGGCGTGCCAGGCTCCTCAACTGGCTCGTCTCCAAGGATCTCGGTGAACGAGCGCTGGCGGGGTCTGCGGCCGGCATAGGGAGACACAACGCTCTGCACCGGGTCTGCTTCTTCGCGAGGCGCAAACAGAGCCAGGGAAGCGTGGGGGTCGCGCAGGATGTTAGTAGAGCCCGTCCGCGAGCGGTTGCCGGCACCCTCTGCGGGCCGCGCAGTTTCGACACCGGCGCTGTTTTGAGAGGACTTGATCAGCTTGAGCTGCTCGGTGCTGTCGCGGATCGGCCAGTTGCGGCCAGTCTTTCCGATTACGTCGAGCTGTTTCAGGAGCGATCCCTGGTCCCAGCTCTGGCGGATGGTCGTAATCTTGTCGCCATTGAAGCTCACCATATGGATCTGTTCAGAGCGACGAATGAGTCAATGCCCCCTTTGCTTGGGTAGGTGCGCGTTACTCACGACAGGCAGGTAGACGGTGCGGTCAGCCAGAAAGTTGTCGTCCAAGCCTGGAAGGTAAGGACCTCCACTGGTTATGAACTCGAATGCTGTATCAACTTCGGCGGCAATAGCATTCTGGCCTTCAACCACATGCAGGAGATCCTCCCTCTTCTTCTTGACTTGGTTGCGCATCGAGCTGAGGTGCTTCAGGATCTCGGTCGCGCCGCGGAAGCTGGTCGTTGAAGTGATGTAGTGCAGCGAGGCGTCGTCGGCCAGCATGGAGGTGTTCGGCGCAGCCAGAAACTGCTTGTACGCAGCTTGCAGCGCCATGGCGAAAGAGAGACGCGGGAAAGCGTTTGTTAAGCTGAAAGAGAGAATATTCACGGAAAGTCGTGTGGGAAGTCAAGTTCGAGATGTACGCTCGATACAGTTTGTTTGTTTTGATTCCTCGGCCGGCGGAAGCAATACACAGTTACACAATAACTGAAGAAGTGAAAACTGGGAGTTGTGAGAGAGGGACCAGGAACTTGGAAGTTGAAAAAAACGGTCGAAGGAGAAAACAAAGAACCGGGACGTGTAGTGTACTCCGTACACAAACACGGAAAGAGGAAACTTGACCGAAGGAATGAGGGTGAACCCCTTCTTCGTTAGCAACTTGGCAGGTGCGACTTGCCGCATCTCAGGGATCTGGTACCTGACCAGTGACGGGCCCCTAGCCACCGGGTGGGGCATCCCCTTCTAGGCACATCTCTCCTGTCATGCAAAGTGCAAATGCGCGGGGTAAAAGGGACTTGGATTGGATGGTTGTGGGACAGACGGCCATGTGTTATTTAGTGAGGAACACGCTGCAACGTGCAAACGAACCTCCCGTCCCCCAGGATGTTGGATACCTACCTCACCTATCATAGTCCAGCCGGCGGTTTTGGCAATAAGTGCGGCATTTGAACTGCCTGTGGCGCGTCCTCGCTGGCCGAACCGGAGTTGGGAAGCCCCGACGAGACAACAAAGACAACAACAACAACAACAACAACAACAACAACCATCGCAATTGCGGTGAGGGTGCTCTACACAGTACACCAGGCTTCCACGGCCTGCAAGCTGCGATTTGTCGACTGTTGATGGTATTAATGAGAGGAGTTGCTGACCGTCGCAGAATCATGCCAACCTAGTGGAGCACTTCTCAGTGCGACTTCGCAGACCGGTTCCGCCAACTGAGCTTGAGATTTACTTGTCCATCCTTTTGTTCCGATAAAATATAAGTTAATCGCTGACCTGTTCTGAGAATGATGCAATCAACGAATTGTTCTCGGGCTCACCTGGGACTTATTTATGTGTCCTTTTCTGTCGCTAGGAAGTACAAGAACCGTGACGACGCGTTCTCATCCTGGAAGCACTAAAAAAAAGCAGCCCACACCAATTCGACTTTGTTTCAAAGGACGCAGGGATGCGCGTTTCATCGGATCGCGCTAGTAGCCAAGCTAACACAACACCATTCCTGCTTGAGGATAGCGTGGCTTTCGCAACTGAACGCTCGAGGCTGAAGGCATCGCAGCGTGAGCCGCAAGTGCGACTTTATGCGACGGTCTCAACGCTCGTGTCCAGGAGAGTCAAGACAATGATCGTTTGGATGGGTGCCTGATCTTGAGCAATACCATGCGCCCATTTGAAAGAGCACCTCCAGCGGAAGACACTGTTGTGGTCTGAAGTAGACCAATAGTCCGTGGATGAGGCTACTCGACCACTGCTGATGTTAACAGGCTCAAGTCGTTCGGTGCCCATGTTATTTTACAAACGTACTCCCCACGAGTATGGTTCATTGCTGGTGCTGCTCTCCCTACGAGAACTGCTATGTAGTGTACGATCAGCTCCGCCACGGTTAATGCCCAGGCTCGCCCAATTTCATGACCGTCGTTTCAGGCAGCGTCATTGTCGTTGTTTGTGTCATGCTGCCATTGCCATAGGCTGCTGTCCAGGTGCCTGGTTGTTTCAGAGTC
>Ga0209127_100715_pt1 | contig 11290 bp, 7 predicted proteins | sample LakSupMetagenome_FD_187469 | JGI IMG/M metagenome (GOLD analysis project Ga0209127, IMG submission 187469) | Freshwater microbial communities from Lake Superior, Canada - Sta WM archaea (SPAdes) (version 2) | ecosystem: Environmental > Aquatic > Freshwater > Lake | place: Lake Superior, Canada...
CGCGAGACGGATTGTGAAGTGCGAATGCGCAAGTGCGAACAAAGTCAAATAGAATTCTAGGACAAAAAGCGTCTCGAGGGAGAGAAGCAGTAATAGGTCGAGTAAATAGTAGTGTTTCTATTGAGCGACGGCTCAGGAGATATAACAGCGCTAAAGAAAGCTCAGATGATCTGCTTCCCGTCGCCGACATCATCATCTTTGCGACGCACAGCTGCGATGTTGGTTGCAACCGACGTCATATGGCCCGTGCACAGGGGTCCTACGCTGCACTGCGTTAGCGGGAAATCTTAGTGCCAGCATCGCGCCAAATTCCAGTGACGTCTTGTTGTTTGCAGGAGGAAAGCTGACTTGAAAGACATTGCGTAAGACGAGCAGTATAGAAGTGATCACTCGCAGTTTGCGATGAAGAAAGGAGAAAGATCTCTAATGACCAGATAGAGATCAATGCGAGTGTGAATGACCCGGTTATCTGGGGTATAGTCTCGTCGGTATCTTGTCAATTGCATTCCGATCTGGGGTACAAAGTACCTATGTTTGAGCACTGGCCCCAGATCTCCCCAAGGACATGACCACTAAAACTACCCCTGGCTTCAGGGGTCAGATATTACAGGTACTTGACATGCAGTACTTTGTAAGCCGTTGCTGGAGACACAACATTTGAGCTGACAGGTCCATCTCATCTTGAAAATACATAATAGCGCAGAAGTGCCACTTATCGTCTCGGTATCCCTCATGCTCATCGGCTTCCTCCAGTAGTATCTCGAACAGCAATTGAGTAGCAATGACGGCAACCAGCAGTGACGAGGACAGGGGCCCTCTTAAGCCGGTATTCGACAACATCCTTAACTTCCGCGATGTAGGCGAGACAGTCAACGCCTTCTCGGGGAGGAGGTACGATCTATCAGTCTCCTCTTGCCGAGCACCATTGATGTTCCGTCTAGGCTCGTGAGAAAAGGCCTCATCTACCGCTCAGCCCGACTCGGTATGCCCGCCAGTCTCTCACTCGTCCCGTAGCAAAGTATTTCTAATAGCTTGTCTTAGACGACGCAACCGCAACCGACCGAAGAAAACTGAAGGAAGACTTCGGAATCAGGACAGTCATGGACCTGCGCACCAAGACCGAGCACCTCAACGCGGCCAAGAAGCGCCAGGCCCAACTGGCCCTCCCACCTGTGGCCCATGCCAAGAGCAATGCCGCCGTCGCCGAGCCCCTACAAATACCGGGTATCAGGTATCGCGAGATCAAGTTGACCGGGAAGAGCTTTGAGAGACACCTGTTGAGGCAGCTATCCTGGCTCAGTTTTCTGTACGTTCCTCTCAGGGTGCTAGTGATGATTGGATGCCGAGACTAACTGGGGGATATGTAGGAAGTTTATATTCCTGTTCATCTTCGGCTTCCGTATGAGGGCCATCGCGATACTTGGGCGAGAGGTGATGTTACCGCGCGGACTGGTCGGGCTTGGGACGGATACCGTGGACCATTGTGGTCCGGAGATCAACGAGGTAGGTTTCGACATCAGGATCGACCCAACAGCGTCGGGTTGACTGACCCCAGCTAGGCGCTGGAAACATTCCTAGATCGTTCCGCGCTTCCTGTGCTCATCCATTGCACTCAAGGTAAGGATAGGACAGGCATCATCGTCATTATCGTCTTGATGATAGTAGGTGTCCTGCCGGAAGCCATCGACCACGACTACCAGTTATCCGACGAGGAGCTGCAGCCGGAGAAGGCGTCCAGGCTAGCCGAAATACGCGAGATTGGCTTGACAGAAGAGTTCGGAAACACAGCAAAGGACATGGTCGACCGATTCGCCAAGCATATTGACGCCAATTACGGCAGCTTGAACAGCTACCTGGACGGCATTGGATTTGGCGCGGACAAGCGAGAGACGTTGCGGGAAATTCTTGCCTATTAGAAAGCCATAGACTCTATTGTTCTTTTGCGAAATGCAGTGCGTCAGGGTGCCTCGACCCGGATATCAACTGCTCTATCAGACAGATCTCTGGTGCCTCAAGCCTTCTTCCCCCGATACTTGGACGGTATCCTTGCGGGACCCATCTCTCTCCGGATCTCATCCAGCTGCTCTGTGCCCGTCTTCCATCCCTTCCTGACGTACTTGTTGTTGAAAGTAGAGTATTGTCCGAGGAAGTCATCCAGCAGTCCGTCAAAGTCAGACCTCGTTGGGCCTGTAACGCTGGACACCGATGATATCGCCGACACCGACTGCATATCATCATCTTCAGCATTATACGCCTCTTCAATCTTCTCAAAGCGCTGGTCCAAAATACCCATCTGCTCCGTCCGCACCAGCGACGATGAAGTCATAGAGTAGCTGGACCCATTGGTGAGGGCGCCCTTTCGCTTCTTCCTTCTGCCACCGTTCGTCGTGGTTGTCCATATCGACGACTGCATCTCCGAGGGCGTCATGCGCGCCGCTGCCACGGGCTTTTTCTCGACCTTCTGGTCCTGCTTGAACTTCTTGAAGTCCTCCATCCAGTCCTCTGATGGTCCCTGCTCTGGCTGGGCTGCTGCTGCTCCCGAAGCATCAACCAACGCCGGCGCCTCATCGTCATTGTTGTACTCTTTTGTCGGCTTGACCGTGCCATCCGACTCCCAGCCCTCGTCGTCCTCGTAGGGATACGCCTCCTCGTACGTCTCGTCGAACTCATACTCATCAATCGCCTCGGGATCCTTCGCCAGTTCCGCGAAGACGTCCTCATCATCGTCCACATACGCCTCGTCCTCCAGAGCCTCCAGCACCTCGCGCAGCCGGGGGTCCATATCCGGCTGGAACCCCGCAATCGCGTCCGGCACATCCTGTTGCGCCTGGTAACTAGCCTTGGGCAGGTTCTTGGACGGCAGGATCTGCTCGTCCAACAAGTCCTTCGAGCTGGTATCCAGATCCAGCTGTCGGAGCGCATCCTCGAGCGACTCCTTCTGCTTGCCCTTCCCCTTGTTGATGAGCGGCTCGGCCGGGACGAATACCGCCTCCCCGGCGCCTTCTCCGATGTCCCGCATGTGCTGCATGTAGTCGTACTCGGTGTCGTCGTAGTAGATGCCGTAGTTGGCCGCCTCGCCTTCGTTGTCGCGGATGCTCTGGGCGTCGGAGCCCAGCTCGGAGGCTAGGTCTCCTAGCTTCTTCACCTTGGAGCCGTTGCCCTTGTGGGTGGGGTTGAGCACCATCGGCGGCGCCGATTCGTCGTGGATGAGGGGGTCATTTTGGGGTCGGTGGACGAGCGTGAAGTGAGTCGCTGTCTTCTTGTCACTATTTGGGTGTCAGTCAAGGTTCGCCTCGACGGACAAGGCGACGGAAGTTTCTCACATCCACTTGCCGCGTGGCATTTTGGCGGAAATCTACTGCACAAGGGCAGTACTTAAAGGGACGTGGACGAGAACTGTGGTATGCTCGTAGGGCGTTTCCGGGGAGTATATGGTAACTGGCAGTGTCGAATCGTCAAATGGGCAAATGGGTGCATGAGGTGGATGGTGGGATCTCGGTTGAGCAGCACTTTGAAAAAATTAGTGGACCCCAGATGATAGAGTTTATCTTATCGATAAGTTTTAGCGCGGGGCAAGTGCTCGCTGGAATTTGCTCCCTCTTTTCTTCGAGACGGCATCACAAATTTGCCCCTCGCATATTAATCAGCGATAAACCGACTGGAGGAACGTAACAGACGTACCTCTTGAACCGTTTTTTACTTGCGGCAACCTAAGACTTGCAAGCCCTTCGAGTTGCGGTAAAAGCAACACCTTCGAGTCCTCTCCGGAAGAGGTCAGATCTCGACGTATTCGAAGTCAAACAAATTCATCCGAGATACCCCAAGATCGCAACCATGGTGCTCGCCAAGTCGACCAAGTCGGTCGGTCTCGGCAACTCGCTGATGAACGACCGCTTCGGCAAGGGCAAAGGCAGCGACCGCAGAAAGGGCGCCGGCGTCAAGCGCATCAACCATGCGACGGGCGAGGAATACATCACAAACGACCGCGAGGAGGCGTCGTGGGTCAAGATGCGGTCCGTGACGGAGCAGGGCGCCCTAGACGAGTTCCTATCCACGGCCGAGCTGGCGGGTACGGACTTCACGGCTGAGAAGGCGAACAACACCAAGATCATCCACATCGACCAGAAGAATCCCTACCTCCTCTCTGCGACCGAGGAGAGGAACCTGCGGAACAAGCAGAAGCAGCACAGAGCCCGTCTGACGGTGCCGAGGAGACCGAAGTGGGATGCTTCTACGACGAGGGAGGAGCTGGACAGGCTGGAAAAAGAGAGCTTTATGGACTGGAGGCGGGGGCTGGCTGAGCTGCAGGAGAGCAACGACCTGCTAATGACGCCCTTTGAGCGGAATCTGGAGGTCTGGAGGCAGCTGTGGCGTGTCATCGAGCGCTCCGACGTTATTGTCCAGATCGTGGATGCGCGGAACCCGCTCATGTTCCGCTCGGAGGATCTGGAGTCTTATGTCAAGGACGTTGACTCGACCAAGAAGAACCTGCTCCTGATCAACAAGGCCGATATGATGACGTACAAGCAGCGCAAGGCTTGGGCGAACTATCTGAAGGGTGCCAATATTCCCTACAAATTCTTCTCGGCCAGCCTCGCCAAGGAGGAGATCGAGGCTCGGGACGCTGAAGAGGAAGCGGCTCAGACAACTGGCGGTGTGGGTTCCTCAAAACCTGCTCCGGGTCGGAAGCCTGTGAGTGACGAGGACTCTGAGGAATCCGAGGAGTCAGATGAGGAGGAGGAGAGCGCAGACGGCGAGGAAGAGGACACCAAGATTCTATCTGTGGATGAACTCGAGAGGATATTCCTGAGCTATTCTCCAAAAGATCCCAGTATGTCTTGTTCTCGTTCTGCCATAGCCACACCTGCTAACGCATTTGACGCAGGTCGGAAACTACAAGTTGGTCTGGTCGGCTATCCCAACGTCGGAAAGTCGTCGACCATCAACGCCCTTCTCGGCGCCAAGAAGGTGTCGGTCTCGTCGACTCCCGGCAAGACCAAGCACTTCCAAACCCTCCACCTCAGCGACAAGGTCATCCTCTGCGATTGCCCCGGTCTCGTCTTCCCCAACTTCGCTACCACCAAGGCAGACCTCGTCTGCAACGGTGTTCTACCCATCGACCAGCTGCGCGAGTTCACCGGCCCGGTCACTCTCGTCACTCAGAGGATACCGCAGCCGTTCCTGGAAGCCACCTACGGCATCACGATCCGGACACGACCCCTCGAGGAAGGCGGTACGGGTATCCCAACCGGTCCCGAGCTTCTCACAGCTTACGCCCGTCATCGCGGGTTCATGACCACCGGCCAAGGCCAGCCCGACCAGTCTCGTGCGGCGCGCTACGTGCTCAAGGACTACGTCAACGGCAAGCTCCTCTACTGCGAACCTCCACCCGGAGGCGAGGACCCCACCGAGTTCAACCGCGAACTCTACGACCTGGCCCATCTGCCTGAGAAGAGGCGGCAGGCCCTGCTCGAGTCGCTGTCGATCGACGACGATGACGATGCCCTCTCCCTCGCCACGGAGGTGCAAGCGCTGCCTGCCGGTCCGAAGACCATGGCTCTGGACAAGGGCTTCTTCAAGGCGGGAGGCGCCGGCACCGGTCATATGACCCGTCCGTTCAACTACAGGTACTCTGAGCAGGGCAAGGCTGCGTCGGAGGAGGGGAGGCAGCTGAGCGGCCGCAAGCTAAGGGCCATGATTGCGATGGAGAAGGGTATTGATCCAAAGGACGTGCAGCTGATGGGCGGGAAGAAGCACTTCAAGGGTGGTCCGACGGGCAGGGTCAAGGGGAAGAAGCAGAGGAACCAGGTTACAGGAGACAATCCGGAATGATTAGTGTCTCTGCAGTTCGTCGTGGAAGGTTCGGACAGGAGAGGACGGTAGATATTCGGTACATGCATTGCTGGATACGGAGGGCAGTGGTGTTGACCTGGTGACACAGCCAGGTGACATATCGGAAAAGATGTCGCAAAGCTTAGGTAGACTTACCATGCTTTGTCTCAGGGAACCGGACCTGGCAATCCTTGGTGCTTTCTCAGTCTACTAGCTTCGCACGCACCTCAAAACTCACTTCTTGCGTCAACACAGTTGAGACGATATCAAAAGTTTGCTCCTGCATATCTTCCCCGCGTCCTCGCAGACTCTGTACGTCACGAGGGCTCCGTGCATTGCACAGCTGAGGAAGGTGAAACGTAAACATTACCCTAGAAGTATCTACACATCGCGATACCTACGGGTAGAACGGGTAGAACGGGTAGTTGGGGAGGGCCGTTTATCATCGGTTTAGCGCCAAGGTACCTTACCGAACGCACCACGATCCCCCCTCCGAAAATAGCCCGGGAGACTTTTCTCGGCCAACGCTGCGGCTCACCTCCGCGCCCTTGCCATGTCAGCGGGAGGGCTGCCGGATTCCGGACTGAAACAACCTTGGTCACCGTCTGGTATCGACTTTGACCGTCGTTGAAGGGTTATCTTCCATGTTCTGATGCGGAAGGTCCTGCGGTTTGTGGGCCCAGTTATGTAACGATATGTGAGGTCGGGTTAGATCTTTCATCATCCTTCAAATCAGTCACTTATTTAGCGGTTTCCCGTTATCTCATCGAGGTCATGTATCTGTCGGTGTCGTAAAGTTACTTTATCTCCATCCCTCCTGCTTCTACCTACCTGGTGCTGCTTCCGATCTTATATACCGAAGACCGGAGACACAAGAGGAACTGTAATCAAAGCCATCCGGTTCCTGGAAAGCCAAATTTCTGGAGTTCCTTGTTGCATATCTAGACATACTACTCGCCACTTTTGGACGATAGCTCAGACAGACCAACCCGTTGGATATTCCCTACCTCCCTCCCCTCCCCACCTCAACAGCGAACCCCCGATCACAACGTAAGGTAGAAACTCCTCGCCGTCACGATGGGCTCGATTTCGCACTCCGACCTCCCCAAGCCGTGGCTCGAAACACCTTGCATCCACTCTCCCCCCCTATCACGGGCAGCAGGATGGTGAGTCTACAGACCTCCCCCTCCGTAATGTATAGCCCAGCCCTAACGGAGCTGCCAGCAACATCTACCTCAAACTCGACAACCTCCAGCCCTCGGGCTCCTTCAAGTCCCGCGGCATAGGCAACATGATGTTCCGCGCCATCGCCGCCTCCTCGGCGGGCACCACCCTGACGGGGACCGACGCCGCCGACGCCGGCGCCGTGCACTTCTACTGCTCCTCGGGCGGCAACGCCGGGCTCGCGGCCGCCACATCGGCCGTCGCGCTGGGCTCCCCGGCCACCATCGTAGTCCCGCAGACCTGCTCCCCGCTCATGATCGGGAAGCTCAAGGACCTGGGGGCGGACGTGGTGCAGACGGGCGCGAACTGGGGCGAGGCGGACAGGTACCTGAGGGAGGAGCTGTTGGCTAAGGAAAAGGGGAGGGGTGTATACGTCCCGCCGTTCGACCACCCGGATATCTGGGCCGGTGCGGCGTCGATCGTGGACGAGATCGCGAAGCAGATGGACGGGGTGCAGGTGGACGGGATAGTGTGCAACGTGGGTGGAGGAGGACTGTTGTGCGGGATTATGCAGGGGCTCGAGGCGAGGAAGAAGACTAGCCTAGGCAAGGCGAGGGTCCTCGCTATCGAGACGGTTGGGGCCGAGAGTCTGTATCGCAGCGTTGAGCAAGGGGAGCTGGTTACGCTGGATAAGATTACGAGTATTGCTACTAGTCTTGGGGCGCCGAGGGTGGCGGAGGAGTGCTTCGAGTGGACGAGACGGAGGGGGGATGCGCTGATCTGCTCGACGGTTACGGATGGGGAGGCGGTCATGGGATGTGTCAATCTGCTGAATGATGCGCGGCTGCTGGTGGAGGTTGCGTGCGGCGCGACGATTGCCCCGGTGTATACTGGGGGTTTAAGGGAGAAACTGGGGAAGGGGCTGAGCGACGAGCAGTGGAAGGAGAAGAACATTGTGCTGATTGTTTGTGGAGGGTCGAATATTAATCTGGAGTTGCTGAACAAGTACAAGGAGACCTATGGCGTTTAGATCTAGACATCTAGAGGAGGGAAGACCGGAACGAGCTTCGATAGCGTCGTTCCGTTATTCGACAGAGGAATCAGCTCGGACGGTAGTATATAGAAACCAAGAGCCTTTAATTGTCATCATTGATCTATCCGTCGATATTCGACCTCAACATAGCCCTCAGGCATCTTCTCCGCCAGCTTAGCAAACTGCTTCTCCGGAAGCACCATCTTGATCTCCCCAAAGTAGTTGACTTCTCCCTGCTGCTCAAACCCAAGGTTCTTAAACAGCGCTATGCTGCCGACGTTCTCCGCCTTGATCCTCGCCATGACAAGGGCCAGCCTTCCAGCCGCTACTGGCGGCTGACACCCCTTCAAGTACTCGTTCATGATAGCCTTCGAGTGGCTGGAAACATAATATAACAGCGCCTTCACCGCAGCACTTCCAAATCCCTTGCTTCTGTTTAGCTCGTCGGCGATCATAATATCCACTTCGCCCTCGTACAGGCCCTCGGAGCCTTCGCTATCATCGTCGGCGGGATAGACGAAGAAGTTGATGTCGCCTACCATGCGGTCGGGTGAGTCGACTTTTCCGCCATCGACGTACTTGCAACCATGGTTCACAACCGCCAGTGGTTGACACACGATGAATGTCAACTTGTCGTGGGATGTCCGCCATGACTCCTGGTTGGCATATTCCTCATCGAGCGTGAGCGGCTCCGATGCGGTTGCTTCTTGGATGGCCTTATGAACTCAGTTTCAGTGCGCCTAACAGGTAGGGGGTTGCTTACCGGATCTTGCATCCAGCCGTGATACTTCAGCACATGGCGATGCTCGTACGGGACGAGCAGGACCCGCGGTGTAGAGATTGCTGCGTAAGATCAATTGTCAGCGTAATGCAATATCTCGAGGCTGAAGAAGTGACTACAAACCTATATTCTCATTGACTCTCATGTTTTTGCCTGTTCTTTTCTCTACGTTACAGGGTGGGTTAGGCAGCGTCGACGTTAGAGATGTCTCAGACGAGGAGTGCCAGAAAGTCTCCACGGTATTTACATACGCAAATAATGACTATAGAGATCATCGGCATTCGTGTCCGGTCTCACAAGCAAATCAACAAAGCCACTGACTATTGTGAGAACAAGACTTCTGTAGGGACTGCCTACGGTATAGCTTAGAGAGTAATGAGCTGTAGTTGCGCGGATGCTGGCGAATATCTACATTGCTGAGATCAGGAGCGTTGAATGACCAACGGCACAAGATCTACGGGTGTTGTTTTACAGATATGTTACAGGTATTGTACACGATAATTGTCGCCTTGATCACAAGTCGAGTTTACTCCCTAAGTTCCTTCCACTGCGGAGGGCATCAATCCTCAACGGCAAGCGGCGGAAACAGCCCAGCCTTTCCCTTGCCTAGGTCCCTCAATGGCACTCCGTACGTCAAGTCCGCGCCCAGCTGTGCATCCTCAAACGTCCTTCGCGCCGGGTCGACGCCGAGCATGTCGAGCATCTCCGCCGCCTTTTCCGGGATGAACGCCTGCAGCAAGATGCCTGATATCCGCACCGCCTCGAGGGCCAGGTACACCGACCTGTTGAGCTCCTGCTCTGATTCCTTCGACCCAAGCTCAAATTGCCACGGCGCCGTATCTGCCACATATTTGTTGGTCTAGACTTCAAGTTAGCATTTCTCTCCAACGAACATCGCATTGGACAAGGGATACGCACCCGGCCAATGACGTCCATAATCTTCAACAGCGCTACCCTTGGGTTCAAATCCGTCATCGCAGCAGCCACCTCGGCAGGATACGACTCCAACATCCCAGCTTGATCAGCGTGCAATTCCGTACCCTCTTCAACCGGCAAGATATCTTTCGCACACGCCACAACGTCCTTGACATTCCACTTCTTCGCCCTTGTAAGCCTGCTCGTCAAGTTGCCCACTCCGCCTTGCAGGTGCTTTTTGTACCTGTCCGCGATAGCAGCATTGCTGTAATCCGAATCATACTTCAGCTGTCCGTCAAACATCAAAAAGAAACGCATCGCGTCTACCCCCCAGCGATCAATCGCAAAGAACGGGTTGACCACGTTCCCGATAGACTTGGACATCTTCTTCCTACCCAGCGTCCAGTGTCCGTGGCTCAGCACGCGCGTGGGCAGAGGCAGCTCCAGGGCCATCAGCAGGGCAGGCCAGTACACGCAGTGAAACCGAACAATGTCCTTTCCAACGACATGCACATCCGCCGGCCAGCCCCCCTCTTGCTCTTTCCCGGGCGTCCAAGTCGGATACCCGGCCTTGGTGAGGTAGTTGATCAGCGCGTCTACCCAGACGTATATGGTCTGACTCGGATCCTCGGGCACACGAATGCCCCAGCTCAGCCGCTCCGTCGGCCGAGAGACGGACAAATCCTCTAGATTATTGGTGACCCAGTTGACCACCTCGCTCTGCCGGGTGGCCGGCACCAGCCACTCCGGGTTCGCGGCGTAGAAGCTCAGCAGCCGCTGCTTCAGCGCCGTCATGCGGAAGTGGTAGTTCTTCTCCTCGATCCACTCGACCGTGTTCCCCGTCTCGACGGAGGCCATGTGTACCTGCCCCGTCATGGGGTCCATCTTCTTCTCGATCAGGGACTCCGGGTAGAAGCACTCGTCGCTGACGCAGTACCACCCCTTGTGTGTCGACTCGTAGATGAAGTCGTTGCGCTTGAGCTCGAACCAGAAGTGCTCGACGGCGGCGACGTGGTCGGGGTCGGTGGTGCGGATGAAGAAGTCGTAGTCTAGGTTCGCTTTCTTGGCCAGGTCTTGGAAGGTCGCGGCCAGCGTGTCGCAGAGCTGCTTGGGGGGTACGCCTTCTGCGGCGGCTGCCTTTTGGACTTTCATGCCGTGCTCGTCGGTACCGGTGCAGAGGAGGGCTTTCCTGCCTTGGAGGACCTGCCATCGCTTGAGGACGTCGGTGAGGACCATGGTGTAGAGGTGGCCGATGTGAGGGGCTGTACTTTGTGAGCGTGGCCATTGGAGAAGCTGGGGGCGGGGGAGATAGAGCGGTCCTTACCGGCATTGACGTAGAATATGGGTGTGGTCACATAGAACGGCTTGGATGGCTGCTGGGGTGACGGTCGGACAGAGGTCGCCCATCTACGGGATGCGCCATCTCGTCGTAAACTGCATCCTGCGCAGACCCATCCTGTCCGAGGAGATACAAAGCCTCTAGGCCTTATTCTCGACAATCGCTGGGCCGAAGCAGCTGCGAGAACCTCCATTGAGTGAACTGCTGCTGCGATACTTGGATGCGG
>Ga0209127_100716_pt1 | contig 11290 bp, 8 predicted proteins | sample LakSupMetagenome_FD_187469 | JGI IMG/M metagenome (GOLD analysis project Ga0209127, IMG submission 187469) | Freshwater microbial communities from Lake Superior, Canada - Sta WM archaea (SPAdes) (version 2) | ecosystem: Environmental > Aquatic > Freshwater > Lake | place: Lake Superior, Canada...
GGGGGGGGGGGGGGGGGAGGAGGGGGTGTTCTTGATTTTAGCGGGATACCGGCAGCATGGGCATATTCGCGAGGCGTTGTTGTGTTTTGGGGATCTTGATACACTGGAGTACATATATAGTCAGAGCACGCATATGTGGGTATGATCTCGAGACGTTCAGTCAACAAGGTCCGGAACGTCTTGAGCCAGTCTCTGGAATCATTATGCATTTGTATTCATGGCCAACACCTTATTCGACGATCTGCTCCCGTGCGACCTGCATCTTCAGATTTCCGACAAATTCCCCGAACCTCTTGCGTTACTATTACCCCTAACCGGCAACCATCTGCCCAATGGCACCCCCAATCTCACCAAATAGCACCCCCTTCAGGACCGTCTCCCCCATCTCCTCGGTCCACTGGCCCGCCTTCTCGAGCCTCTTCCTCCAAGCCCTCTTCTGGCTCAGGGGCAACTCGTCCCAGCTCCTGGCATCCGCATGCCTCTCCTCGTCATGGGCATCGACCTTGACACCCTGCCCGCCAGTCTCGCCATCCAGATCGTCGTCCGCCGTCAGGACGACCTTCTGGCCTTCTCCCTCCCCCTTGCTGCCCACGCTCAACTTCTGCTCGGCCAGGAACTCGGCCAGGAACGGCGAGTGCGTGCCGATCTGGTCCGACTCCTTGAAGTCGCCGGATACGTAGGTCGGCACGGGGTTGAGCCAGTGCTTGGGCACCAGGTGGCGCGCGCCGATGGACGGCTGGATCAGCCCCGCGACTTCCAGGGTGCCCTGCAGCAGCGCGCCGAGGACGGCGATGATGATGGCGCTGAAGATGATTATACTCGCGGGGTTGGGTCCGCGCGACTTGAGGGCGACGACGTAGCGGGGCGGTCGGGGCGGCGCGCCCGGGATCTTGGAGGCCGTGCTTAGCCGGCGCAGGGGGATTGTGTGCACCACGACTGTCTGGCCCATCGAACCGACTGAGGCGAGCTTGAGGGAGTTCTGGCGTGGGGCGGTCGGGGTGGAGGAGACGGAGGCTGTCTTGGGTGGCTGCGGAGGCGGGATGTAGCTGAATGCTAGCCCGGAGATCGGGGACGGGTGATCGCCCTTGAGGGTGGTGATCGGGTGCAGCTTGATGATGAGCTCGATGTTGGAGTGGGAGACGTGTTCGAGGGTGTAGAGGGTGATGGAGCTGTCCTGGGCAGCGACTGCGATGACGAACTGGGTGTCGCCTTGCTTGGCTGATGAAGAGCTGGTGGGAGAGAGGTTGCTCACGGCAAGACAGGTGGCCCGGGTAACCGTCTTTGGCAGTCTGGCAGAGACCGCGAGCTTGGCTTTGCCGCCCTGCTCCGCGGAGACGGGCAGTCTGAAGCCTTGCAGAACAACGCCCGAGCCCTTGTGCATGTTGGATGCGGCGATGAGGAAGTGCGGATTGAGGTAGCGTATGCACCGGAAGCTGGGCCGCTCGCGACCTGTAGCCACGTCGATCGGTGTGGTGAAGATGTTGGTCGGTTCGCTCGACGTCTTGCCGATGTCGAGGATATTGAGCACAAAGTCGTCGCAGTAGGCCAGCTGCCACTTGCCCTCGTCTACTTGGATGATGTCGAGATCCATGGCCTCTTTGAGGAGCTCTAACTTGCCCCGTATCTTCGGCGCCACGCCGGCGGTAGTCGAGACGTCGAAGATGGCTATCTCGGATGACTTGGCGAGGCCTGTTGCGACAGCACCGACCTGGTGAGTACCCGAGTACGACGGAGCTACTCTGAGCAGCCTCTGATATGTGTCGGCATCCTGGGAGCCGAATATCGAAGACCGGGACAGCTCCGTGATCTTATGCGTGCTGTTCGACCGTGATCTGGCTGGCTTGTCGATGCCAAAGACCCGGAAGTGCTCGTTCTTGCCCTTCTGGATGTCGTCGAGGCTCGCATTGATGCCAGCGTAGACCAGCGTCGTTCGATTTTTCTGTAAGCCGGTGGCCAAAGTCGTGACGCTGTCCTCATCGCGGCTCAAGTCAAGTTCGGAAGCTACCTCGATCTTGTCAGGGGACGATACGTCGAGGACGCTCTGCATACACTGTTTAGCAAGGTCCAGATGATATCTTAAAGATTGACGCTGTAGTAACATACAATTTTGTTTCCCACGCCGCTCCGGCCAGCACCTCCTCCGCCGCCAACTATGAGTCGATTGGCATCTTGCGGATCGAAGTCGCAGCAGTAGGCGGGATATGTCAAGGTGAGCTTGGCGGTCTTCAGTTCTGGAGCCATGTCTGCCGTTGCTCCTCTCGCTACTCGAAGAATTGGTCGTTGGGCAAGTTTTCGGGGAGAAAAAGACAGAAGACAGGGCCACTCGCCGAGCTTTATATGCAATGCGAAATGGCGGACTTTAACACACCCCCCATATCCGAACAAAATGTTGGCGCTCGCTGTTTGATGACGTTGAGGCGCAAGGCCAGATCGCAAGCTTCGGGCGCACAGCTAGCTGATAGTTTGGCGAATCACATGCCTGATTTGCGCCGGAGACGTCCCCTAACTGGGGTAAGCTTTTCTCCTGCCAGGGTCCAGACTCAGCTGAACTATAGGTGGTCTGTGCAGCGACTCAGCAGCTCTTTTATACACGGTGACCACCCTTCACCTTGGGTTTCACTGTGACTTTGCGCCGGATTGAGACAGACGGTAAGCTACACCGGACAGGTAGCTGTATGCGATGCTCGGTTCACCCAAGCTACCTACTCGATCGCGGTTTGATAAAACCCCTTCCATTTTCACGGCCTTCGTATGTGATGCGTCTTATGTCCTTGTAAGAATATCTCCCTCAACGCCGAAGACGAAACGCTGTGCATAATATAGAATATACAAGCCCAAACCCAGCATCTAGTCCAAAGGGTCACCAGCAGATTCATTCCTCCTCCTCCCCTTCAGCATCTGCGTCAACCTCCGCTTGCGCATCCGGACTACCAGCCTGACTCCGTCCGGCCGTCTCCTGGCTCTGCTTCTCCTCCTCCCGGGCCCTCTCTTTCCCTCCCTCCTGATGCTGCTCCTCCTCCTCGTCATCCTGGAAGCCATAAGGATGCTCTTTATACATTGCCATATGCTCCTTCAACTCCTCGCCGGGCTCGTCAACCGTGACATCCAGCTGATCAATCATCGCCTCCTCACCCTCCTGCATCCCCGCCACCGTCCGGGCAATATTCTTGCTCCTCTGGGCCCTCACCGTACTCCGCTGCATGACAGGGTAGTAGTACAGCCCCCTCTCCATATCACCCCGTCCCCCCTCGTTCATCGCCAGTATCAGCTCCTCGCTGTACTTGCTCTCATGGTCCAGCTCCACCTCCTTGGAAGTCTCGTACGCCCGAACCCGCCTGAACGGGAAGCAATCCGCGGCCTCCCCGTTAGCCCTCTTGGGATACAGCTCCCTGCTATCCTTCTCGGGGTCATCCACATCGAACCGCCTCCGAAACTGCGCGGCAGCAGCCGCGTCCGTCGCCAGATAAAACTCGTAGTTCATCTTATTATCCGGCCGGGGGAACCTGTCCGGGTCGCGCTCGTGCGCCGCCATGGCCGCCTCGTACGCCACCTCCTCCTCCTCGGTCCGCTCGATCGGCTTGAAGATGCCCGACAGCAGCCGCGTGTCGTACGCCGCCGCGCCGCTGTTGGGGACGGGGTTGTGCGTGAACTTGACCGTCACGTAGGCGCCCGAGTCCGGGAACGCGTCCAGGTCCGGGAGCAGCGGGTAGGCGTCGACGAGCTTCACGTTGCGCTTGGAGGGGTGCTTAACCCTGCTCCGGTCCCGGAGGCCCAGCGACGCGACGTCGAAGGACCGCTCGATCTTGCGCTTGATGTAGGCCGGCGAGCCCTTGTCCGGTTCGGGGGAGGCCTTGCGCTTCGGGGCGGCGCGTCTGGGCGTCCCGCTCTGGTTCTTCAGGAAGATGTCCACCTTCCGCGAGGTGGTCTGCATCCCCGAGATGTACTCTGTGCGCCGGAGGAAGGAGACGGCCGTCTCGTTAACTTTGGGCTTGCCGAGGGTCGCGAGCGGTCGGAGGAGGGCGCGGTCGCGAGGGTGTATGGTGGCTGGGTGCTCGTGGTCTGGTTGGATTGCTATTTCTTCCGGGTCAGTATCCTAAATATTGAGGGAAGGCACGACTGGAGCAAAACCGTACAGCTCTCGTCGCCCTCAAAGACGCCCGGCAGGCCCACCAGGTCTATCGGCATTCCCAGCTCGGCATCAGCCTCGATGTTGAGGGGCTGCTCCCGCGCGAGACGAGAGGCAAAACCCGGGTTGGTGTATTGGCCGCTGGCAAGGCCGGTATTAGGGATGTCGAGCAGCTTGGGCGGGACCGGTGGTGGTGGCAGGGCGTTGGAGAAGCGGATGCGCGCGATGAAGTCCTGGTGGATCATGCGCTCACCACCTCGAGACTGTGATGAAGCCATCTTTGGCGGTAGGTAGATGTAGATTGACCGGTGCTGAACAACGCGATTGTTGAGCGCTGGTGCAGCTTGCAGGTCGGTTGCAGGTCGGCGTTGCGAACGCGGTTGTGCAACCGGAATAAAAGTGGACGAGGCTGAAAGAATGACAGGACTGCTTGGAAGTGAGTGGCAGCGACCCCACAGCCTCCCTTGCCAATATCTGTCCCCAACAATAGCGCCAAAGTGAACAATAGCAGTGAATAGCTGCAAGGGAACGAAGTGCCTAATGAGCTAAAATGATGGTCAAAGGCACGATAGATATATTGTCAATTGCCCCGTTGCTGCACAAAGCTACATATCCAAGCCGTAGTCCGGGACTCGCTCGTAATGCGACATTCACGCAGATGTCCAGTCCCTGCTTCACCCTGTGCCCTGCTCTATAAGTGCCATAGTATCTGTACATGGCAAAAGTGCACTCTCTCCAACACCAAACCATGACCCTAGACCCTTCCTTCCCAGCAAAGAAAGCAGTATTAGTCTCCCGCCCCGGACCCAGTGCCGCGGCGGCAGAGAAGATTAGAAGGTCGTATGTGTCTCTATACAGGGTCATGATGATGACGGCTTCTCGTCCTCCCACCCAGGAAATCATGCAGTATCATAATACAGTGTGTCTCAGAGAGAGGCTCCGGAGGACACAGTGGCGGGTCCTGGGCCAACCCGGTGTAGAGCAGCTCTGGTTGCTGTCAGGAAACAACCTATTTGCTGTTCTTGTTGTACCGGGCCTTTCCGAACGTGAAGGGCACGTAGCGGTACTTGATCATGTGCTGGATCTGCTTCCTCACTGTAGCACTATGTTAGCATATACTATTCCGGCGGACACGACAGAGGCGCAGTACGTACTGGTAAGGATGAAGAGCATAAGCCAGTACATGACAAGCACCGGCCAGAACACCGGCACGTTGAAGATCTCGAACCAGCTGCACCCAAAGGCGATCAGGACAGCCCGCGTGGCCGAGTGCCAGAACTTGAACTCTGGCAGCCGGCGGATGAAGGGCCGGAACTCCTCATCCTGCTTGGTGGGCAGCGACCCGACCGCGCCGTCCTCCATCTCGTTGTCGATGGCCTCGTTGGACGGGTCGAACTTGGGCTGCAGGAAGGCGAGGAACAGGTTGAGCAGGTAGATGCCCAGGGCGTAGGCGACGATGTACCAGCCTTGCGCGACGAAGACGCGGATGAAGAAGAAGAAGAGGGCGACGCCGGTGCCGACCCAGCGGTAGAGGACGAAGGGGGTCGACTGGTCGAGGAGGGCTTGGTATTGCTGTTTCTGTTTTAGCTGAGAACTCCAGTCGAGAGTGCTTGTGGACAACAACGCACTCTTGATAGTTTCGATGTCTGCGCGCTGACTGCCGCAAAGGGCGTCTGTTCTGGTTCCATCGAGTCCATCTTGACTGTGTCTTCGGCTGAGAGCGCAGCGTTATCCTTGCGCTTATCCTTGATTCAAGCAGTCAAGGGTTATTCGAAGGAGTGTCGAGAATCGAAGTTACCAGTTATCAGCAGCAACGAACAAGTCGTGAATGTTGCTTGGTCGCAAGGAATGAATGGATGTTCCGGTTGGATGCGGCAGCAAGGGGTCGACTTGAGGACAGGAAATTTGTTCGCGACACCCAGCAGATACGGATTGCGATCGTTCAATGTGGCCGCGTTGCAACTCTGGACGCCAAAATCGGAGGCAAATCCATTGGTCCAATAAAGCCCCCTGCCAAGGCGAACCGTGGCTCAGCCACGGTACGTACCTTTCGCCGTGACGGAAGGAGCCGTGGCCCTTACCACAGTACTCCCACGCATGTGAGGAAAATGGAGCTGTCCACTTCGGCATGGCAGCTAGCGACCGGAGCGCTCTCCTGCCATTCCCTTGGACCTCGATGGATGTCATTATCCTCGGCTTAACGATCCGCCTTGACGTGACAGCTTCATTGCATCGCTGAATAATTGAGAGCCAGTTACCTTCTGGTGAACGCTCACTTACATGCAATTGATCCTTCATTGAGTCCGTAGATAAGATACCCACGTCTTCTTATAAAAAGAGCAAACAATGCAGTCCCTCAGAAGCGTGCGGCTCGCGGGATCGCGGCTACAGCCGGCTTCTTACCTTCGAGCATCGTCACTCAGAGTCTCACGAAGCTTCTCATCAACGCCAGCCATGGGCTACGAGTTCATCCAGGTGTCTGAGCCCAGGCCGGGTGTCGGCCAAGGTATGTATTCTATCCCTGCAACTCACCCCATCCTCACGAACACACTCACTTACACGACCCCAGTAACCCTCAACCGCCCCAAGGCCCTGAACGCCCTCTCAACCCCGCTGATCACGGAGCTCAACGCCGCCCTGGAGGAATTCGTCGCCTCCCCCACCATAGCGGCCATCCTCCTCACCGGCTCGGAGCGCGCCTTCGCCGCGGGCGCCGACATCAAGGAGATGGCCCCCCTCACCTTCAGCCAGGCCTACACCACCTCCTTCATCGAGTCCTGGTCCCGCCTCACCACCGCCGTCAAGAAGCCCATCATCGCCGCCGTCTCGGGCCACGCACTGGGCGGCGGCTGCGAGCTGGCCCTCATGGCCGACATCCTCTACTGCACCGAGGGCGCCAACTTCGGCCAGCCCGAGATCAAGCTCGGCACCATCCCCGGAGCGGGCGGGTCGCAGCGGCTGACCCGCGCCATCGGCAAGGCGAGGGCCATGGAGCTGATCCTGACAGGCAAGAGCTTCACGGGCGTCGAGGCCGAGAAGTGGGGCGTTGCTGCGAGGAGCTTCGCGACGCACGCCGAGCTGATGGAGGCGGCGCTCAAGACGGCCGAGACGATCGCGGGGTACAGCAAGGTGGCTGTCATAGCGTGCAAGGAGGTGGTGAACAAGAGCCAGGACCTGCCGCTCAGGGATGGGATCGAGTATGAGAGGCGGGTGTTCCATAGCTTGTTTGGGAGCAAGGACCAGAAGATCGGCATGAAGGCGTTTGCGGAGAAGAAGAAGCCCGAGTGGAGCCACGAGTAAGCGGTAGATATTCTGTTCGTAGATGTACACTGGATATGAAGATGGAAGTCATCTTTGAATAATTCTTCAAGATGTGAACTCCTGTTTCCGTTATGCAAATCCCCATCTCTGCGTTCTATTATAGCTGATAGCGGCACTTACACCCAGTATAAAGCGCACGCATATGCGGTCAGTTCGCCCTATCTAACAAACGCGTATGATGATACGTATCTCCTCCGCCGGGTGCGGTATCACTCCTTGAATGCACCCATATCCTTCAGCGCGCCAGCGAGGCGCCTGTAGTCTCGCAACAAGTCAAGCACCTCACCCAGCCTCAGGTCGCCCGGACTGTTTAATTCCATGAACCGCTTGATAGGCGGGCTGATCTTGGCCGGCTCAGGTTTTGGTGGGAGCGAGGCTGCTATATCGGGGAATGCCTATCACAGCCATGTCAGTACACACACGTTGCACGACCGAGAGTAGAGGTGGAAGGCTCACAGTACCCAGATCCCCTCCATCCGCCACATCCTTGGCAGCAACCTCTTTGGATGGCGCAGGCGTAGACGCAGTCCTCCCGAAGCCCCTAAAACCAGAGAGCCTTGACATGGGATTGAGCTGGTTCCCAAGGCTCCGCATCGACTCGATCAAAGCAGGGTTGTTCGGTGCGGCCGCGGAGGACGAAGGCGTCAATGTTCCGGACGCCCTCTCCTTGGCTTTATCTTCCTCGCTAGCCGCAAACAGGACTCTCTTCGAACTGCCAGCGCTCCTGGAGCTATCGGCGCTGTGATCCCGCGAGGCTTTACGGGTGCCTCCGATGAGATTCAACAGCTTGTCGTCCTTGGCGTGTTTCATCTCGTCGTCCTGGCCGTGCACCGAGCTTGCTCCGCTTGCGACAGAGACGTCGTCTTCGGGTGGCGGCGTACCGAGCATCTTCCTCGCATCGTCGAGCGTCTTCGGGACAAGCACCTCGCCGCCCGAGTTCGTGAGCGCGTCCTTTTGGTCGATGAGCTTCCCCAGCAGGAACTTGTAGCTGTCGCCCAGACTGTTGCCGATATTCTTCAGGCTCTGGTCGGCCGTGTTGAACATCGCGTCGCTAGCGGCTCCGATCGCGAGTGCAGGAGTGTTCACCAGATCACTAAGCCGGCGATTACGCAGCTGCACCGCCACACGGAGACCGGTAGGCGACGGGGCGGGCTTTACACCGGCGGCTTGGTTGGACGACGTTTCTGCCGTGCTCGTCGTCGGCACCGAAAGGCCCGGTGCGTAGGCGGGCGGAAAGGTGTCAGACCTTGGGGTTACGGGTCGTCCTGCTGAGGCTTTTGGTGGCCCCGAGGGAGCTTCGTCTGCTCGCAGGGTGGAGAGGTCGACTGTCTCTAAGAAGCTGATCGCTGCTTCGAGGGTGGTGAGACAATAGGCCGCTTCTCCGAAGAGCTTTGGCTCCCACCGGAAGCGCTGGATGAAGTGTAGGTCGCTGATGACGTTTAGGTCCTCTGGAGGTAGGGTGATGAGCGTGTATATGAGCATCGGCATTAGCTCGTCTGCCGAGGACGAGGGGTGAAAGTGCGATAATGTGTCGATGATGGCCTTGTGGACGGCTTTCAGATGGTTCAGCTTGCCAAGAGGATATCTTGATTGGTTCATCAGTACGAGCTCCTTCCTCGCCTGCTCCAGCGATTCCCTAACCTCCTCCTGCTTAGCCGCCGCCGCCTCCGGTTCGAGCCCGGCGTCGCCAAGGTCTACGCCCAGGTCTCGAGGGCCTATACCGACGACCGATAGAGCGGCAGTCTTGGAGCGGAGCTTCGCATCTTGCTCCTCGTCCTGCGTTGACCGGTGCCTGTATATCCTGTTGTAGAGGCCCTCGCAAAGCCTCCTCTCCACCGCCTCCTCTAGTAATCCGCGCTGCTGTTCCAGCGCCTTCCTGGCTTTCTTCCGCTCCGCAACCTCGTCTGCCGTGAGCAGCTGCTGCTCAGACGCCCGCCTCACCGGAAGCTCCTTAGGCCTGTCCTTGATCTCTATCGACGCTGCCTTCGCCCGAAGCAAACTAGCAGCGGAGCTCCGCGCGGAGCTCGAGGACGCGGGCGACTGCTCTCTCCTTTGCCTGGAGGCGAGAGTGTCTATATGTGTATGTATATGCGAGGCGGCGAGCGCATAAAACTCTTGGAACTTGGCGGACAAGCTGTCGATGTTGGGCGGGGTTGGGTGAACTTTGGCCGACAATGAGTCAATGAAGCTATCCGTCAAGCTGATCAGTTCGATCGGCAGATTGTCGAGGTCGACTGAGGCGCGAGGAGGCTCCGGAGAGTCATCCTCGGTTGCTGTTGTTTCGAAGACATCGGGGATGTCGGGGAAGTAGCCCTCTTTCTCCTTCACCTCTGCCTGTTTGCGTGAGGCCATGGCCTGACCCGACGACGACCCTGTTGTCACGGTGCTCGCTCTCTTAGCGCGCGTCACCTCTTTCGCAGGACCATTCTGGGTTTCTGCTCGAGGGAACGACCTTGATGTCCGGAGAGGACTCGGTCGATGGTCGGCTTTGGACGCTTTGGAGGAGGAGTGCGATGCCATGGAACCCTTGCTCAGACTGCTAAGCATCATGTCAGCGTGCGACGGTCGAAACTCAGCAACACGCCCAGTGTTCCGTGAGTTAAGCTTAGGAAGATTGGATGCTGGAAGAAAGGACATATCTATGAAGTAAGTCTAGTATACGCGTCTTACATACGATATTCAGCCCGGATTGGCGCATGAAGGCACTAATAAGGTTGAAACCTCTGCGGGTCGAGGAGATGGGACAGGCGGGTTCAGCCAAGGGAGCACAACCGTTTGTCAAGAGGTTATTGCATCGCGGGAAACTGCTATATCTCAGCTACAAGACAGTAAACACGACGAGTATCCCAGGGCGTTCGTGGAGAAGAAGACTTCGACTTCGGAGGTGATACTTGATGATGGACTCCATGAAGCACAGCTGGAAACGGCATATGGAAGTTACGGCTCGCTATCGTTATCTTCGAGTCCACTGTGGGGTGGCATTAGCCGCGCAGCCGCTTGGCATCTTCTGATGCTCAGCTTCCGTCTCCGCCCTTTGCTCCGCACGACTGAAACCGCGTACATCGCCCTCGTGGGTTAACCTCGAAGTGAAAGTTGCACATGGTGCATACTACTACTGAAGGCGCATCCAGCAGTGCGAGCGGGTGCCTGCAAGACAGGTGTCGCTGAGGAAGTCACTGGGTGAACTCGGGGCGTCACATGCGGCCACGCAACCTGGGGATACATTTGCGATCCACCCAGTTCGTATCTGTTAGTGAAGCCTCACGCGGTTGCTGACATGCCTAACAGTTGGTGACTCACTTATCGGTTCCGGTTATCGGGTCGCTAGGGACTGCAACGTCATCAGGTTAGCCCACAGTGGAATAACAGTGGATGGAATCCGGGGGCAGCCCACCGGATATAAGTGGCCAGCCATTCATAGCGTCATATTAGGCACGAGATACCGCCAGCGGGGGTGTGTGGTATCAGCCAGCCTGAGCCAGGTCATCGCTCAACAAACAACGCCCCATCGTCGGCCAACATCGACCACTGTTGTTGCCCCCCTTCCCGCGCAAGCTATCGAGTTTACGCGGCTTTCCCTATTTCCCTACCTGTTTTGTATCTACTCTCTTTCCTAGAACCATTGTTACGAGGGCTCATCTCACAAAGCAAACATGTTTTTTCGGCGGAGGAAAGATGGGTCAGGCTGCTCCTCTGCCGGCAGAGTCACGGCCAAGCTGCTGCTGTCCTTCCTTGCCGTGTCCGGAACTCCCACGTACGCGGCGGATGCCAGGCACATAAACGAACAAGCTGTCTTGCCATACGATCCAGTGCCTCTGACACCGCTAAAACCAGAGCCTCCAA
>Ga0209127_100717_pt1 | contig 11285 bp, 8 predicted proteins | sample LakSupMetagenome_FD_187469 | JGI IMG/M metagenome (GOLD analysis project Ga0209127, IMG submission 187469) | Freshwater microbial communities from Lake Superior, Canada - Sta WM archaea (SPAdes) (version 2) | ecosystem: Environmental > Aquatic > Freshwater > Lake | place: Lake Superior, Canada...
AGAAGATTGTCGAAAACCAGAAGCAAAGCTATCTCGAGGCGGAAAAGCGCATGGGTCACAAAGGCTACAAGGTTCTTCTAGTCGAGGACAACCCGGTCAACCAGAAGGTGCTCCAAAAGTATCTCAAGAAAGTCGGCGTCGAGGTCGAAATCGCCATGGACGGTGTCGAATGCACCGAGAAGGTCTTCTCCCAGAACCACAACTACTACTCTCTTATATTGGTGAGTAACACATCTTCAAGATGGCGGTGATTCTACATGGCAAGACAACTGACTCATCTGACAGTGCGACCTTCACATGCCGCGTAAGGACGGCTACCAAGCATGCCGAGAGATCCGAGCCTGGGAGAAGTCGAAGCACTTCGATCCGATGCCAATCATCGCCCTCTCTGCTAATGTCATGTCGGACGTGCAAGAGAAGTGCGTCGCGGCCGGGTTCAACGACTACGTCACCAAGCCCGTCGACTTTATCGAGCTGAGCACTGCGCTGTCTAAGTTCTTCTGAACGAGGAATGAGACAGGAGGCGGGATGCAGACTTGAAAAGGAAAGGAACATACATATGGGGGTGGCGTTTGTTGCTCGTGTTTCCTGAGCATGCTGCAGGCGTTTATTCACGTTAGCGTTGCCGCTTTTTTTCTAACAGTCCGCGTCCAAGTCATTGAAGGACTGAAGGTGACGGGCCAGTGAACATCTAACCCTGGTTGCGCGAGCGGGTTGTTCTGCGAAGGAGATTCGACCGCAACTAGACAGCGGAGGCTCAGTTTGCAAGGTTACTAGTGCAGGTTATACCTACGGGAAAAGCGGACTGGCAGAGGGCTAGAGCAGTTTGGTCTTGAGATTTTGACATGACAGGGGAGTGGAGGCGTTCTTTTTTCAGCCACAAGCTGCATTGTGTACCGTCCCGGGCAGCAAAATGACACTGCATTATGTGGATAATCGGAGGAGTAATATCAGGTAGCCCACAGGGCGGGCACGGCATCATTGCATTGGAAGGGAACAGGCAGGGGTGGCGTTATAGGTTAGGCATTTCAACTTGGTCTTCAGGTTGGTCTCCTTTACGAAGGCCCGTAGCTTTCAGCCAATATGAGGGGATGTGCGAATATCATTGAGCACCGATCTTGGGATGCATGGGTGTCTATCAAGGTTACTCGAGGCCAGGTCATTGTCGATGTCTCCCATTCACCATAGAAGACATAGGTCGAGTCGAAAGTTATATAGAATCGTGCCAGGAGAACTGCAGCCGCAAGAGACCACCATGCATGCGAGCTTCTATGTATTCGTCCCGATTTGGCAGATAAGCGAACCGCCTCTGCCGCCGTTAGCAGCTCTAGCGCGTAATGGCGAGCCAAGCCCCCCCCATGAATCAAATGGCTGGTCGCTGATTGGTTAGAAAGTTTCCCAGGTCCTTCGTCATCGACGATAGCTTCCACGCCATCCTCCAACCCCTCTCCTGATATTCTACCTAGTGCGTACACTCAAAAGAGAACAGCAGATTCGAGCAAGCAAACCGAACGGGGGATCTCATCTCGGCCTTTGAGCTCACCTGCAGACAATACCATAGTTAATGTCCTTCTTCCAATATCAGTCCCAGCATTAGTCTGTGATAAGCAAGCCCCAACCTCCACGGCGCCCGACTACCCCTCGTCTCACCATCCGGAGTGTCCGCCTCTCGTCCATCCCCACAACCCAACTCTCGTCAGTTCCCATTTCAACCTCCCAAAAGATAGCAATCTCAATTCAGCTACAAACACAAGACCACCACCACAATGGCCTCCGCAACCGGCATCCCCGCTACCAACCCCGCCGCCGAGCACGAACCACTCCTCGGCCGCCCCGGCGATGCGATCCAGCCCCCCTCGGCCCCGGTAATCACTAATCTCTGGCTCGGCACGGGCTGGATAGCCCTGGCCGGCGGCGCGCTCCTCGTCGCCGTCATCTGGGCGGGCGTCTTCCTCCACCCGCTCCTCCCCCTCGTCTCGCCGCACCCCCTCCTCCAGTCCGCCGGCCTGCTGGCCTCGACGCTGGCCATCCTCGTCCTCCAGCCCACCTGGGACCCGGACACCAAGCGCCGCGGCCGGTACGCCCACGCCGCGCTGAACGGGCTGAGCTTCCTGATCTACGTGTCCGGCGTGACCGTCATCCTGGTCAACAAGCACCAGAGTTCCGACCCGCACCCGCACTTCCACAGCGCGCACGGGTACATGGGTGTCGTCGCCGCGGTGCTGCTGCTGGGCCAGTACGCCGTCGGCTTCGGGATGTGGGCCGTGCCCGCCGTGTTCGGCGGCGAGGAGAGGGCCAAGAGGGTGTGGAAGTACCACCGCTGGAGCGGCTACGTCATCTACCTCTTCCTACTGGCTACGGTGGTGGCTGCTACGTACACGCCGTATAATGAGACCGTGCTGGATATCAAGACGTGGAGCGTGGTTGTGGCGGGCTTGCTGCTGGTTGCTGGGGTCTATCCGAGGGTTTCGATTGACAAGTTGGGCATCAGACGGACTGCTGCGTCGAGTTAGGAGAGGAATTTGCTGTTGTGGCGAGGATGATGCGCCTGTGAGCCGCGGCGGCTTCACGTAACTGGTCAATGGTCGTTTACTTGTTTGTGCTGTTCCGTGTAAGCAGGCGCTGGCCGGCGTTGCATTATGTTGTTCAAGTTATGTCTTGCGCACTGGCACTTGGTAATGGCCATGCTCCTCGTGGCTATCGACACGGGTCGACCAATCAGCTTAGCATCAGACTCGTATCAACCAGTACTCCTATTGCCGCTTTTCAAGCTGCTATTGGTCTTATAGGGCTGTCATCAAGCTCGTAACAGGATGCGGCCTCCTCATACCGCAGCGTGAGTATACCTAAACCACATAGCCATAAGGCCGACCGGTGCATCCATTCGTCACACTCAGTAGTCGTCTCCCTTGCTGATGACCTCCTTTACGGTAGGTCTGAACAAGATCGTCTGTGTGACACATTAGCAAGTACATCTCCCAACTATCTGAGCTAGTCACGTACATGCTCAAACTGGGCCGTGTATGACCCTTTCTTGTCAACCAGAGGCGGGTAATCCTCGACAATGCCCGACTTGACGAGACTGTTTAGCTGCAAAATGTCAGCCGATCGCACGTGTTTCATAGCCCAGATACCACCTACACCCAGCAGGTATTTCTCCTGCCCGATCCTATCGAGATAGCGGCGGGAAAATGGGAGAGTGCCAAAGTTCTTCTTGATGACGTTCAAGAGCGACTTGGCCGACGACAGACGCAGGTCCACGTTGGGCGCATCACCGCGCATGGCATAATGCGACACCTCGCCCTGGTCGTACACGCGGCCACTGCCGGTGCTGCCGAAGGGCTCGATGGCGAAGACGTCGCCTTCTTCGATCTTGGTGGTGTCGTTGGTTTTGATGGAGGGGACGTTCTTATCGCCATGGATGCTGTAGGGCAGAATGGTGTGACCTGAAATGTTCCGGATCGGTTTCACAGGATACGTGGTCCCGTTGATCTCGACTTCATAGCTCTCCATGGTCTCCTGGATGTACCCGCCCAGCTCGCCGAGGCGGACGTCGATTCCCGACTCGCGAACTCCGGTGTGGCAAGCGTCCTTGACGGCTGCCAGGAGGTTGTCGTAGACAGGGTCGAACGCCATGGTGAAGGCGCTATCGACAATGCGACCGTTGATGTGGATGCCAATGTCGACCTTCATGACATTGCTCTGCTGAAGCACGACCTTGTTGCCAGCATTGGGGCTGTAGTGGGCGGCAATCTCGTCGAGGTTCAACCCGAGCGGGAAACCCATGCCTGCTTTGAGAGCGTCGCCTTCGGTCAGGCCGTCGTGCCCGACCAAGCGCCGGACGCTGTCCTCGATGCCGTCGGCAATCTCAGTCAGAGTCTGGCCGGGCTTGATGTGCTTCTGCGCCCACTGGCGGACCTGGCGATGTGCTTCGGCCGCCTGTCTGTAATCAGACAGGAAGTCGCTGTTGAGGTTGTCCAGATGACGCTTCTCCTCGCTAGTGGTACGATAGCGGTTCTCGTTGACGTACTCAACTTCCTCGCCGTGGGGATAGTTGCCGTCAGGGAACAGCTGGGCTATAGGGACCGATGGAGGATCGGTCTGTGCCGTGGGAGCCTTCTTCTTCTTCTTGGGCTTCTTTTTCTTGTTCTTCTTCTTTTTAGCAGCGCCTTCACCACCGGCAGCGGTGGCTTCGACTACGTGTTCGTCTGCATCATCTTCAGATTCTCCCCCGGAAGCCTCTCCTGTAGCATCACCATTGCCGGATCCATTAGCCCCAGCAGAAGAAGCTTTGGCGATCCTAGACTCATTGACTACGACATTCGTCAGCTAGCGCCCCTTGAAGCCTAGAGAATGCCACACACTGCTGAGCTTCTTGAGATCATCGACAGGGGTTTTGGCAGCCATATTATTGGCATTAGGTGTCGAAGAACGATATACGACCTTTCGTAGCGTGCTTCTAAACGAGCTGACGGAGCTGAGGGACGTTAAATTAAAATCATGAAGCAGTGTGGGGCAAAGGGTCGCTTAAGTGCCCCGCTTTACTATTTTTGTACAGATGCGCTTTTGTGACACTGGCTCACGGCTGCGATTGTCTAGGACATTTCCATGTTGACAGTTGACAGTTCCACAATCTCCGTCTCTCAACAAACCCTTGTCAACATGAACGAGCCCAAAGATCAAGTTTCCAAGAGGAAATGTTCGGGTGCAGACTGCAACAATGACGCGGGATCTTTACAGTGCCCGACATGCCTGAAGCTCGGGTTGAAAGACAGCTTCTTCTGCTCCCAAGATTGCTTCAAGAGGAATTGGGTCGGTGAACAGGCCCTCCCTTGTTCCATTTGACTCGAGGCTGACACCCTCGCTTTAGAGCACGCACAAGACAGCACATAGTGCCGCTCAAGGCAATACGCAGGCCGGGTTCTACAACCCCTTCCCAAAATACAAGTTCACCGGCTCCGTCCGCCCCGTCTATCCACTCTCCCCGAGGCGCCCCGTCCCGAAGTCCATACCGCACCCCGACTGGGCCGAGACTGGCATACCAATGAGCGAAAAGGCGTTGAACAGGAAGAAGATCGATATACTAGACGCGAAAGGGATCGAGGCGATGCGGAAGGTCTGCAGGCTAGGTCGCGAAGTGCTGGACATCGTCGCCGCGGAGCTCAAGCCGGGCGTTACCACGGATTATCTTGACGAAGTGTGCCACAAGGCTTGTGTTGAGCGGAAAGTAAGTGAGGACTGCGTCAATAAGATATCGACTTCTCTAATCTCGATAGGCATATCCTTCACCACTGAACTACAACCACTTCCCGAAATCGCTGTGTACCTCTCCAAACGAAGTAGTCTGCCATGGGATTCCCGATCAACGGGTCCTACTAGACGGCGATATCCTCAACCTCGATGTCTCATTATATCACGAGGGATATCACGCAGATCTAAACGAAACCTACTACATTGGCGACCGAGCCAAGGCGGACCCTGACTCGGTCAGAGTGGTAGAGACGACCCGGGAGTGCTTGGACAAGGCCATTGCGATCGTCAAGCCCGGCACGCCGATACGGGACTTCGGTGCCGTCATCGAGGAGCACGCCAAGTCCAGAGGCTGCAAAGTTATAACGACTTGGGGAGGCCACGGGATAAACCAGCATTTCCATCCCCCGCCCTGGATCCCCCACTACGGCAAGAGCAAGGTTCCAGGTATCTGCAAACCGGGGATGACGTTCACGATAGAGCCCATCCTTACTGTTGGGAAGCCGCAGGAGGTGTATTGGCCGGACAACTGGACCAATGTGACGGTTGATGGCAAACGGACTGCCCAGTTCGGTACGTGCAAGAAGGGTCTGGTGTCTGTGGTCCCAGGCTGACGATGATACAGAACACACATTGCTAGTCACAGAGACCGGTGTCGAAGTTCTAACTGCGAGGAGAGAGAACTCTCCTGGGGGTCCTATGCCAATGCCGACAACATCCAATGGAGACAGTAAAAGCTGATGAGACAGGGCCATGAGAGTGGGCTGCCGCGAGCTACTCGTGCGATGGCATTGCGCAAGTAGACGGTATTCAGACCTTGCCGGTGACCGGAACCACGAAGCTTGGCAGCTGGGTCTCAGCGCCTCCAGGATCATCCGAGCTCAAGAAGCGAAAGACATCAGGGCCGGTAGAAAGCGTCTCCAGGTGACTTGGCTTATATCCTCAAGTCCTCCATACGTGGAGTTCCAGTTGTTTTCTTCAAGTCCTCAGTAACCGGAGCCTGGGTAGTCATCTCCAAGTCCTCTGCAGCCGAAACTTGACCGGTCTCCTTCTTCGAGTCGGGAAGCTTCCGCCACTCCATTGCCCAGCTTACAATCCAAGCAATGGCTGAACTAGCAACAGCCACCCAGAACACAGCTCTCAACGCAGTATTGAATGCGTCAATGACCGCATCCAACAGCTGTGGGGGGACCATGTCCCTGAACTCCGTTCCACCAGCCGCCAGCACGGCTGCAGCATCTATTCCCCGCACGTCCCTGAGAGTTCGCAAAAGTTTATCAGTGAATATGTTCTGCCCAACGCTAGGAGCCAAAGCGCCCCCGAGCACCTGGAAAAACATGACCATCACGAGGCCCGTCGGCACGTCTGCCTTGCTGAGGACGACTTGAACAGCCAGTATGGGCATCTGGCTACAGATGCCGTAGCCAACTCCCGACATGATCTGGAAAGCTATCCACTGTCCGCGCGGGCTGTCCGGACGGATGAGCTGATACAGACCACCTCCGACGGCCAAGATGGGGGCGCCGATCCACATCAGCGGCACGTAGTGCCCAGACCTGGACGCAATCCAGCCGGCGCAGGCCGTTCCGAGGCTGTTGGACACGATCGACGGGAGGAGGTTGATCCCCGAGTCTCTGGCACTAGTGTTCCTGACCGACTGGAAATATATAGGCCAAAAATACGACTGCAAAACCATGGCCACCTGGACGAGCATCATGAAGCCGCACGCCGCAGATACGGTACGGCTTCGGAAGATTCGAAGAGGAACAGTAGAGCTGGGACAGTGTTAGCCAGTGTTCTGGGTGGTCTTGCAACTGTGCAACGAGTGGGCTGACCTTTCTTTGGCTCGAAATTGGATGTACAAGAAGGTAGTTGTGAGTAAACCAAATCCGATCAGGCAGCCAAACACTTTTGCGTCAGACCATGGATAGACGATGCCGCCCCATTGTAGAGCCAAGTTCAAACAGCATGTTGCACCGAGCAATAGGGTAGCCCCCGGAATGTCGAGTTGGCGTATCTTCTGTGTCCATGGTAGTCCTCCTCTGACAGAGAGTGGAGGATTCCTCAGCGCGAGCCAAACCAGAGCCAGTCCAACAGCCCCGAAAGCTGCAATCGCTCGTTAGTAAACAATTGGGGAGCTGATATGGTTCATCCTCGTCGACGGAAAGACTCACGGAGGTTGATCCAAAACACAAACCGCCAAGTAAGAACCTTGCTGTCGGTTATAGAACCGCCTACAAGGGGTCCAATGGCAGATCCAATGCTGTACATGCCCAAGACAATGGGCGAGAGCTTTGCCTGAGTCTTCAAGGCGACACAGTATGAGAGGATAGTTGTCGTCCCGCTCACCAAGCCGGCAGCGCCTACGCCGGAAACGGCCCTCCCGATTATGAGGGCCATCGAGTTTGGTGCGACTGCTGAGATGACAGAGCCGAGTTCGAAGATAACCAGCGAAAGGCAGTACACCCACTTGATGTTGTAGAATGCATAGAAGCGGCCGCAGGTCGGCAGGAGTGCCATTTGCGCGATCAGGTAGGAGGAGCCATACCAACCGATGTCGTTGAGGCTCTGGAAGTCGTCGGTGATCTGGGGTATTGCGGTGGCTTTGGTAGGTATGGATACTGAGTATACTACTGCTCAATCTTACATGGGGGGCAATCACGAACCTAGAATCGTATTGTCGAGCGCCAGAACAAAGCAAATGGACATGAAGGCCAGGGTTAAGGAGGCGAGAGCCCATCTTCGCATGTACTCATGCTTCTCTTCAGTCTGCTGGTTGTTCATTATGTCTGCAGTCACTCCGGCAGGAGAAGTAGTCTCTCCTGCAATGCTTGCCATGCTTGTTGGTAGTGTTCGCGAAAGGAAGCAATATAGAAACCGGACGTGATGGCAATACCGGCGAGGTCTTCGATGCAAACAAAATGACGGAGGCAGGGACGGAATGGACCTTACACAACGACAGACCGGAGCCGAAATCCCACTTACTTCCGTAATGCAAATCGACGAGCCACGAGGTTCATACTCGCCCTCACCAGGACCAATGGCAGAACGATATGCAGCTGAATACAACTGACTGACCTCTACTCTTGGCTTCTCGTATTCTTCTGTTGTTGTGTGAATCCAGTCCAGAGCGGAGAACGGACTCTCTTATCTGCTTTTGGGGGATAGTTGCTGTTTGTATTTAGCCTGTTCTGCCCACCAAACATAGGAAGTCTGCTCGACGAGAGTTACGACCAATCACCATTGAGGCAAGCATGGCTCGTTGGTTCTTGCCCCTGTCCAAAAATCCCATATACCAAGGATAAGGTAAGGACTGACATACATCCAACGCCGCACAGAGTACAGGTACATGGTGGACTAGACTCTAGTAGACTTAATACATGCCTTCCTTGTCCTCAAGGTCAGATAGGATACCCCAGAAGACTACCATGACAACACCATAGGAATCAATATTCTCACCGGGCAAGAGGATCACCCTATTACAGCCCGGCATAGTCTAGACCCTGGACACAGGGCGTCCGTCATTTCAGGCGGACTGTGGCTGCCTCGAGGCTTTAAAACTCTAATGTTGACATCTTGGAGCAGTTCGTCGAGCACATATCCCGACGAGGGGCAGAAAAGTACCATCAGACAGGAATTTACGGGCCGGCCCGCAAATCAGTTGCTGTTTGTGCATACTAAATTGCTGGGCGGTGGTTGTTGACCTCCAGGATGTGTGTTCTAAAGACGTGATCACTTCTCCGGGGCAGATCCTCAGATGTAGTTCCGGTGATCGGGGACTGGGAACTGTCGTGCGTCGTCTACGACGTTACTCCAAGTACACAATCCCATCCATCATGGACCAAACCGCAAGGAGCCGTCGTGATCAGCCAAGGCTTGACAATGAAGGTTGCGAGGCAGCGCGAGGTCGAAGATGGATCCCCAGCAAGTGCCGGAGAGGAAGCTGCAAGCTGGCTATGGAAGGAGACTGCAAGAGCGAAGAACGCAAAAAGGCAACTGACACGATAGCAAGCGGTCACGAGTGTCAACTCTCGACTCGATGATTCCTGATTACCTCAAGGGTCCCTAGGATCCGAAATATCGGATACTTCCCTCGCTCTCTGAACACACATACATATCCTTCAAACCCAGTTTCTCGTACATCATTATCCCTTCCTCGTAACAGCCATATATCCATCCCTAGACGTCGCTTGGCTCATGAAACTTCCTCGAACGACATGGAATCACCAACCTCGGCCGAAGCCAACATCATGGACGGTACCGACACCGAAACCCCCTCAAACAGTCACAATGCTAGCAAGCCTCCATCGCCTCCAAACCACAGCACCCGGCCAGCCGAGATCTGGCTCTACCCCAAAGAGCTCGAAAATGACCTGCAAGGCATCCCCCTCCCCGCTGAGACCATAACCCAGACCCTCGCCATGGCATGGGAGTACACCCGCTCCGTAATCCCCTCCTACACCAACCGGTCCCGCTACCTCGCCTTCTGCCGCGTCGTCGCAGTCGGCGTCGTCGCCGAGTTCCGCGGCAGCCTGGTCGACATCTCCTCCTCCGACGTCGTCCTCGGCCACGACCTCTCGCAGCTCTTCGACTTACTCTTCTCCGGCACAGCCCCCGACCGCGACGCCATGGCGCGGGACTTCCGCACATTTCTCCTTGCGACGGCGGAGAAGACAGGTGACCGCCAGGACTCGGAGCTGTTCCGGCGGTACGTCGACGGCCTGGCCGAGGGCCCGAGGACCTGGTTCCGCATCCGGGATGCGGACGCGCTGGTGCGGTTCGGCCTGGCCGCCGCGCTGACGTGCAACGACATCACCGACGTGTGGTTTAGCGAGGAGGAGCTGCGGGTCCTGGCCGAGGTCGGGTGCACGCTCTACGACGCGGTGGCGTTCTACAAGCACCGCGCCGAGGGCGAGACGAACAACACCTTTGCGTACGTCGACCCGGCGCTGCGCGGGGATGCGTTCCGCCGCGCGAGGGAGGTCCTCTGGGCGCTGGACGCGGCGTGGGGTGGGAATCTTGCCCGGCTGCCCGTCTTGAACTTCTTGCGTCCGTTTGGGGGGCCGATCCACATGATGATGCGGCGGTATCGGTTTGTCGAGGAGGGGCTGGTGGTTGGGAAGCCTGAGACGGAGGAGGTGGTTTCGCAGACGAGGGGGGACTTTAAGCTGCGGAACCGGGTTGATTTGAGGAGGGAGCAGGTCCGGGACAACGGCGCGAGCTATCGTGATGCGATCAAGCAGGAGGGCAGGGTCCTGTTTGAGGGGCTGTCGGAGGTGCTGCAGCTGCAGGAGACGGATAGGAAGAGGTGCGGGCGGTGTCGGTACAAGACATCCTATGGCGCCGAGAAGATTGGGCAGTTTGGAGGGGTCGAGCTCTGTGACGCTTGCCGGAAGGGTTGGGGAGACTACATCCATTCGCTTCCGCGAAGGGCCGCGGAGGCGTTTCCTGAGCTCCGAAGCACACAGCTGCTTGCTTCTTTAGGTGGATAGGGCTAGCTTGTAGAAACTGCGAGGGTAGGTAACAGGTGGTAACACCTTCCACACGATGACTATATACCTCGGACCATCGAGTTACGTCGTCGCCGTGATAGGGCAGCACAGGGGCAACAGTGCTTTCCTAGACGCCTCTTCAGAATCGCACTTCAGTTATCATCGACCACAAGCAGGCCCTGCTGAATGGCATCTCAGCATCCACAATCCGGGTCCACGCTATGCAGCAACTTGAAAACACATGTTAGCAAATACAAAGTTCTCTAGCATATAGAGACGAGAGTGGTCGACATGTCCAAAGAAAAAACTTGTTCGTCTCTAGCCAGGCAATGACCTTGCCACAACATAGGTACCTACCGTACCCGAACATCAAATTCGTCGTTCGTCCCATGACTGCGCTCGTCTCGGGCGAGGCCTCGAGGAAGCGCTCCGGCCGGAACACGTCCGCGTCCTCGTCATATATCTCGAACCGCCGCCCATAGACGGAAAGTTCCCGGGCCCTCCCAGCACAGACTTGCCGTCAATGATGTGACCGTTGGGGTT
>Ga0209127_100718_pt1 | contig 11285 bp, 8 predicted proteins | sample LakSupMetagenome_FD_187469 | JGI IMG/M metagenome (GOLD analysis project Ga0209127, IMG submission 187469) | Freshwater microbial communities from Lake Superior, Canada - Sta WM archaea (SPAdes) (version 2) | ecosystem: Environmental > Aquatic > Freshwater > Lake | place: Lake Superior, Canada...
TCTGAAGGCAGCTGGCCGATCCTTTTCGTTTGGTGGCCAGAAGAAGCCGTTACCTGTAGTTCCCAACCTTGACGAGCCGTTGCCCCCACCCCCGGTCCCTCCGCATTCCGACGAGTTCGGAGGCGTCGGTCGAGCAAGAGCCGCGACTGCATCGACATCAACCACAGTCACGCCGCCCAAGCTCGAGTCCGACTTCAGCCTTGATCTCGGAGGAGACTTTGGGAAGATGTTCGGGTTCGACAAGCGCGCAAGCGTCATGACAATTCGCGGAAATGAGCCCAACGGACGACAGTCTCTTGGCCCCAGGTCGTTGACAGGGAACCGCCTGAATCAGCCTGCCGCTTCCATTCCTGCTCCGATCCAGATTGACAAAACATCCAAAGTCGACCCTTCGCCTCACTCCTGGGGTAGTCAGCATTCCAACGAGAACCTCCTCACTCACAGTCCCGTACAAGCATCTCCAATCACCGAGAATGCGCCCGCGGCTGTCCCTCGGCAACCGTCGCCACTGTCTGGCCGACCACTCCGCCCTGGCACTTCACCCGAGACGAGAAAGCTGAGCGGCTTCTTCGGAAAACGAGCATCGCCAGCACCAGCAGCCGAGGACGAGGATGCAAAGCTGCTCAAGGAGACCCTTTCAACCGTGAGCAAGTTCATGGCAGGAAGCGGTGCTGTCGATGCGGTGTCGAAACCGAAAGCGGGCTCAAGATACAGGCGAGACGAAGACACCTTAACAACGTCGGAAGCGAAAACACACGACATCCAGCTCGACGACGAGATAGGCGACGACAACCTCTTTGACAACAGCCTGGCGCACTCGAGCAGGGCTGCGCACCGATTCGTCTCGCGGAAACCTAGCCCGCCGCCACGAACCAAAGTCATGACGCCCGCCCAATTCGAGAGATATCGACAGGACAAGGAACGCCAGAGCGCTGCACCCGACGCCGAAAAGCCCGAGGACAAGTCCGACGAAGAGGAGATTGACTACGACGATGATGAGGACGAGATCGAGAAGCAAAAGCAGCAGGCTAAGCAGAGGCGAAAACAGGAGGCACATATGGCAGTCTACCGCCAACAGATGATGAAGGTTACCGGCGAGTCCAATGGCGGTGTTGCGCCGTCGAGGCCGAGTCTGCAGATGTCTTTCAGCACGCCAAACCTTCCGAACATGGTCGACTCCAACCCCGCCGGCGATTCCGACGAGGACGAAGAGGTGCCGTTGGCGATCCTCGCAGCACACGGCTTCCCCAACAAGGCACGCCCGCCCACCCGACTCAGCACCATGATGTCGAACCCTAATCTGCGCGCCTCTGCACAGCCGAGCTATCAGAGACCTGGTTCCGTCACCGGCGATGCTCCTGCCGCCGGTAACGGGCGACTTCCGGCCTTTGCTAGGAAGCTGCCTCAAGATCCGTTTGTCGGAGCTGGACTCGTGCACAATCCAATTCGCGAGAGCATTGCCTTGGGCGGCGGAGCCCCCGCTCACGGTCATCCTGGCCCTGTGCCGCCGGGAGGTCTTGTCGGGGTGATTGTCAACGAAGAGCGGTCCAGGGCTATGAGGCGGGGAAGCCCGCATGTCGACCCGCGCCATCCGATCCCCGGCCCCGCCTACGACCCCGTCCACGGCATCCCCCCGCAGATGATGTACCAGAACAGGCCGATGTCGACCATGATGACGCCCGGTGACCAGGCCCAGATGCAGATGACGCAGCAGATGCAGCAGTTCATGCAGATGCAGATGCAGTTCATGCAGATGATGTCCGGGCAGAACGGCAACGTCGGCATGGGCCCCAACGGGATGAACCCGGCGGCCGTGAACAACATGATGCCCATGATGGGGGCCATGGCCGGTCCCGACATGCGCCACTCGTACATGGGCGGCAACGGCTCGGTCGTCGACCTGCCGCGGCCCGAGAGCCACAACCGCAGCATGAGCATGGTGCAGCCGAGCTCCGCTTCGTGGATCCAGCCGCCGCCGCCTCAGATCAACCCCGGGTTCGCCCCGTCCATCCACATCCAGGGCGTCGGATACGCGCCCTCGATCGCCCCGTCGGAGCGCAGCAACGTCGGCCTGCCCGGACGGTACAGGCCCGTCTCCCACATGCCTGCGGCTGCTGGCGCGGAGCTGCCGCGCTCGTCCACCATGTCCGGCGCGCTCGGCAACTGGGACAAGCAGCCGAGCCCGACGGTGTCGGTGACGCCCGTGTCCGGGGGGAGGAAGTCGGGGAGCGGAAACGCGTCCGAGGACGACGACGAGGAGGGGTGGCAGGCCATGAAGGAGAAGCGCGAGAAGAAGCGGTCGATATGGAAGAGCAAGAAGAGCTTCGGTGCGGATATCGGGGCTCTGATCAACTGAGGATGTTGATGTAGTTGGAGTGCAAAGTCCCGGTTTGGGACAAAAGTGTTGAAAAGAAGGCGATAAACTCGACATTTGTGTATATTTTGACCCTCGACATCTGGGTTCTTCTTGACTTATACATTGGGGGCGTCATTTCTGGAAGTCGAGCAAAGAAGGGAGACCGTGTTCCGTTGGGAACACTTCTTGTGGGATGATTCATGATAGACATATCACCCCATTGATGCAATAATCTATAATTTTCAGGTCTGCTTGAGGAATCTGGTCTCGTACCAATGGAGCCTATGTGTGATTGTGCTCTTGTTAGCATCTCGAAGCTGTGCCTCGGCTGGCTTCAGCTTCACGTATGCTTGGAGCGTATCCCGGGAGCCTATGCAAGTCTTTTTTGGACTTCCTGACCCTGGAATAAACGACAGAGAAGACTGTTCTCACTCCGTCCCAAAGTCGGCAGGTGTAGCCAACAGCCCACACCCAGTGATGTTCCTTTTTCACCAGACACGGTCCCAGCCCCAATTGTCTACCAAAACCATCCAAAACCATCCCCCCTCAGATCTTCCCAGCAGCCCAAGCCTTCCTCTTGACCGCCATCTCCACGGCGGCCAGCCCCCAGTCCTCGCCGTGGTTGTGGCCCCCCTCGGTCAGCCCGGCCCTGGCCTTGGCCTGCTCGTCGTTGAGCACCGTCAGCACGCCGAAGATGACGGGGACGCCGGTGTCGAGCCCCACGCGCATCAGGCCCTGGGAGACGGAGTCGGCGATGTACTCGAAGTGCATCGTCTCGCCCTTGATGAGGACGCCGATGGCGATGAGGGCATCGAAGGGCTGGGAGGCGGAGGCGGACGTGGTGGCGGTGGAGAGGAGGTCGGAGGTGGAGGAGCCGAGGAGGTCGCCCGCCGAGCCGGAGGAGGTGGAGGAGGATTGGACTTGGGAGGCGGCGTAGAGTCTTTTTAGAGCGTAATGTTAGCTGGGCTGGAGGGGGGAACAATGCTTGTTTGAGAAGGGGGGAGGGTGCACCTCTGGACGGCAATTGGCAGCTCCCAAGACCCCGGGACGGACTCGACGACGATGTTGGACTCTTTGACGCCGCAGGCCAGCAGCTTGGCCTTTGTGCCCTCGAGGAGGGGCTGGATGATGGTGTCGTTCCAGCGGGCGTGGACGATGCCCACGCGCAGGGCGCTGCCGTCGTGGACTTGGGGCGCTGGTCCCTTGGTTTCGGAGTGCATTTTGAGAGGAGGGTCTTGTGGTTGGGTTAATGGTGTGAAGCTATCGAGTGGTTTGCTGCTGCAAGGCGTGAGAGTGGAGGAGGGGTAGCATTCGCGGGGCAGATGCCGGAGGTGAATGGGTGGAGTCGGGATGAGCGACGAAATGGGGAGTGCATGAGTCAGCAAGGTGTGTAAGTGCGGAAAGGACAACCCTGGTCAACTACCTTCCCCTTCTCGATGCTCGACCTTCCAGCGAGGGCAGCCGCACCACGGGGCGCCTTCCTCAGTCCATGCAGGCTTTGGAATCGCTCAGGCTGTGAGTGGAAATCAGAGAGAGATGGCTCGCTTGCTCCTTCCTCGCCAGCGTCTTCGTGCGAGGTTTGTCCCATGCCTCTTGGACGTCAGAATCGACATGATTCCCATTGCCCCAGTTGAGTGTCTCTCTTGACCGTCTTCCGCCGTACACTTGTTTCTCTTAGCCTGGGATATCTATTATCATCGTCACGATGAATCTCTAAGCGGTATAGGCAGCCATTGCACTCCTGTTGTCAGCACTCTCTTAGTCTCTCCAGTCTCTCTCAGCCGTTACGGGGTCTTCCAACGCAGTATCTCTGCCCTTTCTGTTCACGTATCTCGAGACTGCCGAGTCCCGACACTCAAGCATGCCTATTTCTCCCCTCCCTCGAGAGACTGTCCGTCTCTTGGGCTCCCCTCTCGTGTTGTCGACTCCTACTGCCGTGGTGAAGGAGCTGGTTGACAACGCCATCGACGCACATGCCACATTCGTCGAGGTCCTAATAGCAGCAGACACTGTGAACAGTATTGAAGTCCGAGATAATGGTCACGGTATTCAGCCATCTGATTTCCATTCCCTCGGCTTCCGCGGCTGCACCAGCAAGCTTCGCAACTTCGAGGACATCCAGACCATCGGAGGCACTACGCTAGGATTCCGCGGCGATGCGCTTGCCTGCGCAGCAAATGTGTCCAGACTAGAGATCACTACGCGAACTGCTGGAGAGCCCACCGCGTGGAAGCTCTACTTCTCTAAGAAGGGTAGTATAGCTACGACGGGGCGAGTAGCAGGTCCGGTGGGCACCAGCGTCGAGGTCATGGATCTCTTCGCTAGGATTCCGGTTCGAAAGCAAGTGGTTCTCAAAGACGCCAGTAAGACCCTGAACAGCATTAGGGAGCTCCTGCGTTCCTACGCCTTTGCCAGACCACATATCAGACTCAGTTTCAAGATCCTCAACCGACCCAATGCTTCCTGGTCATACTCTCCGGGACCACATGGCAACATCAAGGAAGCTGCCTTCCAGGTCTTCGGTGCCGACTTGGTCTCGCAATGTATGGAGAGGAGCAATAAGCCAAGCCAGCTTGCCCCTGACGCGCCCAACGGCGAGTTGACCGGCATAGCCAATGTTCCGGAGAAGGATATCTACACAATCGACGCACTCCTTCCGAAACCTCATGCCGACCTCGCCAAGATATCCAAGGGCGCATTCTTCTCTGTTGATTTCAGGCATGTGTCTGCCTCTAAGGATACCGTTCAGACCCTATATTCGGCTTTCAAGGCTCGATTCAAGCTCACGTTGGCGTGCGCACATACTAGCAATACGCCGAAGAATCCCTTTCTGGCCGTCAATATCAACTGCCCTCCAGAAAGCTACGATCCCAACATTGAGCCGTCAAAGGATGAAGTGCTTTTCGCATACTCGCATCGTCTCGTCAAGGTCTTTGAGCGTTTCCTCGAGGAAGTGTACCCTGTCACACCCACTCCATCTCGCAGTACAGAAGCAGACGTGGACATGCAGCTTGCAGCGAGGCCATCGAAGCAGGCTTCCGAAGCCATCAAACCACACGAGGACTCGCAAATTGTTTCGCCAGAAGACACGTCGGTCGACAGTCCACGATCCCACCCAGTGCCGGACACGAACGCTTCTGTCAGCTCAAGAGTCCAAGGTCTCTTAGGCACCGGCAGCGTGGAGTCACATCAGCCGGCAAGCTCGCCACGCATGACGGTCAGCGACATTCAGAAAGTTACGCAAGCCTCACAATACCAATCTCCGCCATCCTCGGGCGATCAGGAAACAAGTGACAGGCTGGCCCTGCACGGCTCTGGTGTTCCTGCTCTTATGAATGATCGAGACGGCCCGAAAAGTACGGGCTGGAAGGTGGACATGGCTTCACGCAACGACGGTCATGATAAGGGGAATATGCTCAGTCCCCTACGAGAGAACAGCAACGGAGAGATGCGAGGGCATCCGGCAGACAACTTTAAGCATCCCATGCAAGGTGCGAACCCCTGGGTCATTGCAAAATCGCATGCAACTCGCAACCCACAGCCTGGCGTACTTCCACCACCAGCCCAGCAGATACCGCTTTCTCAGAATGGCCTAACTCCGACTGCTGTCAGTGCCCACTCACCTGCGGCCAAGCATGGACTTGGGATGCGCCCGGTAGTGCGCCTGGATGCCGAGGGACATTCAGGACACCAGGCCTTTGCGCGGGGACCAGCAGGTCGCCATCCCTCACTCCGTGTCCCTGGAGGGGCATTTCGGTCGCCGCTGTCCAGCCCGAGAGTAGGCGACTCTGACGCCGCCCATGGACTGGGAAGGCAAGCAGCGCCCCGTCGAGGACAACAAGGCTCTCATTCTTCTTTGCGGCGTGGCGACGGGGCTTTTGGACAGCCGGGAGGTAGCACTCGCCAACCTGCACGTGCGGAGCAAGACAACAACTGGTTCCAGGGGTCACTTGACTTCACTGGCCAGGGAAACAAACGACGCCAGCGAGAGAAACCCGGTGGCAGCAGCAGTTCGAATGTTGACCGCGAGCATCAGGGAACGGCATCGCAAGAGGAACCAGACGCGAGCCTTGACTTGCGATCTATACGACGCAGACAAGCCCACGCCGAGAAACGCAGGCAGAGAGAGCCGTTGGGCGGATGGCTCGACACTTCGGACCCAGAGAGCGCCGGAGTGGTCGTGCCCTCCGTGAAGCCCTTTGTACAACCTTCTCAGGCTCAACCCGACGTGCCCGAAGCAAAGATAGGTGTCAAGACTAGCCTAGCCCCTGGGGATCCACGAGTGTATCTGATGCGAAAGGAGTGCTCGCTGCCAGCAACTACGCCACGCAAGCTTCGACGGGTGAAGTCTTGCATGTTGCCGCTAGAGACCATCCCGGTGGGCGAAGAGACTTACGACTTGACGCAGACGGTGCAGATAGACATGCAGGAGCTATGCCAGTCGTTCGAGAGAGGTCCGGGGCAGTACCCCACGGACGCCACAGTTTCTGCCAACGCTGTGGTCGCGCACATCTGCCAAGATGATCTCAGGGAGATATGCCATCGAGTGACAGGGCTTCTCTCGAAGCTGGGTTTGGACGCGCATAATGGATGTCACGTCGAGTTCAATGTTCCTGAGGCTGGAGACGGGAGGCAATAACTGCCTGATAATGCTTTGCTCTGATGTCGGAAACCTGGCAAACTCTAAGTTGCGACGATCGGGAACCTGCGCAGGAGACGTGTCACCAGCACCAACAGAGTTCACTCAATACCAGATAGCGCTAGATTTGGCATTCGCTTATGTAGATTAGCTTCTCTACACAGTAGATCACATAAATCAACAGGTCGAGACATGTTTCTCCTAGGTCTTATCATTCGTGCTCTTGCACATTCTGTGGTATATCATGGCGATAAGGTAGAGTAACCGAAGAAAGCCAGCGCTGTCATACCACCAAAGAATACTTGCAATGTTTATTGCTGCAAAAGCTGGAAGGATGGATCTCGATGGCGGACTTCGGCCGCCTTGTTTTTGTTCACATTATCGCATGAACTATTACAGCGGATGGTAGGGATTCGCAGTCGTGACGGGGTAATCACTGATCTGCGGGAGATGGCCATTGCAGGTTTGTAATAACACATATTGCTTATCTCCCAAGTCCTCTGCACGTCGCTGGTAGGTATGCTTCAACCTCACGAGCATCAACAGCGAGCTAAATCCCCAAGTAAGACACAACCCCCCCCTCATGGAGGATGCTACGCAGATGCCAAGACAGCCCTTCTTTAGCGCAGCCCAGTGCAAGCCACCTGGGCTGTCCACTAAAGCTAGCGTTTCGTGTTTCTGAAAATAGGCTGCTGTCGTTCGATTGGTCAACCAAGGATCCTGAGGTGCGGGAGGCTGAACGTCATGGTTCGTATTTTCTGCCTTGAACGTGTTGGCTCTCTCAGAAATACTGTATGTTGAAAGCCAACAGCAACAGGCGTGATGCAACGGAAGTCAAGGCTGGAGGATGGGAGTACATAGTAAATCAACCAATGGGTATGGATTGGTGCACGTATTGCAATGTTCCACTCCTACGAGCTACAGACAGCTTCCATCATTATCCCCAGCATCCACCCCCGGTCAAAGAGATCTCTCTCCATGTGGCTTGACCGTTCTGTGGGGTTTCCGTCTTCGTGTTACGCCAGTGTCAATCATAGCGTCGGCAGGCACCCGTGCGAAGAACGCCTGGGGACGTACTTTAGCCCTCTTTGTATTTTCCTCAACTGACGTACACGTAGTTACTTGCAAGACTTCGACAACAAGCTGATTGACAAGCCGCACAAGCCAGCATCACTCAAATTTGCTGTTCTCAATGTCCGGTTGCAACTGTTGCATTCGGTTGACATTTGCCAACCAGGACGCGCACCTTACCCGAGACGGACTAACACCCCAAGCCACACGTCATAAGCGCGCCAGGTAAGACGGATTTCGGAAATCTGCGACAACGCTAAAGCGATACGTACCCATCCGATGCAAGGCAGGACCCAAAAGTGCACAGCCCAGCCAGTATCGTTATCGACCTGCACCACAACTAACTTTCTTTTCGAGCCCAACATATTCTCCTTCAATCCATAACCATCACCCCATACAGTCTCGTGGCACCTGTGGCTTGCGATCGTCAGGTCCAGCGTTCAGTCATTTTGGTCAGAAGATGAGCGGGATGGAATAGATGCATGCAACAAAGCCTTCCAGGTTCTCGCTGTCCCGAAGTTGAACTTCCTGCCGTCCCGAGCGCTTGGCTTCCCTTATGATGCGAAAAGTCGATGATGTTTCCGGCACCCGAGTCACTCCTTTTACCGTCGCTACCGCCGCATCTCTTTTCGAATCGGAACATGGTCTACTAGGATATTGGAGGCCCGGGCACTATCGGCATCAGCTTGGAGAAGAGAAGGACATCGGAGAAGTTGCCGAGCTGCGATCCTCCGCGGATGAGAGCGCTCACAGGAGGACATCAGGGGCTTCGGAGCGCGGTCATGAGGCCGTATGTTTATCAAGGGCCCGACAACGCCGGCCCCGCGGTGCCGAAGCCCTTCCACACGGACCGAGGCCGGAACTCCTCCGATATCGACCATGGACCCCTTCGATATCCGTCGTCAGTATGGCCCTGATGCTCCTGGCATGCGTCCTCTTGCAACCAGTCACGGCCGTCAAGGTCCCCTTCCAGAACTGCCTACCGGACTCGTATCGTTATAACCAGCCCACGTTGCTGCAATGGCTGCCATACCAGGTCGATGCTTGGTTCGATGCGGAGAATCCCAAGCATACTCTCACCATGACCATGTGGGGGAATGTGACGGGCTCGCTCTACAACGTGACGCTTCCGCCGGCGAACAGCACCGCCTGGACCGACCCGAGTAAGCTCGACGGAAAGATACTGGGCGAGCCCGAGCCAGACTCGGATGCGCCCAAGCTCACCACCCTGCACAGCAAGATCAACTTCCTCACATACGAACCGTGGAGCGACAACACCAACTTCTGCAACACGTCTCTGACCAACGCGAAATGTCCACTGGCGCCGATTTTTAACACGACTGATCTGTAGGTGGTGCTTGTCTTCCTGCCCGAGTGAGAATCGGGAGTGAGGGAAAACGGCTAACGAGCGAGCGCAGGCAACTCCCCGATGACCTTCCCTCCGTCTCCATGACGCATGATTTCTTTTCGACCTACGCCTTTGCATCGCTGTCGTCTACATTCCTGATCATCTATGGTGACTCCAAATCAACAAACATTGGATGTGTATCGGCAACTGTCACGCCAGACCTGGGAGGGCTGGCCTGGATGCTGAAGATATTGCCCCTGATCATCCTGCTGTTCGTCGGATTTGCAACGCTGTTCGCGGGAATATTTAGCCCTTGGGGTACGTCCGATATCTTCCATCTGACGTCAAACTACGGTCGAGATGCCGACCTGCTTCGCCTGGTGACTCCTGGATTCGGGGACTGTCTGCAGTACATCCAGTTCATTGCGCTGACCGGCGGGTTGACTCTGAGCTACCCTGGATTTTACCAACCCATTGCCAGCCAAGGGTCGTGGTCCACCCTGATGTTCAACGAGAGCTTCGTGACCAAGGACCCCGGCTGGCAGAACTTGGTCGACGGTATCTACGTGACCAACGGGACATACGGGCTGCAGAACCTGGCCCAGCTCGTGGGAATGACTAACGTAGAAGACATATGGGCCGGCATGATGGTGTGGCTTCTCGTCATCATCGCCGCGGTGTTAGTTCTGGTGCAGACCGGCTTTGCGGTGCAGTGGGTCTATCGGTTCGTGAATAATGTCCAGGAACAAGACCTACGCGCCAAGAACATTCCCTTCTCCATCGGCAACGTCATCCGCCTCGTCTTCAACTACTTCCTCCTCCCCATCGTCGCGCTGTCGACGTTTCAAATGGTCGTGGCGAGCGACTCGCCGGCCTACACGGTGGCCTTGGCTGTCATCACTTTGGTTGTGATCATTGGATTTGCCGCATGGCTCTTCTATGTCATCGCTTCGACAAAACCCAGGGCCTTCCTGTACGACGATTTGCCGACCTTGCTTCTCTACGGCCCTCTGTACAACACGTACTCGGACGAAGCAGCGGCGTTTGCACTTATCCCAGTGCTACTTACCTTTGTCAGAGGAATCGCCATCGGTGCGGTGCAACCCGCGGGTGTGGCCCAGCTCGTGATTCTGGCTATCTGCGAAGTCATCCAGATACTCACAATCCATGCGTTCCGCCCCTTCCACTCGTCGACATCCATGAATGCATATCATACGCTGTTCTCCGCGGTGCGACTCGTTACAGTGATGATGATGATCGCCTTCATACCCTCGCTAGGGGTCAATGAAGGCGCCAAGGGCTGGATAGGATATGCCATCTTACTAGCACATGCCGGCGTGCTAGTATTGGGCTTCCTCCTCAACGCACTACAGACAATTGTGGAAGTCATTGCCAGGATGGCCGGCGTCGGCGGTGACGACGTCCGTGGCCAGACACGCGGAGGTCTTTCCAAGATATTTGGAATGCGGCAGCTCTCGAGACGTACCTCGAGGCGGGAGAACGGGCCTTCACGACACAGCCAACTCTCAACCTCTGTCATGCTCGACACCGAGGAGGCATCAAAGTCGGGTTATGTCATGCACGGCGGTCGCGTTAGAAGCGGCTCCGCTGGCAGTATGGGCGTCTTCTTACAGAGACAGAGAACTTCGTCGGCCATGGACGTGGCAAGCTTGGACGCTGGAGTCAAGGGTTATGATAAGAGCTCGTTCACACCAACCACGCCTGGAGAAGCCAGCAATTTCTCGTTCCTACCGTCTCCGGGGATTCCTGGACGATCAAGTACGAACGCCCTGCCACTCAACCCGTCAGACCCATTTTATCGCCCTCCTCGTCGACGCACGACACTAGAGAATCAATCGCCGCTCGGAGCA
>Ga0209127_100719_pt1 | contig 11269 bp, 12 predicted proteins | sample LakSupMetagenome_FD_187469 | JGI IMG/M metagenome (GOLD analysis project Ga0209127, IMG submission 187469) | Freshwater microbial communities from Lake Superior, Canada - Sta WM archaea (SPAdes) (version 2) | ecosystem: Environmental > Aquatic > Freshwater > Lake | place: Lake Superior, Canada...
GGAAGAAGAGGGCGCGGTCGGGGAGGTGGTTCAAGGCTGGGCTTAACGCGTATCTGGTCGCGAGGACGGGCGGGAAGGGGTGGACGGATCTTGTCGTTGTGGGTGATGGGACGATGGGTGTGGACGAGGATGGTGGTGGCGGTGGCAGCAGCGGCACGCCGAGTCCGAGCAACGAGGTGGGCTCGCCTGGGTCGTCTGCGGGGTCGGACAGTCCGGTCAAGGTGATGGGCAAGGATGTGAGGAAGGGGAAGGGGCGGCTGGGGAAGGTTGTGAAGGAGGATAGCGAGGAGGACGAGCTCGCCTAGACATGGATGAAGGGGATGCCGGACATGGATATGCTGCAAGATCGTGGTATATGGGCGCTGCGATATCCTATCTTGTTCGTCATATCTTGCTCGCTGGCTGGGGGCTAAAATGTCCTCTCGGGCCTGGGTGTCTTAGGAGCTGCGGACTTTGATTAAGGCCACATAGGTGGCTGCTTCAAGGGACGTTGATCACCACGATACCTATGAGTCCTGGAGTCAGGGGAGAGAGTGTGACGTTTGCATCAACATGGTGCATTGGGGACTCACATACAATCGAGATAGAGAGAGCCAGAGCCGCCGGTCTATAGCAAATGAAATCCAGAAGCGATTTCGAATCCGTGACGTCTGTGAACAGAACAGCTACGTGGATGACATGCGGCGAACGGTGGGTGCCTCCATCCATCCGTAGGGTACCTAACGACCATGTAGAGAATGTGTGTGTCTGTATTTATTTGAGAGCTCACTACCTATTCACAGCTGGTAAACATCAAACTGTCGCCGGCGACACCTCAACGTGAAAAGGTAGGGTGTCAAGGGTGGTCGTTGATGATTGCACTTGGTAAAGTAGGTTTGGATTCTCGTTCGGTAGAGCTCATTAGGAAGCAGTTCATGCCTACCTTACGCTGGGTAGTATGAGAAGTGACGCAGAGCAAGGGGGGATGGGAAATACGTGATGTAGACCTAAGATTATGTGGTCGGCCTGCTGAACTGTCAGTATTTGATGCCGTCTAAGTTAGTTACTGCAGTAGATTCGTGTTGCTGTGTCATGCTGAAAGGCCCCGGCATCTCGAGATAGCTTCTCGGCGTCAAGGGTAACGATGGCAGCGCCAGAGACAAGCACATGGTGCAAACTGGTTCAGAGACATCTCCAATTCTTAGATTTGTACCTCCCTATTTTGTCATCCGTATGGGGGGTTGACCCAGTACTCCCGACCACACATACCCCGACCCAGCCTTTTCTCTTCTTCTTTTTGTCTTTCGCTTTTGGAAAGGACTTCTTCACCTCCCCCACCCGTTGTTTTGTCCCTCGTCCACGCTCCGCTTGAGAAACACAACAAGACACAGATTTTGTAAGTATATATCAAATCTCCCGTCCCAGTCCTAGGCTAGTGGTCACCAATACCTCATCGCGGCATCGCATCCCACAAGAAAGCCCGTCGTAAAGTCCCACTCAGTACCCAACAGCGATTCGTAAACCATCCCAACATCATCGAGCCGTCCCTGCAGAGGATAGCCCCCCAAATAGGGAAAAAAGGGAACTTCCTGCCGCACAAAGCCCCCTCGCAAGACGGACGAACAGAAAACAGCCGCGAGACGGAACGCCAATAAACCCCGTCGCCTCAAACGCCGGAAGCCCATTCGTGCAGGAGTGTTGCCGTCATGGGACACATGAATGGAGAGAAAGTCCACGAGCAGAGCGAACGTCATAACCCGCTGTTAGCGATCACCAGCTCAAACTGCCCTTGAGAGCTCCGTCTGGCGTGGAAACTGTCAGCCGCCACGATCAGTCGGACCGAGGCCATCCCATTTCCGTGGTCTTCGTTGGCCCATCCCAGTCGCGGTGGGTGTGCTCTCAAACCGAGAAGTTGACCGAAGTGTGCACCATCATGTCCAACCCCCTACCCAACGCCGCCGAGTCAGAGATGTTCTGGAGACGGTCCAGAGTGAGGTCTTGTGGCCGTATGAACAAGCAAGATCTTGAATATAAACATTGATGCGGAGTCCCTTGTACAGTACACGGGACAGAGGTTATAACTGAAAACGCCGCGTGCCACTCCCCGTGTGTCGAATCCAAGCAGGGTATCATCGTCATCCCAACATTCGAGTAGACATGCAATAGCCAACGACGAGAAAAGTTGCAAAGAGGAGGTAACTGAATGTCGTAAAGGTATCCGTAAGCCGCCCTGGTCCGAATGCAGGCTTCTCATTCCATTGCCGTCACGGACCTCTCCGCCCGAGCGCGCATATGATTCGCATGCGTCTCCAGGCAGGTAGCCATCAGCCGCGTGATGGGCCACACCGCGGCTTTATCCAGCATGTACGCCGTGACTCGGAGGATCTTGGCCGCGTAACCGGTGTGGTCGCCCATGGGCAGCCGCGTGCTGCTGCTGGGATTCGTGGACATGTCCAGATTCATCTTCATCTCGGCGCCCGAGAGCACCTCTTGGATCTTTGCGAGCAGCTTGGCGTCGTCGTCCTCGAGTAGCATGATGGCCGGCACTTCCGTCAGGTCGACGTCGTCCTGGCCCAGGATGCCGAGGTACCGCCCGACACGGTCTTGTAGGGTGGCAACCCACTCGGCCAGGACCTGTGCGCAGTCGAAAGCACACATCGCTGACTGCAGCGGCAACTCACGGCTGGTGAAGTCCGCGAATGTGACGCCTAGCTTGTCGGACATGGACAATGAGTCCGCCGCGTAGAAGGCTGCCTTGCGCAAGTGACGTTCGCGCCGTGAGATGGATCTGCTTGGCATCTGCGACTGAGGCTGAACCGACGACTGTTGAGTCAGGGCGGGGTTTATCGTCAAGGCGTTGGCCTGGAACTTGACGTTCGCAAAGCCCGGCGATGATGACTGCGTCGCCGGAGAGTCCATCATGGCCGAGCTGTTGCCCGAGCTATCTGAGGGGTCCGTCACTGCAGACTCGGAGTTGGACGCCGGTGAGTGCTCGGCATGCTGGATGATCTCGCTGCCGCGCGCGAGCTCCTGAGCCATACCGTCCCAGTCGCGCTGCCAGAACTTCTCTTTCGACCGTGAGAGGTTGACAAACAGGCGCACGTACGCAAGATCCAGGAGAGGAATGGCATCGGCGGACAGCGGCCCCATGCCGAACGGGTTGGGGCGTTCCAAGGTGTGGTGCGGGTTGCTTGCCCACGCTGCCTGCCACGCCTTGAGGGCCGGCTCGATGTGCCTGTGCATCTTCTCCGTTTCTTCGTTGGTCCAAATCTTGCTGTGGTGCCGCTGGCGAGTCTCCCAGATGTAGTTGTGGAGCGCATTGATCAGAATCAAACAGCCGAATGTGCTCGGTTTCATATTGCTTGCCGGCACCTCGCCAAGATTGGCCGCCGTGCCAAAAGGCTGATGATGCCCACCGTTGACCACAAACTTCTGTTGCTTCTCGTTCGTCCGCAGCAGTTCGCCAAGAGCCTCGTGGAAGGTTATCCGGTTGTGGTTAGCCGCTGCAACGCCTCCCCGTGCGCGGAAGGCAGCACTCGAATCGGCCGCGAAGAACTCCTCGTCACAAGGCAGGTCGAGCAGTATTTCCGAGTTGGTCAAAGCCGGCGTGTGGTTGTAGGCAGAGACAAGCAGGCTGGAAAGAATGAACACGGTATACAGGGTGCGTTTTCGTTCCTCCATGGTCTTCCATCTCAGCCACTCGTCCTGCCCGTCGTTCTCCGTCATGGCTCCGTTCTCCCAGTCGACTCCGTCGCTCATGTTCATATCTTGGTCCTCCGAAGCCTCAATCCGAACCGGTCGCAGCAGTTCAGCCCCCTGAGCCAGACTCACGAGCGCCGCCGCATGAGTCGACGCGATCTCGCTGGACCGCTTGTCGCCGCAGTTGTGGCCGTAGACGACATTCAGCAGCATCGACTGCACCAGCCATACCGGGGTATCCACCGCACTGTCGGCTTGCTGGGGCGGCTGGTCCGTCACCGGGTTACGCCGAAAGTCTGCCTTTCTCACGTTTGCCTTCCTTCGCTCGTCGAGGTACAGCTGGATCATCTTCTTGGCCATGCCGAACAACTCCCTCGACTGGTGGTGCTCCATCTCGTAAAGGGCGCCGATAGCTGCCATAGAAAGGATCAGACAGCCGCTTCCTCCGATTCCGGCTCCTCGGCCGGCGGTTGACTGAGGATGGATCTCGAACGACAGGGTCGGAACATGTAGGAACGGAAGGTGAGGGTGGAAATAGCGAAGATACGCCCCGACATACCGCTGGAGATCGTGGGTGCTCGGTAGGTTGCCGCCGTTGTCCGATGCATTGGGTGGTGCGGGCTGCCCGTGAGGTGACAGCTGCGCGAGGAACTTCCGCCCGCCAAGCTGTGAGGATTGGGTGGTGGAGAGGGCACCTAGGATGGCATTTCTTGTTGAATCAGTGATTGTCGACACGGGTAGGGTGCCATGATTACTACCATTCATCGAAGAGGGCGTCTCCGGACCGGCACCGAAATTGAGTGCTTGATGCATGTTCTGCGGGTTCAACCCGGGCATCATCGACGGGCTGACCGAGTTGAGGGAGGGCGGGGGAGTCGAAAAGTAGGCGTCTCCCAGGTTCTTCTGAGCCGGTGGTTGCGGCGAAACGGGGGCGCCGTTCATGAGGTCTGGGAAAACTGAGCCCCCCAGGTCGAGGGAGAATGAATTGCCCATCTGAGGAGGTCCCATAACCGCGGGCTGCCACATAGAGCTCGTTGCCACTGTCGCCACACCGTGGTTCGAACCGTCCAGCATCACGTCGCTGATGCCGCTTTGGCTGGTGGTGCTGATGGCCGAGGGCGAGGAACCGTCCACCGCCGTCTCGTTGCTCGCATTGTTGAAGGAGATCTGGTGCTCGAACCCCGTCAACCAGTCGAAGTTGTCGTCCAGGTGCTGGGTCGCAGACATGTCCGCGAACCCGTGAGGGAAGGGGGACATGGGATCTAGAGCCATGGACTGGGGAGAGTCGCTGTAGTGGAGGGCGTTCGGATTGATGGTCGAACCTGTGGGGGGGCCGAACAGCAGACCCTCGAAGTCGAACTCGGACTGGTTGAAGCCAGCCAAGGGCGGTGCAGTACGCAGGCCCCCTGAGAAGTCCACGTGGTTGAAGGTGTGGGTTTCAAGCTTGGGAAGGCCATGAGGAATGCCACGATGTCCCAGCGCCGAGGCCATGCCACCGTAGGCGTGATCCATGTTGTGGATTGGCAGTCCAGCCAGACTCGGGTGGCGGCTGTGGGTGGGTTGGGCTCGCGCGACCGAGGCATTGGCAGCGGCGAGCATCTGCATTGCAGCGCCGTCGACATGGCTTATGGTGTTAGCCCGAGGCCGCATCGCCGAGCCAGGGGCTCCGGAGGCGGCAGCGGCGTTGGGTCCTGCTATGCTGTTCTTCCGCATGCGACTCGCGCCCGGTGCTGTGCCGGCAGCGCTTTCACGGCGGTTGCGTGGGCGGGACGACGGCGTGGTCGTCTGGTGGAGTTTCTGCTGGTGCCGCAGCAGCAGATCCCTCCGAGCGAAGCATCTTGCACATTCTGGACATTCAAACGGCTTCTCCTTGGTGTGCGACCGTTCATGGCGTTTGAGGTGCTCCAATCGAGCAAAGGGGCGCAAGCAGGTCGCACAAACGTGCGGCCGCGGCTTGTCAGTCTTGGGTGGGGGGAAGGCGGCGGCAGCAGCAGGAGTCTTCGTGTTCACGGTGATAGTCTGCCCTGTTTTCGCAGCAAGAGTCCAGAGTCAGTTAACACGCCCTTTGAAGCTATCCATGCGGTGGTGGTCATAGAAGAGGAAATGATTCGAGGCAGAGAGGAGGTCTGGTGCAGGCATACCGGTCTCTTCGCTGGCGGCGGGAGTGCTGCCGACAGCGGCCGAAGGCGACTCGGACGAATTGGACATGGCGGCACGGTGATGATTGTGCAGCTTGTGCGCGGGGTTCACCTCGCAATTACCAACGGCGCCGGGGATTTGGAAGAGACAAGTATAGCTGAAGCAAGGAGAAGCAATGCACAAGCACGAACAAGAGCCAAGCCGAAACCCAAAATACGATCGGATTGAGGTTCAAGTCGTGGCGGGCAATTGTTCTGCGGTGGCTCGAGGTACCCGATGGTGGGGAGTCGCCAGTAATGTGGAGGAGGATGGCGGGGAGTACGGGGAATGGAGAAGCGCGGGAGAAGGGCGATTGCTAAGAGGCGATTGGCAGTGGCAGAGCCGCTGGAGAGGTAACAGAGGGAGGGAGAAGCGGGAAGAACAGCAGGGAAATCGACGCGACTGAAGCCAGTTCTATCATGCTATGCAGTCTGTCAAGTCTGGTATCTGGCGGTTTTTTCTCTGCGATCCGTCACTTCAGACGTTGCTCTCGCTGTCTCTCGCGCTCTTCCCAACAATTGGAGAATAGGAGGTGGTGTAAGTTGGAGGTTGTGGGTGAGAGAGATGGAGGTGGATGTCGACCGAGTGGACACTGGGCCGAGTGGACCAGCGTGTTAGTCTAGCGGCGGCACTAGCAGGCACGAACTCCATCAGTTCCATCTTTTAAGTGTACCACAGTAGAAACCACGCAGGCCACACCACGGCAGCAGGAGACAGCACCAGTGTTGTTGGCGCCCGGGGGTGGTTCAGTGGATCCCACGCTGCTGCTGTGGAGGCAAAGTTGGTCACGGACCAAGGATCAACGAGGCAAGTGCAGCCTGTTCTCGACAATGAAGAATCGCACTGTGCAGGTCCCCGTTATGCCTAGCGGTAGTGTCGCATTCAACCAATCCACGGCACAGATGTAGGACCCCGGGAATGGACCACATGCCCAGGCACAAAACAAAGGCTGGGATGGGAACCCTGGACGACATCTTTTCCGCGAGATACGGAGTACGTATCTCGATTGCTGGGAGCCATTTACACACCCAACCCGAAGTCAATCCGCCAGCGGCCTGTTCGCTCGAGGCGTCGAAATGATGTCAACCGCATACATAAGGTAAGATAGGTATCTCCTTCGCCCAAAGCCACTGAGTGTTCAACAATGTCAGGTGCGTGCCCCAGGTAGCGCCTGTTCTAATACAATTGTGAGATCCGTCCGGGGGACAAACTCCTCTGAGTCGCACTGTGCACTTTGGCGCCGTCACTACCTTACCTACACAGCTAGTAGTACAGCTGAGATAACCAGCCTTCGGACAAGGCCCAGGGTGCGGTCAAGCAGAAGCCAGATGGTGGCTTCTTCTTCTTCTTCCAAGTCTACGTCTCCATTGTTATGGACTGAAAGACGTTGTCGGTGTCCAGATCCTGTTCATAGCCGGGTGTCCATGCTCACTTAGTAGCTAGAAGCTCCGGGCCATGTTCAGATTCGGAACAGAGATCTCGCATCTCATCCGCAAAGTGCGCGTCAATGCGCCTGATGACCGGCAAGGGTCAAGGATCCCAGGTCCCCATCTCCAGCCTCGCATCGTCCGAGCACAACGACTGTCAGTGACGATCCGCCTGCCGTTTTCAGCACATAGATCACTGGTCTAGACTACCTTATTATGTACAGGTGCAAACGCGATAAAGCCAGAGAAAGTTCGATGGTCTAGCTGCTATTATAGCTTCTGGAGGGTAGCGCGGATTTGAATCTTGTACTCACGCAGTATTGTAGAACGTGCAGTAGACCCGACGGCAGCCATGTGTGGAGTTATTAGGGATACGAGACCCCTGCTTGGCGAACCTAACCTACCTTCCACACACGTACTTGCACAAGGTTGGAGCAATGACCCTGCTGATGGTGACTGACGACTTCGCCTCTCTTGTGCAGAACTCCAGAAAGCCTCAGCGGGATGCCATAGCTTGTAGGTCTCATAGCATTGCACGACATCTCTTCGAGAGCCTGCTGCTGGAGAACTCGCATGACGGCCGGACCGTTGTGAGTTTGTGACGAACCGTGCAGGACTTGATTTCGTTGACGCCGCAGGTGTGACCGCTCCTAGCCTAGCGCCATGCACGATCCGTGCATCCAATAGCAATCCCAGTCTGGATGAGGTGGCCGATGCTCCACAGTTTGGTTCGCACGGTGCAGCACCGGGGAGTTCGAACTCGATGTCAAATTGGGCGGCCGTTGACGTCCGTCTGGGGAAGGAGCCACGGAGGAAATGGAACATCATCAATGGAGATATTTACTATCAAGGCGATTCGCCAAGAGATACAATACAACAGGCGTCCTACAATCCATCCTCTGTCTGGCTACCGATGGCGTGGCTGCAGGGTGCTTCGCGAGCTAACTCAGCGCCCTACCGCCGCCTGAACCGGAAACCCAGTTGTGTCGACGCCGAACGGAACAATCCGGTCTGTCGGCCGACTTCGACAGGAATGTCACATACTATGGATATTTTGTGCGGCTGCTGGCCGACATCAGCTTGCGAGCGTCGCGGTACCAACGACGGGAAGCAAGGCACTTTAAAAGGTCATATGATCGTAGTGTCTCGGGCGTTTGGAACGACATATGCGACTTGCTGGAAGGGCTAAGGTATAGTGCCGCCATCAGGGGGTTTCTCGCGCTCTTCAATTCTTCTTTATCACGACGGCACGGACATCAGCATTCGTACCGCGCCAATCTCCCCCAGCAAAGGGAATCAGAGAGTCGTGCTCACACTACTTCCGTCGAGCGAAGTCCTATTCAGTCAAGGCGACCGTACGCACGTCCCCAGATGGGAGAACTCAAGACGACTGCACTCGCTCCATCTCAATCTGGATACCGGAGCAAAGCATGGACCCCCGAGTCCGTCCGCAAATGAACATATCATCAGCCCGGGATATAAGACGCCCAATGGTCATTTGGCTCCCGCTCGTTTCAATCTGAACTCCAAAACGAAAAGCATCGCGGCTCCGGCACGTTACCTTACCCAGATTGCTTCTCCAACTGTACCCCAATTCCGAAATGCGTGCCCTGGCATTCCCATCGGAATGCCGTGTTTCGCTAACAAGACTATGGATAACCCCTGCCTATCACCTCCTTTCGAGCCGGCAAACTGCGCATGTCTTGAGGTCGTCCGCCGCCGTTGTCCGTAAGACGGAGTGAAACACCGGACTCCAGAAAGGACCCGCCTGACGGGAATGATGAGGATGGTCAGCTGCGCCGACTTACCGACGTGAACCCACAGACAGTGGATGGATCATGGACTGCGCTGGCAACCCCATTTTGCTATCGCCCAACAAACAGTACGTTTGTGTCTGCCCTGTCTTCTTGACAACAGACCGCCTGTTACTGGTCAATTGGATCCCTCGGTGGAGGATATGCGATGTCCATTCCTGTGCGGGTCTTTCGACTTCACAGCCACGCCGGTCTCGCACGCGGATTGCGTCCGGGCCTTTAAGTCCGGTTGCTGAGCAAACATTACGTACTTATATACGGGAATCGGTGCAATAGCTGTCCTAACCGGCAGTAAAACTGCATGTCTTGTGCAGTCAACAAGCGCTGATGAGACATCAGTTCAAGGTCCGACTACACTAACTACACTTGTGTAAGATTCACTTCCAGCCGGATCAGCAACAGGAGTGCTGTCTGATCGGCGGATACGTTTCTCGCGAATCGCACCAGCGCACCACGTTTTGTGCCCTGAGACCCTGCCACTCGCTATTGGGCATGGCGTGCTGCAGTGCAGAATCCACTCACCCTTTCTACCTCAAACCTTGCAGAGCTTGATGCATCCCTCCTGCCCAGGACTGCTCGTTATCAAACCCCTCCAACCAGCAGTACAATAAATAACAAGGGCAACACTACAGCTCAGACACATCGCCGTCATACTAGGTACTAACCTGTTTCTGACGGGCGGATTTCTCCCGGCGAGCGCGTGAATCACTAGTATCGCATTCATTCCTTCGGGAGTCGTGAGACGCAATCGGGCTGAAGCTTAGCTCCGTCGCTGCGAAATATTCCCCCAGAAGTTCCCGGTCACGGACCGTCATGTGGCTCCTACAGCCCCCTGCCCGCTAGTGTCTCGCTTGGCATCTCCGAATCACTTCGACAAGGGGTCCCGTATTCCCTGCTCTTCCCCGGACTTTGCTATGCCCAATCAGCTCGGCTTCGCCAAGAATAGAGATCATTGGTGGGATGTGCCGATCCTTCCATGATTCGGCATGGGGACCCTCAACTTTATCCAAGGCGAATAGCGAATGTGCACTGAAATCGACAAAAGATCCGACTTTCATAACTCCAACTTGTGGGCTCACCCACGCTGCTGGCGGTGAGTATCGCTGCTGTCTCTTCTAATCTACTACGATTGCTTGAAACCGGCAGCGAACAGCAAGCATTGCCATCGAGTACCTTGTCTATACCTAGAGTCCGTATGGCACCGGCTGTCGCTGCCAATATGCTCTCCAGAGTGTGGCGACAGCTCGTGAGTACCATGTCCATTACCACCTATAGCCCGGCCAGCATCTGCACTTCGAGACTTTGGGGCCCTGGAAGAAGTATATATCAGACGCATATCCAAGTCTAGGAAAAGCACAGATGCTCTGACGATATACACCGACACCCGGGAAGTGGCAGAGAGCCCGCCGGGCTTATAAGTCACTACCGACCATATATAAAGGTCTGGACATTGGAACGTTTCCATACAACAAAAGAGCCCCCATGATCTTCCTCGGTTGCCCTGCCTTGCCGTCTGCACAATATGGAGCCGCTGCACGTAATATCGGGGACGAGGATCTTTGGCGACCGGCGACGCAGTGGCGGGACACTTTGCTGACATCTAGGCCGGGAGGATATGGTCGATCTTGTCCATATTAATTAAGCCTAGCTGTTCGAGAATTCCCAAAGGCTGTACGACATCAGCGGGCTTGGCGACATGTAGTCCCATTATCACCAGCAAAACACCAAATCCCAGGGGTCGTGTCGACTTCTTGCAACATGTCGTTCACCAGAGGTTCTTCACCCCGGCTAAACACCTTTGGACAGGACAACCAGACGATGGTCAGCACCACAGCCTAAACAAGAATAGTAGGGTCACTACTTCGATAGTATGCAGCAGCAACTCACTCGTTGCCGAGGGTCTACCGGTATTGGTCCCTGAGACTATGCTAGAGGCTGGAGCACCATTGAAGCCATCCAAGGGTCCACCTATCACTAGCGTCGACGTTAACAGTGTCCTATTCTGGACATGAAGCAGGATTCAACGACGCCACAAAGTATCATCGCAACCTCGGGATATCCTCGCTCAAACATGCGCCTGACAACCAACAAGCCACTGATAAGTCTTCCGCACAGTACATCTCGTCAGGAATCAGGAACAAAGCTTTCCCCTGAGGCCTGTCACTGGCTCCC
>Ga0209127_100720_pt1 | contig 11242 bp, 6 predicted proteins | sample LakSupMetagenome_FD_187469 | JGI IMG/M metagenome (GOLD analysis project Ga0209127, IMG submission 187469) | Freshwater microbial communities from Lake Superior, Canada - Sta WM archaea (SPAdes) (version 2) | ecosystem: Environmental > Aquatic > Freshwater > Lake | place: Lake Superior, Canada...
CCAGGTACTTCGAAGTGTGCAGTCAGGTTGAGGCGGGAGGGCTGAGAGCAGAAGGGGGGCCTGGAAGCTCTCTCTGTCATTTGCATGTTCTCTGGATGCTACCGTCCTGAGACCCGAGACTTCCGCTGTCACAACTCAGCAATAATGGCGAAAATGCTACTGTTGGGATGGACATTCTACGAAGCGTGAACTTAACATGTAGGTACGGAGATTGAAACCTCTGCGAAGCGTCCCGCTCCATTCATTGGCTCGCGGATTTGGAAAGCGATGCCTTGCATGTAGGTTTAAGTTTGCTGATCATCTCGTCTACCAACGCCACAGGGCACGGTACTGGCTGAGACCAGATTCGACGCATCCATGGGGGTTCGTGACGGGGAGGCAAATTGGCGTGTTTGTCGCGCGTGGGAGGGTTTCATGCGCTGCTGCCGTCGGTCGATAGCCCCCAATGGATTAATCTAGCGTTGTCGATAGGGGCACAGTGGCCACGTTTCTGTCAAAGGAGGATCGTTTCTTCACCAATTCTCCTTCTGCTTTAATCCAGGAACCAAGCGACACTATCGGGCTGTCAGGCAGGGGCATTCCTAGATTCTACAAAAAGGGGTAGAGAGGGGCTCGATAGCAGCACGTTGAAAACCAGGGGACTCACAACAACAGCACAGTGTTCCCGCGTCCCGCTGTCGTCCGGACCAATGCATCCCATCCAGTCGGAGAAAGTTTAAGCTCACCGATTGCATAACCCGGAGATGAATGACAGCTCTCCTTGTGCCCCAGCCGGTAGCCGGTAACACACACACCCCTTACGGCTCCCGGCGGGGTGGGTAGATAAACTTCGATGGTTGGAAAGTTAGTAGGTGGGATTAGCGCTTGCGTTACTGCACCAGGTTCTGAACAGTTGGAACGATGATCGATGATTAAATCCGGACTGGTGGTCTTCCGTCTGGAAATAGTGTAGAAGGATCCGAAATAGGCGTCGACTTCGTGGCTTGCTCGGCATTGTTCGCCGCGAATTTTGGTGTTTTGAACGCGTAAAGCGGTTTTGCAGTGGGGTTGCTTGGTGAGGGTAATCTTGGAGCTGAACCCTGCTGATGGCGCATTCGTAATCTCGACATTGCGAGGTCCTGATTGAGCTGATAGATCGAGACGAGATGCGAGTTGTCAGCTACAGGGGCGGGTGCTATTCCGGAAGGCATTGATCAGCTGTCTTCGGATTCATGAGCATCCTGCCATGTCAATTGACTTCCAGTCCGAGATGAAGCTCTTCCGCGACGCCGCCAATCGGCAGGACCGGCATTCACATGGAAGCTCAGAGCTCGAAGTCCCAAGCATCTCGTCATCTTCAGAGGACCAAACAGACAGGGAATATCCCTTCCACTGTTTACGAACCACGCAAAAGCACCTCCAATCGTAAAGCTGCCGCCAGGAGCTAGCAAGGAGATTGTGGCGTGAAAAGCCAAGATGAGCTCAGATCTGAGGGATTGGCTTTCGTCCAGCCTTACGGCTTTCGCAGGATGCGCTTCCCGTCAGATCCTAGTCCTCATTGAGCGATGCTGTCCGCTATTCCTTACCAGACACGGGCATATGCCGGGGGTTCTGGGACCCGGGATCCTCGAGGCGCGATCACGAAAGTGCCCGAGAGCTCGACACATGAGGGGGGAAAACCAAGGAGGCCCCATCTGCCTGCGACTCAAATGCTTGTCGTCTCCAAGAAAGCTGATGTTGCCTCTTCCTGACAAGATAAGAGCTGCCGTCGACGGATGTGACGTTCTCACCCGCGTATGTCTTGAAACTGGCACCGTGTCGCCGACAGGGACAAGCTATGGTTAGACTGCTCGCGCGGAGAGGTGGTCAGCTCATGGCCAGAACAACCCGAACGTAGCCGTGCCTGACAAAGTTTGTAACAAGCAGCAGCCCTTCACCGCGCCGGGTCCGGTCCCTGCTAGATCTACACTTATCCCGTCGACACATGCGTCCAAAAAATCACCGAGCAACCATGCTGACCGACACAGCCTCTTCCCCCGCATTCTGACGCACCGTTCTCCTCTCTGATGCTTCAAGATCGAGCTAAAAATGGCCCAAAGCTGCCATTAGAGTTCTAGAACTCGTCCTCGTGATGCCGTCACCAAGCTTGTCACCATCATGCAACTACTATTTCGTAGCATCGTACCGGTCTTTGTCGTTAGTAGTAGATACCACCCCAGCCTTCTACACCAACACCAAGTCAACATGTAAAAGGTCAAAGACCATGGGTCCGGTAGAGATTTGGACCACTAACACCGGTTGCAGCCTGGTTGATGCACAAACGCGTCATGGTTGCAGCTGGCTGCTGACTCCAAAACGCGATGGTTCGCGTCTTCCCCTGTAACCTTTTAAAGTTGGCGTCGTCTGGTTGGCCAATTGCTTAGAGAAGTCGAGTGTTGCAACCCGGTCCATTGTCCGAGCGCTTGTTTGGGTGGTTCTTTTTGCCTGCCAAATCGGATTTTCGGAAGGCTTGTGATGAGATCCACTAGGACGGCGATTTTCAGGGGACAGATAAAGCTGAAGCTCCGTCGAGATGTGTAACCGTGCTGCTGGTGATTACTGGAAATGGTGTAGTGTCGTGGGCTGAGAAGGAGAGATACTGAGCGGAGAGGAATGAATCTATAGCAAGCTGTCGGATAGCTCAGCTCCCTTGAGTCGCGGTCGGGCAGCTCACATGCTTCAATAACAACAAAACACGGTGGTCGAAGGGCCGAGTCCGTGGGTGCCGAGCGGTTCGGCGGAACGCTGCTGTCGGTGCCCGGAGGATTGGTGTGTGTCCTTGCGCCCCTGGATCCGTGCGGAGCCGGGGACATACAATGCAACGGTGTGACATACACAGTTTTTCCCCTCGGGCACCAGTTCGCAGGTTCCCGTCGGCTTTCATAAGCGTGAAACAACCGGCAGAGTGGCAGCAGAGCATCCAGCGGCCTGGATATGATTCTCCTAAGTCGAGAGCATTTGTCAAACCAAAACCGCAGAAAGGGGCCATTTGGGACGCTGGTCCTGTGCCGTCCAGTTGCGTACCGGAAACGCGAAGAGTCGTATTTACAGTTCGCGGGGAAAAGCCGGGGTACCAGCTGTAACATTGGCGAGTGATTGGTTGAACAAAGGATGTCCCCAGCAGCCAGCCCGTAAATCCACGGTTCTGATATTTGAGGTTCAGCGCTTTGAGCCCCTTATTCCGTCTCTCGTCTTGACGATGTAACGGCGGCTCAAGAAAACACTCCAGCAACTGTTCTAGGCTGTACGCGGCGCTCAGACTGCCAGCCTGCCGCCTTCTTCAACGGTCCCAGCCTGCAAAGCCGGCACGGGCAGGCGGCCATATTCGATGGCCTTCCTTTCCTGGCAATGTGGAACGTGGCTATCGTCCAATTTGAGTGTTTCTATGAGGCCATCGCCGCGAGATATATAGCACTTGGCTTGTGCAAGGAAAACTTCCGATGTTGCTTCATGACACATGAGGAAGCTGTGCCGCGAGGTCGGTCAAGGGACGAACCGTGGATGTGGTCCACTTTTGATTGCCGGGTCAATGACAGGTTTCTTCGAGACCCTCTTGTGGCTTCGTCCACCAGGCAAAAATGGTCGGATTACAGCCGGGAGGATGCAGAGAGCAATTGAACAGAGCCTGCATTGTCTTCCCGGTTGTCAGCAACATGAATGCTCTGCGTCCTGACTGTCGGTTGTTGTGGACCGTGATCTTGTACCTGAACCCGCCAACAGATCGCGAAAACCTGAATATGCACGCAAGCCTGCACGGGAATAGGTGATTTGAAGCTGGTTTACTTCCAGGTTGTGATGCGATTGGATGAGTGATAATAACGTTGCGTCGCGTCTGCTGCTGACGCACCGCACTAGCAAAATGGTGGCAGGATGGGTGGATCGTCCGGGTGGGTGGCACGAACCCGGCGGTAAGGCGGTGCGGCTGTGCGGGAGCTAGTATGACCTTTCTCGGCAGCCTTACTGTGTATTGTGGCGGTCACCCCACTTAATCCAGCCTTGCCATTTTCAGCTGCCAGCATCTGGGGAAGGCAAAGCTTCTAGAAGGTCCAATACAGAACTTTGTCCAACATTCCTCCGGACGAGGTGCTCATGACGCCTTGACCTTCATATCATTTTGGAGTGGGCCAAAGATTGGGGTGACTGGCTTTTGCTTTGCGAGTCGCAAATATGATTAGGACTGTCGCAGCTCGCTAGAGGGTTGAATCCCGGATTGAGCCAGGCCGAGCCATCTCCAACAGGTCATTCTTGGTTCAGACAAGCTGGAGCACAATTGCTTGATCAGAGACAGCGTCCCCAGGATCAAGCCATGGCAGGAATCAAAGCTGCATCGGTGCGTAGAGTACCGCCGACGAGGGGTTGCGGTGGAGAAGCTGGCACCCTTCTGAAGGGCTGAGCTGCTTATGCTCACCCGCATGTAGAGGGTGCAGATAGCTTGCTTCGTCCTCATGCTCGACTGCCACGCACTGTAGACAGTCACGGGTTCTCTCCGACAGCTCCAAGTGCTGCAGAAGCTGAAGCAAGCTGATATGTGCCTGGCTTCGAAGTTTGGAGAGACTGGAGCGGAGAAAATCCCCAACCACTCGACAGGGTCAAACGCACCTCTACCTTGATCGAAACTTCAACTTGCAGCAAACTCGTTGATCATCCGCAACGAAATCACGGATCCAAACCCCAAATCGGGACGTGGTCGCGGGCTAGTCAGTACAGCGTCTCCCCTTTCGTGACTGCTAAGCCGCGCGCGGTTAGAAATCCGGTGCTCGACGCAGTGAAGACTCCGAGTTCCAAGTTTAGTCGGACAAAGTACATCGCGCAACTAAACCTTGGCGTCAAACTCCTGCACGTCTAGCTAAACAATCCTGCTTTGATAGCGACGTGAGATGCGGTCAAGGCCGAGCTTGCTGTGATGTCCTGTCCAGTGATTATCTGTGTTTCGCGCCAGGAAGGTCGTCGTGATGCAATTGCGCAATTACTAGCGTGCCCCCAGCCACGCATTAAACCGAAGGAGCCAAGTTGCCAACCGACCCTTGCAGTCGGGTTGTTATTGTTTGGATGTGCCGCGCCGATGGGAATCCAGTGAATATGCCCTGAGAATCTTGGTTAGGGTACCCTCCATGATGTGCTGGCAGACAATCTCGAGTTTCAAGCAAAGATGTCCCGGGAGTGCCATTGGCTGCGAGGCTATCAGCTCAATCTTTGCAATGAGGGGTCACCTTGCTCTTGACTGGCTTCGAAACTGGTGAACATCCCGCGGCTCGCATCCCATACTATTATCAACAGACCGCCGTGCGGCTAAATGATCCGAGGTGTGCGCTGTTTGACGGGGGGAGATAATGAAGCGTCGCGTTGAGATTGATCGATATCTCTGTTGATCCTCAGCCAGCCATCTCGGCACCTCCAGAAAGGTAGCATGCAGCTGGATGAAACGAGTTGGTGACTTAGCGCAGACATGTGATACGAGCAGCATTCGGACAGGACAGCAACGTGCCACTGCGGAAGGTCTATGCAATGCATTGTGTCTGATGCCGATTTCCCTGACGGAAGCGAAGAGCTGACTAGCTTATCAGAGTGGCGCTTTGTCCGGTGCCTGCTTGATGCGTACGGCACCCAAGTTCACAGGCAGGATAAGTTCCGCCTCTGTCGCCCCTGTAACACACTCTTGGCCATGTCAAATATATCTAGAAGGCATTGGGCATGTCCCACGGCATGCAGCCCGCATAACCGATCAGGCGCTCAATATAAGGATGGCCGACCAGCAAGCACTTGCTTTGGCGAGCTACCTGTGGGCAGCCTGCTGGGTGGACGTTACCACAGGCCGGTGCAGCTAGCCTTGTCTCTAGCAACCTTGGGGGTCAGTATCAATGTGCTACCCCAAGCAGCCATGTCAGTAGCAGGGCACATGTGCACAATGCTTTACGAAAAAGTGATGATCTGTCGTGGCGGTGACACTAGATTTCATTGTTCCCCGGCAGGTCCCAGTCGCCAATGGGTCGTGGCCCGCCACGGTCGCCGTCGACATGGAGATTGTCAGATCGTCCCAGCCGGGCAAGCTGCCAAGGCGGAAACTCACGTCGTAGCGGTATTCGGATGGTCTTCGAGCATACGGCCTTGTCCCCGGCCGGGTTCTTGCGAGTCGCCCCTAGGTGGGATGGCTCTATCGACATCGTCATCACTGCCAAATGCCGTAAAGCCGACTCGCTGCTATGCGCTGGGTCCGGTACTGGGTTCGACACGAGGACAGACCGGATGGTGCAGACCTGGCCTCACTCAATAAGAGGTCATGACTTCGCAAAAACGGACAAGCAATGCAAGGTTATGAATGGAAAAATCTTGCTTGCTTGCCCCTGATGCAGCAATGGTGGGTTGTTGGCGTTGCGTCGCGGACCTGTCATGACACGCATGATTAATTGGTTTTTAAAGAGCGTGCATCAACGCGTCGTGAACCCCTGATTGGCTGTTGGCTTGCGTGAGATTTGCATTGGCGTGAGGCGCTGGGTCGGGGTTCAAGAGCCCCCATTGAGCTCGTAATGGGGTTGCAATCCAGGGCAGCGGGCAGCCATTGATGAACGAATGATGATGGCTGGAGCATGGCTGACTCCTGTCGCGACAGCGATCCTCCACTGGCCCAGCTGGTCGGCGACTCCTCAGAGAGATTTTTCCCTCATGGTCAGAGTGTTTCTGGAACGAACTGAAATGGCGGGACTATTGGCGTAAGGGTCCCGTAGTTGTTGACGACTCGTGGCCCCTTCCAGCGGAGACTCGGCTTGCTGCCTCGGGACGGGGCAGCCGTTGCAACCGAAGCGTTTGAGCATCGGGTTGGCTGGGAGAAGAGCAGCGATGCAGAAAAAAGTGCAGTTGTTGCTACAGTGAAGCTTCAATCCGTGAATGAATCATATCTACGTTCATAACTTTATGGAGTTTATGAACTTTGAGGAAGGAAGGACCCGAACGGGATCCACGCTAGCTCGGCGGGGTTCGCATTAGCGGCTGACGGACCCCTGGCAAAGGCACGTACCACAGTAGCGCCGTAGCGCGTATGGGGCTTCCGAAATGATCACGTGCGAAAAGTCGGGCAAAGAAGCATTCTGGATGACGCTTCTTCCAATGAGTGTTTCCAGAAGTGTGTACCGTGTACAGTGTAGATACTCAAGATTCTCGCCCGTCTACACGTGTAGACGACCCGGACATGGAATCTCCTGGTACGTGTTTGCTGCTCTGTCCCGCCGCTGCCAATTTGGCAATTTCCCTCTGACGCCAGGGTGGAGGAGATGCTACGCTTTTAAGTGGACAATGAGACGCGGTCGTATCGCGACTGCCATCTTACCAGATCGGTCCTAGCAGGATAACAAAATCGAGATCCGATTCCAGATGATCTGCAAGACGCTACACTCGTTTTGAGCGCCACAGGAAAAGGTCATGGACAGAAAGAGATATGCTGCTGTCCATTCCACCGCGAATTCAAGAGTATTCTGAGACATATAATGCGCGAGGCGACGCAAGTGGAATTACATGCAGCTAGCCTTGCACTATGATGGCAGCTGGAGGTCGCTAATGTCAGCAAAACTGGGCGCCATTCGCCCCACCCGCGCGACGCAATACACAGTAGCAGTCTGCACCGCTGGACCTGTCCGCGGGTGTGTTTGAGTTGTCTCACACAAGGAACGGGGAAGCTACCGTCTACCCGTGAGCTGCAAAGGGATGATGCCCGGAGTACGTCAGTTTTAACTGAGGCAAGATCAGCGACCCGGAGCGAGGCCGGGCCGTGACGTGGCCGACAGCCTCGGCCGGGCGACTAACAACAGTTCATTCATGCAAAACCCGTGCACGTACATGTACATACAGTGCATACATGCGCATTTCGTAGCTTGCACCCGCGACACGGGCATCCGGCGTCACAACAGGAGGGCCCACGTTACTGCTAGGAAACAAACAAAGCGATTGTCTCCGGCATAACATAAGAGACCGTCGACATCGTCTTCTCGGCATCTGGTGGGTGCGGATCACGAGACTTCCCGACTTCCATCCCGACTCGTCCATTAGCGGATCCCGCAAAGGAAGAGAAAATTGCTTGGCCTTGGAGTCAGCCTGTCAAACCAGCCGACAGACCCTCTTATCGGGCGCTTCCACCGTCACCATGAGACGCGAGGCTGGGTTTTGTACATGTAATGATCCAGTCCTCCGCAGGAGGCAAGTATCCGCTCGCCGCCGAAAATTGGCGCGTTGAATAGGCAACTGGGCGCATTCTGGAAGGGGCTGGCACTGCACAGAAAGAGATTTCGTCGCGGCGTCGAGATTCGACGCGTGTTAAGTGCTGTCAGAAATGGAGACGCAGGCTCCAGAGTCCCAGCTTTGCACCACGGGAGTCCTGGCAAATACTGCAAAGCTACGACTCAGCGACTCGCAGCTCTTCAAGGATAGAGGCCGACGACTCAAAAGCTGTCAGGTCCGAGGAGAATAGTCCCAGCAACTTGCAAGGAAGTTGCGCTTTGGTCGTCGGGTTACTATGGTACCGTGTTGAACCGTGTCGCTGAATGATTTTTGCCAGAGTTCCGCACTGCACCTGCATCTCTCTCCCTGCTGCGTCTCGGCCTCTCAATCTCGGCCGCTCATCAATGGTCGGTGCATGCAAGCTACTCGTAAAAAGCACCCGTATGCAGCAGATCCTTGCTATTCTCACAGCCGGCCTGACTTTCGCAGCGGATCGAAGAAGGGACGGAGCCACGATTCGTCGGACACGACAAGCCACGCCCATCCTCGCTCAAACCACGCTTCTGCTAATCATAACGTCCCATTCGAGCCTAGAGGCGGCCCTGGTTCCTGGCTGATGGCTGATGGCTTGATGGCTTGATGGCTTGATGGCCCCCTCTCCACACATCCCCATCCAATTGCGTCGATAATCCATCAGCATTATACACCACACACAGTACGGTACGGGCTGCTACTATCCATGGCCAGAGTTACTTGTGCCAGCATTCGCGTGATGGCTTGCTCGGACAGGTACCGGTTTTATTAATGAATTGTTGACGCCCACGTTGCCCGTTGTGATGGTCCTGTCGGACGAGGGCCAGCACCGGCTTTCTGTGTCGCAATCATCGCGAACGACAAGTGGTCGATCGGTGCCGTAACTGCCTTATTAGAACCAGCGTGTCTTTGCCTTGTGCACGGCAAACAAGCACACGCTGAGATTAAACCACTTGCATCAGCACCAGTGAGCCAGTGAGCCAGTGAGCGCCAGTTGCTCAGGTCTGAGGTTTTAGCGTGTCCTGAGTACCTGTTTTTGCGGCAGGTACTTCTGTGCCAGGCCTTGGCTTACATCCCCGGTCCCTGCACGACACACACCCACACTTTTTCCCACTCTCCGCTGGCAAGGACTCGAAGCGGACTGGATTGACTGGGCCACGGTACGCTTCCTTGTTTGGTGCTTGTGGTGGACTGGGTGTGGATTGGTGGCCCCTCCCCCCCATGTCCGCCCAGTCCCCGGTGTGAGAGTGCTGCTTCAACTTGAGAGAGCACTGAAGCAGCCAGCCCAGAGAGAGCCGGGGGGGGGGCCTCGTCTTAAATGGCCCGTTTTAAAGCCAATCCGTGCTTCTCTGCCAATCCTTTTCCCTCTCATCCATCCTCCTCCAACCCGTTCCTGGGTGAGATATCTACTCTCCTCCTCCTCCTCCCCTTTTCCCTTTTGCTTCCCCGGTCCTCTCTCCTCACTCCGCGTCCATTCATTCCCTCCCCCGAACGATTCCTTCCAACAACCCGTGACCTCCCTTTTCTTTGCGAAGAGGAAAGGAGGGAAGGAGGAGACTATCCTACCCGACAATATAAGGACGGGGCTCCGGCAGCTGGTTGAAGAGCGGCACGACTGAAGAAAGAGGAGAAAATCTATCTAAGCATTCACATTCTTAGATAGAGGAGTCTCAGGAACAGCTCTTTGCTACATCAAAGGGGTTTCACAATTGGTTGTTTGACGACACCAAGAACTGGTCCCTTGGCCGCTCGATCCACGCAAATTCGACGCCACCCCTCTCGTTGGCATTCTTCGGTTCGACGACGCGGATTTCCTTGCATTTCTGCATCCCGATACCCGTTCACCACTCCCTTGTGTCTGACCTGTCCGACGTTCGACTTGGACCTCGACCATCGCCATCGGCAACCGACAATCTACCGGACTACTCTTGCCCCAAGGCAGTAGTGACAAGTACACTGTGGGAAAGGAACCAGCAGTATTCCTGCCCCATCTCCGGTCTTTTCAACTTCAAGAGGGTGGAATACCATAGACCATACATGATCTCGAATCGATCATAGAAGCCAGTTCTTGGCCCCTCCCCCTTTTCCCCCCATCTCTACGGGCGGTTTGAAAGTGAAGAGTATGTTACACCCGACCGTCGACAACGGACATCTTTTCCCATCCGGCCTTTGGGGAGAGAGAGGCGTCAAGAAGCAGAAGACAGTCCATGGGTCGATCGAGATGCTAAATTACGTCGTTGTTGCCCCCCTTACAGGTACATGCCACGAGGAATCTCTGTAATCCCCCGGCATTCTTCCACGATCAGACGCCTACTCCGACTCGTCGAACTGCAGGGTCGCGCGCTGGGACACGTTAACTCGTCGCTCCCATCCTACCCGACCTCAGGAATTCTAATTTCCCCGATACCCTGATCCCCAGGTCTTTTTAATCGTGGCGGTAGGTTCATCCATTCCTCGTGTCTCTCCCTTTTCCCTTTTTCCACGATGGCGCTAGGCGAGCCAGGTGGGGACAACGTCATGACTTCAGCCACCAAAACCCTTATCCCATTGAATGGCGGATGGCCATTGCACTCTGCAGACAACCCCCATTGTTCCTTCCTAAGGGCGACAGGGGGTTAGAGGACCTGCACTAGAGTCAGTTTTGCAGAAACGCCAGCCAGAGCCAGTCCTCAAGAGGGTTTGGACTCTGGATAGGATGCGGGATTGCACCAAAGCGAACCCCCTTTTGGGCCAGGGATTGCGGAGTCGTGTGGCAGATCTACATATCTCCCGCACCGCGTACCGGGCTACTTGACATACGACAAGTCGGGCTGCGGAATCCAAGGTCTCGGGGTCCCTGGCGTTGAAGAACATTGCAGCTCCTGGGGGCCGACCCCAGACCACCTGCTTTGGCCAATGAAGGGGCGTCTGCATCGTGAGGAATTGAAAGGGGGTGAAGGTGAACACTCGAGGCTAATACTGTGTGCGCTGTGTCTAGAACTCTAAA
>Ga0209127_100721_pt1 | contig 11231 bp, 7 predicted proteins | sample LakSupMetagenome_FD_187469 | JGI IMG/M metagenome (GOLD analysis project Ga0209127, IMG submission 187469) | Freshwater microbial communities from Lake Superior, Canada - Sta WM archaea (SPAdes) (version 2) | ecosystem: Environmental > Aquatic > Freshwater > Lake | place: Lake Superior, Canada...
TTCCGGGAGACTTCGCCTACGCACCCGAAACCCTCCTCACCAACCAGATCGTGCAGAACTTCACCGGCACAGCCGAAGGAGGGCCCAACTGGATCGAGTACCTGACAGGATGCGGCGTCAAGCCCGGCCTCACGTCGCCGCTGACCTGCAAGCTGCAGCTCTGGGACTTTGCCTTTGCCGGCGCCGACGTGGCCGAGGAGTTGTATGTCTTTTCTCCCTCCCGCCCCTTCTTCCTCGCCACCAAAGTCGGGCTGACCCAAAAGAACAACAGCACTCCCCTCCACCACCCATACACCATCCCCCTCGTCAACCAGACCCAGCAGTTCCTCACCTACGGCGACGCCGTCCTCAAGAAGAAAGCCTGCCTTAACCCCCTAAAGGCTCTGGTGGCAATCTGGATCGGCATAAACGATATCAACGACAGCGCCAAGTACCCCGTCCCCTCCTTCGCCAGCCTTTACGCCTCCATCCTCGACCGCGTCTTCTCCTCGTCGGTGGATCCCCTGATATCAGCAGGCTACAGGAACTTCCTCTTCGTCAACCTGCCCCCACTGGACAGGACCCCCTCCAACCTCGCCAGGGCTCCCGCCGCGCGCAGCCCCAACGCGACGATGGTGGGGTGGTGGAACGCCGCCCTCGCGGAGAGGGCGGCGGAGCTGGATGGGAAGGAGCAAGGCGTGACGGCGATGGTGTACGACGCGAATTCTTTCCTCAACGGCGTGCTGGATGATCCCGGCCGGTACGGGGTCGCGAACACGACGGGGTTCTGTGCGGGATATCTGCAGGCCGATGTCCTGACCGACCCCGGGAAGTACGGGTGTCCGGTGCCAGTGGGGGAGTACTTTTGGTTTAATAGCGGGCACATGACCAGTCATGTTCACGAACTCATGGCGCCGGATGTGGAGAGATTCTTGCTGAGCCGGTCGGGGTGATGAGGATGGGGTAGGGGATGTGGAGATTCTGGGATTGGGGAAGGGGTCACGAGAAGAGCGAATTGGGTAGGGATATAGTTTGTTCATCCGGCCCGAACTGCTGCATTTGTCGAGCAGGGCCAAAGACAATCCAGCAAAGCTAAACTTTCATCATCGACAAACTCTTCCTCGATACAACCTCAACACCCAAAGAACCCGTATTCCATCCAGATCTAGCCTCTATGCTGGTTGCCCTCCTCGCCTTCCTGGCCCTCCTTGCCCTCCTTGCCCTCGAACTCTTTGCCAGGCTGCTCTACTACATCGGCCGGCTGTGGCTCGTTCTGACCGGGGCCGGCGGCGTCTGCTGGCGCCCTTGTAAAGTAGCTGCCCACGTAGCTGTCCAGGGTGTTGGCCTGCCTGGGCATATTTGTGCGCCTGGCGCTCTTCTTGGCCGGAGCCGTGGTGTTGATGGTGGCTTTCATGGTTATTTTGCGCTCCGGGTTGGCGGGCTCGTCGCTGTCGGAGGCCATGGTAATAGCGGTGGTGGTGATGGCTGTGCAGGGGTTATGTGTTGAATCTTTGTGTGTGGGGAGATAAAGGCAGTGGTGGTGATGGTCTGACAAGCAGGAGGAAGGGGAAAGATGGTATTTTTGATTTCATTGTAGATTTTGGTCATGGCCATGCGTGTAAGAGGCGTTGCGGATAGAGGGCGTGGCAGGACGCGACTACAAGGCATTGGGCTATGCGCCTGAGGGTCTTCCTATAAGTCTACGCTCACCGGCTTATCACAGATACACGCAGTTAGAGATCATGGACACGACTATGGACTCAGCCATAGTGTCTCAGCCCTTGTGTTGCTTTCGACTGTCAAGGCTATATCCAGTATATGTCCAAAGGCTGGTCGCTTTTGCATAGGCCATTCATCAACCGTGCCAACTTGGCATGGGCCTTTCATATCATAAAGAAGCAAGTAATGCACAGAGATGATTCTGATTCTGACAATGACAACTCGACATTGTTGGACGTCATGGCACTTGCTGTGCTAGGACACAGCTGTGCTCGGGCTACTTTCTCAACGTAGGCACCACAGCTTGTCTCATGATATATTTAGATTCTAGCAGAATATCTTGCCAATGTGTACTCTGGTCACCGCACCCTTGGTAATATGGTCGAGTATGTTCTCATAGGGTCTCACTTCACTAGTAGCCCTGACCTTCCTCTATCCATTATCTCCAGGTAAGCACGGTCGAGGCATCAGCATCGTTGCAGCCGCGCCGCATCAAGGCATACGGAAAGTGGCCGGGAATGGAGTCGACCTTCCCCTGGGTCCACTATAGCGCGGATTGAACGGGAACACCCTCGACTTCGACGCTACCTGGACCGACTACCTCCCCATGCCTCCCATCTCGGCCGTTGTCCGTCGAGGAATATCGCGATCCTCGGATACTGAGCACCTCTATATACCTCTGTCCCTACGTTACGTATGGAAGTAAGCAAACACACGTGGAGGTTAACACCTATTCAGCGTATCAATTTGAATAGCCATCGGGTAGGGAATATCTTTGGATCCAGTAGCGTGGAAGAGCGGCAACAGTCTGAACACCGTCCTCCACGAAGATGTCGTCACGGGCAAGCCCTCTGCTATCCCTTGTTAGATCGGTATCCCTTTACTATTTGGAACCCCGTGGATATGTCGCCGTTGGACCAACAGCATCTCGACTTCAGACACGCCTGCGTGCATAAACTGGGTGCTATCTCCTAGGTCGTAGTGTATCTGCAAGCAGCATTTTTCCGGACATAAATGGTACTATTACCTGATGATATCCTGGAATCCTGAAGCATATCATACTCCAACCGCGGCAAACGGACGAGGTTCCGCACCATACTTCTGTCGTTGCATGTGCAGGTAACGCAATTCTTGTTTCATTCTTTTGTAATAATAGAGAATGGCAGGGGCCAGGACAATACAGAAGTAGGTCCTGATATCTGACGACAATCATGATCTCACGGTAAGTATATACATGCACGTAACGCCAAACGGTTTACTCAACCGTCTGACTACGGAAGGGAACTAAAAGTATGACAAGTATCCCATGGTAACTTCAAGTGCATCAAGTTACAAGATACTCCGGTTCGAACGTGTAGGAGGATCCCCGGAAGTACGCGTATGAAGTCGTACACAGCAGACATGTCTCACACGGATGCAAATTGTAGTCTTTCTGATTATCGGGCTGAGAACTTGGGACCGTATCACGAAAGATCATAGACCTAACTACTGCACCAAGAGGGTAGGTATATGGACGGGAATCCTGTCAACCCGAGGGAAGACGGCCTACCGTGGAGCACAGCGTACTGCCGTGAAGATCGTGGTATGAGACAACGAGTTAGGCTGGGGCATACAATTGCAGTTTCGACAACGACGTCGTCATGTTGGATAAACGCTTCGAAACCCTGAATGCGCAGATCCTAGATAGACTGTCGTTGGCCAGACCCGCGAGAACAGTCCCTTGGGAAGGGAAGCCGGTGGACATCGCTGCACGCCAGACAGTGCAACTGCACGCATCAAACGTGGGTAGAAGATGGCATGGGTCTATAACGCATCGACTGCTGGATCACGCGGCAGCAACAAGTGCCATCCAGATGGATGTGTAGGGATGTTGAACTGTCTTGTTGTTACAGGTTCGGAGTAGCGACCGTTTGTGTCGCGAAAGGCGGGACTAAAAAGCTCGCTCCAAAGCAGGTATGCCACTAACCATAACGCCCTCGGATACACACACACCCCTTCCGAGCCCAGAGAGACCTAGGAAAGCTGGATCCAGCCGTACTGACAGACGGCAAGTGACCAATGCACTTTTCAACACCAACGCACGCCTCCCTCGGCCAGAACGATCATCACACTCCACACGTCGTTCACAATCTCGCTTCCTGGCCATCCATATCTCAAGCGTCCTGTGTCCCTTCGCTGATTTAGGCAGTAGCAGTCTGTGAAGCGGACTCGGTAGACGGCATCTTCATCTCGGTGCCACCAAGGTTCGTCGATTTGGCATGCGGGTTCTTGGTGTAGTAGTTGGAGATGGCCGACTTAATGGCGTCTTCGGCAAGCATGGAGCAGTGGACTGGGAAACAAAAGTCAGCACAGGTTCCAGACCAGCAAAGCGTTATGCGTTAGATGGCAGGCGACAAGGATACTCACGTTTGACGGGCGGCAAGCAGAGCTCCTTCGCGATCTCGGTGTTCTTGACCTTGGAGGCCTGGTCCAGGGTCATGCCGCGCACCAGCTCTGTCAGGTAGCTCGAGCTGGCGATGGCGGAGCCGCACCCGAAGGTCTTGAACTTGACGTCGCTGATGGTGTTGGTGTTGGGGTCGACCTTGATCTGCAGCTTCATCACGTCGCCGCAGGCCGGGGCGCCCACGAGGCCCGTGCCGACGTCGCTCGCGTTCTTGTCCATGGACCCGACGTTGCGCGGCTTGGAGTAGTGGTCGAGGACGCGCTCGTGGTAGCTGCGGACGGCGCCAACCGACGCGGCCGGTGCGAGCCCGCGCGAGACTGTCCGGGCCGAGGCGAGGGTGGTAGAGGGGCGGACGCCGGCCGAGAGGGCGCTGCGGGAGACTGTGCGGAGGGTGCGGGACAGCATGGTTGCTTTTCCGATCTTGGGGGTGACGATGGGAGGCGAAGAATAGGTAATTTGAGATGCCGAGATCTCGATTTGCCAGATAGGTTGGCGACCGTCTGACTCCTTCGATCAAGCTATCGTAAGTGTGAAAAACGTGGATCAAGGTTCTGGTTTATTGCCGATTCGATGTTTTGCAATGTGCAAGCCGACGTTTCGAATTGTGATGGCGAGTTTGTGGTAGGTTTGTAGGTGATGACGATGGTCGAAGTTTCAAGAATAAGGTAGGATTCCTTCCCCTCGGTGAATTGTAAGCTCCTCCGCAAGCCGTGACGAGCGATTTCGGTGCGGAAGGTGCTGCAGCCAATCAGAGCCGCCCGTAGTAAGGATGAAATCATAGCGTCGTCGGTTTCTCGGAGCAGACCCCACAGCTCGCGGAGATAAGATCATCTGATAAGAGATCGCTGACTCCGACTCTAATTGCTGACATAAACGTCACGTGCCTGCTGACAAAAGTTCTTGCCTTCGAATGCGTCATTCCGTGAATCGGCAGCTTAGTAACGAGTAAGGTACCTATCGACGGCGGAGCAAACGCAGCTGGCACACAGAACTGCGGCGCTTATTACAATACGTAGTAGGCTTCGCTCCGGAGACCAGTCGGCTGTCGCTGTTCCCCGGAATATCATTTGCGACGGCCCTCAGGCAACGACACAGGTAGGTACCGGGGTTGACTGACCGCAGTCCGATGGACCCGCTGTGGTCGGAGGAGTGTCCGCCTCCGTCCGCCTCCGTCCGCGTAATACCTCATCCATTCCACTAGTGTACTTGTACATGGACCTTACACTAGGTAGAGGCGAAACAAAGATGGCTTTGCCCTCTTTCTGGACTGGTACTTGTGGCACGTTCGACAGTGTGACATCATTGACTGTTTGGCTTCTTCACATGGCTACCTTACCTTATTGTTCGAAGCTACGCCTCGCCTTCAGCAATTGCGCCCTCAGTATCAGCGCATGCTGGCGTTTTGCGAATTGCTCCAAGTTTGCGGGTCGTTGGCAGCGGAACGGATCTACTGTACTACCCTGCACTACCCAATCAAGCACCATGGCTTAATTTCGTCTCGAGGCCTGGACCTGCTTGGAAATGCCGGAGAAGTCTTATTCGTGTGGTACGAAGTAACTTTCCAGCCTGATCGGGGAGGCGGACATCGGGGCGGTGCCATCTCGGCCCCGCTCCGCATTACTTGCAGGTGCCATTGCTGGGTTCTGAACGTCTAGATGCAAATCTGGGCTCATAAACCGCACTCGGCGAGGTTGCAAACTTTCCCGTCTCAGTTGGATCCGTTCTCCCTTCTCCACAGCCAGAGATCTACCACCGGGTATAGGAGGCGGACATATTTTTTCAGGGTCCTCGTCAGGGTCTTATTTGACTTGGACGACCTGGCGAGAGCCGGCGCTAATGTTGCCTCTTGATAAGTCATACTTACTTGGACTTGGTAGTCGAAGCAAAGGGACAGTATCACCGAAGCCGCGGGGCAGGAGATTCTGCCGATGTGGCCAAGTCCAAGAAGCACTGTAAGGGGCATGTAGAGTCTGGCTAACCTACCAAAAGTCTGGGCCTGGCCTTTGGGCAAGACGATCCATACTGGCATGCACGCTGGCAGGCAACCCGACATTCAGGATCTAATATCAATCCTTACCTTGCACTACACTACCTAGCCACAATTCGGAACCGCTTCCCTTGGATTATAATAGGCCACGAGCTCCATTGCTTTGTCGCGTCGCTGGACCAGATGATCGTGCTTGCGTTTCAACCACTGGAGGTTCTGGATCGGCATCCTTGACTGAAGCGTCCTTTTCCCCCTAACCCTTTTCGACCGGCGGTATGAGCGGTAAGCCCTCAGATGCCTCAGCGCCAACTCTTCGCCCTCTGCTCCCTGCCCATCCGCAAAGTCGAGGTCCAGAGCTACCGCAACGGCACTTCGAGTTCAAGAGGAAAAGGCAAGCGGCAGCCTGTGAGCCGTGCCGAGAGCACAAGACAAAGGTACATACTTTGCACCCACTCCCTTCTTCGTTGTCCTGTCGCGTTTTCTCCGTTAGCGCTAGCCCAACCTCGACTGCAATGGCACTGACAGGGCCATCATCCAGTGTGACGGTAACCGGCCGAGCTGTAATGCTTGCCTGCGCCGCGGGACCGAATGCAAGTTCGAGGCCGAGCCTAAGGAGACGCACTTCCAGGCGCTGAAGAGGAAGCATGACTCGTTGCAGGGCGAGGCTTCGTCGCTGCAGCAGGTCTATGACCTCCTTCGCACGCGTCCCGAAGACGAGGCCTTGTCCATCTTCCACAAGATTCGCGACGGGGAGAGCCATGCGTCCATCCTGCAATTCGTCCACCACGGTGACCTCCTCTTGCAACTCTCCCTTACGGGGAATGCGAGTCCCCGAACCGACGGCTTCTCCAGAGATGACACGGCGGCGTCGTCAACTCACAGCGAGTCTCAAAGTCCACTAGTTACCATCGACACGTCCAGCGCGGCTTCGACACAGTCGCATACTCGCCAAGACTCTCTCCCGCGTCGTGAGAGCACAGCAACGCCCTTCGATCAACACCTGGAATGCCAAATCGTCGAGCCCTTGCTCGACGAGGTCCGACCGTCCCGATGGACAACCGTGTCGGCCGACGATGAGATGATGAAGGGTCTGCTCAGCCGCTACTTCCAACTACAGTACCGTTGGGGATCCATCTTTCATAAGGACTATTTCCTCCGGGATATGATCAGTGGGGAGCAAACACACTGTTCGCCACTCCTCGTGAACGTGGTCTTGGCTTGTGCTTTGGTGGGTCACACAGTGTCTTGGCCCAGTCATAGTTCGTCCGTCGATGTACTGACCAACATATCCTGTCCAGCACGCTACTCGTAACGTTATCAACCGACACAGATACTGGGAGCCGGCAGGAAATCCGGATTGCCAGTTCTTCGCCGAAGCCCGAAAGCTCTGGGACGTGGAGCAGAAGAGCGGCTCTGACCGACCGACCACAGTACAAGCCGGCCTACTCCTCAGCTTCCTCCACGGATTGGACAGCTTTGACAGGATGGGATGGAAGTGCATGGTCCAGTCTATAGAGATTGCTGACAACCTGGGGCTCTTCGACACCGATAAACGCATGGCGGACGATCCAAAGGTCCAGCACGCTCTGGCGTACACGGCTTGGGCTGCTTTCTGTTGGCAAAGGTACGTACCATGCCAAGACGCGCATTCCCTCGTGTAGGCTAAAACGACCGTCTAGTCTCTGGTGTCACCATTTCTTCGTCCCGCCGCTAATTAGACGTCCACCGGCGTGGCCTCTTCCCGATCCGCACGACGAACCGGAGTGGTACGGCGAGATACTCGTGAGATATCCGGGCATCGAGCAACTTTACTCGACCGGCCACGGCCACCTGTTGAGAGCCAAGGCCGACTTCTCAACGACCATCAACAACCTCAGTGATAAGTTCTTTCAAGAACCAAACGCCGGCATGACGAACTAGCCAGATACAAACACAAATTGCGACTCAACACGTCCCCGTCGGCGACGGTGGAACGACCCATATGAGCCTCCAATGGCCTCACCTCACATATAGACCATAATCGCTCGTGCTGGCGGACCCGGGGACCCAGACTGTCGGCACGAATTCCGAGACCACAGCTGAGGACCAGACACTGTACCCAAGCCGCACTGCCAGACATCAGCTGGTGTGCCCTTTGTCGCCAAAGAAGAAGACAGCTTTCGAACCAACGAGAGCGTGAAGATACTTCCACATGTCTCCCATACCCGATCAATGGTCCTTCACGAGAGCCACACAGTGCCCCTGTCCCACCGGAACATCCTCCCCTCGAACCTGAGTCGGCCAACTTAGAGCACTGCGCAACGGCCGAGTCTGCAGACATACTCTCAAGACATGCCCTTCAAGTTCCGAAGCGCAACTCAACTTCTTGACGTGCATCGGCATAGTCACTTGACAAGCGGTGCACATTGCTGCGCTGTCAGGCGCACCGCGGCATGAGCCACACCCCAAGAGAGGCAAACAGGATGGCCAGGTTGATACTCGAGATTTACCCGAGCAAACTTCAGGACCTGGATAGCACTAACAACACGACGGGCACCCTGTGTCGAAAGCTATTTGTTCTGCGTCTACCTTGAGTCTCGATCCGGATGTGGCGGGGGTGAGGGGGTTTAAATAGGCGTTCAAGCCAACATTGATGCGTTGTTGGTGGTGCTAGAGAGCGTCGATGTGCAGTTTCTGCGAAATGAGACGCACCGTCTGTGCCGATTCACATGCTGCTGTTGGTTGAAGCCGAGTTTTCAAGCAGATAGGGTCTCAAGTGTTCGCAGATCACATCTATGCCTGGTGATACCTCCCTCAAAAACGTTGCATCGATGTTGTCGGGCTCAAGCTTAAGTTGATGGCAAAGCGAGCGCGGGCGGACCCGAAGACCTCAAGCATCTAGGTAGATCCTTAGATCGCAAGGACTGGCACTAAACCACTTCGAGAAGTGACCAAACTTGCCCCTGATTTCACTCATTCATTGCGTGCTGCATCGGGATACAAAGCCTTCAGTGGAATCGCCAATGATCACATTGTTTGTAGTGCATGGTTGTTACAATCCTTCGCAACCGTTGAAGATCTTGCAGCAGATAAGGATGGACACTGGGCCCTACTTTCGAATGTTCTCTCCAAACATCATCATACCTCGCCTGGCCTGCCACTCATCTACACTAGTCAACATTGGACACATGAGTTTGCGATTTTCGTAGTATTGGACCTTGATCTAAGTACTATGAATACACTTGCACTTGGAACGCTCGGCTTAGCTTCTCGATAAGAAATAGCCCCCTACTCATCGGGCATCCGAGAGCACGGTATGTGACTGACCTTACATCCGTCTCTGAAGCTAGTGTTGAATTCTCGTTGCATCTGCGCTCTCACAATTCTTCTAGGCTCACAGAAGTTCTCATGTTACCGATGTCAGAGTCTATGCTTTTCTCCGGACAACATGTCTCGACCTGGTCATCCAATCACTTGGTACCCAGGTCTGGAAACTGGAACACTACCGAGCTGGGAGAGGCTATCACCGGCTCAATATATGTTTCCTTGCCCTATAAGATTTATCCCGATGCGGATTTGTCACAACCATTTCGAGACCATTAGCCCGTCGTCCTGATTCCATGACTGTGAAAATCACACGCAGATAGATTAGCCGGTCTGTCTCGAGGCATGATAATATTCACACAGGAAGGAATCTGCGATTGATATCTCAGTCGCATAGGTGGCTTTCGTAGGAAGCATCGGTTGAAGGGTCTGGCCACATTTTCAATACCAGGATAAATCCGGGCATGGTCATATAATGAAATTTACGCTGCCAATTCTCTAATGAACAATCCACATGATAGGGCGCCTAAATTCCAAGGCCGCCAAAACAATAAAGATCTTTCCGCCAGGTATCTGCTACCTGAGGCTGATGTGGCTGACGGTGAGAGCCTTAACCCGATGTCATGGAGGTTGCTTACGCAGAGGTGACGGGCATGATGAAGCGGGATCAGGGTGGCGACGCGACCATGATCGAGGACGTGGCCACCACTAAGGCTTGATGGTTATAGTCGCTTGTCATGGACATGCAAAGTCGATGTCCCATTTCCGTAGTCTTAGATATTGCGGTTGGTTAATGAATTACAAGGCCTCAACCACTGATCCCGGTCTACAAGACCTTCTCCACAAGAGCAACTCCCTCGCGAGCAACTCCCTCCCTGATAGGATCGCACATGTCCCTGCTATACGGCGCGTGTATGCCTGGCTTAGTGAAGGCCGGATGTCGGTCCAGCAGGAGCTGCGTCGCCACGCCGCACGTAGCGCCAACAGAGAGCGCCATGGCCTCGGGAGCGTCGAAGGAGAGCCCGAACTCGTCCATACCCGAGATGATGCGGTCGGCTTCCTGCTCGTCGGGGAACTTATAGATATATCCGATGCATAGATTTGGGTGCTTTTCAACTTTCCCCGACATCGGAATAAGGTTAGCCGTTAGCAGGTGAATGAGAGTAAATTTACCTGCGCCGTTGTTGCCTACAATTGCTACCCAGGAGGATAGCGATAGTTGGCAGGAGATATTCGTAACTGCTGGCTTCTCCGCACAGGGATATGTGAACGATATATTGCTTATCCGGACGATAAAACGCGTTCGTGATTTTACCCCCGTCAAAATACTAGGATTGCGGAGATTGAACTGTGCGTTTTCAGCAAACGACTCATGATATGTATTCGCTTCCGGCCTCTCTTTGACGAGGGAAGAGAGGCCACCCTTGTAATATGAAAGACTCCTGTCGGGCGCAAAGTAGTAGATGTCTGTGCAGACCTCGTCAAGGAAGTCGGAATCGTGAGATACGATGAGCTAGGAGATGTGGCGTACTGATGCATCTACGTGACTACGTCAATGGTACGGGCATGGATATCTTGGAACGCTAACTTAAGTATAGTACCTCGCATTAGCTGACGGCATCGTTCTGGCAGTTGGCTGTGGAAGACGCAGGTTTGCATACATCAGCTGAACGGCGACTGGCCCTCGTCGGGGCCAGTTGCCCAAAAAAGCAGAGATTTCAGATTGCAAGACATGGCTACTGTCTCGTGGAAGTGTGTGCCACCACTATCATTGGCATTTAGCTGTATGACCTATCCCGT
>Ga0209127_100722_pt1 | contig 11222 bp, 7 predicted proteins | sample LakSupMetagenome_FD_187469 | JGI IMG/M metagenome (GOLD analysis project Ga0209127, IMG submission 187469) | Freshwater microbial communities from Lake Superior, Canada - Sta WM archaea (SPAdes) (version 2) | ecosystem: Environmental > Aquatic > Freshwater > Lake | place: Lake Superior, Canada...
TATCCAGACAAACCTCAACGCTCGCACAGGCAAAAAAAAGTAAGTTGTCTGAAACACAGCACCACAACCGACAGAAGCAAAAGACCAAGATGCGCCAGCCGCGAATCGAACGCGGGGCCAGTCGATGGCAACGACCGATTTTACCACTAAACCACTGGCGCTGTTGAGATTCGATGAGAAAATGTGCGCTTAATTCTGCTCATACTCTTTTCAAAACGCTGAGGTTGAAGATGCTCCACACTAGCAGCATCCCAATCATCTTACCCACAATTGCCCACTCCGAAAGACACCTGAGTTGCTCCCTGTGATGCATCCGCGCGCTATAACAAGGACAGTGGCATTGACCTTGTGAATGTCCTTACACCGTTCTGTCAGCGCGGCTTTCTGAGCGCACAACCCTGCCGCTGTCAACCCCCATGGCGACCAGCTCAACCAGGAGCCGATCGAACGCAGCCACGTGGTACCCGTCGAGCGACTCGGAACCCCTCAAAAACAACTGCGGCGCGTCTCTCAACCGCTGGACCTTGATCGTGACCCGGAGCAACTGTGAATAGACATCCACGAGCCACCGCGGAATGTAGTCGAGGCTAGTCTCGTGCCAGAGAAGCTTCGCGAGCTCCTCGAACGCGCACACATCCGCCTCGGATTCGTACTGCTGTATCACCCGCTTCTCCGAGAGAGCCCTCACCGCCGTGACCATTGCGTCGCCGACGCAGGACGAGCCCTTTGTGTAAGCATAGCGGACGATGACGTTGCGGCAGAACCGCTCCCACAGTGTCCTGCCTTGCTCGTCCCGAGACTCGCACACGGCCTCCGTCAGAAGTTCCTTATACGCCGACCAGTTCAGCTCCGCGTTGTTGGACGGGTGCGCGTTGTCGTCGGGCTCATCGATGCTGGGTGTGAAGGCGAGGAAGATGGTCTCGGCCGGGCTGAGACCACGGCCGTTGAGCACGGGGAGCTCGGCGACACCCGGGACCACCAGGAGCTCGCGGACTAGCTCCGCAGACGCGGCAAAGTTGAGAAAGTGCAACGGGCCACAGCCGTCCGGAGCAGCCACTTCCAGCTGCCCAAACAGCCGCCGGAGCCGCCGCACCAGGGACGTGTCCCCCCATACCGCCGCGAGGCAGACCACGGGAATATCACTGCAGAGATAAGCGGGGTCGATCTTGGTCGACTCTATTGAGTCCAGGATAAGCCGTATCGATTGCATCTTGTCCCACAATAACGGAGTGTGCTCTCTGCTCGGAACACTCGGGAGGCCGTTGAGCTCCTGGACATAAGCGAACGCCTCCGCCAGTGGCGTCCTCCCCTGCTTCGTGGTCTGCTTCAACACCCAGTCCGTGTCGGGGTCGAGCTTCAACAGCATTTGCAGGAGTTCGAAATCGTTGTTTGCCGCGGCGTAGTGCCACAGCAGTCGGCCGTCGTTGTCGGTCTGGCGAAGGTCCGCGCCGCGATCGTGCAGCAGCTCCAGTATCTCGGTGCTCGTGCAGAGATGCACCGGAGTGCGGCCAGACGCATCTGATACGGAGACGTCTGCTCCGCCATTCTCCAGCAGGAACCTCACCACTTCGGCGGCGCCGTCCTCGACGGCCTGATGTAGAAGCGTCCGGCCGCGGTCCTCCTCGTCCAGGCCCTCCTCCAGCGGCAGGTTGCTGTTCCATCTGGGGTCTTGCATCAAATAACATATCCCATGAATACATTTTTCGACGACCACGTACAACATGCACCCGGGGAATATGTCGTCGCGCACCGGAACGCGGCGCCGCGTGGTGGGCTGGATGCATGGCAGGCCATATTCGACAGCCTTGTGCCACACCGAATGCCACGCGTCTGCTACGCCAATGCGACACAACTTGTCGAGCATGCTGTTGCACAATGCATCGAGGAACTGCTCCTGCTGCCGTGTCGGGGCGTTGCCGTCGTCATCCGCAGCCGCGTACGGAAAAGCCGGATCCCGGAAGAGCTCGAGAAAGACCGGGTCAGCCAAGGACTCAGCGTCGAACAGCGAGACGAACGCCTCGGCGTCTCCAGGGCCGGATCTCGCAGCGTAAGCCATGAGGGCGGCGACCACAGACGGCGGAGATGCCCCGTATATCGATCGCGGCGGCCCGTCTTCTGCAAGCTCGAGCATGCACAGTCTCCGCGCCGTGTCAAGGCACGGGCGGAGTCGGAAGTTCTTCCTGGCCGCCTCCCAACTGAGATCCAGCACGCTGGCGATGAGCAGCGCGGGACCCGCCAGCGCACAGTACACGAGACGGGCCACTCTGCCGGACCTGGTGTCGTCGTCGAGGTCGTCACCCAGGAGGGCAATGCATACGTGGGCCAGCCCGAGGCAGGCTGCAATATCCTCTGGCGGTGGACGGCTCTTCGCGCACAGGGTGGCCAAGCTGACAAAGATCTTCGCGGGTGGAAGCGGATATGCTGCGGCGAAGCTCTGCCTGCCCACCTCGAGGAGCCACGGCATCAGGTTGCGGGGGGAGTTGAACAGCCGCCGGGCTTCATGTGTGAGTTCTTGCACGAGCGTGGCGTCGTCGTCGTCGTCGTCGTCTTCGTCGTCGTCGTCTTCTTCGTCGGGCGCCACCTCGATCCACGCCAGGGCGGCATACCGGTAGAAGGGGTGTGCGGCGTCGCGTTTGGCAACGCGGACCTGTTCCAGTCGATACTCTGCCGGAGCATTCGCGAACTCCGGAAAGTTTAGGATGCGGAGGCAGGCGATGGCGATCTCGTAGCGGGTTTCGGGTGTATGTGTGGATGTATGTGTTGAGCTTTGATCTCGAGGATATGCGAGCTCGATCCCAGCGCCGTCCGGTGTTCTCCGTACCACTGCCCCGCAGACACGGAGCACTTCGGCCTCAGTGATTGTCCGTATGTCGGCTAGCGAATCTGTTCCGTCTGCGAGATAGATGGCGATGCCTTGGCAGAGTTGTTGCGCGTCCAGCTCGCCCGGTCGCAGCTCCAGTAGCCATCTCAAGGTAGTCAGAACAAGACTGTGCTCGTAAGCCAAGTGGCCGGACTGCAATGCAGAGAGGGCCCCGCCAGTTAGAGCCGACACCAACTGGGCCAGGACATGCGCGAGGGCTTGTTCGAGGGATTCTGCATCTGTATCTGCATATGCATGTCCTGGTGAGCCACCCAGTGGCGACTTGCCAATGAGTGCTTCGCTGTCGGCAAGGAGTCGTTGGTAATGTTGTATATGCTGCTGCACTGCCTCGACCAGCTCAGAGGGTTCTGGCATACCAGTCCAATGACATAGTTCGCCAAGGCAGACTCCAATATCGCGACACAGACGCTTGACAGCAGTTGTCGACCGCCGGCATCCTTTCAACTTGCGGAACGTCTCGTCGGATGCTGACAGCACACTCTCGAGGACCCGGAGCTGCGTCTCCATTGCGACATGTATCCATATGAGAATGCATCCGTCTTTCTCGCGCTTAAGAAATGAATACAAAAGTTGGTAGCTCCAATGTGTTCGAGTTGCAAAGAGTGAACCTGAATTGACTGAAGTTGGCGGAGGGTTCAAGTTCAACCTGGAAGTTATGATATCTAAAACAGTGGGGCCCGGGGCCGGATCCGACATGCGGGCAAGCCGGAGGCGGTAGTAGCAACCCGAGACCGGGGGCTAGTCCAGCTGTGTACCTTGCTGACCAAGGTTATTCACCGCAGGGATGTGACGCAGGCAAGAGCTCAGAAGACCCGAAAAAGTCCAATGACTGCCTCGCTGGACATGTCGAAATCAAGGTTCATTGAGTGAAATAGTTCAGACCGTCCTCAACACAAGAGCCATGCTGGTAAATGATCCATGATCCACGCAGCACGTGCAGTAGAGTTCGATTCAGGGGCACCAAGCCGAACAGCATCCGTTTGTGACAGTAGCTTCATGACAGACTCGCCCTTCCCTCTAGAATGACTCCCTCCCGGAGCGCCTCTTCCTTCCCACCGCGTTCATGGATACACGCTCTACATGCGTACATCAGACGACCCAGCGACTCAGCGATCGTCCATTTCGCTGCAAGTCCCAGTAGGTACCAGGTAAGTTTAGGTTTGCTTCACTCCGAACAGTGCTGACCTGTGACAGCGCCTCGAGAGCAATCGGCTTCGGCTTTGGACTGAACAACCATGCCACCACGCAATGCCCTCGAGGTTTCTGCCCAAAACCTTGAGTGGCTGCCCCGGCGTACATGGACCGTTCCTCGCCGTTATATGAAGGGCAAGGAGCCCCCAGAAAAAGGAGCACTTTTCCAAATCCTCCTTCCCTTACGAAAAGTGCCCATTCAAGATAGCAACGCCATTCCACACAAGGCACCTCAACCCTAACCCAACACAATGCCTTCCTTCATCATCTTTGTTACGGCCCTCTGCGCCACACTGGCCGGCGTTCAAGGCAGTGCCATCAACCGGGACCCGACAGCGGACCAGCCCAGCCTAGCAATCCGCGCCGTCGACCCGTCCTACTACGAAACCCGAGAGTTCAAGAAATGGGTTCCAACCATCGACCTCAGCCCGGAATGCCCGGGAAGGAAGTTTTACGAGCAGACCCTCCTTCCAGACATCACCCCAGCCCCCGAGATGTTTAAGGTCAGGCAGTGCTTCCAGCGCCCCATCTACTACATTAAGAAGGACGCCAAATTCCTCCTGGACGACACCTGCAAGGGGGAGGGCTACTTCAACGTCACGTGGGACGAAGGGTTCGACAAGCCGGACCAGGAGAGCGACACCTTCCGCACCCTCGAGGTCACCAAGTGCGTCGAGAGGCCCAAGGACTGCTGGGGCCAATGGATCACCGCCCCGAGGTGGGACTACGAATGGGTCATCCAGATCCCGCTGGCCATCCACAACAAGTACAACAAGGGCGGCGGCTGCGGACAGGTGTTCCACGAGGCCGTCCGCGACGCCTGCATGCACCCCATGGGCTTCGAGACGGTCAGGTACAAGTGCGAGCAGACCTGGAACGGTATTGAGCTCCGCTTCCGCCACGACCTCTTGTGCGGCAGGACTCGCATCCAGAACGCCCTCAAGGCCGCCAGCAACGGGGAGCTGGACTATCAGTGCCCTTACTTTGTCGAGGTGCCCATTGTGAAGTATTATCGCAGCGAGGATTAGTCGGAACACGAAGAGCTGCAAAACTCTGGACACGGGGTTTGTGATCGGAGGACAACAAGTTTTGAGTTTGTTAACTTGGGAGTTGAAGGAGTTGCGAGACAGGGGGCCGGCGAGAACTCCAGTTATGTGATATGATTAGACCCACTCCGTAATAAGCATCAGGCAAAGTGCCAGAGTGGTTAATGGGTATGACTAGAAATCATATGGCTTCGGCCGCGTAGGTTCAAATCCTGCCTTTGTCGTCTTTTTTTTTAACTTCAATTTTGCTCAATTGTGGACGTACTCCTCGGATCTACGTCAGTCACTTCGTACATGACACTCAGGATAAGGTGTCCGCCTCTACGTTTAGCTGCACAGTTTACGTCACCGTTCTGGCCACCGACGATTCGGCGTGGATGAGGTCACTTGGTATTGACCACGATTGCCATGTTGGAAGATGCGAAGGCAGCTTTCTCGAATCCTTCGCCCTTGCATATCTAAGTGATTTGCTTCCACTGAGAGGGACCTTGTCGCTAAGCGTATCTTCCTGGCCTTTCTTTGGGTCTGAGCCGCATACATTACTCCCGTATTAGTTTCCCTTTGTGCGCCGGCTTTGCAGAGGGTGAAATATAGAGCTCATCTGATGCCCTTGCTATCAGCAAACAGCGGAACAAGCGTTCGCCTCTCGGACACCAACCTGGAAACGAGTCCGTTGGAGCGATCAAGCCTGTTGTGTGTCTCGCTCGGGAATTCCGCGTTTCCGCTTGACACTGCGTGTATATAGTTGAGTGATTCCACTCCCGGACAGTCATCCTCTGTGGCGAGCTATCTTCGGCCGATCAAAGACGCATGTCACTAACGCAACTCGCCTGCATGCATCCTGCTGCATCCCGTCACCAAAAAGGTGATAGAGCATCGAAGTGGGGGTAGATGGATGCGCAGTCATGCAGGGCGATCTCGGTGCCCTTTTACCTCGAGCACTCGGGCCCGTGCTGTGACGATTCCGCGGTGGATGCGAGGGAGCCAAACTTTATATCGCTGCTGCACCAGTGCGACCTTCAGCAGCTCGAGGGAGGGCCGGACCTGACTTCCTTCCAAAGCCTAGGGTTCCGTCTTTGCCGCATGCGGTCACGGCGCGTAGAGAAATACCGACGACACATTTGCTTGACGACTCTCGGTTTCCAGGCTCTTGTCTTCATGGTGCGTACTCCTCGGCCAGCTTATCCGCCATTCTCCATGCTGGAATCCCACAGCCTGTCCACCAGCCATTGGGTCGGATATCGGGACGGAGACAGAGTCTGGGGTAGGTATCGATACCAGTCGGACTCCTCAGAGGGCACCAGATTGTTCGTCATCTTGACGGTTTCCCAGTAGTCCGGATAGAAGCCGCTTGATTCCCAGTCCACCACGCCCACAATCTTCCAAGTGCCGTCCTCGTCCTCATCCACGATGATGTTTGCCGGACGAAGATCGCCATGCGTAAAATTGCATTTTGTAAGTAAGTCCGACCTCAGGTCGCGCAGGAGCTGTGTGTATATGGGTGAGGCTGCCCGAGACGCGGAGAAGATGAAATCCTCAAACTGCTCAATGTTCGTGATCGGCTCCGAGTTGGTCCGGAGCCATCGTCTTGCATCCCTGCAGCCCTGTCCATCGATACCGCCCAATGGAGTGTTCTCTGGAAAGGGGAGTGAACGCAGTGAAGAGAAGAGCGTGTCGAGCTGGCCACTAATATTGCGCTTCTGGATGCCTTCTAACCGTGACCACGCCTTCTCTAAGGTAAGCCCCGGGATCCATGTCGTGAACAGGAGCCAAAGTCCCTTGGAACTTATCAGCCCGTGGCCCCTCGGGGCAGGGAAGGAAGGTAGGCACTTTTGTAGATACTTGAGGCCGTGGTATTCCGTCCGGGCACTTGTTTCGTCGTTCGTGGCCTTGACAACATGCCCTTCACCAACACGGACGACCTTGGCACTCGAACCCCACGTGTGGAGGACTTGGCCATCACGCACGAGATGCACAATAGTCTCCGAAAGTTGTTCATTGCAGTCACCGAGAAGGGCTCGCAATTCTGCTGACGGCCCAAGGATGATGGCGGAAGGGTCAGTCGCGTCAAGCTCGAAGGAGACGCTTGACGTGGAACTGCTCCCGGGTTTGGCAACAGCTGAACGAAACACGTCAGTGTCGCACGAAAAAGCAGTGTAGGGGGGCGTATGAAGACTATGCACATCTTGACTTGATCGACTGGAGGCTCTTCGAATAGACGGGCGAGACAATGGTAGTGAGATCAACCTCGGGATCTTTCAGCAGCGCGTCCTTGATGTGGTGCAAAACCTTGGAATTCCACTTGGCGGCATAGGTATTTCTGTTCACCGTTATGACGCGAATTTTCGATGCACCGGCTGCTCCATCCATGTCTGGGACCTTGACTGCCGTCTCTGGCTCTGGAGGAGATGATGCCTGGACCGCGCCACTGTTTTCGATGGACGCCATGAGGCTGCGCCAGGTAGAGCTGGCATTGTCAGGGAGAGATTAGAGGCAGGTCTAGCTCTCACTCGACAACATCAACCATAATCACCCAAACGCTTCGAGTTCTTCGTTGCTATTCATGGATATTTTAAAGCTGAGCGTACATACCTGCTAATCTGTGCCAAGAGACGAGCTGAGTAGTTGTGTTACCGCGCGACAATCTCAACAGGCTGGCGTATGACACTACCCCTGGTCTGTCGCACGCTACAAATAAACACGTGCTGCACTTTCACCTGCCTTGGAAGCAGCGCCTGGCTCCCTCCTCAATCATGAAATCACTTCGCCATGGCCGTATAGCCAGATTCTTATCCTTGAGTCTGGGCCGCCTAAGCGCAAGTGCTGTCATTGTTTATTCTCCTCTCAGCTTCGGATTCGTCGTCTTCCTGGCTTGTATATTGCACAGCGGGCTGAAATCGCTTGCGAGATGTTTTCATCGAGGGGGAGGTCCAAGGAGTCGTCCAAGGGCATTTCCAAGGGCAAACCCAAGAGCAAATCCAACGGCAAATCCAAGGGCAAATCAAAAGACAAGTCCAAGGGAAAGTCAAAGGACCCAGAAGACGAGACAAGGTTTCTCGACCTCTACCTGGCAGTTAAGAGACCCTTGCAGGGGAACTTCTATCACTGGGGATTTGTTGTCCGCGATAAGGAACGAGAATGGCACTTTTTCCAGGTCGTCCAAGACGTGATGGACGGCCCCTATAGGCGCGAGTTTCTTCGAGAGAACCCTGAGGATTCGCAACGATGTCTTCGACCACTTACATCCTCGGGCCAACTGCATCCGGACTGGTGGGACCAGCTTGTACAGGGTCTCGGACGGGTCCTTGTGCCGGGTGAAGGCGAGTCTTGGAACTGTCAAGATTATGTCATGGACATTTGGGACATGCTGTACGATGCTCAAATGATTAGCCACGATGTGTGGGTTATGGGGAAGGCAAATATGATGCCATTCTACGGAGCAGATGTATGTTGGGATGCCGAAGTCGAAGGCGGCGACGGTGGCGATGTACACGAGGAAGAACCGCGCGACTCACGACAGTTCAGATCGGCACAGTTCGTCTACGACTCGAGCTCGACGGGAGATGAGGCTGGGCCGAGTGTGCATTAGCCCAAGCAAGCCGACTGTCCAACGGCTGCAGGCCCGGGTAGTAGAAGGTCTCAACTTGGGTCCTCTCTCTCAAGAGCCAGCAACGGTAACCAAAAACAGCCGATTTCCAGTAGCTCAGTTATCTTGTCATCCTGATCATCAATCCCGGTGCGGTATTGTTGGTAAGTACATCGTGCAGTTCCAACTTCTGCACCAGAGTCTCCCCGTCAGCCTGTCTTCTACTCTATTAGACGCTACTGACACCATTCGCCTTACCTGTGCATGGACATTACGCCGCGAAACGCCGAATACTAATATCAAAATACCCCCCTGGTGGCAGTGAGCAGCCACGTGCTCCTCCGATGCCTCTTAGCCCCTGCCCTTCTTCTTCGCGCCGCCATCATCCGGGACACCGTCGACCGGCTCCGGCGCCACCAGTAAGCCACCCCTATCAGCAGTGGCAAGCGCATTATACCACAGCACCGCCATCTTTTGGTATCCTCTGTCGTTGGGATGCGTATCATCCGACATATCAGCCACCTGTGGACCATCACCGCCGTGCATCTCGGCAAAGACCAGCCGTCGCCCTTTCGCCTTCAGCCCGGCAGCGACTTCCCGGTACTGGTCGTTGACATTCAGCACCCTATCCTCCACAGTCGCGTTCTTGTTGATGATAAGCGAGCTGAGCACGATGGTCGCCCGCGGGCTCATGTCAAACAGGTGCTCCAGCATAGCCAGCATGCGCTCGCCGGCGCGGTCGATACTCTTATTCTGCGAGCAATCATTCGTGCCCGCATTGACCAGTATCACGTTCGGCTTCCACGCGGGAACGGAACTGTTGGCCTTCGCGAAGACCTGATCGATCACGTAGCCCGGCCAGCCCTCGACGTCGTTGTCCGGCATGGAACCGTGCTGTTGCGTGCCGACCATGTTGACCGGGTTGCCGCCCGAGGTCAGCATCGTCCGCAGCACGCCGCGGTAGCCGTTGCCGTCCGAGGACGCCTGGCCCCAGGTGATGGACGCGCCCAGGGGCATGATGCGCAGTGCCGTGCCGTTCGCTAGAGGTGGTAGGGCTTGGCGCGTGCCGGCTTGGTGGTGCGGCGCGGTTGCTATGCCTGAATGGACGAGGGGAGCGGCGAATGCTGGGAGCTGTTAGCGCGAGCTTCATGTCAGTTGGTGAGTGGGCTACTCGCCCGCAAGCAGGAACGCCATCACCATCAGTGTCCAGAGCCTGACGCGAGGACTACTCAGCGGACGACTGTAAAGCAGATTTCCCTGGCAGGATCAGTGGTCCAGACTCCTTGGTGATGGGGACGCATATATGCGCTGACAGAGTAACCCTTCGAGTGAATGCAGGTCGCTAAGATGCGCCAAGAGTAGGGGACCAAGGGGAGAAAGAGCAGCACCGGGAGATCTGCGCGAGATTGCAACCCTCTTTAACCCCGCGGATGACGGCAGTGACTGGGAGCCAACCGGATGGGTTGGTTCGTAATTTCCAGCAATTCACTGCTTTGACTGCGTGCGGAATGAACCGCTGTGGCCTTTCGCGCTTGAGGGATCGGGGAAGCCTAAAGCTGAGCAGGCTAAAGGCAGCCTACTAATGATCCAGCCAGATCCAGAACGGGGGAGCAAGAACCAAATGCAGGCGAGCTTTCAGCACAAGGGCAGGGGGAATACCGATGCGAGGCGCCCCCTACCTAAATGGAGCTGCTATTAGTTCCATAAGGCTAGCCAGGCCTCCGACACGGGGCAGTAACGTGTCATCCATGTCTTGGGTTTAGAGAACGGCGAGCCAACATGGCCGAGAAGTCTGGGACTGATGAGATCCATGACGGTCCGGACCCCTCGAACCCCTGAGAGAGTCGAAGAGTGCGGGGTGGACACTGGGGATCGGTGTTCTGGGCCCGCCGGCCACAAAGCTTGATGTGAACTAACGGTGCATTCACAGGGGTCAGACGGCCCTAAGAGAAAGCCAGGGTAAATATCGTCCATTCCAGGAGCTGCGTTCAGGCACGATCCTGCATGCGATTCGTGGGAGATCCTAACACACATGTAGGTTCCAAGTGGGGATGATTTAAAAAGGGAGGGACAGAAGATGCGGTAGACGGTAAGGCCTTTGCTGAAGAAGCGCAGTTAGTAAAGATGGCATGGCTGGCAAAATAGCGGGAAAGGGAATGGAAGGATCGACAGTAGTATATAAGGTACCTAAGTATGCTTGAACTTAAGAGGGCCACCCCAATGAGCGAATTGCGACACATTGGAGGGGACGGGGCAGGCAAAAGTGCAAAAGAGAACTCGGATACGGGGAGTCGAACCCCGGGCTGATGAGTGAGAGTCATCGATGTTACCGCTACACCATACCCGATTGACGAATCGAATGTGGTTCCGACCAATTGTTGCAGTGGTGAGCGCCAATGGTGTCTCATCAATGTTCTCTGCGTGGATCCAGTGCAAGTTCCCACATGTGCACGCTGGTTCAGATCACAATGCTAGGGGTCACTGTCAAGAGACCAGATGTATAGTTACTGGGACTTGA
>Ga0209127_100723_pt1 | contig 11217 bp, 3 predicted proteins | sample LakSupMetagenome_FD_187469 | JGI IMG/M metagenome (GOLD analysis project Ga0209127, IMG submission 187469) | Freshwater microbial communities from Lake Superior, Canada - Sta WM archaea (SPAdes) (version 2) | ecosystem: Environmental > Aquatic > Freshwater > Lake | place: Lake Superior, Canada...
CACAGCAGGGGAGCCAGAATAATGGCAGCAGCGTTGTCGCCCAAGCGTCGCAGTCGGCTACGACATCAACTGCACTCGACGATGCCGAGCTTACCTTTGCACGAGGTGCTTGGACCTGGCTTGTAGCTCGGCCAAGTGTCCTGGTGGGTGGTGACAGACGCTGGAATAAACTCAGCTTGGACGAAGTGCTGGCTCTGCCTGAGGCCGTCACTTCAGGAGAGGCTGCGGAGACTACGGTGCAGGAACACACACCAGTTCCTGGAAAAACGGCGGCTCCGGATGACACACCTGAACCCCGATCCACACCGGCCCCAAGCAGAACACCACTAGGTGGAAACATTCCTCTTCCAGCAGGCGCCCCCGCTCAAGGGGACACCCCTGCTCCTGGCAGGACACCATCGCAAGCACCTACACGAGGACAGAAGGAGCGGGCAAAGAAACCGAAGCTCACCCTGACGACGCGGCCAAGGATTCAGGTCACAGAAGACACGGTCTGGCAGGCTATCACCGGACATGGCGTTGATTACAAGCAGATCCCGAGGCTGGAGTGGCACCTACTGCAGGGTATCGCCCCTACCAAGCACGAAGGTATCCTCCAGGGCGACCTCCGACGATTGGTCGGTCAAGACAAGCGCTCCGTTCCGAAGCGAACCGATTTTCTCGCTACCAAAGGCTACATCGTCAAGCGTACGATCATGGTCCGAGCGTCCAAAACCAGCAAGCTGTGGCTCGCTGGATTTGCTCCTTCAATAGCGGCAGAGGGTGGCGAGACGTCACAAGCGAAGGACGTCAAGATGACCAAAGAGATTCTGACTCGGGACCTATCTCCCGTTCCCTGGCATGCCAAGTGGACGGGGGCGGACATTGACGTGGAGACATTCGCTGAAAGCATCCTTGCGATAGTCAAAGCCTGGGGTGTCATGCGATACTCCGATATCAGGCTGAAAATGGGCATCGAGGAGCTGCGATGGCAGATGAGAACAATGGCACGCCTGACTCGGAACTTGGTTGACATGGGAATCATCAAATACACAGCAGCGACCTTCGCCAACTCGAGGAAGGTCTGGAAAGACTGTATCAAGTTCATCAGGGATCCCACCGAGGCCGAATGGACAAGGATCCTGGCAACCGGAAAGAAGACCTCCAAGTACACGGACCTGTCCAAGGACCGCCAACCCAAACCTTTCGCATTGTCCTTGGCCGACAAGGCTGCAAGCCAGCCACAGGAGACCACGAAAAAGAGCAGCGGGGATGGTACCGACAGTGCTCCCCCCTCTGAACCGACAACCTCTCGTCTGTCAGGCTGGGTACCAGAGAAGCCACTGCAACAGACCCTCTTCGATGCGGTTGCCGCCGCCGGGCCGGAGGGAGCTACGAATCCACAGATCAGTGCGGGCACCGTGGGCTACAACTTCCGACGTTACTGCGGCACCATGTTGACAAACATGTCGATGTGCAAGCAGCCTCCGCATCTGGAGAAGTTTCAACTGCACAGGAAGCTGGTGCGGGTGGACAAGACCAGCGCCTTCATCTACACAACAAACCAGTTTGCTCAGCTAGCCGGCGACCAAGAGCACCCGGATCAGTCTGTCCCTGTGCCTAGTGCAGATGAGACACCTACCGCCGAGACTCCCGCACAACCGAAGACGGCCGTGTACGGCTTCCGGCCCGTCCAGGGAGAGGAATTGGCCGATCCTTCTACTTCATTGTCGGAGATAAGCCGGAAACTGCTGGGGCGGCACCGACAGCATGCGCCCCCGAAGCGTCCTTTTGCAGATGACGCTGCAGGCCCGACCGAGGATGGTACATCAACCAAGCGTCGTCGTGTTGGGGGTGCCCACGATGGGCCGCTACCAGATGGGCCTATCGAAAAGTTGCCCGGGAAGCCACCCGGTGCTTACATAGCCGAGCCTGGCTCTCTCAATCCTAGTCCGAAGAGGACCGGTCGCCCAAAGAGGTCGCTAGTTGTTATCTTCAAATCGGACAAACTGAAGGATCCAGCGTTCTGGGAAAATGGCTGGGCAGCCACTCGGAACTCTGACGAGACAGTGGTGAGCGTCCAGTATAACGGCATCCCCGGCAAGCTATGTCTTAACCGCAAGGACAAGACGGTTGTATTCTCTCGGAAACCCCAGCCACCGGGCAAGGAGCCTTTGACCATCCACCTAGACGACTTACGGAAGGAGCCTGTTGTTCGGCCTGTCCCAGGTTGTGACGACAACAGCCTTGTCTTTGTGACCAGGGAGACCAACCAGAATCCCTCGTGGAACTTCGTCTTTCTCTTTAAGGATGACGCTGGCAGTCAAGAGCGGGTAGCTGAGATACTGAAGCGGGTCAAGTCCATCGCAAACGCTGAGCCTATTGAGGATGAACCACCAGCCCAGACTCCCAAGTCTCAAGTCACTTCCACTGCCGCTCCCGGTTCTGCTGGGGTCAGTGAGGCGCCTCCAGGATCAGCCCCGACTGAGCTTGCACAGCCAGCTGATGACACAACAATGGCCGATACCCCGGTTACAGCGCCAGCAGATTTGTCGACGCCACCTTGGAAAATAAAAGGCCCGGGGAAAGGCAGAGGGAAAAAGGGCGGTGCTGCCTCCGGACAACGGCCTTGGAAGTGCGAAAAGTGCGGCAATAGCTGGAAAAACGACATCGGCCTAAAATATCACCTCACCAAGGCTCAGGTCCCCTGCAACCCTGACTTTGTCGCAAAACCCACCGTTCCCATGCCTTCCAAACGAAGAAGGCCTCCGACCCTACCACCTGGCTTTGGGGAGCGGGCGGACGACGAGGCGGCTGAGGAGTCTGTCAATGGCCGTCGGAAAACACGCCAGCGAGGGAGTAAACCAGCGAAGCGATGGGAAGTCAAGCTCGAGCACAGTGGAACCCCGACATTCCGGGGGCTAACTGTCGACCAGTCCTACTCACGCAGATCTGCTGAGCCGGTCATTCGTCCTGAAACAAGACAGCCTACAGACTCGGTAGCGACGACGGTGCCAGGATCAGCTGCTCTCCCTCTTCCTATCGCCCATTCCGGATTCAGCTCACCATTCGCACCCGATACCGGAAGCGCGGCGAGCAAGGTCCGAAGTCACGTCTCTTTGCAACCAACGGATAGGTCGATGGCCCTGAGTGTTTCAATGGACGACACTCGGATTCAGGATGCTACCACAGCGCATGGAAAGCCCTCCAGTATTCTCCCCGTCCAGGTCAATCACACTGTTCGACGTGCTCCACCTGCCGAAGATGCTCCGGTCTATCAAGACAAAGCTGTCGAGGTCGACATCACCATGAAGACTGAGGCTCACGTCCATATTGAGCGCCCCTCAGACGATGTCTCCCTAGTTCGGAATGATTCCTGCGCCCAAATCACAGCGCCCGTGCCTGGTTCCAGCCCGCTACTTCTTGACACGATGCCTACCCACCTTGGCGCTGCGGTAGACAATGCGGCTACTGCCATATCTCCTGTGAAGCAGCCAGTCACCCCAACTACACCGAGGCCGGCAGCTCAGATGATTCCGGCTTCCAAGAGCCCCAAGGCCCCTGTGGTCCAGGCCCAGTCCTCGGATACTCTGCCTCAAAGCTACGTTTCCCAGAGCGTGGTACAAGAGGCCGAGACAGTTATTAATGCGGGTCCGGAAGAAACAACGCTTCAGCAGCCGTCTCTTCACACCCTAGAGAAACCAAATGCGCAGACCACGCAGTTGCGGCCTCTGGAGAATGTTTCACAAGCAGATGAGGACGGGGGCGCGTTGCAAGGCATCAGCACAGTCCCTGGTGTGCCAGCGACGCCAGTGAAGACCAAGGAATCTAGTAAGCGCCGCCCGTTACCCGATAAGCCAACCAAGCGCGCGCAGGACCAGACGGACACTGGACCAACGCCATTCAAACCAGCAAACCACTACGCTCACCTTTCCACAGACTCGAAGATACGAACTGCGCAGGCTCTGGACATCGTCGAGTACCTCCTTCGGAATAATGGCGGCATCTTCCCGGGCGACAAGGCGCTCTTCTACGCCGTGTTGCGCATCTACTTGAAGGCCTTCAGCGGCCAGATGCCCCCAAGCTTCAGCAATCTGAAGCACGCTATCAGGAGACTTGCCGCAAAGGGTAAAGCGCGGGAGATCGTCCATGCATTCCGCGCCCCCAACGGAAAGTATGTCACTTCCTCCATGCTTCTCGCGACTGAAATGGACCCGAACAGTCTTGTTCCCACTGTCGTCAAGAGGAAGATTCAGGATGCGTATCCTGGCGTTTTTATCCCGCCGGCGTTCTCGCCCTCCAAGGAGGAGCTCAGGTTGCTTGAAGAGTTTGACGGGGAGCCAGCTGAGGCCGAAGAGACGCCCAAAGCTACAGGAAAGTTCAGGCTGAGACGGGACAACACGGAAGTTGAGATCATGAATGCGCCGTACTACCAAGAGAACCCCCTGGAGGTTGGTGGTCAATATCTATCCGCTGCTGGTGGACAGGCCACACCGGTCAGTAGCCTCGGGGTCGATGAGGCCTCGAAGAAGCGCCGCAAGCGGGCTTCAACGCTCTCCGCTGCCGACCAAGCATCCGGTCGGAGTGCCAAGAAGCAGAAGACTCTCGGTTCCAAGCTCCTTGGACTGCCACCTACAAGGAAGATAGACGAGGAAGCTGCTCGGGAGGCCACTGACGATGAAATGGGCGGCATGGGGCCACCCACTCCAGAGCCCGAAGGCGCTGGTCCGGAGCCGTCAACAGTGGACAGTACACCAGTCGCCAGTGCCATTAAAGCCTATGGGCTCCTACCACCGCCTAGAACCGGGCCAAAGAAACGCCGCCCTGTTGACACCCTGGTCAAGCTTCCTCGAGAAGTAGGTCGTGCTCAGAATCCCGGACTTACAAGTCTCCCTCACTTCTTCTTCGCCAATCAATACAACGAGTACTGGTCGCAACACGTTCATTCCATGAGCCTTACCTTTCTGGACCCCAACACTCGACTTGACGACTACCATGTAACGAGCTGGTTTAAAGATCTCGAGAATTCCGTTGCTTTGGTTGACGACACGAGCTCAATTGCTACGGATGAAGAAACGATGTCGCTAACGGAACAAGAAGAGCCCGCTCGGGTCGAGGGATTCTCTTTCGTGCCGCTAGTCTTTCTCAAAGAATATTCGCGGGGAGTCTGGCCTAAGAATCCGCCAATGGAGCTGTTCGAGAAGAGCATTCAGATGCAGGGGTGGAACCCGAGTCCCCAGGATGTCCTCCGCCAGCTCTTGCCGGCCGATATCGAGGAGATGGCATCATGGAACAAAAGGAAGCGGGCCAGGATGGACCTGTGCGTTGATGCCGCCTTTGCTGAGTTCGACGAGCTGATCGACCGCTGTGAGGGATGGGAGCTGTCGAGCAAGGGGACGGAGATGATGCTCTTCAGTACTCTCGCCCCCGAGTACAGGTTCATCAACGCTTCGCCTCCTGTCTCAATCTGCCAGACGAAAGCAGTCGTTCCTGTCTGGGATGACGAGAACCAGTTCACCCTGGAGACGTTTCCTTATAAGCTTGCCACGACGTTGGCTGGGGATGAGGACGAAGAGCCGCCACACAAGAAGCCAAAGCTGGACCTTCTCCGGAGGAAGCCGAGAGGACGACCTCCAGGAAAGAAGGCGTCACCAAAGAAAGACCGAGCGGGCGATGCCCATGAGCCGAAGGAGAAGAAGAGGATGGGCAGGAAACCGAAACGCATCAGGTTGCCAGCATTGGAAGCCGAGAGAGAGCACACGGCTTACCCGCAGTCTGCCGAGGAGTACATGGACATTCACCACGGAGCGGAGCGAACTCCTGAATGGAACAGCGAGCATACCCAGCTCGCGGCGTTCGTCTGTGTTACGACTCTTCTGGGCGGAGTGGCCAAGTCTGTCGACTGGGGTATCATGATGAGGTTGTTCCCGGACATGTCGCTCTCTCACCTGCGCAAGTTCTTCGGCGAGATGAACAAGGACCGCAAGTCCACCATCATTGACCTGACCGAGAAGTTCCAGAAGGCTTTCCTCGAGGCCTACGAGAAGGGCGAGCTCCCGCCTCTTGACTACGACAATGTGCTGGCCTACGACTGGAAAGCCTTGACCCTCTGGACCAGGGGCCTGGCAGGTGACGAGTCTACCCTGCCACCCTCGTATGCCGAGCTAGAAAAGCGCGACATGGTCGTCTCGGACCGCGCCCACCAACCCCGCGATTGGCGGGAGACCTTCTGGCTCCCGGCACGATCACTCTACAACCGCTACCAAGACTCTTCCTCCCAGGCCTTCGCGACGGTCATCGACCCCGAGCCTGGAGTCGAAGACGAAGACGACAACCTCCGTGTGGCCATGTCCTGGGTACGTGCCCTGTGCGTCACCGCTCCACATCCTCCCGAAATCGTGTCGGATAAATGGGAGACCTTCAAGGGCCTCCCGCGAGCGACCATCTCGGACCTGATCGACAAGTCAATCCGCATCCTGCAAGAGAAGCTGGTCATCACCAAGGACAAGAACCTGATCGTCATGCGGCTCAACGACCGCGTCGTCAAGGCCCTCGGCAAGGCGGCCCAGGACCAGAAGTTTGCCGAAGCCGCCCGCTTCAAGCGACGCCTCGACAAGGCGTTCCGCAAGGGGAAGACGCGGTACCGGATACCCTACACGGCGGACGACGACGGGCTGACGATGGCGCTGCTGAACCTGCAGGCCCACGGCAGGGTCAGGGTGGAGACGGACAACAAGGACGTGCCGCTCGGGTACGAGCCGTTCAACTACGAGACGAGGAAGTTCGACCGCAAATACCACCACTTCAGGCTCTGGGCGGTCCCAACCGAGCGCTACCTCTACAGTACCCTCCTCGAGGACTACGACGGCGAGGAGAACGACGAGCTGGCCGTGCTGCTGTCTAACATACAGGCTACGTCACCCCCCGTCGAGGGCAGTCAGGGCGAGTTGCCCCTGTGGGTTGACTTCTTCGGCAAGGTCGACGAGGCGCGCTGGAGGAAGTGTCTCGGGGCGGTGCTCTTCATGCTCTCTACGCGGGGACCGATGAGGGCGGACGCGATCGCGGACCAGCTCAAGTGTTTTGTGCCGTTTGAGGTGCAGATGGTACTGGACTGGGCGGACGGGCTGGGGCTGTTGGAGCAGATGACGCCCGAGGCGCCGAAGTGCGTGACAGAGTGGTGGTGGCTAGCTGTCGGGGCGCAGAGGAGGAGGGCTGAGGGGGCGAGTGGGACGAAGAAGAAGGGAAAGTGGGTAGAGAGGGCTGGGACCGCGGGCGACGGGGGTCTGGGTGAGGGTTCTCCAGCGAAGTCTAGGACCTAGGTGGGCCAAGACGGTGCAGGGGATGGGACTAAGAGACCTGGACCTGGTGAGGGGAAGATGGGCAAAAAGTCCGACGCGGGAGGAGAGCAGGACGGAGAGTCACAGAACGGCAAAGTGTCTGAAACGGACGGTAAGGAAAAGGATATCAGCCGCTTCAACTACAGCAAACTGATCTCCACGTTGAAGGGCGAGACCGGGAAGGAGAGGAAGGGGACTAGTCCGTGGAGGAAGGGTACTGCCACAAAGCGACGGATCAAGGCCGCGGGCTCGCAACAGGGAAGGAAGGGGAGGAAGCCCTACCTTTCGATCACTGAGACCGGTCAGGACTTCGAGAGCCAGTAATGAAGGGATGATTCAGATGCATGGATTCGGTGCATGTTGTTTTGGCGTTGGACCACTGCGGGAAGGGGACAGGGCAGATAGCGCCACGGGGCCAACACCCACGGCCCTCATCTACAGCAGTACCATGCATGGTACGATGAAAAGCAATGGAATTTGATATACAATGATCTGATGCCCGGAAACGTAAAGTGTCGCTTGTAATCATACAGCTTCCATCCTTCCCGTCACACAGCTTTTATGCCCTCACGGTGATACAAAGTCCCATCACCTCCCCAACATTGTCCCACGTCCAACTGAGAGACGTGCTGCTTCATCATCTGATCCAGCAAGTGCCCGGAAGGTCGGTTTGGGCTGTCCTCGCATGTCAGACGCTGCGGTCCGATGCTTTACAACTTCGGCCAGTACACGACATGACTAGACATATGCACGCATGAGGCGACCGGAAGGCGGCGGTCCGGTGAGTCCTTCCCTTTCTTGGCACCGATTCGAGTATGCCGGCGGGTCGCCATGACATTACGTTTGCCGTAACGCGGGTGTCGGGGCTGCTAACACGACAGGTCTCGCTTTATGGTCAGGTATCTTTCGTGGTAGAAGTACGCTCAACTTCCTCATCGTGATCAACCAGCCCTTCTGTGTCACGGACTGTCAGGGGAGTGAGCCAATAGCCTCAGGGATATCTTGAGATTTGCCAGTGAACAGTCGCACTCGTAGGGAATCTGCAATCCTCCCCTGCCTCAACTACACTGGCGCCCAGCCATCGTGCCCCGTTGTGATGGAACGTCAACTGCTGGCACGAAATACACATCTGTGCGAGGTTCGAGGTATCCTCACTTCCAATGATGTTATGCTTGCTGTCAGTCACGCAGAGTCAGTCATGTTCGGAAGTGACCGATTGCTCTAACGACCGAATGTTTAGCTCTGTTTAGCCCACCTCGTTCAGGGTACACCGCGGTATGAGGCAAGCAGATAGTCTCTGCCATCTCTTCCCCGCATATGATATGATATGTGATCAATCCTCGTCCAGCCCCGACACAGCAGCTAGACACATAGACATCCTATATAGCGGTCTAGCGTGTGTGCCCGGGACGTGCCATGGCGACTATTGAACCCCCAAGCCCTATCAACGACGGTAGTGTCGGCCCCGGACCACCCAGCAACTAACGGGAGCCAGGCGGAGAGACTACGGAGGGCAATGCACTTGAACAGGATGGCGTAATCGCGGCCGCGCCCACTGCCCGTTCCGGAAGACACGACATGACGTGCACCTGAAGAAGCTGACAAGAGGTCCGTGATACTTTTGATCATGAGACAACGACACGACAGGTACGTCCTCGACGACATTGTGTTACGATGGACAAGACAGTAGCCAAAGGTCAGTCCGGTGCTACTACTCTCTATCATTCACGTCATATGAAGTGCCATTCTGTGCCCGTAGAACTTTGTATTCCGTCACCGGAAACAAGCTCTGTCCCGGAGTTGAACCGCTCCGGCGCAGCAGATAGGCTGGAGAAAACATGCCTCCCGCAGATGTCTCCGCATGTTCCCCCTCTTCCACCCTTCCCCTTCCTGCGAGTAAGAACCCAGGAAAGGCACAAGGCTACCTACTGCCAACCTCCGGTCCCCCCTTCATCTGCAAGGAGACTTGGAAACAGAAAAAAGGGGAGGGGAGGGGAAGATGCAGATTTTCCTCTGCGCTGCTAATGTGTAATTGGGGGGGAAGCATTTCCCCCCTTCCTGTGAGACATAAGTCCTGCAGAGCAGCCATCGCCAAGAGCAATACGGTCGATCCAGCCGCAAGCCACGCAGGACAGGGAGAGAGTGGCCGGAGACTTCTCCTGGTGGAAAAGGCGGGGAAGGACAGAAAGAGTATTTGAACCGGTGAAGACATGCAAAATGCGCCCCAATGGTCGAGGATTGCGCACGGTGAGCTCAAAGGGGAAGGACGAACTTGATGACGGTGAGTTTGGCGTCTTGCCTCTCTCTGAAGCAGGGTGTAACTTCGCCACTGGTACTACTTGTACCTCCCGAGAATGTTTCAAAGCTCTCCGAGTTTCCACATCCTGCAAGGAAGGGTTTTCTGCTGGTGCAAAGTGACAAAAAGACGACCGCGTCGGACGTGTCAGATACGAAGAGCAGGTGGTGCGCGCCCCCGGAACGGAGGGCCACATGTGCGGTGAGCAGGCATGTCAGATTAGGCCGGTTGCCTTTTTGGTGTTGTGTTCCCTCTATTGTCAGGTCAATTCGACTCAGCCGTCGGACCGACTTGTTTAGAGGGGCCTTTGCGGCTGCTTGCATCGAAACGCCTTGCAGCGGAAGGTCTTGAAAGTTGCGATGTTGAACGCGCGGTGAGCCCCACGACCGGGGCTTGGTAAGTAGTACAAGGAGCATGCGGATGGTCATGTGGCTGTAGTGGTGACGAGCTTCGAGGAAGGTGTCGTGGCTAAATTAAGGAGGTAGGTGAGCGTAACGCGACCTCAGTCGCTGGCCTGTCTGCTGACTGCAGTCGCGCTGTCATTACTCGCATGCCGCTGCAGGTGCAGGTCAGCATAGTCATCAAGAGCATATGGGACATTTGTTGCGAAGGTGATGTTGACTGGCTTAGGCTCAGTATGTTATCTGGTGGCTTCACAGGACACGGGTCTCTGGCTGCTCTGTCTTCTCTCGGTACTTATGTATACTGTAAGTACAGTGCCGTAAAGGAAGCTACGGTAAGTAGAGGTCGTGAAGGCGGCTTCAACACAGCTCTGAGATCTCTCGACACACCATATGCATCCCGCGTCGAGGCACAAGAGGTCATTGGGGACTAACGCAGCCAATAGCCTGCAGAGACTCTGCAGCGGGAATATGCCCTGTCGATAACTCCTCGAACCATAGCATAACGCGGCAGTCAAAAGAACTTTCTGTGCCGCTTGTCTGTTGGTGCCTCCGGGCCTTCATAGCCCTGCCGCGAAGTTTGAGTGTATTGACCTGCCCAACCGACTTGGCCAGGGCATCAAAACAAAGACTGACCCTGCAGGTGCTATCCAGTGTCTGAAATGACTACCTGAAGGGGGTGACGCCGATCCACGACCATCAGTTGTCAGACACCCTGCAAATATAATATCTGCCGTCGTTGTCTCTGGCGTGGCAGAGGCTTAGTAGAAGCTGGCCCTGTGGCCTCTTTCGAACAGGTAAGTTCAGCGCCATGGTGATATATGACATCGGGGGCTCGAAACCTTGGGTCTCGGCCCCGTATGGTGTACGACAAAGCCGAGATATTCGTCGGCAGCTAGGAGAACTGGTATTGTTCGTTGCTATGCCCCGTGGGAATTCTCCATTTGGGAAAGTCAGAAATGACAGTTTGTATCGCAGTATCATAAAGTGATATGTCTAAGGAGTGTCATCCTTCTGATAAGCGTAATAAGACCAGACGACGTAGAACAGCAAGTGCACCGTCGTACGTAAGTAATCACGTACTTCCCTCGGCATGACATCCAGGACATCCAGGTACTTCGATTGGTTGCGAATTAACAGCGTCGGTATATATCATGCAGTGGTCGGTATCCCAAGGTCAACTGGATAACCAACAGTCTGACTC
>Ga0209127_100724_pt1 | contig 11209 bp, 15 predicted proteins | sample LakSupMetagenome_FD_187469 | JGI IMG/M metagenome (GOLD analysis project Ga0209127, IMG submission 187469) | Freshwater microbial communities from Lake Superior, Canada - Sta WM archaea (SPAdes) (version 2) | ecosystem: Environmental > Aquatic > Freshwater > Lake | place: Lake Superior, Canada...
AGTCTTGCTGCTGGAAGAGAAAGAAGATGCTGATATCGAGGAAGGAAGAACTGCATACACCGTTCCAGTCACCTGGTGGATGGCCGGCGGAACAATTGTTGTTGCGGGTACAAAGGACTCGACGATGGGGTTGGCGCAAGGTACGAGAACCACAACATCCGTGATAATGTGTACGGTGGCAGTTGTAGTCTGGCCTGGGCTGCTTGCGGGGGCTGCTGGAGCGGCAGACGAGATGCTGCTCGGCGCGGTGACGAGGGCAGTCGCCGGGCAGACGGTCGTGTAGACGTCGACCGTTTGAGTAACCAGGATTTCTTGTTGGTAAGATGCCGGGCAGTTCACAACGTTGGCCGCGCAGCTCGTAATGGTGTAGACGGTAGTTGTGTAGACTGTTGATGTCACAAGGTCATCTCCTCCCGCCGAGGTTAGAGTGCTGACATTGTCCCCTCCAGTTGAGCTGGACGAGTTCGTTAGTGGGAACTTGAAGCTCGAGGACGATAAAGAGTCGGATTCTGATAGCGCTGGTCCGGTAGTGACGGTAGGCACGGTGATTGTGGTCATAGTCTCGGTATAGCCAGTCTCAGCAGGCGACGTGACGGTCGCCGAAATGGCGGAAGAACCGAGAGAGACGGAAACGGCGATTGTCGTGGCCGTCTGTGAAAGATAGCCGCCAGTCTCGGCAGGCGATTCTCCAGGAGACCCTCCGATCTCGAGCCAGCATTGGGTGAACTTGGGGGCACTGAGCAATGTCGTAGATACGGTTGGAATCGCGCCGATTGTGGTATAGTCGACGACGACATCAAAGTGCGCAAAGGCGCCGACGTTGAGATCCCACCACTCAGTGCTCCGGAGGGCACATGTGGGAGTGGAATCCAAAACAGCGACGAACTCGATGATGTTAGCGTAGATGCCGAGTTCTGCGCCGGCGCCGATGCCCAGGATCTCGGCTTCGGCGCCGCACTGGACACGGAGACGCAGGTCAGCCTTGAAGGTTGCTCGGCCGGCCTTGACCGTGACCGGGAGAGACTTGCTGCTGAGTCCGTCGCTTGACTCGGGGTCAGTACCGCTTGGAATGTCCATGGGTGGTCGCGCGGAAACTTACAAGAAGTGGTCGGTGATATCTCCACCAAAGACGCTGGCCTCAAGATAAGCACTGTCGGCCAGCTTGACGTAGAAGCCGCCCTCAAGATCTATCTGCTCGGTCAAGCTGAAAACTAGATCGACGTAGAAGACCACACCAACGCTGAGACCGGGGAATCCAAGGCCAATTGGGGAGTTCGAGGCAAAGAGATTAACAGCATAGGATGCACCAGCGGACATGGCAACCTTCATGTCCACATAAGCCTCCACGCCGTTGAACTCAAGCCTCACGGTAGGGTTGATGATGTCCTCATCCGTGAGCTTGGCAGTCACGGTACCACGAGTGTAGCAGTCGATACAGGTTACGGCGAGCGATACGGTGTCGGTGACACCGATTGAGTCATGGTCGACCCACGAGCTACAAGCTATGTTAGCGCATCGTCGCAAGGAGAAACGTGTTCGAGGTAAGCTTACCCCGCGAATAGCACTTCATTCTTCCATGTCTTGGACATATCGAATTCAGCAGACAGGCGCTTCTCAAGATGTGGCTGATGGGCCAGCTCCAAGGCCTCCCGGTACACCAAGTCATTCTGGGGTTTACCCACCATCACATCGACCGGTGTAGGGCTGGCCGAGCAGACCGAGGACAACAGGCCGGCCAGGACCACTGATCGGTAAGACGAGACCAACATGGTAAAGAGCGACTAAGAAGCAAAAGTGAAGGAGTGTATGTGGTCGGAGCCAGGACCCTGGTTGGAGAGTTGAGCAAGTAAAGAACGACGGGAGAAGGCCTGGCAGAACAGGAGGAAGCACGAAACATAAGGAAGCGGAGTTCGAGACAGCTTTATCAAAGATGCACTGGCATCCATCGATAGACATAGCATGGCCAGAACCATGTATATTGACGAAGCAACAATACAGCAAATGAGAGCACAAGATGTCCATCGCGTAAAGGGGCCAGACCAAGCAATTCCCGTGACACCGGTTGATTAATCCCGTTTCGGTGTTGGAGTGGTTGTGCGGGAAATGTACCGTATCTAAGCCTCCGGGGAACACATGGCGGACCTTCCAGTTAGAACACCGAGACCGGGTTGCATTGTACACCCGACCGCATCTCGACATGCCGTTGGTGGTGGTGGTGGTGGTGGTGGTGGTGGTGGTGGTGGTGGTGGTGGTGGTGAGATGGGGAAGTTGGAGCGCCGAATGGCAGCTGGAGTTGGCGTTCGTTTCAAATTCCCAGGGGCTTGCTTCAGCTGTGGGCCCTTGGCAAAGTCCATTGTCTGAGCCCTCATTGGCCGTCGTTCCCTTAGACTCTCCCACTGCCGCCGAATCAAGAACAGCACAATCACCGCCATCCCCAGCACACTCATTTTCCTGTAACACCAAGCCCATCGCAAAGCCTCGTTCCTCTTGTGGCTTGCCCTCAGTATCCCCAATCCATTTATGCAACGCCACCTCGATGTCTCTTCCCGTCCTCCCGGTCACGATGCTCTGCTGCCGTGAGTGGGCAGGACTTTGAACCCAACATAGCACTCCAAGAAGTATCTTGCTTGTTGTATCGTGGCCAAACGTACTGGAACACCAGGCGTCAACTCCCGCTTCGTTCTTGAGCGCGCTCAGCTCCGAAACCTGGCCTCCAAACCGGCTCTCGCGGTGACACGGTCCGGCGTGGCCATGACAGGGCCAGTAATGAGCCTTTGGCGGGGTAATCGGGATATTCAAGTCCACGACGACTGCACGAGACCAGCTCAACTTTGAACATACCTCCCGCAAATCTTCAGTCAACCCGGTCTGGTTGACGACTTACACGAGCACCACTCATGGCCGCTGGGAAATCGCGTTCCGCTTTTCCCGCGATCAGTTTTAAGGTTCTGCAGTGGGACCAGAGAAGCCAGGAAGACGTCACGTGCCGCGAGCTTTACACCACCTACGCCGTCTGGACATTGCTGAGTTGCACCGAACCTGTGCTTCTGTCGCAGACTTCCAATCACACCAAGACGCAAGTGTTAATGAGGCGCACTGTGTTTACATGATATCGAATTGTCCGCCGGTCTAGACCTAGTATGGCCTCGAACTCCGGAACTCCCAGCAGAGAGACAAGTTGTCTCCGGTGACCGAAGTGGGGCAGTTGCCGCGCGGGAACCACCTCCTCCGCTGTGACGCTGACTGCCGCCAAAGCAGAGTTTACAGCACGATCGGACGGTGAGCAGAAACCGGCGAGACGAGCGATCATTGACTGAAGCCACTCATTCTTACGCTCGGCATCTATATTGCTCGTAAGCTATTGGTCATGAAAAATAAAAGCTGCAAGTGCGCATCCTCTTGCTCGACTTTAGTTGCTTTACAATAGCTTAGTCAAGGTGGCTCGAAGCATATTTTTGCCCTTTTGTCACAGGACTTGTGGCTTGCCACCCAAACATTAACGATCGACGTTGAGCCTCGTACTGATCCTTCCTCGGTCTTATCGCTGTAACTACTTGCTCTGTATCTTCCCTCCTATTATTCTTCTAGCCACCCGCCTATATACCGACAAGAGACTCTCTAATGCGAAGCGCTCTACGGTGTGGCCGAGTCGTCTTTGCAAGAAGTGCTGACTATCCCGCCGCTCTCATTCGTCCCTTCATCACTCGCCCAGGACTAACAGCAACACGGGAACCGGCCGCTTACAGCCCAACTACCGAGCTGGTACTAAACAAGCACATAAGGTCATACTCGATGTCGTCGTCAGCAGATCAACAGCAGCCGGAGCAGGCATCGACGTCCGCCAGTGCGGAGGCGCCGGCGGCCGAAACAGCGGGTTCTTCCTCGGCCGCCAAGACGGAGCCCGAACTGCCACCTCTAAGCCCACAGGAGTTCCGGGCGTACAATCGTCTGGCCGAAACGATGGAATACTTCGTATGTACAGGCTCTTATCTCTCGTCTATATTCCAAAAAGAGACTACGAGTGACTGCTCACCACATCCTCAGCACGACCACTTCCGCAAGAGCTGGAAGCTCCTCTACACAGCCGCTAGCACCGGCAAGCGGCCAGCAGGCATGACCCTGAAACAATTCCTCGATGAAGGTCTGCGCTCACTAGGTCCCCCATCCTATCACACATACTTACACCCTCACAGGCCTCTCCCTGGTCCGCTACCTGGAAACCCACCACGGCATAGAGGAGAGCTACTTCTTCCCCCTCCTGGCGAGAAAGATGCCCGAGTTCCGCGCGGGCAAGGGCAAGGGCGCCGCGGAGCTGCTGCAGCAGCACCGGCAGATCCACGCCGGCATGGACGTGTTCGAGGAGTACCTGCGAAAGTGCCGCAGCGGCGAGACGGAGCTCGAGCTGTCGGTGATGAAGGAGAAGATGGACTTGTGGGGAGAGGTGCTGCTAAAGCACCTCGACCAGGAGGTCCAGACGCTCGGGGCGGAGAATATGCGGAAGTACTGGACTATTGCAGAGATTCGGCAGATCCCGATTTGAGAAGGGGCGTGTGCAAGGGGGTTTGTAGACCCGCCCGCTTCATGGTCGCCTGCGCTTCGGATGATTCGCATCTGATCATAGCAAGTTTGTGTCCGTCTAGAGTACAAGTCCTTACCCTGAACTAATAACCTTGTAATACATGCATTGCCTTTGCGCCTCATAAGCCGTCATCCGCGTGACTTGCATCACTTCCTATGGGTATCACAACCGTCTCCTATGCAACCTTCAAAGACGCCATGAAAAAAAGAAAGAAAGAAAAAAACAAGCAAGGATCCTCCTTCAGAGTTATGTCTTGCCACAGACTACCCCGTTCATGAAACAACCGATTAGACCTTCGTAACAATATCAGCCAACCCAGCCTCCTCGGCCTCCTCCCTCAGAGCAATGCCGCCGGGGACATGTGGGGGCTGGCTTCCGAAAAGATGACCCTCCCCCTCCTCCTCACGCCTGCCTACGCCCACGCCCGCCATCAGTTCCGCGACATAGAACACCAGCTCCTCCTCGAATGCCACTGCTGGAAGTGGAATCTGCGAAGCAACTTGCGCAACGGCTTCCATGGAACGAAACATGTTGCTGTCGTAGAACTCGTCTGGGAGGTAGGACATGGTGTCGGCAGAGTACTGCGAGTGCTCGAGGTGCTGTGTCTCTGCCGCCGGGCCGTCTTGGGCATGGGAGCCGGTCCCGGTAGATGTGGCCAGGCGCTCGCGCAGTGTGCTGAGTGGCACCGAGCGACGGAGAGTCCCAGATGGAAGGGGTCGGGCTCCGGGCGAGTTTTCATTGTCGTCGTCGTGGTCGGAATAGCAGCTGCTGTCACTGTCGGTCGTGACCCAGTCTGAATCGTTGTCCGCGTCGTACTCGTCCAAGAAGCAGCCGTCGATCGTCGCTGAAGTAGCAGCGTCTGACTGGGTCAGATCAATGATGGGTTGAGCAGCCGCCTCGTGTCCGCGAGGCTGGGTTTGAGGCGTCAGCAAACCCTCCCACAGTCACTCAGGACGTTTTCGGGTTCCACAAGACTTACCAGAGGAACAGCTCGATACCCAATTTCAGCCAAGACCGAGGCTTTGCAGACAGGTCGATCCTGGAAAGAGTGGAAGGCGTACGCGGTAGCAGCCGTGGGCGGGATATCGCCGTTGATTACGCCGTCCAGACTCAGCCATGCCTTCTCCGCAGCCCTACGATAGCAGTGATGGCAGGCCTTGAACGTGCACTCCTCGCGCATGCGGGGGACCCATGGTTTGCCGGGCGATGCTTCGTTGGGGATCGTCTCGAACAGGTTTCCGGCGAAGACGGAGGGATTCGCCCCTAGCGACCACCTGACAGGCGCGCGGCCGCGGTTGTGTTGCGGCGAGCGCAAGTCCTGCTCAGCTGTCTTCCAGACCTTCAATTTCATATCAGCAAGATGGATAAGAAAGATGGTCACTGAGGATTTCAGAGCCATACCTTCTCTCGCTGAGCCAGCAGAGTGGCGATCTGCTGGGGGGTGTAGCTCTGCATCTGCTCCTGCGTCATCTCGTGAAGGACACTGTACTTATCCTGCCGCTTGTCGGGGCCCCATTTGCCGAGGGACATCTGGTTGCTGAAATGCTCACCAATAGCATCAAAGGCAGTCTCAAGGGCGTTGTCAATATCATATCCTTGTTCGACACTGTATGGGCTTGTTGCATCTGCCAGACTCACTGTAAACCCTCGGTGATGCATATCGTCGAGAATCAACTCCTGGTGCTCGGTACAGCGGTAGAGCCAGCCGAACGGGCCGTGGCGGTTGCAACGCTCGCAGCGGTAGCCCAGGTGATAAACCCGGGTCACGGTGATATGGCCGCATTTTGGCTGGAAGGGGGCGTAGGTGCTGAAGGTTGATCTCGGGACGGGTAACGGCGCCTGATCGGCTGGGCGGGGAACCGCCGACACAGGGCGAAGACCGGGAGGGCCTGGCAGGCTCATCGCTGGTTGTTGATTGTCGCTCATGGTGTCGACGATGTGCCGGACTTTCGAAGCGCCCGCCCTTGGTGTTGTTTCGCTTGACATCTAAGGCAGAACAAGGGCTTAAAATGACACGCACGAGGGTCAAATAAGGGAAATTAAGTCTGAGGAGGGCGAAAGGATAGGATGGACTCCATCTCAGGAGAGTAACGATTGCTCAGATCAGCAGGAGACGAAGCCGGGTAGATCGAACGGTACTGGAATGGTTTACTAGGTGCTGGAGTTGAGAATATAGTTGTCACCAAGGCTAAGGTTGAGATTCACTGACAGTCGTTGGTGAAAGACAAGTGCTTCAAAAGCCAACCCTCTTTCAGGGTGATAAGGTCCGCAGCAGATTCCCAACCGACTACAAGATTGAAAGGAGAGCAAACAACAAACAAGGCGAGGTGAGTGTGAACACATGTTGACTACCACAAGCCATCTTCCAAGTGACGAACAGCGAAAACCACGCGATGATCCTTCAGGGTTCCATGCCCCGGGAACTCGAAAGCCTCCTCTTGTCCTAAGAGCAGAACAACTTGTGATGGCCAATGCCCCCCCATGATATAGTCTCACGACGACTGAAAAGCGTCCCTGAACATAACCATAGACAGGACACGATGTCGTGTCCCATAAGCAGAACTAGAGCCGGAAGTCTCTCCTGCTGATAGCATGCTCATGAACCGAACATACATAAAATCAAAATCGTGGTCAGGATACGACACACATATAACGCCCGATGCAGTGCACATCATAAGACAAGATTGCGAGAACCCTACAGGGAGGCCCGTTCGACGCTTCTGCATCGCGTCACCGGGGAGTTTTCACGCCAGAGATAGGAAAGGGATACTGCCCTCGAAGTAGAACATGGCTTCCACCTACCTCAGGAGAGACCATGAAACGTAGTGTGGTTGAGGCTGTATGTGCAAAGCAAGAGGGAGCACCGTCCTCCTTAGACGCTGACTGTTCACAATTTGAGGAGATTCACCGGTAGATTGATGTCTCGTTGCGGTCATTCACTCGATCGAGGTGAGCCACCCGCACGAACTGACGGGATAGTTCCCGCAGTCTGATATTTTTCCAGACTCTGACAGGCCTAACATAGTGATGGGAGTCACAGTCACCTCAGGTTGTCAACCTCAAGGACGAGACAAGCGACTTCGCTTCCCAGATCTTTGAAGTCTACCGCTGATAGATGCTCCCGGGAGAAGAAGTCGTGTGCTTTTAGTGGTGGACCCCCGAATTTCAGATCCTGTCGAGGCAGGGCTCAGGCACCGAAACAAGTGATCCGAAGTTACCCATTATAAAACTATTACTGGCTTCATCGTCAGATCTGTTCTGAGAGTTCGCACGAGGTTGTCTACAAGCATCAGCGTAATGTCGTCCAGTTGTGGAGCACGAATGGTTGCCGGTGCTGAGGGGAAAACAGACCTCGGGACAGTGCTAGCCAATCACATTTGCCTACAGCTGCCTGATAACCAATCACGGAGCCATTAGGCGGCGGCTCAGGTCTCCACACTTGGTCGAGTTCGTCTCTCCTCTGAGCTGGGTGTCAGCCCAAGACAGGCAGCCCCTGTCCCAATGTTATACTACCGTGGTCGCGACAGGACGACCAGCGGCGTCTCCTCCTCCCCTTCCTAGCTCTCCAACCTCCACGCTGCATCTCATCTCGGCTTCCACGATCCTTCAGACCAGGCGACCTCTATATTCTCGGTAAGCACATCCGTCTTCCTAATTGCGCGCAACACCTGCAACATTGTCCTGTCAGTGGGTCAACTGCGTAGAAACGTCGTCTCCATGATGTTGCTAGGGAAGCCGGAGACGGTTTTCCTGGCGTAAACAAACCGTTGTAACATCAACCACGGACACTCCGGGTCTCGCGATCGACTTCCACGAACATGCGCATTTCTACGGATCGTGAACACAGTTGCTGATTATCGAAATATTACAGTATAACGAATCCCACGTCTGGATGTCGAGTTGATCGACCGCAGCAATGTCGTCACTTAAAATCGAGCGGGATACATTCCAGCGAGACCTTGCCGCCCCGAGCGGAGTTGCGCCCAAGGGCGGACCTCTGCCGGGGACTAGCGGCAAGCACCCGGTTGCCGAAGCCGTTGGCACCGCCATCACCGGCGGCAAGAGCAATGCCGGAACCAAGGGGTATCTGAGGGTATGTCGTCACCAGGCCAAGCATCAACCCCCCAATATGTTGAAGTCATATGGGAGATCGAGCAGCGCAGAAAGGGAACGAGATAGCTGACATGATGTGCGCTACCGTCAGGCCTACATCGACCAATTGGAGTCGAACCCTCTGCGCACCAAGATGCTGACGGCCGGCTCGCTGGCCGGCGCTCAGGAGCTGATTGCCTCGTGGCTAGCAAAGGACCGCAACAAGCATGGCAACTACTTCACATCCCGCGTGCCCAAGATGGCCGCATATGGCGCTCTTGTCAGTGCGCCGCTGGGGCACTTCCTCATCTGGCTGCTCCAGAAGACCTTCAAGGGCCGCACGAGCTTGAAGGCAAAGATCCTGCAGATCCTTGTCAGCAACTTGATCGTACGTTTTTCATCCCGGCCCTTGCGACAACACCCCAATGCCCTCTTGCTAACCCGTGTCGTCACAGATCGCCCCCATCCAGAACAGCGTCTACCTCGTCGCTATGGCCCTCATCGCCGGCGCCCGCACCTTCCACCAGGTGCGCGCCACGGTCCGCGTCGGCTTCTGGAAGGTGATGCGCGTGAGCTGGATCGTCAGCCCCATCTGCCTCGCCTTCGCCCAAAAGTTCCTGCCCGAGGCCACCTGGGTGCCCTTCTTCAACCTCGTGTCCTTCGTCATCGGCACCTACATCAACACCATCACCAAGAAGAAGCGCCTAGCGGCCCTGCGCAAGAAGCACTTCGGCGACGGCAGCTCCCGCGCCGGCGGCCCGCCTCCTCCGGGCATGGCTGGTGGACGGCCCGAGGATTACCCCCCTCTTGGACCTAACCCCCCTTACTAGTTCTGGAGCGGTTACTACAGAGCCGTTTTAGGATGACTGGGGACTGTTGCGGGTCGCTATCGCAGTTACTCGGGAGGTTCTGCACTTCCTCGAAGGCGCGATCGGTACTTTTGGAGCGCACGGAGGTGCTATAACGGCTGCAGGATGTTTGAGGTGCTTCTCGGGTTAGGGTATGTTAGGTTAGAACGAAGGATGTGTGTGTATGATCTCTATTGTTACGTTATTGCGTTGCTGGATCTCTTTCCACGCGTCCTGCTATGGTACGGATAGGTACGGCGCACCTCGCCTCCAATCTTCATGACCCGCGGTGCGAAATGATCGAGTGCTTGACCTTGCCATGCGTCGATGCCATTGTTTGATAGGCTTTTGGCCCCTGTCGTGCTCCCACCGACCTGCGTCCGAGCTATTGTGCAGGCGACAACGCAACACTGCTTCGTCCGCTTCAAGCACTCCGCTCTGTTAAGACTCGTAGCCTCGACACACACGGTGTTCTGTGATCAACGTGATGTCTACAACCTTGGCCGAGTTAGTCATACCAACCACCAAGCGCTGAATTGCGTCGAGCCGACTCACTTATCCTCTTGTTCGATGCTTAATTTCCTGCGCGCTCCAATACGGCATGCTTGTGGCGCCGCCCGTTTCCAGCCGGAATCGGAGCCAGGGAGCAGCTGGAGGCCGGCAAGCCTACACGAGATAAGGCTGAGAAACGGCCGAAGTCGTCAAACTACCGCAATCATCCCTCGTGACCTGTCCACGACCATTATTGTGGTGCAAAGTCTCTCAGCCCTGAGGTACGGCATCGGACCCGGAGAGCATGAAGCCCGGACTCCAGTATTCCCATTCGGGGCACTGCTTATCTACCCAGAGCATGCCCTCGCCTAGGAGATCGTCCACAGCTGTCTGAGCCCTCGGCCTAGTCCACTTGAGGTTGACCATGAGCATGGAGACACTGACGTAGCCCAGCACTTGGACGGCCTCCAGAACCGCACTCTGGTCGGTGTTCAGCTCCTTCGGTACGGATCGTATATACGGCTTGCTTCCGACTTTGATGACAGAGTACGAGGAGCCAAGTGGCTTGAGAGTCCCGACGGCACGCAGGATATCGTCTCTGTACCACATGTGCGTTAGTGTATCGTCCTCGGGAGCTCTCCATGTGGTGGTGACGCAGCAAAGCCTACTCAGTAACATCAGGTGCCCCCTCCATCCTCGACTTCATGATCGCCTCCCTGACCTTCCGGACCTCAATGAGCCCCCCGTTCTCGCCTCTGGTCGCGCCGCACACCTCAACAACCTTGACGGCTAGCTCGAAGTAGAAATCATTCACCGACCGCCCCAGCAGCTGCGCCCAAATCGATCCGCCGCCTTCACGAGTGGAGCTTGCGGCCAGAGGATCGACCCCAATGGCAGCACACATGCGCGCGAACTGGGCGCGGAAAGAAGGGTTCGAGCGGATGTCCTTGGCGTGCGTCTGGGCGAACTGTTGGAGCAGCGAGCGGAAGACGGCCAGCTGTGTCTCGAGGGCGGCGGCGTCCGAGGTGCGCAGGGAGGAGCCGTGCGAGGCATACTGAGCCGAGGTAATGCGGCTGCGGTCGAAGGCTGCTAGGCCGACGCCTTTGCGAGACATCTTCCGTGTTGATCTTCGCGATATCTAAGGTAGGCAGACGATAGACACGAAGGGGATATCACGGTTTGAGCCAAGCTTTCCCTC
>Ga0209127_100725_pt1 | contig 11207 bp, 8 predicted proteins | sample LakSupMetagenome_FD_187469 | JGI IMG/M metagenome (GOLD analysis project Ga0209127, IMG submission 187469) | Freshwater microbial communities from Lake Superior, Canada - Sta WM archaea (SPAdes) (version 2) | ecosystem: Environmental > Aquatic > Freshwater > Lake | place: Lake Superior, Canada...
GGTGACGATAGCGCCGATACGTGCTGTCGACGGTAGCCAAGCCACGGTATCGCGCAGCTAAGATGGGTAAGCGAGCAAGTGGAGGGCCATCAAGATCTGAGCACGTACGTTTGACATCCGCGATTGGGAGGCGCCGATACATCGGCTGAACCTTTCGGGCGTTGTCATTAGCGTTACCGATCCCAGACGTCGTCTCAATACCTTGCCATGGCGACGTCTTCTCCGAAGTTGCGCTGATCATCACACTGCGTTAAGGACTATCCCATCCCATCGGCTAGTACAGACAAACAGGACGATCTCCTCGCCTTGAGCAAGACACAACTGCATTGCTGACTTTGCTTTCTATCATCAGGGTATCTAGTTCTTCTCCAGCTCAGCAATAATCTCCTTCTCGAGGCTCTCGGGCTTGGTGGTGCTCGCCCACCGGCCCTTGACCTTGCCGTCCTTGCCGACCAGGAACTTCTCAAAGTTCCACTTGATCCTCTTGAGCCCCAGGAGGCCCGGTTTCTCCTCCTTGAGCCACTCGAACAGCGGGTTCGCGTGCTCGCCGTTGACGTCGGTCTTGCCCATGATGGGGAAGCTGACGCCGTAGTTGAGCTGGCAGAACTGCTCGATGTCGTCGTTGGTGCCGGGCTCCTGGCCGCCGAACTGGTTGCAGGGGAAGCCGAGGATGACGAACTGGTCCGGGTATTTCTCCTTGAGGGACTTGTAGAGCTTCTCGAGGCCGGCGTACTGCGGCGTGAAGCCGCATTTGGAGGCCGTGTTGACGATCAGGACTACTTTGCCCTTGTAGTCGGAGAGGGGGACGGGTTGGCCGCGCTCTGGAGGGAGGGGGAAAGGGTAGGTTAGCCGGTGGGTCTCTACGTATGACGGTTGGGGGGGAGAGAGAGAGAGAGAGAGAGAGAGAGAGAGAGAGAGAGAGAGGTAACAGGGAGGCACATACTGTCCAGCGGCTTGAAGTCGTAGAACGTGGTTGCGGACGCCATGGTTGCGAGATGTCGAACGGTGGGCGTGTACTGGTTTCTGGGCTGTCGCAAGTTCTGGAGTGGCGCAAGACTTCGCGGAGTTGCTGTTAGGCTTCGACGAGCGAGACGGATAGACGGAGATGATATACGCGCAGCACGGGTAGACATATATGAATTGGCGGGAGATTGGAAATCAAGAATGTGGAAAGATTGTATTTTGACTCGAGCCGATCGCAACATGTGATGGATCCGGGGTCCTGATCGGAGTTTCACCCTGTTTCTTCAGGACTTTCAGGGTCGTCCGATGTGACAAATACGCACCACCCGCTTCGGCAAACCGTACAGGATTAGACAGACCCTGCAGAGGATACTTCAAGTTGAGTTCGGCTCCGACTATCGCGAACCTCGGTACTCAACAACACTATGTACTGGGTGACGTGATGGCATGCTAGGACAATGTTCCTCCGGATTCTGTTGTTAGTTCGACGCGAGTGGGACCCGCGAGTGCATCATGGGTTCGGGTTGATCAGTTTGTCCGTCGCTCCCGGGACCGGACTCAGCATCGCCAGATGCAATCCCTATTCGCAACACCGGTTTTTTACCATAAGCTGGCGACAAGAAGACAGGCAGTGAATTGATGGAGGTTACGAATACACGAGAACTTCTTCTGCGCCAGCAGAGAGCCATTGGCACAAGGGCGCGTCAGCACAACCGATGCAGAGAGCTATTAATCCATAACAGTTGTTGCAGCTTCGTACTGCGACGTTCGGTAGTACCTGCTCCATGACCCCTGGCCTGTGACCCCTCACTAACAAGACCTCCCGGTCGATAAGAGCCGAAGCTACAATCGGAAGGAGGGGCAAAGGCCCATCTGGTGCAATCTGGAATGGAATAAGGTATGACATCGTCGTTGCCCGCATCGACCTTTCGTAGCCGAACAACCTGTGGTCGACTTCGAGATGCCTTATTAGGCGGAAAGTCAACAAATTGCTTGAGTTGCGTTTGGCTTACTTTGGTGGCTTCACGGCGTTGTATTCTCCTGTTGAGCTCGTGTGGTTTTCTGTCGCAAGTTGCAACTGTTTATCTCTTCTCCTTCCAAGGTTACTGTATTGCTGCATTGCTCAAGATGGAAGCCACCGAGGCGACCAATTCGCAACCGACGCGACACATCATCATCATCGGTGAGTCAAAAGCAAAGGACTACACCGGCGGCCTCTAACGCAGCTCCAGGCGCCGGCATAGTTGGCTGCACAACGGCCTATTACCTCACGCGCCACCCCGCCTTCAACCCAGCCCTGCACAAGATCACCGTCCTGGAAGCGAGCTCCATCGCCGCCGGCGCATCGGGCAAGGCGGGCGGTCTGCTTGCCCTCTGGGCCTTCCCGGAATGTCTCGTTCCGCTTTCCTACCGCCTCCACGCCGAGCTCGCGGCCGAGCACAACGGCGCCGAACGATGGGGTTACCGCAAGGTCGGGTGCGGGAGCATTAGTGCAGTTGTAAAGGCCGAAGACCTGAAGAAGCGGCCACGCCGGGGGGCTGGGACGATGCTACCGGGACAAGATGATGCGTCTGCGAATGGTAACGGGCAAAGGGAGGAAGCCAAACCGCAACTTGGGGCAAACGGTACGACTGAACCGCAACCAGCAGCCTCCTCAGATGCCCTCCCAATCAAGAGCGTCGATATTGAGCCGGGGCAGCACAACCAGACCCACTCGCTCGACCAAACCCAACAGCGGGACTCCAAAGAATGGGACAAGATCCCGAAGCAAGACCCCCACGCCGCCTCCCTCCTGACCGAATCCCCCCTCCCGCCAGACCTGGACTGGATCGACCCGGCCCTCGTCACCGAATACAGCCAGATGGGCCTGGCCCGCACCTCCAACCCGGACACGGCCCAAGTCCACCCCTACCACTTCACCACCGCCATGGCGCAGCTCGCGGCCGAGCGGGGAGTCGAGTTCAAGACCCACGCCAAAGTCACCCAGATCAACCACTCCAAGACCTCGGTCGGGAGCATAGAGTACGAGGACCGCACCACGGGCGGCGAGAGGGTGCTGACCGGCATCACGGACGTGGTGGTCACGGCGGGCCCGTGGACGGGGCGGATACTACCGCGGACCAAGGTGGAGGGGCTGCGGGCGCATAGCGTGGTGTACAGCGCCGACGTCAGCCCTTACGCGGTATTCACGGATATCGCGCTCCCGAGCGAGTGGGCGCCCGAGCACAGGGTCGCCAAGGGCCAGAGGAGGAAGCACAGGGGGAACGTGGACCCGGAGATCTACGCGAGACCCTTTGGGGAGGTGTACGCTTGTGGTATGTCCTTCTGCCTATCCCAAGACCAATCATATATGCAAGCTTGTCACTGACTGAAATCGGTCACAGGCGAAACCGACAGCACCATCCCCCTCCCCGAAACGGCCGATCAAGTGCAACCCGACGAGGCGCAGTGCGACGACCTGGCGGCGTACGTGGCCACCGTGTCCCCGGCCCTGGCCGCGGCGCCCGTAAAAGCGAAGCAGGCGTGCTACCTCCCCCAGCACGTCAGGTTCGGCAAGGAGTGCGGCCCGCTGGTCGGGAGGACGGCGGTGCCGGGACTGTGGGTCGCGGCGGGACACACCTGCTGGGGGATCCAGAACGGGCCCGCCACGGGGTACCTGATGGCGGAGATGTTGCTCGAGGGGGAGGCGAAGAGTGCGGATATCGAGAGCTTGGACCCTAGGACGTGGAAGGCCTGAGGATGGCGCAATGATGGGGAGCACTAGCGGACAGGCGGGTTTGGGGGCCCGTTAAGGCAAACCGAGAGAGAGAGGCCGGCTGGACACGGTAGTCTGTCTTCACGGTCGGCGGACAGGTGGTATTATCCAACGGGGCGTTGGTCTGGTGACCGGGCAACCGTGCTGCCATACTTCTGCGAGCGGAGGGCGTGGGCGTGGCGAGCGGAGCTGCATGCTGTGTACATACATAAGATTATCCCGACAGGCTGGGGCGGCTACTGCAGTCCATGACCCCAGTAGGATGGATGGACCAAGTACCGGGCCGGAATGGTTGGCTCAGCGGGGTTGATCTGTATGAGCAGCACCGTGGACAAACTTGGCCACGGAAGCTTTACCTGGCTAGCGTAGATGTGGTCCGCGGAAGGCATGGATTAAGGATGTGGCGTTGTTGCTCGTTTAGGGGGCGGTCTATCACTGGTCTTATCACCATAATCTCGACCGGGACCACCTAATTGTCCATAACAAGACCGCATCCACGAGAGGTTGACGTATACCCAAAATTCATTGCGTTCTATTCTTCTGTCAGTTTTGACCACGAGCTCGTCCTGCCGGAGCGGTAATGCAGTGTCTCCAGCCTCGTCTATGATAGTTCGACCATGATACCGGACTCAAATGATATGGACGAAAGCAGAACGCCGTGAACAGATACCGCACAAATGCTGGCCGAAAAGCAAAACCCGACTCCATATATGTGAAAGATAGGAAGCCCCTCGTCACAGCTCCCGTTAGTTAAAGCGACTTCTCAATGTCCATAACCTCCTTGATCCCCTCCTTGATAGCGTTCACCTGCACCTCAGGCAGCCTCTTGAGGGGCCGGCGGCCATACCCGCCATAGCCAAAGTAAGCCTGGATGGCCTGCTTGGTACCGGGCACGGCACTCTTGGTGAGGACCCAGTCACACTTGCTCAGCGTCTTCTGCAGCGCGATGGCCTCGTCGATTTTCCCAGCGGCGTACAGGTCCCACACCCTGACGCACACCTTGGGCATGACGTTGGCGCCGCCCGCGATTATGCCACTGCCGCCGGACGCGAGCGTCTGCACTGTGAAGTCGCACATGCCGCCGAAGGCCATGTAGCCCGAGCCCTCGCCGGTAGAGGGGGTCTTGGCGTTGGTCGCGGCGGCCACCCGCGTCAGCTTGCCCGTGTTGCCGCATGTGAACTTCGTGCCGATGATGTTGGGGTGCTTGGCGAGCCTGATCAGGAGGTCCGAGTCCATGTCGATGCCGGACACGGCGCCCGGGTAGTTGTACAGGATGATGGGGAGCGGCGAGGCGTCGGCCACGGCGGTGAAGTAGCTGTAGACGGCGTCCTCGTCCATCTGGGCGCGGAAGTAGGACGGGGGCAGGAGCAGGACGTAGTCGCCGCCGGCTTGCTGGGCGATCTCGCAGAGGTCGATGGTGCCCTTGACGCTGCCCTCGGTGGCGCCGACGATGATGGGCGTCTGGGTGAAGCCGGCGGCGTCGAGGGCCTCGCGGGTGGCCCTGGTGACGGCGGCCTTCTCTTCCCTCGTGCAGTGTGCGGCCTCGCCGTTGGAGCCCATTGTGACCAGGCCCACTAGGCCGTCGCGTACCAGGCGCTCGGCGTGCTTCTTGATGACGGGGATGTCGAGCTCCTCGGTCTCGGGGTCGAAGAAAGTCATGGTAGGGGCGTAGATGCCGCAGGGAAGCGGCCGGCGGGTGGTCGTATGACCATTGACGCCGTTGGTAGCACTCATGATGGAAGAGAGATGTGAGCGAAGTGAAGGTTTATGTGCTTCAGGGGTAAGGAAGGGGAGTAACCGTCAACAGCAACTTTGTTGGAAAGGCGGTCGAAGGATGAGGCAAGAGTCGAGAGCGAGAGAGTACATATGACAGGGGCAGCGGAGAAACTTGCTTATTTATAAGAGCAACACTTGTTCGCGCAAAACGAGAGGGATAACGAAGGCAAGTTGTAGTACGTAGCAGTACAACTCATGACCTAATGGTTTCGCTCCTCATACCCGCCGGCGCGGGGGTCGGGAATGGGGTCAAGAAATATATTTCCCTGAGCTGCGCGCAACAGATACTCGCCATGACATTGGTCCGAGGGTTCCCCGATAGGAGAAGGTCACCACAATGTTTCCGGGAGACAGCCCGCCGCCCGGCGTTGCTAGACGCTAGTGAGCACGCCGTCTGTCTGGAGAAGCCAGAGAAAAGTTGGGGGTCCAGACCCAGGTTCGTGAGCAAAGTAGCCGCGCGATGGCCAGGTAACAAACAAGTCACTGGGCCTATGACACCGAACACATCCAATAATCCAGGCGATGTGAGCACGGTCGGATGGATGCCACAAGATTGAGTCTCGTGTCCCTCGTAATCTTTTTACTCAACGGCCGAGATGTCTAGAGCTTGGAGAAGCGATTTATCCAAAGACAACCCCGCCATTTCTGTGAGGTCAAGAGGTCGCTCGACATGCAGCCACCTCGCCTTAGGGCTATTGATAGAGCGGCACTCCCATTGGAGGAATAATTCTCGAAGCACGGCTCAAGGTAGCGGGTACTTCCCAGACAGATGGTTCTTGGAGGACAGCCACTGCTTCAGCAGGCGTACAAGTATCGGAACAATAGCTATATCACGCCATTTACAGTTTGTTGAGAATGAGAATCCCTTTGCGTCTGTCCTCGTAATTTTCGATGCTCGCAGTGAAGGAGCGAGGTTTCCCGACTACGTACCCTCCAAGTTGCGCCTGCGAGGTTGTGCCCCGCTGCCAAGATTTCGGATTCCCCATTGTTCGGGACACCGCCTTTCCACTCCTCGAGATTCTGCCAGAGGCGACCCCCGCGAAGACTTGTTATTGATCATGCCGCATCTCAGCATATAACCCGGTTCTTCATGCCCACGCGCAATGTGTACGGTTAAAATGGGACAATCCGTTTGCATTTTCTGGTTATAGACTCCATGTCTTCAACGACTAGTCAATCGCGACATGTGACTACCTTATGTCGAGGCATGACATCCCATCGGGGCTCGTGCAGATGGCTGATCCTGCAGCGCGCCTTAGACAGCAGCTCAGTGCAGCTCTAGACGACGGGAGTACCACTGTGACATCAATGCAAGACTCCCAAATGGTCAGAATGTGCATTTAAGCCAATGGGCATTACTCCTGGACTTCCTTCTGTCGATTGTAGAATGCAATGGCACATGGACGGCCGCGTGCATTGTTTGTTGATGCTGGGGGCGAAGTATTCTCCGATTATCGGCGAGGAATTTGTGATTCAAGATGACTAACAAGCTACCTCCTAACGACGTCCCCCCTCTGCACAACGACCACGATTCTCACCCAGTCTGAACGGCACACTAGATCTGGAGAACACTCGGTGGTATACCCCTGATTCCGTAATCATTACTAGTTTGCTCGTCGGGCCAAGGCGACCCTTTGAAGCCTGGAATCCAAGCGAACATACGTACCATGCCGCACCTCAGCCTAGGGGAGTCCATCCCCGCTGATACAGATCATGTAAGCCTCACACTTCCCGAGGAGAGACAATGCCCACCATAGCTAACATCCCGCACAGGCTATCAGTGTGTCGTTACCGACATGGGAGTCCAACGTGGGCTACGAGAAGGGCGAGAAATGGGTCGTTGACAATATGACAACGGGTTACCCAAGGTTCTTCATCCACAAGAAAATTCAGGCTCTCGCGCAGGACATCGCCTCCAAGTATGCGAAGACTCCCGGCCATCAGGCCATGCTCTTCCCCAACAAGACGATAGCACTGCGTTGCATCGACTTCATGAAGGACAAGGCTCCTGCCGATCTGCTGGAAGGGCTGGACAGTATCCATCTGGTTCTCGATGCGTCAGACCCAGAAGCTGCTCCACTAAGGCCCATCAACCCGTCCGTCTCAGCTGTGCTCTTCAAGCCAGAAGCCTTCCCGTACGCCAAGCAGTACTGGCAGCACACCGGAGACGGTGTCTCCAGCAGGCGGGCAGAGTTCTGTCATAGTCTCTTCTCACAGCATCTTCTCGTCCCCGATGACTCATCAATGAGAAGCCCGAAGTCATCGGTTAGACAGAAGCACGGCCCGCGGCGGTACCAGCGGAAGGTGTCTACTGATGACACCGCCGCGGCACGAAATGGGAACGGGCCAGTCCCGGACGCGGAAGAATCGGCACGCTTCCTCGAGGAGCGCTTCGGCCGCAACCTGGACATTTCATTGGCCGAGCGAGCAAAGGCGGCCATCAGACGCCGCATCGCCGGCACCCTCACCCACCACGTCGACCTCACCAAGGAGCCCTTACCAGAGCTAGAACCCAGCACCCGCGGCATCACCGAGGACGACATCTACCTCTTCCCCAACGGCATAAACGCCATCTACAACACCCACCGCCTCCTCCTGTCCATGCGCTCCCTGAAGTCCCTGAGCTTCGGCTTCCCCTACGTCGACACCCTCAAGATCCTCCAGAAGTTCGGCCCGGGATGCGTCTTCTACGGCCGCGCTTCGGAGGAGGAGCTCGACGACCTCGAGCGGCGCCTCGAGTCGGGCGAGCGGTTCCTCGGCCTCTTCTGCGAGTTCCCGGGCAACCCGATGCTCACGTGCCCCAACCTCAGGCGCATCCGCTCGCTGGCCGACAGGTACGACTTCGCCGTGGTCGTGGACGAGACCATCGGCACGTTCGGCAACATCAACGTCCTGCAGTACTCCGACGTGGTGGTCAGCAGCCTGACCAAGATCTTCTCGGGCGACTGCAACGTCATGGGCGGCAGCGCCGTCTTCAACCCGAAGAGCCGGTACTATTCCCCTCTCAAGGAGGCGGCGGCGAGGCTGTACCAGGACACCTACTGGCCCGAGGACGCCATCTTCATGGAGCGCAACAGCCGCGACTTCGCCTCGCGGATCGACAGGATCAACGCCAACGCCGAGGCCATTGCCGAGCTGCTGCTGTCGCACCCGCTCGTGAAGACGGTGCACTACCCCAAGTGCAACCCGGACAGGGCCAACTACGAGGACTGCAAGCTGCCGACCGGAGGGTACGGCGGCTTGTTGTCGGTCGTGTTCAAGCGCAAGGAGGACGCCATGGTGTTCTACGACAACATCGAGTCGGCCAAGGGACCCAGCCTGGGGACGAATTTCACGCTGACGTCGCCGTATGTCGTGCTCGCTTACTTCCTGGAGCTGGACTGGGCGGCGAGCTTGGGCGTCGATCCGGATCTGCTGCGGATCAGTGTTGGGTTGGAGGATACGGAACAGCTTGTGGGCATCTTCAAGAGCGCGCTGAAGGCGGCCGAGGAGGCATCGAAAGAGGCGCCATAGATAGGGGTTGCGGGGGGAACAGCGGCAAGCGCGAGTGATCTACCTCTTGTCATATGAGATTACGATGTTGGACCTGTGTCGTAGAAGTTGTGGGCAGCTCTGTGGTACGGTTGTGGTAGTACAATGATATACCTAAGTACATACAACAACAGACGTCCTGCTCGTTTCGTTGACCCATAGGAAGGCTTATAGACAACGTTGGCTCACAGTCCTATCACGTAATGACCACAGATACCGTAGTACCTCGACGATCTGGTGAGCTGCGCTAGCAAGGGAAACCCCTACTACTATAGCTAGCTTGCAGCTAGCGAAACGAACCATTTACACTCTGATCTTACCTCCAGCTGACCGGGATCGTCGTCATGTTGGACTCGGTACTCTGAGCCTACTGCAGCGATACACCAAACGTGCCAGTCTGATCGCCAGAGAAGCTCTATAATTCCTATCATGGAAAGGTAGCAAGTAGGTTTAGATTGTTTTTAGTACACGCTGTGTAGGTAACAACGCCGTAGACGCCACGCTCACCTTATCACATGCAGCATAAGGCAAGGAAATCCCTGATGATCCCTAGTCATAGGTCCCAGCAATGAAAAAGCGAATATTACCATCGCCACTCGGCGTGATTGTGGCCTAGCAGTAAGCAGTCTTGACAAGCGGCCCAACCTCGCCCGTCGTCTTCGTTGCCCAACTGTTCAAGCATGCCTTGCCTCCTCCGCGCCCGTATTCCTCCAGACTAGCATAGAATTTCCCCCGCATGCGCTTCAGAACCTCGACTTTCTCTGCCATGTTCCTTGCTAGCTGGACCTGCGGCGCATTCGCGGGGACTAGATTGTCCTTCTCCAGAACCCCGCGTATGACCGTGTCGAACTCGGCGACCCATAAGCCCCCGCCTCCCGGGCCCCGACCGTCCGGGTACGCAACCGCCACCCACCTCCTTTCCATTAGCGTGGGCCACGGCTGCTCCTCCAGCTCGAGGGCTGTGACGGCTCTGTCATCGTCTTCCGCCAGGCCCGCGATAAAGCCCCTCCGCTGGTCGCTATCGAACCACTTGGCGCCGAGGAGCAACAGCCGCTGGCAGAGGGCATCCTCCGCGTCCTGGTCGCGGTCGCGGAGCATGGGCGGGTCAACGGGGTCCAGACCGAGAAAGTCAAAGTCCAGCGCCGTCACGCGCTGGAGGACTATGACGCCGCCGCGGGAGGGCCAGCCCCAGACACCGACTTCGTTCTCGATGAAGTTTATGCGCGTGGTGGGCGGCGGCCTCCTGTTGAGTGAGGGCTGGTATTGGCCGAGGCGGCCTCTGTCAACAGGTCGACCCGAGGCCCTTTCTCCAGTCCGCATGTTGGATTCGGTATTGCTGCGAGGGAAGATCCGGATGTTGAGTTTTGAGACGGCAAGCGTAATTTGGGCTGGTTGGCTTGTAAAAGTATTCAACAAGCTGCCGTTGAACTTTAGACTTAGATCCTGGTAAGCTCCATCTGGAGTGACGATGCGGGCTTGTCCCAGTTGGGGGACGGATGATTTATTCCACCTATAAGAGTAGACTACCCGTACCTGTAAATTGGTGCCAGCGACTCGGTGGTTGAGGGGTATCCCTGTCAGCAATGACGATGCGGGTGCCAGGCATGGCGATGCCGCAGCGTGGGGGCGGGGTGATTTTCGACTTTCAAGAACGCCATCACCACTTGCCCCTAGGTTGCTACGGGTTGGTGTCCCACGACGGTTGATGTTGAGAAAGCTTGAAACGAGATGTGAACTCCTCAATCAAAGTACGAATTCAGGTCTCCGAGGTCATACCAACTGCAGTGTCTAGAGGCAGCATGAGAGTCGTTATGGACTTGAAGGGCTTGGGTAGTAGTGGACAAAGTCAAATGCCGATCTGTCGGTGATTGAAGCAACAGCCGGGATATGAAGAGGTCCCCTGAACGGAAGGCGGATTGTACGAGTACATACGTACTCATTAGGTACCTTAGCTTCAAGTCGGCCACTGCCCTAGGTCGCATTATGGGAACATCTGGGGCAATGAGAACCCCGAGAATGGCTGCTTTCCATGCATGTCGACTGGCCGGACCAGAATCTCCAAATCGCTCCAATTGCTGCCCCTCCCTCGCCTCCAGATAATTCTTCCGTATCGCGTAGCTGGACGCGGTACCTTGAATGCCGATGCTTCTTGGCGGCTATAGACTTTGATATACTTGTACTA
>Ga0209127_100726_pt1 | contig 11158 bp, 11 predicted proteins | sample LakSupMetagenome_FD_187469 | JGI IMG/M metagenome (GOLD analysis project Ga0209127, IMG submission 187469) | Freshwater microbial communities from Lake Superior, Canada - Sta WM archaea (SPAdes) (version 2) | ecosystem: Environmental > Aquatic > Freshwater > Lake | place: Lake Superior, Canada...
GGGGTCGATGGATCGGCAGGCGAAGACCCAAGCTCACCCACGGGCTTGGTGTCCCTCAGGGCTGTCGGTCTTCCGCCTGCCACCGCAACCGCTGGTATAGCAGATGAGGCAAAATGAGAGTTACAAGGTGTTCGGACTGCAAATGTTGGCCTGAACCCGACCGCGCGGCGAACGATGGCGCAACTGGTCCAACGGCCTACACCTCACCCTGCCCTCTCCTTCCAGGAGAGGGTTCCCCGCGTTTCACTGGAACAAGGCTGCGGTTGCACGGGGACAACCTCCGCAATCAATCCCCGCCCCTGAAACCTGTCGTATTCTTCCCCCGTCCCGCCCGACCAAGGGGGCTGTCGCGAGGCATCGTGCGGCCGGACGGGAGAGCGGTGTCCGTTCTGAACAGCCGTCGCGGGCTGGAATGGCGTAGGGGTCTTGTCCGGGCGAAGCCAGGTCCTGCCCGACCTGAAGGCACGGCGAGACACCTTAAGAGAACCGCGCGCGGGGTTCGGAGGCGGCAAGCATTTGGCCGCTTCGACATTTCGACATCGACATCGACATCGCGGCAGAACGCTGCCGCAGCCGGCCCCCGCGCACCCCTTGGGATCGCGCTTGCCTTCGAACCTTCGCGGCGGGAGCCGGCGGGGCCACGCTATCGCACCATGTCGGCGAGCGCATCGCGCATCGCCGCGCTGGAGACGTGAAACACGCCCTCATAGGGCAGGCTGAGATCGACGATCACGAACATGATGCTGGAGACGGAGAGCACCCCGATCGCCAACACGGCAGCGCTCAGCGCCCGGCGCGGGATCTGCAGGCCGAAGCTCAGGAACACCAGGCTGAGCCAGAAGCTGACGATGCCGACGAAGAATCCACCCGAGGCCGTGTTCGCATCCTCGATGACGTTCCACCTCGCCGCCGAGACGGCCGCATAGGCGGCGCGGCAACGGGCCGCCGAGTGTTCGAGCCCGGCGGTCTCGAGCCCATCGACCTCGGCGCCGATCTCGTTCATCAGCCGCGCCAGCGTGCGATCCTCGCCGCGAACGGCCATGCCCGCTATGTCCGGCATCCCCGCGATCGCCGGTGCGGCCTCGTGCGGCCAGGTGCTCGCGATCACCGCAGCCGTGTACTGCCGAAGCTTCAGCCTGATCGGATCGGCGGCCTCCCTGAACAGGCTCAGGCACTGGTCGAGATTGGCGAGGCGCGCGGCATAGGCGGAACGGTGACTGCTCGTCACGTCGAAGCGATTCCGGGCCGTCGACAACTGCAAGGAGAGGATCAGCGCGGCGAAGGTGACCATCAGCCCGGTCACCAGCCTGATCGACTCCATGTTCTCGCTGGTCAGGTGCCGCTCATGCAGGCGCTTGCGCAAGGCGATGCCTGCCAGCGCGCTCAGGCTGAACAGCGCCAGGAACGCCAGGACCAGGAGGAATTCCATGCGCTCTCCTCGGCTCGGCCTATCGGGGACGCTCGGTCGGTGTGGGCCTCGGCTTTCGCATCGTCAATCGCTGTGGGCGCTTGGATGAAGCGGGATCAGGGTCCGACGAGCTGCCCGCCATCGACCACGATGGTCTGGGCGGTGACCCAGCTCGCCTTGTCCGAAGCGAGGAAGAGCACGACCTGCGCGACCTCCTCCGGCTTGCCCATTCGGCCGAATGGAATGCTGGCCAGGGTCGAGCGATAGAGTTCGGGGTTCGAGCTCTTCCGGTCCTCCCATGTCCCGCCGGGGAACTCGATCGAGCCGGGTGCGACGCCGTTCACCCTGATGCCCTGCTTCGCCAGCATCTTCGCCTGGCTCGCGGTGTAGTGCATCACCGCCGCCTTGATCGCGCCATAGGGCGCCGAGCGCGACGACGCCCGCAGCGCCGAGATCGAGGAGATGTTCACGATCGACGAGCCCGGCTTCAGATGCGGGATCGCCGCATGGCTGCCGCGAACGATCGCCATCATGTCGATGGTCAGCGACGCGGCCCAGCCCTCCTCGTCATCCGAATGGCCGAAGCCGGAGGCGTTGTTGACGAGGATATCCAAGCCTCCGAGAGCCGCGACGGCGTCAGGCACATAGGCCTCGATCGCCTTGGCGTCGGCGAGATCGACGCTGGCCGCGTGAGCGGTCACGCCGAACGCCTCGATCTCCCTGCGCGTCGCCTCGAGCGGCCCCGCATTGCGCGCGCAGATCGAAACCGACGCCCCTTGCGCGGCGAACCCCAGCGCGATCGCGCGCCCGATGCCGCGGCTGCCGCCCATGACGATGACGCGCTTGCCGGCGAATTCCTTGGCCATGCGGAGGATTCCTTGCTGATATATCGGGGCCTAGATAACCGCGGCGACAGGCTTGGTTTCAAGGTTTGACACCCGCTGCCTGCACATGGCAGCCCCCTCACCCCGGCAGCCTATACTCCCGGAACATCTCCCTGAGCGCCGTCTTCTGGATCTTGCCCGTCGCGGTGTGCGGGATCGCCTCGACCAGCACGACATCGTCGGGCAGCCACCATTTCGCGACCTTGCCGGTCATGAAGGCGAGCATCTCCGCGCGGCCGGGCGTCCTGCCCGGCTTGGGCACGATCACCAGCAGCGGCCGCTCGTCCCATTTCGGATGGGCGACGCCGATCACCGCGGCTTCCGCCACATCGGGATGGCCGATGGCGAGGTTTTCCAGCTCGATCGAGGAGATCCATTCGCCGCCGGACTTGATCACGTCCTTGGAGCGGTCGGTGACCTGCATGTAGCCGTGCGGGTCGATCGTCGCGACGTCGCCGGTGTCGAAGAAGCCGCGCTCGTCGAGGATCGGCTGGTCGTGCCGGTAATAGGCGCCGGCGACCGCCGGCCCGCGCACCTTCAGGCGCCCGAAGGTCTTGCCGTCCCAGGGCAGGTCGGTGCCGTCATCGTCGGTCAGGCGGAACTCGACGCCGAACTGCGGATGGCCCTGCTTGACCTTGAGGTCGTAGAGCGCATCGCCTTCGAGCCCGTCATAGACCGGTTTGATCGAGCAGAACGAGCCGATCGGGCTCATCTCCGTCATGCCCCAGGCATGGTCGACTGTGACGCCGTATTTCTTTTCGAAGGCCTCGGTCATCGCCCGCGGGCAGGCCGAGCCGCCGATCACGACGCGCTTCAGCGTATCGAGCCTGCCGCCGGTCGCTTCCAGATGCTGCAGCAGGCCGAGCCAGACGGTCGGCACCGCCGCGGTCAGCGTCACCTTTTCGCCGTTGAGCAGGTCGAGCAGCGAGGTGCCGTCGAGCTTCATGCCGGGCATGACCAGCTTCGCCCCGGCCATCGGCGCCGAGAAGGCGAGCGACCAGCTGTTGGCGTGGAAGAGCGGCACCACCGGCATCACCACGGTCCGCGCCGACAGGCCCATATAGTCGGGCTGGGCGCAGGCCATGGCGTGCAGCACGTTGGAGCGGTGCGAATAGAGCACGCCCTTGGGTCCGCCGGTCGTGCCGGAGGTGTAGCAGAGCCCGGCCGCGCTGTTCTCGTCGAGATCGGCCCAGGCGAAATCGGCGTCGGCCTCGGCCAGCCAGTCCTCGTAGGGAACGGCGTTCCGGAGCGATGTCTCCGGCATATGCGCGGCGTCGGTCAGGACGATGTAGCGCTCGACCGTCGGCAGCTTGTCCTGCAGGCCCTCCATCAGCGCAACGAAGGTCAGGTCGAGGAAAACCAACCGGTCCTCGGCATGGTTGATCAGCTGGGCGATCTGCTCCGGGAAGAGCCGCGGATTGACGGTATGGGTGATCGCGCCGATGCCGCTGATGCCGTACCAGAGCGCCAGATGCCGGTCGGTGTTCCAGGCCAGCGTCGCGACGCGGTCGCCGAGGCGGATGCCCTCGCGCGTCAGGCGCTTGCCGATCCTGAGCGCGCTCTGGCGGATCTCGGCATAGGTCGTGCGCCGGATCGGCCCTTCGACGCTGCGGGAGGCCACTTCGCGGGTGCCGTGCTGGATCGCCGCGTGATCGATGATGCGGTGGATCAACAGCGGCCAATTCTGCATCAGCCCGAGCATGCGTTTCTCCCTGTCGTCTTGCTGTGCTTTTTGGCAGCATAGCCAGCGGACGGCTCGTGGCGAAAGCCCTCGCCTCCGACTTGGAGATGAGTTAGTTTACAAGTAAACGATCTAGGGATGAACGCCTTGTCAGTGCCGCGCCCAATCCCCGCCCCCGAGCCCATCGAGCCCGACCGCGTCTGGTTCCGCTTCATGCGCCTGCACCAGCGCATGCTCGGCCAGATGACCGCCCGCATTCGTGAGCTCGGCCTTTCCATCCCGCAATTCGACCTGCTCTCGACCCTGACCGAGCGCGAGGGCATCAGCCAGAGCGAGCTCGCCGAGCGGCTCTACGTCACCAAGGGCAATGTCTCCGGCCTGGTCGACCGGCTGGTCCAGGCAGGGCTGGTCGAGCGCCGCGCCATCGTCGGCGACCGGCGCTCCTATGCGATGCACCTGACAGCGGAAGGCCGGCGCCTCGCCGAGGCCGGCATGGCGACGCAGCGCGACTATGTCGCCCAGACCCTCGGCAAGCTGCCGACGGAGGACCTCGCCGAGCTCGACCGGCTGGTGCTCGCCTGGCGTGAGCGCGCCCGCGCCCTCGATACGCCCTGATGTTCGCCGGCCTGGCTTATGCCGGCGGCGGCAATCGCTGCTATTGGCAAGGCGGTTTCTACGAGACCGTCGCGCCTGAGATCGGCCTGAAGCCGCGCCGCATCGTTGGCGCCAGCGCCGGCGCCGGGGCGATGCTCTACAACGCGCTCGGCGTCGGCCCGACCGTGCGGGAGATGCTGCGCGAGGCCTGCACCGGCCGCACCTCCGAGGTCGACTGGGCCGCCTTCCGCCGCGGCGGCAGGCTCTTCCCGGTCGCGCAGATGTATCGCGGCATGCTCGCGACCCTGTTCACGCCCGAGCGGCTGGCGGCGCTGAAAGCCCAGGCCGATTTCCTGATCGCGATCTCGCGGCCGCCGCGCTTCTGGCCGCTTCCCGTGATCGCGGCGCTTGGCATCGGCGCCTATCAGCTCGAGAAGCGCTTGCGCCGCCCGGTGCATCCGACTGCCGGGCGCAGGCTCGGCTTCCGGCCCGACCTGATCCGCATCGCCGACTGCGCCGATCCGGAAGGGCTCGTCGACGCCCTGATGGCGAGCGCCGCGGTGCCGCCCTTCATGCCGGCGGGGAATATCGGCGCCCGCGCCGCGCTCGACGGCGGCCTGGTCGACAGCGCCCCGGCCTGGGCGCTCGCCGAGATGGAGGCGGCGGGAGAACAGACGCTGGTGCTGCTGACGCGGCCTTTCGCCGAGGTACCGCAGGTCGCGAATCGCACCTATGTCCGGCCTTCGCAGCTGATCCCGGTCAGCCAGTTCACCATCCGCAACTGGGATGGCATCCGCTTCGCCTATGAGCTCGGGGTGAAGGACGGCGAGGCGTTTCTGAGGACGATGGAGCGGCGGAAGGCGGGGTAGCCTCCACCGTCATTGCGAGTGTAGCGAAGCAATCCAGGAGGACTTGCCGCAGCACCCTGCCGCCCCTGGATTGCTTCGTCGCTCCGCTCCTCGCAATGACGGAAACGCACGGTGCAGGAAGGCCGTTTTCCTCCTCTGCTGCATTGGGCTACGAATCCTCTTCACTCCCGCCGGACCCTCCGATGGCTTCGATCGATCTGACCGCCTCCGCCACCAGCCTGCGCGCCAATCTGCTCGCCCGCCGCTTCAGCGCCCTCGACCTGGTTGAGGCGACCTTCGCCCGCATCGATGCGCTGAACCCGTCCCTCAACGCCGTCGTCGCGCAGGATCGCGACGCCGCGCGAACGATGGCGGCGGAATCGGATCGGCGCATCGCCGCCGGCGAGGCCCGCCCGCTCGAAGGCCTGCCGATCACGATCAAGGACGCCTTCGACGTCGCCGGCCTGCCCTCCTCCGGTGGCCTGCCGGCCTACAGGGAGCGCATCCCGCAGGAGGACGCCGCCGCCGTCGCCCGCCTGCGCGCCGCCGGCGCGGTCATTCTCGGCAAGACCATGGTCCCGGTCTTCTCTGGCGACTTCCAGAGCTACAACCCCGCCCATGGCGTCACCAGCAATCCATGGAACCCCGACTATTCGCCCGGCGGTTCCTCGGGCGGGGCGGCGGTCGCGGTCGCCACGGGGATGAGCGCCTTCGAGCTCGGTTCCGATCTCGGCTCCTCCATCCGCTGGCCGGCACAGGCCTGCGGCGTCTTCGGCCTCAAGACCAGCTGGGGGCTGGTCTCGACCTGGGGGCTGATCCCGCCGCCGCCGAAGCGGCGCACTCTGCGCAATGCCGATCTCGTCGTCGCCGGCCCGATCGCCCGGGCGACCGAGGATCTCGACCTGATCCTGCCGGTGCTGGCCGGCCCGCGCGATCCGAACGTCGCAGGAGCCGCCCTGCCCGCCCCGCGCCGGACGGAAGCGAAGGGCCTGCGCGTCGCGATCTGGGCACAGGAGCCATTCGCGCCGGTGACGAAGCAGGTCTCGGACACCGTGCGCGAAGCCGGCCGGCACCTCGCCGAAGCCGGGGCGATCGTCGACGAGGCGGCGCGCCCCGGCTTCCGCTTCAGCGAGGCCTATGAGGTCTATGCGCTCTTGAACCACGCCGTCGTCGCCTATGGCCTGCCGCCCAAGGTGCGCGCCCGCATCCAGGCGCAAGCGGCGAAGTTCGCGCCGGGCGACCTCTCGCATCAGGCGCTGCAGGCTCGGGGAGCCCGGATGACGCCCGGCCTCTACCAGCAGCTCCACCAGCGCCGCCTCGCGCTGAAGCGGCAATGGGCCCGCTTCTTCCAGAACTGGGACGTGCTGCTCTGCCCGCCCGCGCCGGTCGCAAGCCAGAAGCACGACCATCTGCCCGATTTCCACGCCCGCCGGCTCGATATCGACGGTGTGGAACGCCCCTATCTCGACTTCCTGTGCTGGGCGAGCCTCGCCACCGGCTCCGACCTGCCTTCGCTGAGCGCGCCGGTCGGGCTCTCGCAGATGGGCCTGCCGACCGGCGTCCAGATCATCGCGCCCCTCAGTGAGGACCGGACGGCGATCGCGGTCGGCGCGATGCTCGAGAAGTCGGGCGGCGGCTATCGCGTGCCGCCGACGGTCCAAGTCTAGCTTCGCCGTCATTCCGGGGCGTTGCGGAGCAACGAGCCCGGAACCCAGAGCCGATGCCGTCGCCGGAACGGCGCTGCGATCGTCGCGCCATGATGATCGCGGACATCGGTTCTGGATTCCGGGCTCAGGCCTTCGGCCTGCCCCGGAAAGACGGCCTACACCCAATCCGCCAGCGACGGCCGGCGGTTGCCGTCGCGGCCGATCGTCTCCGGTGCGGCCAGCATTGCGTTCAGCACCGCCTCCTGCGTCGCCTCGGCTGCGGCGCGGAAGGGCAGGTCGATCCGGTTCTCGTTGAGCATCGTCAGCGGGACGAGATCGGCCTCGTCGAAATGTCCGATCCGGCCCGCGGTCGAGAAGGCGATGGCGATGTCGCCGCTGCCATTGCCCCAGAAGGCGCCGAGCCGCGCCAGCCCCGCGCCGCAGCGCCGGGCGATACGCGTGAGCTGCCGGCTCTCCAAGGGCAGGTCGGTCGCCAGGATGATGATGACCGAACCGCGCTCCGGCGGCTGGACCGGACTCGCGGCCGGCGGCACCGGGCGGCGCCCATCGGGCAGGACGAGATCGCCGGCATTGCCGAAATTCGCCTGCAGCAGCACCCCGACGGTGAAGCTGCGTCCGTCGAGCTGGATCAGTCGCGAGGCCGTGCCGATGCCGCCCTTGAAGCCGAAGGCGCTCATGCCGGTGCCGGCGCCGACCGCGCCCTCTTCGACCGATCCGCCGCTGGCAGCATCCAGCGCAGCTTCCGCGTCGGCCACCGTCAGGCGCCGCGCCCGGATATCGGAGAGGAAGCCGTCATTGCATTCGAGCACCAGCGAGTTGACCGTGCCGGTGCTGCGGCCGATCTCGGGATTATTGGCGAGCGCCCGACCGACCAGCGCCTCGATCCCGGCCGCGACCGAGAAGGTGTTGCCGAGCAGGAGCGGCGTCTCGATCTGGCCGAGCTCGGCGAGCTGCATCAGCCCGGCGCTCTTGCCGAAGCCGTTGATCACCTCGACCCCGGCCCTCACCTTCTCGCGGAAAAGGTCGCCCGGATGCGGCAGCACCGCGGTGAAGCCGGTGCGGATGTCGACCTCGCGGATCGTGCAATGGCCGACGGTAACGCCGGCGACATCGGTGATAGCATTGAGCGGACCCGGCGGCAGCGAGCCGCAGACCAGGCCGTAATCGCGCGCCCGCTTGCTCAAGGGAATCTCCAGTTCCGTCAGATGGCCGCGTTGAACACGGCTTCGATGTTGTGGCCGTCGGGATCGACGACGAAAGCGGCATAGTAATGCGGGCCGTAATGCGCCCGCAGGCCCGGCCTGCCGTTGTCGCGCCCGCCATGCTGAAGCGCAGCGCGGTGAAACGCGTCGACGGCCTGCCGGTCAGGGGCGGCGAAGGCGACATGGAAGCCCGGTCCCGGCGGCCGCTGTCCATCAGGGCGATGCTTCAGCGCCAACGCGTCGCCGCCACCCGCAATACCGTATCCGACGGCCTGATTGGCCTCGCCGGGCCGAAGGTCGCTCCAGACACGCGTATAGCCGAGCGGCGCGAGCACGGCATCGTAGAAGGTGGCGGCACGCGCGATATCGCTCACTCCGAGCGACAGGTGATGCAGCATCGGCCGGCTTGCCTCGCTCACGCCGCCGCCTTGACCTTCGCCACCGTCAGGCGCTGACGCCCGCCGGCAAGCTCCTCGCGCAGCACCAGCCGCTCGTCGGCCGCGATCAGGCCGAGCGGCACATCATGGTCCGGCATGACCGCAGTCGCCGACTTGTTGAGGAAGACGATCACCGGGCGGTTGCCGGCTGCGGCCCAGCGGCGCAGCTGGGTGAGATAGGGCTCCTTGCGCCAGGCCTGCGGCGCCCCGGGATCGAGCTGGACGAAGAGCCAGCTGGTCGCCGGGTCCATGGTCAGCACGAAGCGCGCCTTGTCCGGCTTCCATTCCGGGCCGAGGAAGCTCTGCGTCATCCAGAGGCAGAAGAAGGCGCGGCAATGGTCCGGCCGCGTCGCATGGATGCCGCAGCCCCGTCCGGGCAGGCAGTGCCGGCACCAGCTGCCGGCGACGCTTTCCACCGCCGGCACGTCATAGACCTTGCAGCACAGGGTGCAGCTGCCGCAGTCACGGCCGGGCGCCGGCTGGTTCGCCATGCGGGCGGGATCGATCATGCTGGTCCCCGTGAAAAGGCGCGGCACCATGCGCATCGGACGCGCGGCTGACAAGCCGGTTTGGACGCATTCGAAGAAGAGCGGCCTCTCGTGAGCCTTCTCTCCACCACCCGGTCATCCCGGGCGGAGCGAAGCGCAGACCCGGGATCCATTCCGGAACCTCACCCGGAAAAGCTCCGGAATGGATCCCGGATCGGCGGCTCCTTCCGCGGCTTGTCCGGGATGACCAGGACAAGTGGAATTAACGGTCTCAAGATTCCGACGCGCAACACCCGCCCCGCGCCAGACTCTGCCCCGATCTGCAGGAAAATCGCTCAGCGCTTGCGCCGGCCGCGGTCTATGCTCGCATAAATCACGCATAAACATCGGGAGCCGGGAATGCTGACCAACCTCGCCGTGCGCGACATCGAGACCCTCGTTCACCCCTACACCAACCTCGCCACCCATCGCGAGGTCGGCCCGCTGGTGCTGGAGCGCGGCAGGGGCGTCTTCGTCTACGACACCGCCGGCAAGGATTATATCGAGGGCATGGCCGGGCTCTGGTGCACCTCGCTCGGCTATTCCAACCAGGAGCTGGCCGAGGTCGCCTATGAGCAGCTGAAGAAGCTGCCCTTCACCCATCTCTTCTCCGGCCGCAGCCACGACCCGGCGATCGAATTGGCCGAGAAGCTGAAGGAGATCGCCCCGGTGCCGATCTCCAAGGTGTTCTACGGCGCCTCCGGTTCGGACGCGAACGACACCCAGGTCAAGCTGGTCTGGTACATGAACAATGCGCTCGGCCGGCCCAAGAAGAAGAAGATTATCTCCCGGCTGAAGGGTTATCACGGCGTCACCGTCGCCTCGGCCTCGCTGACCGGCCTGCCGGCCAACCACACCGATTTCGACCTGCCGCTCCCCGGCATTCTGCACACCTCCTGCCCGCATCATTATCGCTTCGCCCAGCCGGGCGAGAGCGAGCTCGACTTCTCGGCGCGCCTTGCCGCCGAGCTCGACGAGATGATCAAGCGCGAGGGGCCGGACACGGTCGCCGCCTTCATCGCCGAGCCGGTGATGGGCGCCGGCGGCGCGGTCACCCCGCCCGAGGGCTATTTCGAGGCGATCAACGCCGTCCTCGCCAAATACGACATCCTCTTCATCGCCGACGAGGTCATCACCGGCTTCGGCCGCACCGGCGAGATGTTCGGCACCACCACCTACAAGATGAAGGCCGATACGCTCTCTTGCGCCAAGGCGCTGACCTCGGCCTATTTCCCGCTCAGCGCGGTGCTGATCAACGAGCCGGTCTATGAGGTCCTCGTCGATCAGAGCAAGAAGATCGGCACCTTCGGCCACGGCAACACCTATGCCGGCCACCCGGTGGGCTGCGCCGTCGCGGTCAAGACGCTGGAGATCTACCAGCGCGACAGGATCATCGAGCATGTCCGCAAGGTCGCGCCGAAATTCCTGCAGCGCCTCACGAGGCTCGCCGAGCATCCGCTGGTCGGCGAAGCCCGCGGCGTCGGCCTGATCGGCGGCATCGAGCTGGTCAAGGACAAGGCCAGCAAGGCGCAGTTCGAGGCCAAGAAGGGCGTCGCCCTGAAATCGACCAGCTTCGCCCAGGAGGAAGGCCTGATCCTGCGGGCGCTCGGTGGCGACCGCGTCGCCTTCTGCCCGCCGCTGGTGATCAGCGAGGCCGAGATCGACGAACTGTTCGACCGCTACGAGCGCGCGCTCGCCAAGACGCTCGACTGGGTCAAGGCCGAAGGCCTGCTCGCGGGCTGATCCGCGGGATCCCCTCTCCCGGATGGGAGAGGGGTAGGGGTGAGCGACTGTCTTGTTGGTCAAGTGGTTTGTTCGCGCCACGGTTGTCTGTCCCGGATGAGGGCGTTGAGGATTGTGACGAGCTTTCGGGCTGTCGCGATGATGGCGACGAGTTTTGGTTTTCCGGC
>Ga0209127_100727_pt1 | contig 11154 bp, 5 predicted proteins | sample LakSupMetagenome_FD_187469 | JGI IMG/M metagenome (GOLD analysis project Ga0209127, IMG submission 187469) | Freshwater microbial communities from Lake Superior, Canada - Sta WM archaea (SPAdes) (version 2) | ecosystem: Environmental > Aquatic > Freshwater > Lake | place: Lake Superior, Canada...
TGATTCTGGCCAACCCCGACCAGTCCGCTGACTATATTACCTGATCGTTGCCCACAGACCTGCGTAGTCAGACTTTCCCGTTCTCTTGGCTGTGATTCCATCACTGACAGTGAATGTTAGTTAGTCCAGGTTGCAACATCATCGGACATGATGCTTTCAGCAGCTCCAAGTCCAGCGCAGAGCAGTATCTTCGTGCCGAAGACCAAGAGATCAGGCCCGAAGTCTCAAGGCGTGAAGTATGAAACCCAGTCGACCCAATTCGTACCTCTACTATGCACCATCTGACGGCTTGACGCAGGAGTCCCGGCGCACCGGGTCCTCAGATATTGACTTTTGCGTTGCAGCACAGGCCAAGAGCAACGCGTGCTAGTGTTCCCAAAGTGCGTTCAGGCTGCATTACTTGTAGGTATATCTATGCCCTATCGCGCAATAACATGTGCTTGGCAGTTTACGAGCTTCCAGTTTGGCTAACTCTTGGCGCTAGGCAAGTGAGTTGACTACCTTGGACCATTGATACGGCCCCTCCGATAGCATAGTTGCGTCTTCTCATATCGTGCTTGACGGAGCTGCTCCCACTTCCCGATACTTTTGTATCATCTGCTCATAGTTATTTTGCAAGGAAACGGCACGTCAAGTGTGACGAAGGGAAGCCTTCATGCTCCCGATGCATGAAATGGCAGGGCTTCTGCGAAGGTTACGACACCCAAGCTCCCAAGTCGGACTCGCGATCTATATCCCCTTCTGAGGTATCATCGTCATCCGCCGGGGGCTCACCATCCTCTGCCCTCGCTCCCTGCTGTAGGCGGAACAGCCTCGCTCTACTCGAGCTCTCCTCGAACCCAGACGTCTTCTCCTCTGAATGGGAGAAGATCTACTTCGACCACTGGCTCGCTCTGGCCCATAACCTGGGCGGCGGCTGGTTTGAGGCCAAGCTGTTCACACAGACAATACCTCAGGTATGCCAGGATGAACCTGCAGTGCGCTATGCTGTCATGGCAATCGGAGCACTAGCGCATGCCAGGGCAAGGACCACCTGTACCGCCTTGATGGAGGACAGCACCCACTACAAGAGTGCGCTCAGCCACTATGGGCGTGCCCTTCGTCTTATACGGCTACAGCAGGGTCCAAATGAGGATTCGGCGATCCGTGCTGCCGTCCTGTCCTGCCTGCTGTTCATTACCTTCGAGTTCCTGCAGGGCAATCGCCAGGCCGCTCTGCGGCACACCAACCATGGTCTTATGATCGTCGAGCAGTTCCTGAGGTCAAGGAAGGAAGGCCCAGGAAGCGAGGGTGCTGGCGTGTGGAGGTTACCTTCCACGTCAAGCTACGTCGAAGTCGAGTACTCGGACAAGTCGCCCGCTCCGCTGGTGCTGGAGGATGAGGTCCTGCAGATCTTCCAGCGCCTCGACTACCAGTCATGGTCGACGGCGCTCCTCAACCCGGCACGTTTACCGCCTCCCTTGTGGTACCGCGCCTCGGCCAACCATCCGTGGAACGGAATCCCGAAGGAGTTCGTCGACCTCGACGAAGCCCGCCGGTGGTGGGATCTGGTGCAACACTGGGTCCTGCACTTCTCCCGCACAGCGGCCGACAAGCTGGCCGCCACAATTGCCGCCTACCCGAGCTTACCAGAGGAGTTCGACATCAGCGACATCGACGGCGTCAAGGAACTGCAGAGCCAGTATCTCGACATCTTGGAACGATGGAATGCCGCTTTCTGGCCGCTGTACACCTCGGCGCGGAACAACAAAAAGACTGACACGGGCGACTACTACCGAGCCATCTCGCTACAGTTGCAGTACCAGACGTCCTGGACGTGCGTCCGGGCCGCATCATTCAGCCGCTACGACACCATCTACTCCCTCACGCCGGCCTTCCGCGAGATCGTCCGGCTCGGCGGCGTGCTCCTGCCGCAGCAGCACAGGAACGGCGGCGGCACCGAGGTGTTCACCATCGACAACGGACCGACCATGGCGCTGTTCATCGTGGCGGTCAAGTGTCGCGACTCGGAGGTGCGCGACGACGCCCTCCGCCTCCTTAAGAAGTACCCGCGGCGGGACGGCCTGTGGGACAGCCGGGCGTTTGCGACCATCGCGGAGATCAACAGGGGGATCGAGATCCTGAACGAGACGGACGGGGACCTGCCCGAGCAGTGGAGGCGGCTGAGGAGGAGGGAGGTCATGTTCGACGAGAGGGCGCAGGAGTGTACGGTCCGATGGTACGTCAGGAATGAGGCGGGCGAGTGGAAGCTGACTATGGAGAACATCAGGTGGTGATGCGAGTCCCTGCTGTCAGCTGCCTAGGTTGGAGCATAGTATTTGTCATTCTTGGGGATACCACCTCCTTGCAATCTACCTGCTGTACAAGACATCACTCATGATACCACGAAAGTCACTCTGGTATATCAATTCCAAATAGAGATCAATATTCTCCAATGAGGATCGTCCATCGTCAAGACCTAGCGCCAGTAGCAGGGATCCCCGACCCAACACGGGGGAATCAAGCCGGGTACGAGCGGGCCAATGGTTGCACCTTCCCTTGACGTTACCTTATAGTCTAATAAAGGGTCGGGTTACTCATCAGCCTTATGCAGGACGTACCGTAACCGACTGGACATTAGACGCGAATAGAGGAGCCATAAGCTTACATCCTGCCGTCGCAAGCTATCGTACTTTTGAGGAATCACAGTAGGAGCACGAGCTTTGGAGGAAGAGGAGTGTGCGGACCCGTGGCTTTGGAGCCGATGCACGCTCGCTGTAGTCTCCCCGGCACATAGTACGTAACAAGGTCTCAGGTTATGATGGTGGCAGCAACCCGAACTGCTGGGTCGGTCGTGCCGAAATTAAACCTGTGATCTTTCCTAATCCGGTATCTCGTACGGTTTCCAAGTGAAAGCGCGCTAATGCATGGCCGGGTGCAGGAGCAGGGGAAGCTGAATCAATGTGCCAAGCAGATCGCTGACAAGGGTCTCTCAGCCCCTCCAACCCTGCCATGTTTCACCGCCAAATCAGCTGCCCCGCGTTTGTGAGTGGAGAGAGCCGCGTCTTGACTGCGACTTCGCGACTGAAGCTAAAGCGTCTGCTCCAGGTGGTTTGTATTTGCAGACACAATGTCCGAATAAGTCCACCAGCGGGTGCAATCCTTAGCTTGTTGGAACAAGCACCCCAGACTAATACCCTCTGTCCCTTTCGGCTCGTCCTTCGGTCGCAGACTATGATTCCCAGAATAGCACCGGCAACGACACAATGGCCCTCCCACTGCCGCCGGGGCTCACCCACGCCGAGGTAGCCTTCCTCAGCGAGATGGAGATGGTAACCGTCGTCCCACGCCAGCGACTCGAGAGCATCAAGCTCCTTAGCGTAAGCCATCCTCTCCCTTATGCCTTTGCCCTCCTCCTCACCATCTAACACTTTCTCCCAGGGCGCAACCCCCCCTCTCCGGCCCCCAGCCCGCGCCGACCTCCCCCTATGGCTAGCCCTCCTCCTCAAAAAACAGCGCCGCGCCAACATCGTCCCGCCGCCCTGGCTCCACCCGGCCTCCCTCCACGACCTAATCCACCGCGAAACCAAATCCGACCCCGAGAAATTCTCCGCGCCACCCCCTCCCCGTCCCGCGCGGGCCCACGCCTCCGCCCCGGGGAGGTCCCGCCCCCTCTACGACGGTGAATCGGTATCATTCTCCCCGCCCTTCCTACACGGCTGCACCGCTGCCGCCCCGGCCGGCTACCTCCCCTACCACTGGCTCGAGGTGGCCGAGACGCTCCTCGCGCACGCGGCGGACGACATGCCCGCGCCCGCGGGCGAGATCCGGGGGCTCGTCAGGGACCTGGTGGAGGTCCGGGCCGCGAAGATGAGGGCGGGCATAGGGCGGGCCGGGGTGTTGGGGGACGAGGACGGGGGGTTTTTGGACTTGACCGGGGTGGGCGCGATAGAGCTCGCCGAGAATAGGGGTTTTGTGCTCGGGGTTGTGGACGGCGTGAGGAGGATTGGGGCTAGTGCTGAGGCGAGTCGGAGGGAGGAGGAGGAGGCGGGTGGGGATGGGGAGGAGGAGGATGAGGATGATGAGGATATGGGGATCTAGCCAGGTCTGAAGGAGGTGATGGTGCAGGACTGGGTGTTGTATATGCAAGGGGGGAAACAGCAGAGCTTTCATATATAGTGGGAAAGGTACCTTGGCATGTCTTGCAGGGATGTCGTGATGCAAGGTACAGACTGTGGTAACTAGAAGTTACTGCGACAGGCACGGATGAGAGTCGAGGATGTCAGATAAATCATGTATATACATGATTCCGAACGTGGCAGTCGGAACCGAATTGGCAGGTTATGGACTATATAACGCTAGTTCTCCGTTTAAGATCTGAAGTGATGGCTGAAGGACTGGTGCGCTCCATGCAGTGACCGTCAGGAGCTGGATTTTTGAGGACACCCATGTTACTGAGCTAAACGATTATTCTCCCAAGTGTACGTGGTGACTGCGCCGTAAAAATCATTGTCCGACTCCTGCTGCTAAGGTACCCTCGTGCCGGAGCCCGTGGAGAAGTGGGGTACCGGGGGGTGCCCCGCCCGGAGAGTGATCCGCCCGGAAAGTCGCGACGCGTCTCCCATCTACTGTGTAACGGCCTGGACAGAGCAGCAAAGTGCAGCGGGACCTCTTGAATTCGTTTTCAGTCACACCAACCCGCAGTTTGCATTCACACCGAGGCGATACCTTTCAAACTAGCTCGCCCATTGATATCATTCTGGGAGAGAAGCAACAGACCGGCGTATTTCAAACCCCTCCACTTCTACGCGTGGGTGGCACGCAGGCGGCCCGGTTCAATATGGAAGCTGCGACTAAGCGCCACTTCTTCGAACATGCGAGGCTCGATGTAGGATTCCATGATATGCTCCAGTTACTTACGCACCTACACGGATCCCAGTACTCACCCTCTTTCTCACTAGCCGAAATCCGAAGAACGCAGACGGTGCCACTGGTGCCAGATCCGCTCCTTTGCGACCCACAAGAAGCTCCCAGTCACCATAGTCAACGAGACAGACGACGGTGCCACCCTCCCCCGCTCGTTCCGATTCATCGACAAATCCATCCTGACCGACGGCGTCGAGCCGGCAGAAGAGGAGTTCCGCTCGGGCTGCCAGTGCCCGGACGACGAGGAGTGCATGTACAGCAGCTGTCTCTGTCTAGAAGAGATGGCGCCCGACAGCGACGCGGACAGCGACGACGAAGGAGGGAGGCACGGCCGGCCGAGGAGGAAGCGGTTCGCCTACCACTCGCACGGGACGAAGGCCGGCATGTTGCGGAGTAGGATCCTGCACAGCCGTGAGCCCATATACGAGTGTCACAGCGGGTGCAGCTGTTCGTCACGGTGTCCGAACAGAGTCGTCGAGAGGGGGCGGCAGATACCGCTGCAGATCTTCCGGACCGAGGAGAGAGGGTGGGGGGTGCGGTGTCCGGTGGACATCAAGAAGGGCCAGTTCGTCGACAGGTACCTGGGGGAGATCATCCTCAGCGAGGAAGCGGACCGGAGGAGGAATCACTCTAGCATGGCGAAGCGCAAGGACGTCTACCTCTTCGCGCTGGACAAGTTCTCGGACCCAGACTCGCTGGACCCCCGGCTGGCCGGTCCGCCGCTCGAGGTCGACGGCGAGTTCGTGAGCGGGCCTACGAGGTTTATCAACCACAGCTGCGAACCCAACATGCGCATCTTTGCGAGGGTGGGGGACCACGCGGACAAGCACATCCACGACCTCGCGCTGTTTGCGATCAGGGACATTCCGGCTGGAGAGGAGCTGACGTTTGACTACGTGGACGGACTGGAGGAGCTGGACAGCGATGCGCACGACCCGTCTATGACTAAGGACATGACGCCGTGTCTGTGCCGGAGCCGGAACTGCAGGGGGTGGCTTTGGTAGACATTGGGCTAGAAGCTGGGCGGTTCGCAATACTCGACTGGCTACTGCCGATGCGACAAAGGGCTTGGAACGCAGTCTAGCTAGTCTGTGTGAGGATATGGCATGGCATTCTTGGCGGCAGCACTGGGAATGCGTGCAAGAGACCTTCGCTTCGTTTCCAGCAAGAAATACCCTGTTTGAAAGAAATAATAGCTTCCAGGGAGAGCTAATCGCTGTCTTCCGCAAGATACGAATCGAGATTCTCATATGTGATACGTACACTCCCGTTCTTATCAGGCAATTACAGATGTCTGGTTGCGTCACTGACCAAGGGGATGATCCCTGCCCGACAGTGAGATCAAGCAGCGACTCCTGGAATCATTTGGGATACCCCGGCCGAGCGGGCAGACGAAGACGGTCAGTTCCCAATGTTCAAGCCATCTTTCCAGTTTTTCAGCCCTATCAAGAGAGGAAGAACACAATCCGATGGCGATTGCTTTCGTCTGTAGATACTGGAATGAGAAGCAGCACCCCAGGTCTCAGTCGCTCGCTAAAGTCGCTTGTGTCACCGTGCTGTGGGCCGTAATCGCTAGCTCGGTGCTAATTAAAGCTACTGTGGGGGGCCCATTGCGGCCAACCAGGTTCACGGGTGCACATGCAATCGGCCGGTCCTGGACCGTCTTCCAACCTCACCTTCTCCGCATCACCACTTTGACGTCCTGACCCTCACCTTCGAGCTTGCACTTAACTCGGGCAGTCAATGTGCAGTAGAGCACAGCCAACGCCTGTCGACCGTCTAAGTGATCAGAGTCATGCCGACATGAGCTATCCGGTTCTAACTGGAGGTACTCAGTCTGGCTGATCAAGAGAGAGCTTATCGGCGGTTCAACGCACTACACACCCCAGAGACAACATGGTACGCATGATGATCATAACAACCCCTATTCACTCCATCTTGCCATTTACGTAGCTTGTCGCGCACATATTCCTCGCTAGCTCACATGCACCATGTTCTACCTCCTATGACGGGATGGCCATTGCGTTCCCTACTCCTTAACCCGAGCACCTATCACGACCTCCTGTCTTGCAAGCTATCGTCCGCCATGCTAATCCCCCAATTCAACAGGGCTGCTGCATTTCCCGCCCCTCGGGCCCCAACTCCCCCTACCCGGGAGGCGCTACTGGAGCCGACGCCTCAGCCCGGGCCATCAACGCCCCTCCCCAGGTCGTCACCACCACCGGCCCAGCCCTCCAAGCCGCCCCTTCCCCGACATCCCTCCCCTCACCCGCATCCACCCATCAACACCGGCGCCACCACCTTGGCAGACAGTCGGACCAGCCCCTCGACCAGCACATCAACAAGCCCCTCCGCCGGCACGAGTGGATGTCCCGCGGCGGCCGCACCTGGACCCCGGCCCAGCTGGCCCGCGAGCGCGCCGAGTTCTTCGACACCCGCGTCGCCGGCCGGCAGGAGATATGGCAGGCCCTCCGCGCGGCGCTGGAGCTCATGTGGGAGGCCGACACCGTCGCCCGGGACGGCAGGGTGCGTCAGCAGCAGCAGCAGCAGCAGGAAGACCAGGGGGAGGTGGTGGTGGATGGCGGCGCACACACGACGACGACGACAACGACGACGACGACGGACCACCATCACTCGGGCGAGGAGGACCGCGCCGCCGCACTAGCCACCGCGCAGACGATCCTGTCCGCCGCGGAGATCACGCTGCCCACCGGCGACCTGGTCAACGGGGCGTACGACGCGTTTGGGAATTACTACGCCTTTCCCGAGCACATCGTCTCTGACCCCATCAACATCAGCCTGACCGAGGAGGCGGCGGGAGACGAGGTGTGCGGCGACGTGAAGGGCGACTTTACGGCGGGAGAAGAAGAGACGGCCGAGGAGGAGGAGGAGGAAGACGACGAAGAGGCCGTGCGGCGACGGGAGGAGAAGGGGAAGGCCGTGGTGGATATGCGGGATCAGGTCCCCCTCCGCGCCAGGCTGAGCGAGGGCGATAGGGACGTTACCCTCTCTATCGGGCGCGGCGAGAGCGCTAGGAGTGTCTCCCGGCGGATCGCGGAGGAGGCTTTGGTCGGTTTTACCTTTACCCCCCCTTTCCAGGTTGGTACTTTTGCTTACAAATCCCCGTCACTGCAGCTCCCGGCTACCAAGAAGATCCGCCTTGCCTACATGGGCAAGATCCTGAAGGAATCCTCGTCCCTGCTCTCCCAGGGCTGGAAGCAGGGGCACGTCGTCAACGCCCTGGTGTTCAGCAGGTAGCAGCGTTGGATCCCCGGCGGCGCAGGAGACACGGCTTCACTATCAGATCGGCACGTCGTCTGCCGGAAAGAAGGCGACGACGGCGACAACAGCACCGACTCATACTACCCGCCCGCGATCCGGTTCACCGCTGCTCATCCTTCGTCTTCGATGAGTAAGCTGCTGTCGGACGCCTCTGCCCCGTCGAGTCCAGGGACGATATACCGCCGCTTTCGGTACGACATGGCGCGGGCGGGCGGTGATGACGGGGAATGTGTCGTGCTGTTCGGGCAGCCTATCACACGGGCGGAGGAGATCCAGGGACATCTTATGGGCGAGGGTTGGTGTGACGGCTGAGGAACTTCTTTCTTGGGTCGACATTTTACTCTTGTGATCGGCTTTGCCATCTCCCTGCCCTTGGGAACCACTTCGAAACCGGGAGGCCAAGGCGGCGGTGGCTTCTCTCACGACATTGAGTAAATCAACCATCGACTGGCCCAGGTGTTACGGTTTTTCCATCCTAGTATATACCCTCTTTGTTTTTCTTTTACTCTTCTCATACCCCATCATAGTTAGTTGTCTATCACGGCGGAGTTACCTGGAGGCCCGGTCATTTATTATTTGTTTCATATCGGGGTTTTCGAGGGGCATCAACTTGACACTCGGAGCATCAGGGAGGTTTAACACCCGATTCTTGCCATTGCGTATCCGAAACATGGGATATGCACAATCCCCGGAGCGGTCACAGGCTATTTTCATCTTGGGGAGGCCTCATCCATTGAACCTACTAATGCTAGTCTTGAGAATTAAGAAAACTCGTCTTCACATCCTTAGGCCGTGGAGCCGATCTTGTTCAGCCCCTTCAGCGAGCCCAGACTCAGTGCCAGACCCTGCGATCTGCTGCGTATCCGCACGAAACCCGTGATCGGGCAGTCCTCGCCCTCCTTTTCTATGCTCAGATTGGCCAGCGCATCCTCGCCTGGAACAGGTAGGGTCAGTAAAACCGTTGTATGAGAGACTGGAGGGGGGGTAGGGAGAAACGTACCAAACACGCTCCTCGCGTACAGGTTGGCGCTCAGGAACTGGCAATCGCCCTTGAGGCTGGCCTCGGGCGTCAGGCAGCTCATGTTGGTGGCCTTCATCAGCTGGTCGAGGAACTCGCGCAGCGACTTGGCCTTGCTGTTGATGTTGACCTTGTTCTCCCACTCGAACTCGGTCCACATGGTCCGGAACTGTGTCTCGGTGCACACGGCGGGCTGGATGTAGTCCATGATGTCGACGTGCAGGTCGTTGAGGATGACGACGTTGGTGTCGGTGCTATGGGCGCCGTCGTACACCACGTTGCCGAAGATGACGCCCGTGTCGGTCGACGACACCTTGATGGTGCACTGCACGTTGTGGAAGTCGTGCGGGCCGATGTTCTGCGTCGTCGGCCGCTCCACCACCTTGAGGTCGCCGAGCGTGGCGAACTCGACCGACAGGTTCTGCAGCGTCTCGGTCGTCTGGTTGACGAGCAGCACGTCGAGGACGATGTCGAACTGGTGCACCTTGACGTACGCCTCGGCGTAGACCGGGTCCGAGAAGCCCGTCAGCTGCACGACGCGGCTGAGCTTGGACGACAGGTCCTCGGCGGCCGTGGCATCGCCGCCCATGGCCCGCTCGAGGTCCAGCTCGACCGCGTCCGCGCCGTCGCCGGCGTTCTTCTTGGAGAGCTGCCGGATCGCCACCACGTCGTCAACCTGCACCGCCGTCTTGGCCTTCTCGATGGCCTCCTTTGCTGCGCGCTTCTTCTCCTCGACCTGCACCATGGCGCGGAAGGCTTTCCGCGTGTCGTCGAGGTAGACTGTCTCGAGCTCCTTGTGCGCCGAGAACTCGGCCAGTGACCGCACGCAGCTCATGATCCGATCCACCGAGTCCTCGTCGATAGGTGTCTTCACGAACTGCGACTGGCCGACGCGGATGATGGAGATCATGATCAGCATGGCTTCGGCACGGAGAGCATTTGTCCGTTCCTGTGAGGCCGAGATCTCTGAGTGCCGCATGACAAGCTTCGTCAGTGTCGCAGATAAAACTGTGGAGAGGTAGTAGTCGCCATCCAGGATGAGTTGTCTGAGAGGAGGCTTCTGCGCCGCTTTGACGGCCTCGAGCTTGGCCGCTGCAGAAGACTGGCTTGTGAGGGCCGTCTCTGTAGCGTACGTGCCGTCGGCGAGAACTCTCCTGGAGCCGGTCGGGGCCGCCTTCGAGTGCCCGTTGACATGCTCCTCCGGTTTCGGCTCCTCGTCGCCCTCGACATGGTCGAGCAGACGCTGCTCGGAGGCCAGGATCGGGATCTCTCCCAAGCTTGCTCGTATCCTCTTCCACGCGTCTCTAATATCTTTCTCCTCGAGAGAGTACTCTCCGACAATCCAGAGAATGCCGCGGTACACCTTACCGGCCCGGACCTCGCTCAGAGTGTCCACCAGCCTGGACACGATGGGCGCGCGCAGCTTAGGGAACTTCTCGACCACCTCCTTGACAAAGTTGATGACATCCACAGCCGATGTGTTGTTAAAGTCGGCAATGAAGTCCATTAGGAGGTCGACAACGCTGGCGGCGACCTCAGAGAACTTGATGGCGCACTGGTGGATAGAGTGAATGAGAAGCTGGCGATATTCCGTGTTCTTCTCGTACTCCTGGTCCACCGTCTTGGACAGCTCCTTCTTCAGCAGGAGAACGACTTCTTCGACGTTCTTGCTCGAAACCATATCGAGGGCAATAGAGAGAGCCTTTCTCCGCACATCGATGTCAGCACTAGACAGTACGCGCAGGACTTCCATGATCAGGTCATCCAGCACGCCCTCGTTCTTTTGGCGCAGCTGGTCGACTCGGTCCAGCACAATCAGCTTGACATTGTTATCCGCTTCCTTGATCGCGAGCTCGATGAACTTCCCGGCAGCAGCCTTGACGGCCACAGGGTTGCTCGTTAGCGCTGTAAGTGAAGATGCGGCCTCGTAGACGACCGTGGATGTGCTA
>Ga0209127_100728_pt1 | contig 11153 bp, 12 predicted proteins | sample LakSupMetagenome_FD_187469 | JGI IMG/M metagenome (GOLD analysis project Ga0209127, IMG submission 187469) | Freshwater microbial communities from Lake Superior, Canada - Sta WM archaea (SPAdes) (version 2) | ecosystem: Environmental > Aquatic > Freshwater > Lake | place: Lake Superior, Canada...
GGTTCGATAGTTCATGTTGCAGATGTCAACCGTTGCGCACCTTATGCAACAGCCAATAGGGACTGTAGCGTACAATCTCTGATTTGGGAACGCAACTGAAAAGCGAGCTAGAATCGGCAATGAATCGAGGGTTGTGAGAACTGAGGAATCCTCTTTCATGTTTCATGACACCAGCTAGCATTGCCCTCGAAAGAAGCGAGGTGTAGATGAGCGACATCTCGAACGACATGGGCAGATCACAGTCGTCCACTCGGGTGGAGTCCAGCCGGCTCTTACCTTTACTAGCCCATCATCCCATTGGCTGTGACTTGGTGCGCACGGATGTCCTACGGCACGCGGAGTGCTGGAGATACAGGGATAAGCTGCTGAAGAAAATGGAGTGAGCGAAGGTACTGCACCGACAGCGCATGGGTGTCCTGCAAGTACTTACACCCCAGCCCCACGCGAGACAGTCCAGAGCGAGGAAGTATTGCGACATTGCGGGCTCCGGCTAGGTTCTGAAGAGTACACGTACATGCGCGAGGAACGGCAAAAGTGGACAGCAGCAGGACTCGAGCCCTGTTTTCTTGCAGCGGTAGCTTTCTGCTGCTGCATTGCTGCGGTGCTTAAGCTGGCCTGCTGCAGCTGCGATGCTTGAGAATTCCCCGCGGAAGCATGGCAAGCGAAGGGTACCTTACCGAAAGCAGGGAATGAATCTCGAAAGGGGCAAGATAGTAAGCTACCTCAGGTCTCCAACATCCGTCGTGGCCGAATCTATCCTTCCGAGATAACGGATTTGGGGTAAGGAGAAATCGCGTGAAAGGACTCAAGCCACATGGTGATCGGATCTTCAGAAAGGGGAGTGGTCCACAAATACGTACCTTCAGTTGCGACTCCAAAAAGATGCGGTGGCTGGCGGGTGATGCGCTCGACATGGACAAGATGCCAGTCATGTCTTGCTCACAACCACGGGGGTAATTCTATGGAACCACGACGGCACACAGAGATTGACGGCAGAGAGTGTAACACTCAGATTGCGATAGCTCACTCCCGCAATGGCTGTTCTTTGGCTCGTGCGCACTTCCTGGACACTATTAGTAACATTATTTAGGAGGCATGGACGGAGCTTTGGCATCTGGCTGGGGTCGTCGGACAACAATTCTTGACACCGTGAGTGAAGCTCAACAATACAACAATCCAGCCCCGTCTCGGACAAAACGAGTCCTGGCTTCCTAGTGATATGCGGGTGATGGCGATGCGATGGGCATGCCCGGAGGGCAATTTGGGCAGTGGAAGGTATAGCCGGTTCTTAAGTGCAACAGGCAAGGCAAGCCGCTCGATCAAAGACGATATAACAACGATAGCAAGGCTCCCGGCTGATCTTCCTCGTCTCCGGGTGGAATCCCTGCGAAGACTTCAGATCATCCTGTCTTGCGGCAGTGCGTGCTGTAGATTTCCACTTACACGTAATACGAAGCACGTGTATGTACGTCTCCAGCCCAGAACCCTGCCCTTTTCAACTAGCAATCATTCCTTGCCGTAAACGGCTGCGAGTCCGTGAGGAGCAATACTGCAGTGCAGTATCGGCACGCTAAGATGTCGATAAGGAGGTCACAGACGAGAGGGTGTGAGTAAGTGAGGGGTTCACCAGTTCCAGAACTCCCCTCATCATCTATTTCGTCCGTGACACTCAAGACAAGCCGACCCCACGTTTCAAAATGAGCCTCCAGCTGCAGGTATCGACAGATATTTTTCTCAGAGACAAGCCGCTACCCCTAGCGAGGCCTAAGGTTACCCCCTCCCTTAGTACTCCTTCGCGCCAGGGGCCCAGGCACAGCAAAGCCACAAGGTCTAAAATAGACAATGCCATGGCCAAACGTCTGTTGGCACGCGTTGAGCAGTTAGAACGCCCTCGGCCGTAAACAGATCATAGTTTCTGGCTTACCTTGAAGAAGGCAGAGGCGACGACAATCAGCCATGCCACTGAACTTGAAACACAACTGAGGGCGGCAGCTGCGTCTGCGGTTCGATTCTGGTGGACTCGAGGTAGAGAATCGAAGAGCCGGAGTACTGACTGGTCTGTCAATTGGAAACAGGCGCCTTTCTCCACCAAGCAAAACGAAACGGCGACCCCTGATGCACATGCTGACATGCTTCCCGGAAGCCGGCCGTGTTCCGTGTTTCAACTTTTTTCCCTTTAAATCCTCCCCAGTGCAAATGTGATCATCAAGACAACCCGTTTTTGTGCTTGTGGAACCCACGGATGTGATATCGATTGACCCTGGTGGAATACTATTCTCTGCTATAACAACGGCCGGCTCTGGTTATTGGGTTGTTGGCGGGGCACAGCTCGCTCTTGTCTGTGTCAATTTCTCGAGAGCCGCTCGCAATATCATACACATCGGGGCACCTAAGATTATAGTAGCTCCTTCTATATCATGCCATATAAGCCGTACTTATCAGCAGAGACACTTCTGCCGGCTTCTTCGCTCTCCTTTCTTTTGCCCTAGACAGGATGAAGGCCGTCCTTTGTGATGGGCGTCGGTCAGAGTCAACGTCGCAGACGCGGCTGCTATTGTCTCGTCAAACGATAACTTGCCGACGGCGTTCACAACACTGTTGCATTTGCAGTGGGCACCTTGCATGCTGTTTGGACGGTTACCTAACTCGCACCAGGACTGAGGCGGTTACGTACTCACACACAAGCAAAGCTTTGTGGCTGGCGTCTTGCTGGCAAGGCCTGGGGTAAGCCGTGACGAGATCTGTCGGCTGCTCTTTGCGTCATCGTTCCTCGAAGTCGCATTTGAGATTGGCGAGGATGCCACAAATACTAGATTGCAGAACCCATGAACCCAAACGTCGACGGTCTCCCCAGTTCTCTGCGCTCCTCTTTCTCAAGGATCTCGATCCGATTCGACTCCTCAAGACAGCATTGGGTCTGGCAAAACGCGGTGTTGACCCAGGCCTGTGCGTCGCATCGACTACTGAGGATTAGTGTGGTTGATTGACCGTTCAAGCATTCATGGCATCGTCAGAAGAACGAGCCAAGGAGGGACAAGCACATCATCAATCTGTGGGGCATGCGCCGTTATGCTTGAACTTCCTGGTTGATGGCCATCTTACCAAATTTTGTCCATCTCTGGGCAGACGGTTTGTCACGCCATTCAACACGAAGATTCTAGATTTGTGAAGTTCGAGTCATGGCGAGTAGAATTGGCGTGTAAATTCCAGTGCTCAATGTTGGACCGGTCGGTGTAACCATCAAGAAAGTGCGGGGAAGCAGCCTGGACGAAGGGCGCTATGGTCACTGAACGCCCCTGTGGACACCTTCACCGTCTGGTTCCGCCAATGCCATGTGCAGCCTCGCCTTTTGCCGGTAGTGGCCCGTGTACCTAGCGTAGCCATGCGTTCATGGATTGGAGCTGGGTACGTACCGTTGTTGCATGGAGTATCTGCCTTCCAGCATGATGTCCAATTGACTGGCAACTGCCAGATGGGAACAGGAGGGGAAACCACCGGATGGCCTGAAGTAGACTGAGCACGGGCTCTGGGGTAAATGCTACGACGGCAGCAATGAATAGAATATTCAGGGTCTTGTGACGTTGGAACAGACATCTTCGCCCGCTGCTGGGTACCCCATGCAGTATAATAGGAGGGCATCATGTAAAAAGCGTTGTTTGAGGGATGTAAGTACGTACCATCAGCTGCGGGACGGCGCGGCACTGCCGACGTCTTAAGACGGATCTTTTTCTGACGTCCAGACGGGTGTAATGGCGGGAAGGAGCTTGGACGAGAAGAGGAGCATAAGGCAGCATTGAAGAGCTCGAATCGGGCCAAGTTCTTGATGGTCAACCACACCGCCTATTCCTCGATCAGTGGCCAGATGCCAGAAAGGGTCTTTCTCAGAGGCCCTCAGTGAAGCCGTCGTGTCATCGTCCCTTGTCTCCTATGCTGCATGCCGGACATGACGAGGAGAGCGAAAGAGAACTCGAGGAATTCCCCGCTCTCTCGCTCGTGCATTGGACACATGATGCTGGGACGGCACGGAATGGATGCCTCTTATGATGCTCTCTTGCCAGAACCAGCAGCAGCCTTGCAGCTGTTGCCCCGATCAACCTGCAAAAGCTTGGACAATTTGGACTTTGCAAATACCTCGGGATGGTGTGCCAATTTCGAACTCGCATGGGCGAATGTATGGGGTACCTTCAAACACAAAGTCGGTGCAGCAAATGGACAATACTGAGGGTGTATGGCAGCCGCCGGTGAAGCGTTCAACTTGGCTGCTCAATACCCTCTTTGTGGGGAAGAGCCGGATTTCGCTGCACACACGGCTCGTAGTGCGCCGGCTGACGACAAATAGGGCCAGACGTCGGGTTGTTTGTAAAAGTCGGTCGGGGCCCTGGTTCGAACAATATCTGAACTACGATGCTGCGTGCGTCTACAGGTTTTTCGAAGCGGTGACGCCATGTCCTGCTGAGGCACCTGAGCACCATCCGGATCGATTGTCGAGACCTCTTATCAGCTGCTCCCTGCCGCCCGCATGTTACGTAGTGTACATATGAGGACTGGAATCGATCTCGAGTGATCGACGCAAGCTGCACGTGTGGCAAACGAGACCCAGGCACGCTAGAACGTTCGACAGAGCTTCCAAGTCTGGTGCTGTTGGCACCTGAGGGTGTTCGTCAGCCCTGACCTTGCACTACTGAGTGAGGTCAGCTATTACAACGAACAACTGAGTTGCAAGGCATTCCTACAGACATAAAAAAATGATGTGCATCCAGATTGAAATGCTTGTCGTAGGACGCCCAGACGAGTTGAGAGCCATGTCTGTGCGTGCGCGAGATGTGGTGCCTCACGGCTGTCATCGGTTGGTTGCTCTGTTCCTGCATATATGGTTGGCCAATTGCAGGAGCAGATCGTCTGCAAGCTTGACAAGGAAGATCCTTGTTCGGCTATCATGGCAGCGGACCAGGATTCCAAGATCGACACAGATGCTTGCCCCGCGGATACCGGAGATTTTGCAGACAATGCGGGGGAGGGTGAAGTACACTATGGACGCATTTGAAAAGTGGCCAGATGTCATCAGGATGGACCTCACCGTAGAATCCTCTCCGCTTGTCCTGGGGAGGTGGTAATATCCAATAGATATTACGAGATAATTGCTCAAGCTTGATGCAGCACTTCAACAACATGGCACGCAGCTCAGGCGAGAAGTGTGTGCCGAAATCTCCATCAACGCTGCATTGTACTCGACTCGTGAGGACGTCAAGATGCAAGGGGCACGGCAGCCCTTTCGGAGGTCGCCGCCGTTTAACCTTGGCTGTCGGATTGGGCTCAACAAGTTAGTAGCCGGTCATGATCTGCAGTGGTGACACAAAACTGCCCCTCGTGCTCGTGCAGACCCAGCTCTGCGGTCTTGGCGCCGCTGCCATGCTCCTCGAGACCGCCTTCTCTTGACGACAAGACATACTCTTTTATCGCAACGTACCGAACAGAATGCAACCCCTTACGTTATCGCGCTCCAGCTCTGCGCCGCTTTGTACTAGTACCACATAACCACCAATCCTTGCATATCGCTAGCAATGTATCGGCCTGCCTGTTAAATATGAGGTTATGCTGATGACCTCCTCGGCCGTGTGCCCCCTCCTCGACACGACCCTATCCCGTTCCCCGCAATGTCAAATCGCCTCAGGCAATGACAGCACGCGACTTTGCAAGGGTCGTCCATTTCCACCATAGCATCTCCATCAGTTTGGTCCAAGATTCTCCAACGCAACCTTGCACAGCTCTACGTAATGCGACAAAGCAGTCAACTGGCGCCGTCCCAAACACCTCACGCGCACAGGAACTGCAAAGCATTGTTAGTTCATATCGCGGTCGAATACAACAGAAGGGACCCTGGTGATCTACCGTCAGCATTTGAAAGCCAGCTTTGCTGCAGAGCATTGACTTCACGTTGCTGGGTGGCGTTTCTTGACGCAACACCTGCCACAATACTCCAACATCACTCGAGATCAACTGTGCATGCTGAAATTATTCTTACCGCGCTTTCCGAGGGAGGGTTTTATTTCGCCCTTGGGAAGGGAAAGACGCCTGGGATTCGTGACCTTCAGCAGACCGGTGTAGACAGTCTCCGGGAGCTCTGCAGGTCCGCTTGAAGTGTGTGGCGGCCAACAGCTGGATGTGGCACTCGTCAACGCACTCCTACGGCTACAAAGCATTGTTAATCTGGTGCACCCGCCGCCCAAAGCCAACCAAGGTTGTTGTCTCGGTACGCTAAAGATGATTCTTGTCACGCGTGATAGAACACGCAGGGATGTCAATAATTCATCATGGATGGCCATCCTGAGAGGCACCGGTATACTAGTTCCCACGCTACCACTCCCCGGCGGTCGAGCCCGGGTCACCGGTGTGGAGAACCGAAATGCCAAAATGATAACTGGACGGCTGGCAGGATGATCCAGCTGGGCTAAAACGTGGCTCCACGTGGCTTACTCCACTCAGGTCTTTCCACAAAGCTGCCAGGGCTGCCCGGCGCCCGGCAACAAGACGTCAAAGGTTCCATAAGGCCTTGCGGAATCCGGCTTCGGCGCTCCTAATAGCGTCCAGGGTTTCATGACACCTGAAACCTTGCCGAAACCGACAGCTACCTGCTGCGGTGCTTCCGCCAACAAACCCATAGCACTTGCTTCGCTCATACCTCCGAGCTGCACTCTTCTCAAGATATGGCTGCTCGACAACGTCATCGAAATCACTTACCAAGCTGAGCCGGTGGGGATTCTATTGTTGGGAGCATGTATCTCCGAATACGTACGCGAGTAGCTTTGCTCGTTCTCGGATTCATGGTACAGTACATGCATATTCCGAACAGTGCTGCTAACTTTCAACTTGCGTTAACGTCGGGAGATCTCGCAGCTTGAGCGTCTTTTAGCAGTTCGACAATGCTGGCAAAGACGTCTAAAGATGGAGATAACCACGTGCGCCACATTCGGACCACGTTGCGGGCAGCAATAGTACCCATCTGGTATAGCCTCTAACAATATCTATTGCAGGAAAGTATGCCAGCAGAAGGCATCACGGACCATGCGTTCATGTTTGCTGCATCTACTGCTGCAAGCATCGGTCCTCGTTGGTTACGAACTCCTTGCGGATCTGCAATGTATTTGTGGCTGCTGCCAACAGCCGAGTGGTCTGGCCTAAAAAAGATGCTGTCAAACTCAAACGGGCCCAGACATTGGGCTCTGGTGTGTCCATCTGCCGGACTGGCAACGTAGGCTTTTAAGGCTAAGCTGGGCCTGCCGTGTCCAATCTCACTTGTCTATGGACTCGCTTGACGCCAGGCTATGGCATTTTCCAGACAATCAACCAGGACAGCTTGATCTACGTCCCCGGTTTGCCTGCCAGTTGCTAGATACTGATGAGCGATTATCTCTACCTAGAGTCTCGACCTAGTATGCACGGACAGGACGCGCCGCAGGCCGGCATATCGTTGCATTTACTGCAGCTTCTCTGACAAACCAATTACACTAGCAAGGGACGCATGGTGAACCTAGCTGTGTTGAGTTAAAGATTGATTGGCAACCCCTGAGTTCTGCTGCTATTCTGTTCCTCTCCTGTCCGTTACACGTTGCGGACAAGTCAACTTTCCCTCCAGATCTTCGCACTACCTACGTCTGACGCACCTCCGACCACGTCGATCAGAAGTTACCAGGGCTCGGAGCCGAAGCAGGGAGATCCCGGTAACCGACCACTCAGTCAGATCGATTGATACCAACAGTGAGATAGATCCAGCTACTGATAATTGATGAAGTGACGGATGGAAATGCGACTCTTCCTCCACACTTACTACAGTTGTCTTGATGCTTTAGGATGATGTTAACTCGGTACGCGCAGGGAAGACAAGACAGCGCCATCCCCCAGAGCTTAGAAATAATTGCAACTCTTCAACTTGCTAACAAGGTCAGCGACCGACACAATATCTAGAGTCCGGCTGCAACGGCAAAGGTAGCATGGCCCGCGTCGCTTGTGGCGGGACGTAGGAAGAAGGCATGTAACGCTGCTGTGTCCGCGGTATCAAGCCCCTGCTCACCGCTGCTGACGTTGCGGACTTGTTGGGAGGCTGGGGGGAGAGCTGCTGGAAGTGCGGAAACTGTGCGAATGAGGAATGAGGTGCAATTGGCGATGATGATTGGACAATGGCATCGCTCTAGCGCTCCATGAATTGGAGGCAGCACTGGCCCACCTCGCTTCGGGTGACACAGCAAAAAGTGTGATTCCTTCTCAACTTCGCATCCTTTCGGGTCACAGTCACTTTGCTCTTATCTGCATCTAACCGAGCAGTGTTTGCAACAAGAAAATGCGACCGTAACAGTTCCCCAGGGGTGCTTTCCTTCTGCGTCTCGAGTCCTGTGACGGAGTGTGGAAACCGCCTTGGAGCTTCGTGCATGGAGCACATCCATCCAGCCACAGTGACACTTCGTTAAGGCCTAAGTCACGGCTTAGATGTTAGGTCTGGCCAATGTAGCCAGTACACCAAAAGGTCCAGGTTTTGCCACGGCAGTGTCATATTCGCGGCCGTACGCCGTGCCGGCTGACGATTCGTTCAGGGGTCACGATGCCGGGGCTATCCAAAGAATGCGCCGCTATTGCCCGTTGAACGGGGATCTTTATGCGGTCATGTTCCGTTCCCTCACAACGGCGTGCTAACCCGACCGCGCCGAGCCTTGCGCCAGTAGGTAACTACCTAGACCTTGAATCTTCACTGGCCAAAGAGACAGTGAACAAGGAATGGACAATCCAAGTTCCTACGATGTGCCTACGTCAGAGGTTGGTGACAGTCGGAATTATAACAACCCAAACGGGACAACTCCTGGTGCCCTGGGGGCTTCGGGATGCGGTGTGACGGGAAATAAGCCAACTGCCTACGGATCTCTTCCGCGAGGCATTCGCTTGCCGGGGCATATGCAGCACCGTTCTATCGGCAAAGTCCGATCTGTCCGAGGGACATAGTTCGCCGGCTCCGTTCAGTTCGTCATTGCGTCTTACCTCAACCTCGATCCTTCCATCACTCATCATTGTGTAATCCGGAATTTGCTGCAAGATCAATATGCGCGGAGGACCCTTCGAGTTGCCAAGAGTTGCGGCCAACCTATCACGGAACAGCTGCTTGTGCAAGTGACCACGCTCTGCAGCAGGATGCATCTCGACATTGGAAAGTTCAGATGAACTGTCCGTTCACGACGGTATCACTGCAGGAGTTCGCAGTCGCCGCGGGTAGTGTGCTGCGTCAAAACCAGATCTTGCCTTCTCTGTGTTCTCTTTAGTGTATCGCCCTCAAGCTATCGCCGCTTTGGTCAGTCGAGGAGAGTGGATCGGGCAGTGACGGCGCTCCAATGCGGAGTCTACTGCATCAGCATCACGCACGGCAAGTCAGTTGGCGCAACAGCCGCCGAAGAATTCTGCACCACTTTATAGAGGCTTCACCACCACCTAGAGACGACCCATCTCGATGGTGCCGTTTCCGTGGAGCAACAGCGAGCCGCCCGCCGTCGTCGAGGACATCTAATGTCGGACGTCGGAATGGCGCACCCACAGACATCACCTGTGGCGAACCTGGCAAGTTTCTCTGCACACCGCGACGTAATCGCAACATGTTGCCTCCCAAGCAGGGGCACCACACTACCACGAGCCTACCCAGATCCAAAGAGTTCTTGGTCGTCGTGAATATCGATTTCCGTCAGTCTTCAGTTTTGCTTTCTTGAGGCCCGGCTTTTCATGGTGCGGTCTTTGTGTTGCTTCACGAATGGCTGAGTGTGTCTAGATTGGTCTCTACGACTGCAAATCTCAAATGCAGTGATTGTTCAGTCCGTTCTGATACCGTCATACGGCTCACCAGGGGCAGTCCGGCTCCTTGCAAGAAGCCTTTCAGATGGTCTGAATCTGGCCTCCCTACCAGAGCCCCTGCATCTGAGAGTTTATCTCCCGACTGCTTCTTTCCTCCTGCGCCCCCCAAGAGCGGGGAGTCGATACAGGATTGGGCTGTCTCTCGGGCGCCCGCCGAGATAGCTCGTTTCCTCTCTCTTGGCAGGAGATCTGCGACTTCAAGTTGAAGGTTGTTCAAGTCTCAAATGTCCGTCGAGACGGTCAAAGCTTCAGAGTGAAGTCCACTGGGGATCGTCTTCGAGCTGCACGCTCAGACGGTGGGACCCCCCTTGATGGGGCGAAGTTGCCTCTATACGTCGTGTCTTGGACAAATGGAACGAGTCCCATAATAAACAGACGATTAGACTTAGGCCCATGGAGATTCAGAAGGCCAGGAAAAGCTGTTCGAATGTTCTTCGGATGTGCACAAGGGACGAGAACTTGGTAGACTTCAATCATGGCGAAACATGCCTCGCATGCAGGTACCATTTGCCACAGCCCACAGGCAAAGAAAGGGAGGAAGCAAGCACGAGCAAGGCGAGCGCCGCTTCGTAAGAGTGCTACCGTGTCTTCTCGTCGCGAGGCAGAGTGGCCTCGAGACGGCTGCGCTGCGAGATTTGGTGCCTCACTCGTCTCCACAGCTGAGCTACATTGTCCTCCCTGTCTCGGGCCTTGATACAGTCCAGTCGAAACAGAGAGTGCCTAAGTATCATGTCAGGAGCGAGGCATCGCTGAAGATGACGGAATTTAGAGATTATTGAAGATGTTGGAAGCCAGAGAGCCACTTCCAGACGCTCAGGGTCAAGTGTCGTCACCACCCGCTGTTCTCCTCCACACTCGAGCGTTGAAACCACATCGCCAACAGGCCAGGTTCCGGGAGTGTCGGTTCTAAGCACAACCTCCTTCCGGTTACAAGTGCTGGAAGATCTATAACCGGGAGCTGAGGGCATCACTGAGCGCTCTGAGACTCGTTACGCCATGTGTCTCGTGAAGCTCTGCTCACCCCTGGGAAGCTCTATCGCGTCTGGACCCCTGGCGCGCAATCACGCTTAGCAGTGCAGACTTCACTAACAGTAAATGTCGTTCAATCCTCGACGTATTCTTGATGATGGCAGCACGGTGTCGACGGTTCAAAGCTCCGTGTCTCTTCCTTACCCCAGCGAGGTTACCTCTTGGAGGACGGAAGACTTCATCCAGCGCAACTGATCGCCAGTAGTTGGAGCTTTGCTTTCGGCTTCGCGGCGTTGGCCTTG
>Ga0209127_100729_pt1 | contig 11143 bp, 12 predicted proteins | sample LakSupMetagenome_FD_187469 | JGI IMG/M metagenome (GOLD analysis project Ga0209127, IMG submission 187469) | Freshwater microbial communities from Lake Superior, Canada - Sta WM archaea (SPAdes) (version 2) | ecosystem: Environmental > Aquatic > Freshwater > Lake | place: Lake Superior, Canada...
ATAACACGGTTTCCCCGTGGATCATCAACCGTATCCATCCAGTCATACATCGTCGTCCATCGTTAAGAAAGATTAAACATGCAAATATGAGCAAATCATGTCTTGCTCCTCGGCCCATGGAGGCGCCTCACTGTATATGGTCCTGACCGTCGCCGGAGATGCTGTTTCCAAAGATCTCGAGGACGTTCTCCGGTAAATATTGAAACCAAGTCGCCTGCGCGTCGTTGGTCAACCCCAGCTGGCCAATATCGAGAGGTATTTCATGACTCCCGAGCGTAATGACCTCGGTCATTCCCAACGGACCAAGATAAGGGTAAGTCCCGGTCGTCAGGCTACTCTGGGCAAAGTCCGACTGGTACGTCGCACGATTACTGTCTCCCGAGCTGTGATGATCACCTTCGTTAGGGCGGTGGTTGTGATGATGCCCGTGGTTTTGGTGGGCTGCAGAACCCTGATCGGCGAGAGTACTCGCCGGCGATGCTCCGTGGGTAATGGACCCCTCGTAGCCAGATGACTGCTGAGACGTGGGCGTGTACGAGTGATGAGGCTGGTGTGAGTAGCTGTGCTGAGACATGCCCGAATGCATTTGGTCCCTGTTGTCGCTCGAATGACCTCGGCGGTCCAGCTCGTCATCGTGCATGGATTCATACTTCGCATACGATCCGCCACCATGTGAGCTAGCGGCGGATGACACCGACATCCGCTGAGCCTTGACAGATCGCACTTGGTGTCGGACCGCCGACGTGTTGGGTTGGGGGTATGGCGGTGGGAACATCAACGATGTGTCCGGGAGACTCTGCCGAATCGGGTCGTATATCATGTTGCCTGGCGGAGTTGGGGCGGACACGGGTGTAGAGGTTGGGGGCGGCTGCTGAGGAACAACCGGCGTGGCCGAGACATTGTTCTGGAAGAGCAATGTCAGACTCGGATTGGGGGAGTTGGTAGTGCCGGTCAACGACAAGGCCATGGGCACCATGTTTGGCGACGCCGGGTTCTCGAGTTTGGCGAGGCGCGTCAGAGACGGCCGCCTCGGCAGTCTGGCGTTCTCGAGCTCTTCGTTGGTGTACGTTTCGCAGTCCCAGATGCCCTTTGACCTCTGATCCAGAGCTGTCAGAATGTATTTCACTCCGCTCCAATAGTCGTGCAAGTGCTGCAGTGATTTGTAACATCTCTGGTAATTCTGGTTGGCCGTCGAAGTCAACAACAGGTGCTTCGCTGATTTCGGGTGTTTAGCAGGGGCAGACGTGTGGGACATATATCTGGCATCTGGACGTGGTGACGGCTCCCTTGAGGGCGGCACCGACTCCTTCGCAGCTGATTCCATGAGGAAAGCACACGCCGCGATATACATGGGCTGCGAGGTAAAGGGGTTTCCGATGAAGCTCTTGGGGTCTATCAGCTCAGCGAACGCCAGAATGTCAGAGATGGTCTTCGCGCTCGACATGGACAGCTCGTGGCTGTTCGGCAGTAACTGTGCGCGGTTGAAGCTCCCAAACGGCATGACCAGCGTCGGTTGATGAAGCACGATTATCAGAGCGTGGAACCAGAAGTGCAAGAGGATGAAGGTCGTGCCTTGGCCGGCCTTCACGTACTCCTGGAAGTTCTGCGCACTAAAGTTCAGCTTCGAGTCCTGGTTCTGGTAGATCTGCGTAAGGTCGCTCTCCATCTGGGCGAGTTTGCTCATCTTGTCCTCGGTGAGATCATTCGCACTCTGGATCTTGTTCAGGACATCCGACACGCGTCCGTATAGATGTATAATGCGAATGAAGTGCGGGAACGGAGCTGGGTAGTTCGTCAGGGGGTCGACTGTCGGCTCTGGCAACGCGAGCTCGAAGTCATCGTCGCGGAATGTCACAGGCCTGCCGGTTCCGGAGGAGATGACCCGGTCCAAGACGAAGACAGCCCAGAACGTGTCGATGCGCTCTTGCTCAATGTCCTGCTGCTCTTCCGGGCTGGGTGTATCGTCGTCACTGCTCTGCTTGCTGTCGTGCGCGCCGCCGTCGCTGGCCTTGCGGCTCCAGGTCCTCGTGTACCACGGGTCCTTCTCTCCCTGATACTTGACCCCGACCATCTTCTGCAGGCCCAGGTCGACGGCCATGCGTATCGCCAGCCCGAGATACATCCACAACGTGCTGTCTTGATTCTCGCCAAACCCCTCGTAAGCCATCAGCAGACACGCCTGAACGGCACCGACCGAAGGGCAGGGAAACGTATCGACTGTCGCAGCTTTGGCTCGCTGAGCGAAGACATGCCCGCATTGGGACCGCTCAGTCCTGCCGTTGTGTTCACGAGGGGCCACAGACAGGTCGCTAAACCTAGCTGCCAGCGCGCAGATAGAGTCCACAAGCATCGGTTCGAGCCGCTTCTCCCTGAGCATTCGGAGGGTCCTCTCCTCTCGGAGAAAGGGATAGTTGCATCCGAGACGCAGGAAGAATGTCTTCACGAGGTTGATGATCAGAGGGTCCACCGGAGAAGGGTCGTTAGGGTCGTAGGTGGGCAGTTCGTCCAAGCTCTCCAGAATGGTCTCGGTGTGTAATGGCAGCGCATAGTCGGCGCCATGTTGTCCCAGGATAGAGCTGGGCGACACCCCCGAGAAGGAACTGCCTCTGCTCTTCCGGCGATCTCGAACGGAGACGTTGACAACCATCTGCTTGAAGCCGGGCACGATCGCCGTGGGACCAAAGTACCTGAAGTAGGGCACCCGGTGACTTTCCCCGTGGTGCTGTATCGGCGAATGGTTGTCTGAATTGTGGCTATCCTCCGAGTATGACGGCTTACGACGCGGCACATAGTTCGTCTGTCGTCGGCCCTCGCTGTCCTGGACTTGCCGGCTTACTGTCTCTGCCCAGTCCCGGCTCTCCGTTCTTGGCCTGCTGTGCCCACTCACAGTGGCGGATGAGCCCCGACGTTCCGCCTTCACATGAGGTGTTGAGAAACTGGCGCTGCGAACGGCTTCACTCTTCCAGTGTCGTCGATTGTCGTCTTCGTCGTCCATGTAGTCATACTCCTGGTCATTGCTGGACTCGCCTGCATCTGCTTGCTCGGTTGCGAAGCCAGCCGTTGGGCCATTTTGCCCCTTCCTCTCGACAACATCCGCGAACCCGAGGCAAACGTGCCCGTTCTTGGAGCAGGTGGAGCAGACGGGCTTTTCACCAGCACACCTTGTCTTGCGCTTGCGACACGTGAGGCAGCTACGGCGTAGAATATTAGTTACACTGCCAAGGAGTTGCTCATTTAAGGCAGTACGGCTTGAGCTACAACCTGTTGATCTCCTTCCCAGACCGGAGACAACGACACTGCATCAAAAAGCAGAAAAGAGCTTGGGAAACTCACGCTGCGTTTACCCTGCGCCTCTTGGACGGGGGTTGTCCCTGATTGTTCACAAAGCGGATCTGCTTCGGCGCCGGGAGCGACCCGTTGATAAGAGTTGTCATGGCCAAGTATCGTCGTAACAAGTCATGATAGCTTGTTACTAGCTACCTATTTTGTCTCTCTCAACTGAATTTGGTCTGGTCCGAGTCCTGGAGGTTTTTGGTTGTTACAGGCTGAATGGCGGGGTTAGGAATTGGGCGTGAAACTCTAGAAAGCTGAGGCGCCGGAGCGGAGGGCATCAATAGCCCGAGGATTGGGAGCTCGACGTGCAAAAGGTTACGACTCGGTCAACAGACGTGCCAGCTCATGGTCACACTGCGAAGAGCTCGACATGTATGAGTAAAGTCATGTTTCCAGTGCGGGAGAGCGGCTGTACAGGAAGGTGAGCTCAGGTTGGTGGGCCCGGCCAGGCTGCTCCCAAAAACAAAGGGTAAGCAGGAGCGGGAGAGCAAATCAGGTGGTAACCTGGAGGTGCACGAACGAACGCGCAACGAGGGAGAAAAAGACGGGCGGAAATTGCACAGGATTGGTGAAGGAAGGCGGGAGAAACGGGCAAGGCAGTTCAAGGTTTGTTTGAGAGGCGACGATCGCGGCGTGGAAGTTCGCGATCGCGGAGAGCGGATTGACGCTTGGAAGCAGGGAGGGAACGAGAATCCCGTAGCCTTAAAGGGGGTTAAGCTAAGGTAGTGGTGGGGTAGGTAGTCTCCGGTATATTGGGGAAAGAACGCGTCGCAGGACTTTTTCCCGTGCAATACCAAAACTGGGATTGGGCGAAACTCTTAAGAGCGTGGAAGTTGCGGTTGTTGTTGTTATTGTTAGTTGTAAGATGGGAAATGCGAGTGGTAACCGGATGCACAGAGGAAATATCGGGGATTTTGTATCAGTGACAGTCACAAAGTGACAAGCACACGCTTCACCTTTGATCTCAAAGGACGTGTACCCTGCAATCAGAACATAGGCTCGTTCCGACCCTAATTTGCAGGGCGCGGCTCGATGAGGTCAGTTCCGGCTGGGTCAGGGTTCGAGCGGAGGAAGACAACGGAAGACAAGAAGCAGCGGCCTGGATTGAGCTGGTGTGGTGCCAAAGCACTCAAGTCCAACCACGCGCTGCACAATGCACCATCGATTCCGAATACCGCGTCCTGATTGGTCCATCCCACCGAAAGGGGACCACGCCCGGCCCCGAAACGAATCAGAACGCAGGATTCAAATGCAGTGTTGCACGCCATTCGAGGAGGGCTTTCAACGGCTGGGCCTTGACAGAACGTTAACCCATGGACATCCCGACCCGATGTTTGCCAAGACCTGGTTCGTCCGCGGGACGCCTCTCAAATCACCAAGTCATGATTGGAGGCGATGCAGCAGCGGCCCGAACATTCACCAGGCTCGATGGATGTGAAGGCCTGATCGAGTCAAACGCAGGTTGCCTGAGACGCACTGGAACACCAGCACAGTCGCTAATGTCAACGGTAGCGTGGGAATATAGCCTATTCAACACATCGACTAAAGAGAACCCCCACCTCATCAGCTTGCGTAGCATCAGGTACTTTGAGCTATATGATAGCTTTCCAACGAGACCTCGACACTTCATCAGTCCATCAGAACCGTTTCGGCGCCCACTCTCCAGCCACTCAAACTCCATCTCACACGGCGGCATCAGCCACGTGGTTCGTGGCACCTGTGTCACCATGTCCCTGCCTCACATTGATGAAACAAAGCCGCATTTTGCCATGATGGGGATATCGTCGTGCGGAAAGGCAACCGGTGTCAGCTGTTCCCGGGTAGGATTCCATGTCCATCCCAACTATGTTCAGCCCCAGGTATCCAAAATCGCCCAGCTACAAGCAAGAGTAGAACAATGAAAGCCAGTCCAAGCAGCCTGATCGCCCACTTCCACCCAAAAATGCATACACCGTCGCTTGCTCGAGTTGTCTGGCAACAGCATCGCCATCGCCAAAGCTCGCCTGAACACCACCGCCCCTTGACCCCTAAGCAGAACCATAACCCGACATATCCCAATATCCCTGACACCCGTAACACCAACCCTCAGCCCGCTTAACCTCACTCACCCAAAGACAATATTCACTCCCATGTCCTCGCTCACCCTACGCCACAAATCCGCGCCCTTCCCCCTCCCCGTTCTCTTCCCAGCCCCGGCCCCAACGCCGCCCATCTGCCCCAGCCCCATCCCCATCCCGCCGCCAAACAGCTCACCAAAGTCAAATATCGGAAACTCCCCCAGCGGACTGTAAGCCCGCTCCCCCTCATCCACTGGACCAGCGGCGGCAGGCGTCTCCCCCCCGCCGCCCTCGCCCTCGTCCGCCCTCCTCCACACCTCCCTCACAATCTCCCACGCCCTCTCGATATTCATCATCCCCTGCCTCCTCTCCACCCCCAGAAACGCCTCCCCCGCCAGCGCCCTGTCCCCCTCCCCCACGGCCTCGCACGCCGCCACGAACAGCGGCCACAGCAGCGCCCCCATCGGACCCCCGGCGGACACCGTGCCCGCGCAGTGCCGCAGCGACGCCCGCGCGTGCCGCTGCACCGCCGGGTGCGACCGGTCCAGCTCGTGGACCGTGCGGTAGAGGTACACCAGCGCGCTGTGCTTGTAAGCGAGCGCGTTGTGGAGGATCGACTGGAGGCGGTTGTGCGTCGCCGGTGGTGGGGGCGCCGGCAGCTCCGCGGTCGGGCCCGTGACAGCTGGTTCCGGGATGGGTCCGGCAGCAGCCTGGTCAGGGTTGAGGGTGGACCTGTCCTCACCGTCGTTGTTGAGTTCGACGACTCGTCTCGTCGCGTTGGCAGGGTCCGTGTCCTCTGGTGCTGTAGCCAGCTCCAGACCGGGCACGTCGTCGTTTGGCACCTCTGTCGTGGCGACGCAGCCTGCGGGAACGTAAGGCTGCCACGCCTGGAGGGCTTCCTCGATGGACGACGCGGACATCTCGAACTCGGTGCGTAGCACGGCGATCTTGGCAGACGAGGCGTTGGCACTGACCGCCGCATCTAACTCGGCTTTGAGCGAAGGCAGGGTCGAGAGTCGGTGCAGGATAGGCCATAAGGTCGTGGCCATACCGAGCAGCGTGTCGACGCTGCTGAGCGGCGATCTGGTAGGTGCGCCGAGCGGTGATAGCGGCGCAAGACAGCCCGCAGCCGGCGCCGCTGATAGCGGAGCAGTGCCGTTGGATAGAGCGGCGATCACGTCGTAAAACCGGAACGCTCGTTCCAAAAAGGTTGCGGTGGGGTCCAGGGGCTCCTCGCTGCTGTTTGACATGATCGCGAGAGCGCCTTTGAGATGGCCTTCGACGATGTTTGACCGTCCCTTTTGAACCAACTGTGGCGTCCTGTCAGGTTATCGCAAATGAGAAGGGGTTGCGAGCAAACTCACCACTTCATAGTACACAAGTAGCATAATCGCCGCTAGTAGCTCATTCCTGTCAACACCTTGTCCCTCCTGCCGAATCAGCCTGGCTAGGCCCTGGATAGCCCGGTTGTGGAAGTACATCGACCGCTCCCCGTTTTCGACACCGCGGTATTCCAAGTGAGCGCTGGCCAGGGCGTACATGGCTTCTGTCACGATACCGCTGCGTGCCGTCAGGGGCAGTACCAGTTGCTGGAACGGGTTACCCGACTCCTCGCGGAAGACGATGAGGTGAGATAGCACGTTGCAGAAGTGGTCGACAAGAGCACGTCGATTAGGGCGCTCCGAGAACTCTGCGAATGCCGGGGCACAGAACTCCAGCAACGGGGAGACGGTCGGACTGGGAGCGATCATGGCCAGATCCGGTGCCAGGGAACGAGAGGCGTACGATGTGGACATGGACCGCTGTCGGGATGTGCCAATCCCATCGTAGCGTATCAGAGCTCCTACCCCTTCTCCGGCAGGAAAACCAGCCATACTGGCCCGTCTCTCCCCTTGCAACGTTTCATCGCCCTGGTCGTTTTCGTAGGTAGGTGGGAAATTGAACGACAAGGTGCTCATCGGCGAGAGGGCGTTTACGTCGACGACGCTGTCTCCCGCAGCCGAGAAGGTTCCCATGAGAGAGGCAGTATCGAATGAGAACGGGGTCGTCATCTCTAGCGGGCTGGTTACGCCAAGGTCTATACTCGGCAACCTCAAATCCAGGTCATCCCATATCCGTCCATGATGCAGACCAAGCGGGTTTTCCGGTACCGGCGTTGTGAACTCTTGGTACCGACAATCAGTCTGGTTGCCGTCACTGTCATCGCTGCTCCCTTCGGACTGTCGATGGCCGGACAGGTAGGACAGTCTGGCGCCACTGTTGAGCCTGCTAGACGAGATCCCGGCGGTACTTGTCGCAATAGAATCCCTGGCCCGTCTCTGCCGTGGCCTAACAGGCTCATAACTGCATTCTATTCCCCGCTCAACACACCGGTTGCATTGTGGGCGTTCCTCGTTGCATTTCTTCTTCTAGAGAGCGTGTTAGATCACCTCGTCACAGCATGGCTTACAATCACTGGTGGTAACTGAGCCATATATGGTGATCCCACGAACGAACCTTCTCTTTGCTACATGCCCGTTGTGTCAGTGACCTTGGTTCTCAAACGAGGAGTTGAGTGAGTACTTACCAATGTGTGCAGCCTGCCCTGGACCGTCTCTTTGGGACTTTCGGAGGGGCGACTCTTGTGTATAGAAGCATGACGGCGTTTGCGGAAAAGCAGTGAAGATACACTCAGGGGGAGCGGCTCAACAGAACATTGCCACTTGCTCCAGCTCCGGCCTTTGTGCCAAAGTGGTCGCGATTTCCAGTCGTCGAGAGGTCCGACGGTACAAGTCAGACGGAGGGCCGTATCCTCACCTCCAAGGAGTAATATCACGTTAGGTAGAATGTGTGATTGGGAAACTTGCAATGCTCAAAGGTGAATTCTAGCTAGAACGTTGGTGGTTGAAGATATCGCGTCAGTAGTGGATACGGGTCACGGGGTCACGATCGTCCGCATCCATGTGGATGCCCCCCGATGTGGAGAAGCGAGGGCGGGGAGACGGGTCTTAAATGTTCAATAGAAACGGACGAAGAGCACTCTCAAGAAAGCCTGAAGAGACAGAAGAGACGGAGGAGCGAACCTGATATAGTGATGACACCGAACACGAACCTCGAGGCACTCCTTGATCTTTCAACGGCCGAGAGATCCTTCGTCATGGTCACCTTGGTGCCTGCCAAGGCTGGGGGGGTGATCAATTTCTCATTTGGTGCGGAGAAACTTGCGGGGTCCGCCCCGGAGTCCCAATGGAGGGTTGCTGCGGGTTTGCGGGACGATTCCAGGTGCAGCACGTGAACGGCGGGCGGATCGCCGCTGCACGTGGAAGCTCACTGATGAAGGTCCTCATCGCATTTGCGCGTGCTGTGGCGAAGGAAGGTTAAGGTACACTTAGACGACTCGCAAACATGACCTCTTTCAGCTGAACGTGCACGATTTGTTAAGCGAGGAAGATGGAATTAGACATCATCACTTCCATAGTCTCTGTGACTGCACTGTCCCTTCTCACATCGTAGAGCAAGATCGTGACGGGACTGTGCACCAGATCAGGCATTGAGCCGGCGATGTCTGCTTTCTACCGGGATTTCTACCCCGTCATCCTCCTTTAGAATACCGGCCTGTGATACAAGCTTAGTCCTTGAGAGCTCGATTGTAGCGACTCTACTTGTTGCTGCCCGACCGTTACACTCGCATATCTTCAGCGAACTTACCCCGCAAGCCTGTGCCGGGTGGGGCTCCATTGTTCAGTCGCAAACTCCATCACCCATCGACGGTGTTTCTGTCTAGACTCAGGACGGCAGGGCTGTAAGAGGGAGAGCCTCCTACTGGAGTGACTTCCTGCGAGGAACTTTGGAACAGCAGCTTTGAAGAGCACTCCCTGTGCAAAGAACTCGCAAATGCACATAAGTCGTGGATCGGCAATGACCTGGTTAGGCCATTCACGGACGACAAGTGGTGGATTCGAAGATCTCGCCCGGGCTCGAGAGTGCCGTTCGGAACTTGATCCCCCTTTGACTGGTTCGGGCCGTTCGGAGCCGTACCAAGGTCGTATCGACGTGCGATAGGGACGCTAGCAACGGCTGCGGCAGCTACGCGGGGAGGAGGTAACGGTAAATCTCAGGATGGAACATAACTCAACACCAACAGCATGTTTTTCTTTTCAGCGTCGGGCTGGCAGTGGCTGGCCACAACGTCTACTCAGCTTCATCTAACTGTGAGTGGGTGGTCATCGTATCAGTTGGTGGCTCAAAAGTCATGATGACGGAGGGAGTCGCTTACGCATATTGCCATTCGCCAAAAAATATCCCTTCCTGTGTGCCATGTCAGGAGGAGACAGATGTTTGCTCCAAGCTCGATCCCTCACAGAAACGGCACTCCATCCGCTGCTTGCTGATTGGCGATGTCGACTCGGCCGAACATTCAGAGCAGCCGACAAGGCTTTCGACTCGTCCGGTCGCACCACACCAGCCACTGATCGCAGGTGCATTGCGGCAGGCTCTGTGCCAATTCTCCGTTGGCGGCGCTCTTGGCGTGGAGGCATGATTGCGAAGGTCGTCAGCAAACCAATCATGTCATGATAACACGCTGACGAGACAGCCACACTCTCCATCCTCATTGGGAAAGGAGGGGATCATCCAGACCGCCATGACTGGTCCACAGACGCAGTGCGTCCGAAGTGCAGAAAATACAGATAGGCCTGTCTTTTCAGCTCGCAAAAGAGGGAAGAACCTCTGGCGATCTCTCCCAGCAGTCTGGGTTGCCTTTTCCCATTTCCAAACTCCCTTGTTGATCTTAGATCTCAGCCCCTGTCATTACTACATCAAATCGACGACACGTTTTCCATATCGAACAGCTCCATTTATGTACATACCAGCTCCCACATGCCCGAGGACTGACCCGATAAGGAAGCATCAGCCTTATGCCACATCAAGGGCCCACGAGGCGGTCATCCCACGCCAGGCCCGATCGTGGCGCTGATTAGCTGCGCCGCTGTCAGCACTTTACGCTGCCATCTTGGGTCAGCTTCAGGTAGCAGCATTCTTACCTCGACAGAGAGAGCTGCCTCGCAATCTTCCCCTTTCACAACTACACAGCAACTAGAAAGGCCTTCCAAGTCACAGAAAGATCACCAGCGCCATAGCAGAGGAACCAGAAGCAGACTTGGTACATGTTCAACCAACCCCATTAAGGTTCTGTCCGGGGCGACATCGACGAGTTGAGCACCAACACGGTATCAGGCTTCAGAGACGGTTTTTGCGCCACAGATATGCCCGGAGTGTGGTCCTGTTCGCCGTGTGTTGTCCTCCTCCTGTCGGCGGTCCTCGGTCGCGAGACAAGGGCAACACATGTCGGCAAGAGGCATAAGGATCTCCTTCACAGGGTGGACAAGGCCCAGGCGCAGGTAACGGCACACCCAAAGAAGCGCGACGCGACTATTTGCCCCTCGAGCTACGAGCTATGTTCAGCATCACTAAACGGAGGATGTTGTCCGCCGCGGTATGGGTGTGCGACGGATGCATGCTATGCGACAACGGCGGGGACACAGTCAGCATGCGGTATGGAAGGGTACTACAACTGCGGAGTCTCTGCCGGAGGAGGTTGCTGCCCCGAAGGTAAACTTTGCTTGATCATGCCATGATGATGATGCTTTTCACCTACTAACAGGCGATCAAGGCTACATATGCGGTGCCGATAACTGCACGCCGCCGGCTGGAGTATCGAGTGTACTGACCAGCTGTCCGGCCAGCTACTACCTATGCCCGGCTTCCTTCAACTA
>Ga0209127_100730_pt1 | contig 11119 bp, 11 predicted proteins | sample LakSupMetagenome_FD_187469 | JGI IMG/M metagenome (GOLD analysis project Ga0209127, IMG submission 187469) | Freshwater microbial communities from Lake Superior, Canada - Sta WM archaea (SPAdes) (version 2) | ecosystem: Environmental > Aquatic > Freshwater > Lake | place: Lake Superior, Canada...
CTTCTCGACGGCCTTGTGCGGCGTTCGTGTGACGCGGGACGACGAATGACCGCTCGACGCCGCCTGCTCCTTCACTTGAACGGTAACTGACTCTTCGGTCTGCTTGCTCGCAGAACTGCTCCCCGAGATGCTGGGTCTGGCCCTCTGGGAAGCGTCCGGCTTCTTCGGCGAGGGCGAAGGTTCGGGAGAAGAGGCCTTGTTTCCCCGTCCTGGTCGTGACAAGTTGAGTAGCCTGAAGTCACTCGGCCTGAGCCTGGCCAGACGCCGCTGGTTGCTGTCCAGGAGGGCTAGCGTAGATGATGACGCAAAGATGCAGCTCTGCCGCGCCTTCTTTGCCGCGTTGGCCGTCCTCTTGGTGAATCGAATGTCGACGTCGAGGCGCTCCACCCAGTACTGAAACGCGGATCTGCAGACCTCAATAAAACGCTCGGTGTTTGCCGCTGTTGCGCCCGCCGACAACGGAGACTCGGCGTCATCGTCGGCAGTTACGAGCGCTAACCTGAGATCTGAGAGCGACCCGTCCGTCGGCGTCCGTGATATATCAGCCCCGAACCACAGGGCATGGATGTGTGTCGACGGGAGACCGATCCAGTTGCACAGTGCTAGGCCTATACTGTCGTTGCGCCGACTGTTGTACGTATTCTCCAGCAGCTCGGAGCCGAACTCAAAGCGGAGACAGGTCAGGATGCTGTCGATGCCAAATCGTTCAGTGCCCAAGCCGGGAAGTTCGAATGGCGAAGAATTCGGTCGCATGCAGAACGCGCCAATCACAGCAGCCCAACTTCCCTTCACGCGCCTGCCTGTCCGGATATCTTCTAGCGCTTGCTGTAAACCTTTCACGGCTGCTTCGAGGCCGGCCTCCGGCTCTGGGGAGGCGCCCTGAATGTTGAGTCAGCCAACTCTCATTGGATCCTGTGACCTATCACGCACAGAAACCGAGGGGGCGCGGGGGAGTGGGGCGACATACTGAAGCTGGCCCAGTGCTGGCTGATGCGATGCTGCCTCTTGTGATTCGACCCGAAGGATCTAAAGGTCCAGCGGCCGTGGACGGCCCAGCCGTGCGCGATTGCAATTGATCACCCGTAGATTGATGTTCGTACACATCAAGCAATGCGAAGCGGGTGGGGTTGAAACAGCACAAAGCGATTGTGTCCTAGATTGCTGGGCATGTCCCCTGTACCCCGCCAATGCCCTCCCGCTTCAGAATCCTGGACCCCCCACTGTCTCCATGCCCCACATTCGATTCCTTCCATTTGCAACCCTTATCGATAATTGCGATGTTGCAGACCTCCCGCATGGGCTTTCCGTCAGGTGACACGTCCGCTTACGTCACCCCCAGTATCATCGGCTCATTAAGCCCATCAGTGCGGCATGAAACAGTGCCTAAACAAACGGGCGGACTATAAATACACAAGCACCGCTATCTTTCAGCATCCGTCAGCGCATAGGAGGCATTGCGACAGTGCGCTTCACTGCACCTCACCAGGTCCCGTTGCTTCATTGGCTGCACCACGTACTAAACTTTGGAAAGGCAGCGACCCCACGCAGATACTTCGGTGTTTGGGCTCCATGCCCAAAACATTGTGCACAAAGTGATATTGTCGCTGGGCTTGAGCTCCTAGGTACACAACCACCTCATCCAGCAGTTGCGCACTTCTTACGCGGTGTTGGACGAGCCAGACGGTGGCTGCAAACGTCAACGGTTTGTGCAGCCTTGCAAAAGAGGCGCGGGAGGCGTTTCGTGCGGCAGGACTGCTAAATAGAGGCATGGAGGACATGGTACAATAAACTAGATTTAGTGCTCGAGAGGCTGGCTGGAGGCGCATTTGCCAAAATCATTCATCCTCATTGCTGGAGAGGAGGACGATGGTACAGAGCAAACTGTGCACGTCCTTGCCACGCATATCAGGAGTTGCTCCATGGGGCAGACGAGCAGACGCGGGAGAATATCAGGCTCACCGGTCCGCACTGGTATAGGAGAAAGCATTGTTCCTTCAGGGGGGCCGAGGCACGAGATGCACCCCCGCTTACGAGCCTTTCGAGGTTTAATAGGCTCGGGTTTCTAGTCCGTATGGGACTCTGACTTTCTGGGATCTGCCTCGTCTTTCGAGACAATGTCCACAACTTAACCTGCACTCTTTGGTATGTCCTCGTCAACTGTCAGATCCAGGACGACTAGCGATATATTGGTTGTTTCTAAGGAAGGAGTTGAGATAAATCGTTGGCAGGTGCTGGGACAGGGGTTGCGGGCAAGGTGGCATTGGAACCGGTGCGACAAATAACCATGTGCTTCTCTTTTGTCGTCGACATCACGTCGTGTCATGCAGGAGTAGGAGTCCAGACCAAACACTGACGCTACCTTGTCCGAATCATTAGTGAAAAATCTTCTCTGTCTACTTGCAAACCCTAGCAGGCCAGCGCCTCACACAGCCTCAACGCAGCCTAGCGAGGTCTGTGATTTGGAGGCAACGTGGGAGGGCCTAGGATCCTATCACGGTACAGCATTGTGTATGGGTGGTTGATGCTTGGAGGATGGCATTGCGCAGGTGGTGGCTCGCTGAAAGCACTGAACACATCGAGATTGGTAGCCTGTTCTTGGCAAAGTTCTGCAAAAGTACCCTTTCCATGTTCGGCCTTCCCGTTTCCTTCCCTTGCCGGTGCTATGGGGTGTACTGCCATCCGGCCACGATCTAACCTAATGACGGCCAAGTACACACCGTGGTTAAGGTACTCTCTGTCGCTGTTGGAGAGTGCGATGTTACTCCTTGGTATGTGCCGCTCCGTAGACCGCTAAAGGATACCATTAGAGGCTGACCGGCAGTATTAGGTCGGGAGTCTCATCGCTCGAACTCGTCCCGGAAGGATGATGGTTGTATATATCCTTCATAAATAATATGAGTAAACTTCGTGTGCACGGCTTGGCAGAGTGTAGCACGGCCCGGTGACACGTTTGGCTGCTATGGTAGGATGACAACGGGAGGACCCTGGATGTGATGCCCGCACGCCCTTACAAGTCTATGACCGTGTTGAGCTCGTAATTCCACACGACTCCTGCCAATCTTGCCGCTTGATCTAAGGGATTACGCAGTACACGACCTCTATCAACAAGTATGTTGGCTCTGTCGCTCCAGAAAGCAATGATGTCGGATCCCCCGGTGTCATCAACACAGCCTGCTCGTCTTTGACAAGAGGTCAAGACCGAAGCCCCGCATACAGGATGGCAGGGAAGCAGAGTCGGGGTACGAAGGTGGTGATCTCGCTCGTTAGCCTAGATGTATTAGCAGATATCAAACCCCTCGTCGCTCTTGTAACTGGCTTGGCAACTGCTCTGAATGTCAGAATTAACCTGCAACAGTCCCGCGGGGCCTTGGTTCCCCTCGATTACCTCGTCATAGCTACCTCGTAGATGTGCCGGTGCCCTACTATCTTTCCCGTCGAGTCCTCTCGGTCTATGCTTGCATGCCACCCGTATATCTGCGGATCCCAGTCCCGCGTGATCCAGGCCATGTACCGCCAGAACCCCACGCACAGCGGTGCCGTCTGATCCAGGTCCCAGCCGCTCATGCCCGTGAGGTTGCCGGCCCGGTCAACCAGCACGTTCCGCGCGGTAAAGTCAGGGATGCCGAGAACCCTTCTTCTTCCCCGTCCGAAAGCGGCATGAGGGGAGACAACAGTGTCCATGACTTGCCGCTGAGGCCACTTCCCATTCATCCGCGTCGCCTGGCGACGACATGTCGCCCTCGTACGAAGTGCTCTGCAAGGTACGCCTCGAGGGTGTCGTACGGCCCGCCCACTGTCGATCACGCGCAGAGAGCCGTCGTCCTCTTCCCACCAGTCCTCAACCACCGATCGGCCGGGCAAGAAGCTGGTGCGCATGTACGGGCGTGCAAACATCTCGTTGTCACGGCGAGGCGTTGGCAAGCCGTAGACAACCGGGACCGGGAGGGCGGTCATACAAGAGGCGATGAAGGAGAGCGTCGACGCCACTTGGGGCGTCAGGGCTCGCGCGGCGTTTGCGAGGTCGGCGGCCCCGTGCACGGCCCTGGCCTCGGCCGGTGGCGGGGACGCGGACGCAGACGCGCGTGTGGTCGTGGAGCTGTATCATGTGCACGAGGTTGTAGGAGCCCGTGGCACGGCTCAGGACGCGGCCCGGGGTGACGGCGGCCAGGCGAGACCAGGAAGGCGGGTGCTGGAAGTGGGAGGCCACTTGTCGCGTGGCGACGTCAACGAGGGCGGACTTGCTGATGGAGAAGATAGGGCTGAATACGGCAATTTCAGGCTCCGTATCTGGGTTCTCTGGAGATACTGACGGCATAGTTGGTGATGCGGTGTGTTGTCGTTGTGGTTCATCGTTGGGGGAATCCGGCGGGCGCAACAGCTCACGGAAAAGAACGCTTGGGCTGGTGGATCAACCCTGCTAAGCTGAGATCGGCTTCGTCAGAGATTTTCGGGACAGAAATGCACGTGATAAAGGACCTTGGCACCGCAGTACTGGCTGCAAACCAAGTGATTGGCAACAATTATCATATGATAATACGTTGACACGAGTATACAAGAGGACCGGAAACACACTGGCCACAGTTCCTCGACTGGAAACACTGGCGACGCCATCACCACCTCGAAGGAGATGACAACACCCAAAACAAACATCATTACCAGTGCGGGTAGATACTTGGCATGGAGTCTCCAACAGCTCCTTCACCATATCGCCTTATCGTACACCACCAGACCTCTTTAGAACTTCTCCCACTCCTCAGCAGTTCTAGTACTTGCAATGCGAGCCCCACCAGATCTTCCCGGCTGCCCCACGGATTAGTATCACTCCATATCCCTTAGAACAGAGGAGGCAAGCAGCTGAGGACAGATACTTACCCCTCCTCTCAAGTCTGCTCCCGGTGCAGGTTTCATGCACGCACGGGTTCAAGTGATCCTTGAACCACCGTTCCGACCAAAGACAAAAGTGCCTAATCTCCTCCCTCAGCGGGTGGAAGGTGTACCTCCAATGCATCTCCGAGATGATGCATTTTCCCTTGTAGGTCAAAGTTAGCTTGGTGGTATTCCGTTCTTTGAGTGGGGCAACATTACATAGCATGGTGACAGACCCTCCAGGTGAGCCATGATGGAAAGATTGTGTGGTGCGGGATACCAACCGAGTTGCGCGGCGATGCTCTGGTTGTTGGCGGCAGGAAGTCGGGTAGTGATGCTCTGGGTGCTCGCCGTGGGGAGGCTGGCCGTGAGCGCTGCCAAGAAGAGGAGCGAGACCTCGAAAGCAAGAGAGAGGCGCATTGTGATGGTTTAAGGTATATCTTTGTGATATTTCGGATTTGGGAGAGTTCGGAAAGAAAGAGAGCGATTTAGTGAGGTCTTGTCGCTTCTCCAACACCTCGAAAAGGAGGAGAGGAGAGGGAGATATATGGGTACCTGCGTCCTGTGGAGCTGTACTTTAGAGCCAGTGAAGGTTTGCAATTGCGTCCCTCTGGAACAAAGCACTGCAAATCTTAAACCTTGATCGGGACTACCCCTTACTTTAATTCAACCGCTCTCTTTCTGGCCACAAACCTTTCTGATGGGTCTGCATCACGCATGCTAGTAATCGTGGATCTACCATGTTTCGCATGAATGTGTGAGAGACATTGTGGCTACGTGGCCTCGGCTCCGATATCCCCGTCTACCAGCGATTTGGGCTACAATCTGGCCACGATTTGGCTGTCACAACTTGGCGGGGCCGACCTGATAGCGGTCACGTCATTGGGGCCTTGCGCGGGCGACCCAGTGTGAATGCTTCTGCAGATGTTAGAGTGGATACAACCGCAGATCCCGCCCAAATCGAGTGCACGTGCTCCTTTTATCATCATTAAGGTTTAAATGTTCTCGTCATTCACAGTTAGACACTCCAGTTAAACGTTCCACTTGACTCCGGCTGAAGATCCCCAACATCCCCGCGTCCCAACAAAGCCTAAGTTTCTCTGCGACAGAGATTCTCCATTTGGCATATTGTTCAAGCTCAGTGTTTCTGATCCTGCGGGGGATCCAACATTCTGCCTGTACGGTGCACCCTCTTCGGTGCGACGTCGTCGTCCACGGTCCTGAAACACAGGATCGAGGCGTGCCAACCGTCCTCCGGTCTATCTCCAGACATCCCTCCTGGTTCCGAAATCCGAGTCCGTCCCAATTGTTTCCACGTTGGCCCCTCACGGCCTTGTCTCAGCCACCGTACGCGGCGACAGGTCGCGTCTCTTTACCACCAGGGCCGCCAAGCTCTTCTCTCCGCGAGGACTCCTCCAAGCGCGCTACTTCCAAAACGCTGTCACCGCAATGACCAGGCCAAACCAGGTGATTTGCGGAATCCCTTCTCCCTCCACTGTCTACTACGTCGTACTAACCATCACTCTCCTCCCCAGGTCCCTTGATCCTAATCAAGTCCAACTCCTTATACCGACCCCGGTTTCTCCAAAACAACCAACGTCGACTTCGATGTGGAGCGTACGACGGCATCTAGACGATGAACACCACGAGGATGACAACGGACGAAAGAACAAGGCTGGTCCCGAGGTACTGGGCCCGGGCTGCGCGATTGCTCGGCGAATCTGGGTCAGGCTGATACTCCGAACACTGCTTGTGCCTGCGAACATGGCTGCTCCTGGGATGGCGGTGGCGTGGGACAACTTAGAGTCCAGTGGATGGCATACACGTCACTGTGAGCAGGATATCGCCTGGAGGCCGTCCGGGAAGATAGACTGTTTGCCGCTCTGGATGTTGGGCTACACCGGCAGGGGGGTAGAGGCTTCTTCTGTGCGCTGGGATGTAGTTCCATAGGAATTGGTTGGGGTGCTCGCTGCCTTCTTCTTGTGAGGTGTCTAGAAATGCCTCTGACTTCATTGGTATGGACTCTGACAGCCTAGCCTTGGCTGCTGGCATGAACACTCTCTTTCCGTCTCGCACGCCGTCTCGTACTCTGTCTTGTTCCTCCCATTGCGACTTAGTGTCGCCGGTCTGCCGTCTCTGCCCAGTAGAGCAGGCGCGCCGCCGTTGGCCGTCGACGGCATGGTATGGTCAACGGCGGGCATAGCCGGGTTGGGGATGAAAACCGGTGGAAGCTGTCATGAGCATTATCTCCTAGTTGTGTTGGTACCCGCTGCACGTCCCATGTGGTCGTTCAAGTCCTCTACCAGTACTGCCAGCGGCTCGAGGCCTCCGCTGTCTGTGTTAGTGGGAACGAATCTGGGTGAGTTTTCCCGGAAATATAGGGTGTCTCTTACCGCATAGGCGGCGTTTGAGTGCTCCGCATGCCTTCATGGGGTCCGGCCCCTGCCCTCTAATCGTCCAAGTCAGGCTAGATCCTCCAGTCCCGAATCCTGCCTTTGCAGTTCCCTCATCACTGATGATCACCTTTTCGCACATCTCAGCCGCATGTCCCTCTTTAATTTGTACCAGCTTGCTGTCTTCTTAACCATCCCGGGAAACCCCATGCGCTTAGAAAGTGGCAGTGTCGAACGTCGCCAGACTCAGAGGCTTCTGCGACGATATTATCAAGCAATAGGGGTAGCAACGGCCCGGAGTCAGCTTGCTTGAAGTGGTCATGTTGCTGGTGATGACTGACAAGCAAAGTGGCGAGACCACCTGTGGCGAATGGACCGCCCCTTTGTTTGGTTGGCTAGTCAGGTACCCCCATGTCTCTCTTCCTCAAGAAGTCAAGGATACATACGCCCACTATATGAAGACGTATACTAAATGGAGTAAGCGTAGGCTATGAAGATTCTAGTATGATGATTCGCTCGGATTGGTATGTACATGTACAACCGCGACTGATGCTATGGTGGTTCAGGCAACTTTGCCAGAACAGCCGTTCTCTCGTTAGATCTGCGTGTGGCGATGTCGAAGGAATCAGAGCTTGCGCCATCTGTGTGTATATATATTTCTCCCAGCATCATATTCATTGATCGCCAGAAGTCTTGATATGAAAGACATGAATCTCCATACCCGACCCATCTTCGGAGCTTGACCACCTGCTCCAAGCGTTCTACGACCCCGATCCTCTTCCCAAGGCATGAAGTAAGAGTACGGGCTACAAATATGCGCTACCAGCTTTGCTCTATTTCTGCTTCTTGCCGCTATCACAGAAACTAGACCGTAGACCTGTACAACCTGGTCGGGCTCAGCGGACCCGTGCCGCCCAATCAGGCATCACCGAGCTGAGCACATACGAGAAATGAAATCGGGGTCACAGACACGATGCCTAGACCCGTAAGCGACCAGGAATGCGCAGGGTGCCAATGGGCCAGGCGGGGTGTCGGAGGTCTTGGACGCCGGACAGGTAGCCTCGGACTTACAACATGTCTCGGAGTCAGAGTCCACCATGCCGAGTTTGTGGTCACGCGCTACATAGCCTCCCATAACCTTCCAACCAACCATTCCTGGATACCGCTAGACTTGGCTGTTCCCCATTACAAGCACTTGCTGGAGTTTAAAGTAGTGCTGGTGCATGTGGCTCAAGCTTTCCTGTCATCAATGGGCAAAGTAGAGCGGTGGCACCACTCAGATCTCTGCCGACGTCCAGTCCCAGGCTTGTACAGTACGTTGGCTCTAGACCCCATCGTCACCCCCACCTTGCCCGTGATGCCGAAAGATGTGTCATCTTCTGACTCGTCAACCTGTTTCCTTTCTCGCTTCGAGGCGAAGCCCTCTGGTGCTTGTTCATTGCAGTTGCCACGAGAGTAGTATCGCATGCTGGGGTCAGTGCAGTGCCTCCCCCTCTTATATTGGCAATGTCCTAGACGTGCCTGCCAGTATCAATATTTGCAGTGACTCTCCGACATCATTAGCCTCATGCTGCCGGAGTTCTGTCTTCCATCACAGCATGGTCGGCACGTCACCGCCGCTCCTATACCCGACCGTTCTCATAACCCCTGTATATTCACCAGAAGTGGAGGATCTTCCATAAGTTCGATGGGAGGCTACAGATCATTGGCAGGCATGATGGCCTAATCTTCAGTTGTGCCCCCTGGTTTCCTGGCTCTGGTTGGTTACCACGTTATTGGTGATGTCCAAAAGTGATGCTTGTGTCCCAAACTAGCACGCAACTAACGGCGAAGATCTCAGTGCAGGACCGGCGGTGGCGTCACTTGGAAAGAGAGATGATCCTTTTCCTGTTGTATCTGGGTGCTTGTTGTCTAGTGAGTGCGCATCGCCGGTGGTTTATAACCCAAGCATGCTGAGATGGGTACATGTGGGTTCTGGGACCAGGACGTGTTGTTCACCCAAGCCTAGGACCGGTGCACATGTTCGTAGCTCGAGTGGCTAGGTCGCTAGATGACATTGCCCCTCGTCTCCCCATTGATATCTGGTTGAATGACCTCCTACCTTATTTCAGCCTAACTGGTGGTGCCCATGCCATCTTAACATCCTCTCCGGATCCAGACGGGGTCAGCGCTGACCCCATTTTGCCTTTTTGGTCGAGTGGGTCCGCGAGGGAAGCATGCCTCACGATGATCAAAGCGCCGCACCCCCACTCAGCGTCACGTCCCCGCGCTAAAGCACTCCAAGTCGCGTCCAAAAGCTTCAGCCTTGACTCCGACTAAAAGGTCAACCTTTATTATCATCATCTCCTCTGTTGGAGTTGCCCTCCCACTCGATATGGCGGGCAGGACGACCGAAGGCCCATCGACCGAGGCCCGGAAAGCTGCAGCAATCGAGAGATTCACCTCTGTCTATGGAGTCGACCCCATCGCGGCCTTTCCTACCGTCGGCGCAAGCGTCAACTCGCTCGCGACATTGGCCACGCTGGCCCAGCTGTTCAGCGCAGACCGGAAATCGCTGGTAGACCTTCAAGGGTACCTCGAGATGGTCCGTCGCGATATGTCCGCCCGTATCATCGATCGACATGTCGTGGAGAAGGGCAGAAAGGACTACAGAGGCACGCCGCTTAACGAGGCCAAGCGCCGTTATCCTGCCGCTCTTTCACAAGCTGGAGACGCGAACAACCAAGGCGCAAGCAAGAGGCCGAGGCGCAGCGAGGTGACCAGAGCCGTCAGCGCGAGTCCTATCTCTTGCCACCTGGTTCTCTTCCTGGACTCCAAGAAACAATGCTAACACGCATCTCGCTTCCGCAGAGTCCGCCTGTCGCAGCCGAAGATCCTACTCAAGAACCACTGGTCTCGATCATGAAGGGAGCCGTCTCCTCGGCCGGAGCTCTCCTCGATAGCTACAACCCTACGATCGACCAACATCTCACCGGAGCCAAGGCGCTTCTCGCAGACAGCAAACAGGCCCTGGAGCAGGCAGAGACACAACTCGCCAAGAAGCAACAAGAGGCACAGTCGGTCTCGGATGTCATCTCGGCTGCCGACCCTCAGCTCAACACGAGGCTCGCTGAGGCCCGCAGCACCCTACAGAATCGGCAGGACGCCCTGCAAGCGCTTCACGCCATAGACGGATTAGATATCAAGCACGATATTACCGAAAGCCTGCGGAAACGCCTTGTTAGCGCCGAGAAGGTGGTCAAGGAGCTTGAAGCTAAGCTTGCCACTACGCAAGAGGCCATCACCAAACGCAGTTCAGTGCAAGATGCACTGACGCAAGCGGCAAAGGAGGCGGTATCTGCTCAAAAGGCTGTAGCACACTGCGAGACGGAGGCTGCCATGTTAAGTAGGCAGGTTGATGCATACAAGATTCTGAGGGAGATAACTGTGGGAGGAGTGGATGCCATCTTCCGGCTGCGGGGTGCCATCCCGGATCTTCGCTCAGTAATCAACGGTGACAAGTCTGGCCGAGAGGAGGATTTGGTTGAACAAGACGTCAACGGACAAGATCACGAAGATAACGGTGGGCAGTAAACATCGTTCAAGCCAGTGGGGTCTCAAGGCAAAGAGTGTTACAGTATAATTGCGCTGGTTCCTTATCTTGCATCCTAGCTTGTGCAGACGGCAAGGTACTGCCAAGGAGATGAGGGGGTTATAACCTTGGACTGGTACTTAGTTCTAGAAATGGAACTGTTCTATTCTCACAAGTGCTACATCAACCAACCGGAATACTGTCGAGTCACTGCCTTGAAGAAGTCGGGCTCCCATGGTCAAGAACCTGGCGCACTATCTCGCTCGCTTGCACTCAGCCGAAGCTCTCC
>Ga0209127_100731_pt1 | contig 11113 bp, 5 predicted proteins | sample LakSupMetagenome_FD_187469 | JGI IMG/M metagenome (GOLD analysis project Ga0209127, IMG submission 187469) | Freshwater microbial communities from Lake Superior, Canada - Sta WM archaea (SPAdes) (version 2) | ecosystem: Environmental > Aquatic > Freshwater > Lake | place: Lake Superior, Canada...
AAGGGGATTATTTACTGTGCCCGTACTCAACCCTCATCTAAGTCGTGACCTCACCTACGGTAATATTTTTTGCCTTTTACTCCATTCACGATTATCTCCCTAATCGATTTTGTCATTCAAGGATTCGAATTCCAAGTCAAACTCGACAACGAGTACCAACAGATGGCGCCAACCGAGTCAGCCATCCTGGGCAATTTCCTGTTGGCTCCCTCACAGCTGCCAGCCGTAGTAACACCACACGACTTCACAGCTCTGTTTCCCCGATCTCATCAGACTTCGGCTCAAGTTAGGACTTTGTACCGCGATTTGCAGTCCCAGAGAAATGCGGTTGTGGATACAGTAGCAGCCAACATTGAGACTGAAGCGAAGCAGAGCAGGGCCCTCAGGCGAGCAGTGGCGAGGGCGCGGAGGCAGGCTGAGAGCCAGGAGTACGACCAGGAGATAGAGATCGAGAGAAGCGTATGTCTAACTTCACTCTCATGATGATGTGTGTCTCATATCACATCAGCTAATTCGTTACAGCTGTTTGGCAACGCGTCAGGCATCGATGGCCCAAAGCGCGATCTTCAATCTGTACTTCCAGAGTTAGAGAGCACTGTCGCAAATTTGGAGAGCGAGATCAAACGCCTGGATGAGGAGGAGGCAGAGTTGCGGCAGTCCCTCAAACAGACAGTGGGCAGCATGAGCGACCTGCGATACGGCCGCCTTGCGAACAGCAAACTGCCGGAGCAAGTGTTGGAAAGCTTGTTAGATTTACAAGAGACTTGCAAAGGGAGAGGTTGAGCGAGCTATGATCAACAATGGAAGCTAGCTAAGGTACCCAGCTATTGTCACTCTCCATGTCACGATGTGACTCTAGAGCAAACAAACGAGAATCTTGCCCAGTCGATCCACCAGGTGTAAGAAAATACCCAAACCCTTCCCATATTTTCAAAGGCAGACGGAGGCCGGAAAGACACAGTTCCCTGCTTGGTCGTATACCACAAGATTAAAACACATAATGTACTCATCAACAAGCAGCCCAATGCCAAAATCAGTTCGAGTCGCGTTTTAGCGCGCATCTCCCGGGGGAGCACCACGCGGGGCAGCAGCTGGGGCGCGGCCACCCTGGTTGTTGACGCCCATACGTCGGTTCCTAGGTTTCTGTTAGTTATCATATCTAGCACCGGTCAAGCAGGGCAATTCAAGAGTTACTGACATCATGCTGCGGCTGAAAAAGGACACGACCAGCATCATGGCCCAGCTGGGAATCGCGTTGAAGACGTAGAAAAAGTATCCAATCGGTACGGACAGGCCGTTCTTGGCGAGAGGACCGTTGAAGGGGTGGAAGTATCCGTCGTGGTACGTCCAGCCCTCCTTGTCGCCCTTGTTGTACAGGTCCACGAAGGTCTGGTCCGTGGTAGAGGTCAAGTTCATGCGCTTGCGATAGATCTCCACGGGCGCGGGAGGAGGCACCATGTCGATGGACCATACGGTTCCGGAGGAGGCAGACCAGCTGTTGCAGAGGACGGGCTGGTCATCACAGTTGATGAGAGCCATATGAGGCGCCTTGGGCAGGAGGGAGAACCTGGCAGCCGAGGCGTTGAAGGCCTTCTCAACCTTGTCGCAGTGGCCTGGAGAGCAAGGGAAAGTTAGCATATGTGCAAGACATGATTCGATAACGATGATGATCTGGTGGATGCGTGAAAGCCTACCGAAGCACGTCTTGTTCCCTCCGCTGATCAACACCCACCATTCCGTGGGCGTGGTCTGGTCGGCCTTCACTGGGCCATAGAGCACGTCCTTCCAGTTGCTAAGCGTGAGCACGTCAACTTGCGTCGCCCCGATGGCAGCCTCAGCGGCTTGCACAGGGTTTGTCTTTGCGCTGGGAGCCTCGGTCGGGGCCTTGGCGCCGAACCCGCTCAGGAAGTTCTGAAATTGCGCCTTGTATTGCTCGAATTGCTCGAAAGGGCCCTGGGCTGCTGCGAGCAGCGGGAGCGCCAGCACGGCAGAAGATGAGAGGCGCATTTTCGCAGGAATGTAGGAGTAACAGTGATGGAAGTCGTATAGATTAGAAAGTGTTATGGCGTTATGGTAAAACAGGGGCAAGGCAAGAATTGTTCAATGGCCGGGGGGTTGAAGGGAAGATGACGTCGAAAGAACAGAAGGATCGCGCAGGTCTCAAAGAGGGACAACGGCCTGTACGAGATCAAGCACCAGATACAGTCGGTTGACAAGAAGAGGGGAATTTGACAGGGAGACCACAATTTGCGATGAATGTCACTGATGACAACAAAGCTGTTCTTGGGGCGAGATGATGGAGCTGAGCTAGGTACACTAGGCTGTTAAAGTCAAATGATGGAAGCAGTCAAAGCAGAGATGGGGTCTCCAGTCTCCACGCCGACGGGGGTTGTCATGGAGCCACCGGGAAAACGCCCGGCTCACTCAATCCTAATACGGATTAGCCTGGCGGAGCGAGCCTTCTGGAGGCACGCAATCTCGCATGGCTCTTGCCAATCGCGAAGCACTGGGATTCCAGGGTCCCTATCACGTGCCACCAGCTCCAGCGGAACCCGGCGTCAAACCGGGGATTGAAGCCACAGAGGTTCTCAGACATAAGTGTGGCTTGACCTCGACATCTCTGTGTCAACGGCCTCAGATTTGGTCTCCGCGCGTCAATGCTACCATTTCCACACCATTTCCACACCAACAACCTTATTTCAACGTCTTATTATGGTCAGTAGACCGTTTGTCAGCTGTATAATCTTACTGACAAGATGCAGGCACCCGAAAGTTCAAATCAGAAGCGAAAGCGCGGTGCTCCGGCTGCAGTCGCTCGGAGTGACGCGTCGCGACGCGATACGAGGAGACGGAAGACGGACGAACAATCCGAAGCTACTGTGGATGATCCGCTCGCCGAGCAGGCTACGTTTGCTGGGAACAAGGAGAACGAAAACTCTGGCAAAGGAGGCCGTCCAAAGAAAGGCGAATCCAAAAAAGCGAATGCAGAGGCGGATGGTGTGCGGCGAAGCAAACGGGACAGACGGTCCGCTGACGACAACCCCTGGTGGATATCTGCGCCTAATGGCCCAGATGAGCAGCAAGGGAAAGGGGGTGACATTTCGCTGCCTCCCAAGAAACGAGCCCGTACCTCGCAGGATGTCGCCAGGACCGGACCCAAGGCGCAGGGGGTGCGTTCAAGAACAGCAGCAGAGCAGACATCACCTGCACAGACAAAGGCTGGAAAGACTCCTCGCCGCTCCAAGGCCCCAACAGCGTCGCCTGCCGTGGCAACTGCGCAACCCGACCCCGATCCAAAACGGCGCGGTCGCCCGCGGAAGTCGGACAATCCTACGGCTGGAGACGGGGAGCAGCCGGTAGAGGACACGCCAGAACCCAGTAAATGGGATCGCCCTCGCTTGTCCAGCGTCTCGATAAACGGGCAGACGCCGACTAGAGACGTCGGCAAGAAGTCTTCAGCTACCAAAGCTCAGCCTCCCAAGATAACAGCCACGGGCGGCAAGAGGGCTTCGATAGCATCACAGAGGCGCGTCTCGAATAACCCAAGTTCTCAAGATACAAATGCGTCAGTAGCGGAAATGGACGACGAGCTTGAAGCAAGCTTGCCGCAAGTGCCGAAATACCGGCACATCGAGCAAAGGACACGCCAAGTTCCCCAATCAATCATCAAGGCCAAGTGGGCGCCACTCGACGGCGCGTCGATCGATGCTATTACTTCGATCCTCTCAGATGCATCCAGGCCAGTTCTGCTTCGTCTACGAGACAGGGAGTTACGCCACCAACAAGGCCAGAATATCCTGCGGATTTTTGCAGGACGACTACAATCCAAGCTTCGCAAAGGGATGCCGTTTCCTCCTCCCACAGCTAAAGTGGCCGGATCCAAAGGGGACAAGATCGACAGCGGAGGTGGTCACGTTGAGGAGTTAAACTTCGAAACCACAGTCGCCTCGATCGAATCCATGCAGACGATGCTGGACCCCATACTGCATTCAGTGGCGCTTCTTGAGAAGGAGAAGGCCAAAGAGGAGGCTGCGCTGGAGAAGGAGTACGAGACACTGCGGACTCTCGAATCGAATGCAAGGGCGGAGGCTAGGACCTGGCGCGAGAGGTTGAAGAAGTCTCATCCCCTGGCTCCGGAGCCACTGAAGCAGCATGGCCTGCCAGAACTTGACCGCGACGCTGGAGAAGTACTGGCGCTGTCGAAGCAAAGGAGACTACCGCTGACCCCCTTGTTTCATGTGAGTTTTATTGGCTGTTAGTCTAGTGCCCAGTGACCGTCTTGCTGACCGCTATTCCAGGACGCCAAAGATGAGGGGTTGCTGTCCATGTCGCAGCAAATCGCAAGCCACATGGAGAGCATACACAAGAATGTCCAACCAATCCGGGACGTCCTTCCAGCGATAGGGAAAAGCCGAGCAGCGCTACAGGGTGCCTTGCAGACTCATCTTGCACCGCAACAGTTGGAGAAGGTCATTCTTGGGTGAAGTATTGCAGGGCTAAGGACCGAATACGGCTCACATCGCCAACGACGGCTCGAACACATGCACACTATTATCGCATACCGACTATCTTTACGACATTTCCCAGGCGATCACCAAACCCTTCCCTTTGAGCCACCCTGGCAATTCGTTTTCGGATGGGGCACTCGACTTGTCAATGCCAAGGCAGACCGCTCTAAAGGAACCGGACCGGTGAAAGCTCCGACAGAGGGGAGAAAACGCGATCAAATAATTTGGACTCATGTGCCATCGTCCTCTGAGAACCCCGAAGTATTCGCCGCCATCGCAGATCCTCGACTCATGTCCGAGGCCGAAACCGCCGGGTATGCATGATATGGAGGCAATGAGTCCGTATTTTGGAGGGAATTGGGCCAGTTACTTGAGATTGTCAGCCCCAGTCTGGAGCATACATGTATTGTAAAATCCGGGTTGTCGCTGGCAAGTAGCAACCCGCCTTGCAGGACCCAATTAACTTGTTCCCCGGTTGTCGGAGTGAGCTGTCGGTGCGGTTACGATGGTCAAGCTTGCTCAACCTCGAACGAAGAGCTGCAGGATGCAATGCATTTCAATGTTACTCTGCAGTAAGGAGGGTCCAGGCGAGCCAACTGCGGTAAAGTAGTCCATTCTGACTTTTGTTAAAATCTTACCGCTGCTCATGCTCGGAACCTTGCGCACACGGTGAGTTTGAAGTCGTTGAGCAACCGGCACAGTACCATCACGCCATTGCACCTTCCGGTTTGGCAATGGATCTCGCAGGTACAGTGTGTGGACTCGGCCGAGGAAATGCAGTGGTACCTGGATTCCACACCCGACGGAAGTCACTCTTGTTGCATCAGCGCCTGAATCGAAGCTTCATGTCTGCCTTCAAGTAGTTACGGTAGTCAAGGCAGTAGTAGCAGCTCGACAAACACTTCGTTCTTGCTCCGGTCTGCACGCAACTACCTTAGGTAGTAGCTTACGACTGTAAATGTAATGTGCTCCCGATCCGTACCTTAACGGGCAAACCCGTGTCCCGCTATCGTGCTGCCCTGGCCCGGGCGGCTGAGGCTCGTCGAAGCGCGACCCGTCGTCTCGCGTCCAGCGAGCGGTGGTTGCTTGCCGACGCAAGCATGTCCAACCAAGTCGTGTGTCGTCTTGATCACAGTCCCAGAGAACCTCGTGGAGATCCCGCGCTGGTCGCCTTCTTGTTGCTTCTATTCGTCATCCTGACTGCTGTCAACCAGGGCAACAATCTCTTCGTCAGACCTACCAACCGTGACGTACGACGACTACTACGACTCCGACCTCTGCGACCACGACGAAACGCAGAAGCAGAGCGACATCTGCCAGCCAGCATAGAGGCTGCCCCTGAATCAGTCCGGACCGAGCCAACAGCCGACTCGAGCTCCGGAGAGATTGAAACACGGCAGGCCATCCCAGGAATCGATGGTGAAGTGATAGAGCTGGACGACCTGTCGGCAGAACCTCCAGACTATTCCGCTTCGTCGCCGCCATCGCCGTGTGAAGTTCGCGCACCACAGCGAACGAGACGGCGATCGAGTTCCGGTTCAAAGCGGGGGTCAGAAGCCACCACGACCGGGTCTGCAACTTCGCACGAGTCTCTCCCACCTAGCCCAACAAGCCAGCCACCTTTCTTCTCGGCACCGCTTCGTCGTCGTCGACCCAACGACACAGAATCAAGAGGTTCCGAAGCCCATCGCATAGGACCGAACGAGCCCTACTTTTCACGACGACGGGCAGCTTCAGTACCGGCGCTGCCAACGGGCACCGAGGACAACTAGTCCTGGTATGTAAGTCCTACGTGTCCTACTGTTTCTTGAGATGTACCTTGCACCGTGTTCGCAACTCCCCCCTTGCAGTGATAGCTCGCCGACAACGCACCTTACTTAATAAGTGCCAAGCCAACAAAAGAAAAAAAAAAGTCAGGACCCCTCATCAGATCAGCATCAGACTTGAGCTACCCCTGTCGTGCCGCTACAACCCCACCATTCCAGATTCGCAATTGGAATCTGGACCCCAGTTCGCGTCCAAGTCATCCCACCATCCACTCACATCCCACCAAAAGTAAAAGTTGCTGCACACACCGCCCAGTGTGCATCATCCTCCCCGTTATCAAAACTACTCACTGCCCTCCCTCGTCTCACTCCCTTTTCTCCATACTTGCTCTCTCCCCATCTTCCTCATTTCCTCCTCTTCTCCTACCTATACAACCCTCTCTCTTCCCGCTGTCTCTTCACCATCATCCTGTCTTTGCCATCCTCGCTGCCATCCTCTCTCCTAACAAACATACTACACAGAAGATCTTTCAAGATGGTCCAGTCGGCAATTCTCGGGTTTCCCCGTATGGGTGTGAACCGTGACCTGAAGAAGGCCACGGAAGCTTGTAGGTGTCCCCGCGCGGTTTGTCTTGTTGATAGCTGCTTCCGGACCAAGTACTAACAAGGAACAACCATACAGACTGGGGCGGCAAGATTTCACAGTCCGATCTCCTCGCTGAGGCCAAGAGGCTGAGGCTCGCACACTGGAAGATCCAGAAGGATGCCGGTGTCGATATCATTCCCAGCAACGACTTTGCCCTGTACGACCATGTTCTTTCCCACATCCAGGACTTTGGTGTAAGTGACTCCCGCTCCTCCCGCCCTCATTCAATGCTAACGTCCTTCCCTCGCTCAGGCCGTTCCCGAGCGTTACTCCAATGCTGGCCTGGACCGCATTGACGAGTACTTTGCCATGGGTCGCGGCCACCAGAAGGACGGTGTCGATGTGCCCAGTCTGGAGATGGTCAAGTGGTTTGATTCCAACTACCACTACGTCAAGCCTACCCTCAAGGCCAACCAGACCTTCAAGCTCACCGCCAGCCCCAAGGCTGTTGCTGAGTTCACCGAGGCCAAGGAGGCCGGCATCGCCACCCGCCCTGTCCTCGTCGGCCCGGTCTCTTTCCTCACCCTCGCCAAGGCCGACCGTGGCGAGACGGTCGACCCCATCGATCTTCTTGAGAAGCTCCTCCCTGTCTACGAGGAGCTCCTCACTAAGCTGAAGGAGGCTGGTGCCGACACTGTCCAGATTGACGAGCCAGTCCTCGTTTTCGACCTCCCGTCCAAGAACAAGGCTGCTTTCAAGCCCACATACGAGAAGTTCGCCAGCCTCGGCGACAAGATCCCCAAGCTCGTCTTCTCCACATACTTTGGCGACATCGTCCACAACCTGGAGGCTGTCCCCAAGGACATCTACGCCGTCCATGTTGACCTTGTCCGCAACCCCGAGCAGCTCGACACGGTCATTGGCGCCCTTGGCCCCAAGACCATCCTGTCTGCCGGTGTTGTCGACGGACGTAACATCTGGAAGACCAACTTCAAGCGTGCTATCGAGATCGTCGAGTCGGCCATCCAGAAGCTCGGCAAGGAGCGCGTCATTGTTGCCACATCGAGCTCTCTCCTCCACACCCCCCACACCCTCGCCAGCGAGAAGAAGCTGGACGCCGAGATTGCCGACTGGTTCTCGTTCGCCTCTGAGAAGGCTGTCGAGGTCGCCATCATTGCGAAGGCCGTCACCGAGGGCCCCGCTGCCGTCCGGGAACAGCTCGAGGCTAACGCCAAGTCGATGCAGGCTCGTGCCACTTCCAGCCGCACCAACGACCCCAAGGTCAAGGAGCGCCAGAGCCAGATTAAGCCCGAGGACTACAACCGCAAGTCGGACTTCTCGGTTAGAATCGCGCAGCAGCAGAAGAAGCTCAACCTCCCTCTCTTCCCCACCACCACCATCGGCTCCTTCCCCCAGACCAAGGAGATCCGTCTCCAGCGCAACAAGTTCACCAAGGGTGAGATCACCGAAGAGCAGTACGACAAGTTCATTGAGAAGGAGATCGAGGAGAACGTCAAGATCCAGGAAGAGCTTGACCTTGATGTCCTGGTCCATGGCGAGCCCGAGCGCAACGACATGGTGCAGTTCTTTGGTGAGCGCCTCAACGGCTACACCTTTACCACCCACGCCTGGGTCCAGAGCTACGGTTCGCGCTGCGTGCGTCCCCCTATCATCGTCGGTGACATCTCGCGCCCGGCGCCCATGACCGTCAAGGAATCCAAGTACGCCGTGTCCATCTCCAAGAAGCCCATGAAGGGCATGTTGACTGGACCCGTCACCTGCCTCCGGTGGTCTTTCCCTCGTGACGACGTTCACCAGTCGGTCCAGGCCGAGCAGCTTGCTCTGGCTCTCCGCGACGAGGTTGTCGACCTCGAGAAGGCTGGCGTCGACGTCATCCAGGTTGATGAGCCTGCCCTCCGTGAGGGTCTTCCCCTGCGCGCCGGCGAGGAGCGCAAGGCCTACCTGGACTGGGCCGTCAAGGCATTCCGGCTCTCAACGACCGGTGTCGAGGACTCGACCCAGATCCACTCGCACTTTTGCTACTCGGAGTTCCAGGACTTCTTCCACGCCATTGCCGCGCTGGATGCCGATGTCCTGTCCATCGAGAACAGCAAGTCCGATGCCAAGCTCCTGAAGGTGTTTGTCGACTCTGAGTACCCCCGCCACATCGGCCCCGGTGTCTACGACATTCACTCTCCCCGTGTCCCCAGCGAGCAGGAGATCCGCGACCGCATCGAGGAGATGCTTCAGTACCTCAAGCCTGAGCAGCTCTGGATCGACCCGGATTGCGGTCTGAAGACTCGCCAGTGGAAGGAAACCAAGGAGGCGCTGACCAACATGGTCAACGCCGCCAAGTTCTTCCGCGCCAAGTACAGCAAATAGACAAAGACGATCTCATGATCAAAGATGTGTGAGGGAAGGAAACGGCGTACAGGATTGGGCCTTGTCATTTTTCTCTTTTTCCTTCCTTGACGTCGGGGGTTTGCAATCGGTTTAGCGCAGGAACCTGTCACATTCAACAGTGACTCAAGCTGCATTCAAGACGGCGTTTTGGGGCCAATGGCTACTTCAAAAACAGCTAAAATCGAAGGCGAACGGTCGAGCAGGTTGGCATTTAACATACCCATGGGAAGGTTTCACGGACAAGGGAGCGGGAATTGGTGTAATGGCATTTTCGGAAGCGCACGAGAACTCGAGAGAAACGGAATCTTCAACGTCCAGTTAGAAGAAAAAATATATTGAAGCCCAATTCAACTGGGTCAAAACAAACTTTACAATCCCGTTAATCGACATTGTGAACGCCGGCCACTCCTAACTGAGCAGGAGCTCCAATAACTACCGTTGATATGGTCTATTCAGCTCGATGTTGACGGAACGGGTTTGAGTGCAGCGCACCAGGATGAACAATGGACGAATGACGGAAACGACGGTTACCCGTGGGTCGCTCTTCGCTCGGGCGAAGAGATGGGACTTGGCACGTGTAGTGGAGTGGGCGGCTTCGTCAAACATGGTCTGTTTTCTTCTCACAAGCCATCATCAACTCGCATGTCATAGTGAGTATTGCAAGTTACGTCTTCGTGCACAAGCCCAAGCCAGGACAGATGCGTAAAGAAAGGTCCAAGTTCGGCATGAGAGTCTCTCGTTCGTTGGAGGACATGCATGACCAACAGGAGAGCTCCTCCAAGGCAGTTGAGCGTATCCAGGATAACCCCCTGGACTCCCCTTGCTCCTTACCAGGTAAACGTTTCAGCTCGATATTAACGAGGGCCTCAGCGCCTTCGGTAACAATGCTTCTGGGCATTGCCTTCCAACAACCGCCATCTTTGAACCCGTCACCTATACACGTATTGGGCGGCACGCCTCCGTATGCCGGTAATACATCCTGGTTAAATCGTCCCTCACGACCCCGTGTTCCATCGGCAGCTTTAGCTGTTATACGGCAACACCTCGCCGTCGGCCAAACTTTCAAGTTTGCAATGAGGGTCTTTGCCGCAGGATCGCGGTTCTATATGGCTGGGCAGCGGAGACCAGCAGTGTGATGCGGATCTTGAACAGCGGACGAGAGGCCGCGAGATGCAAGGATCCGCATAGGCGAGTCGACGGGCTGTGCCCGACTGCGGGCGGCGCAGATCATAAACGCCCATCTTTACGCTGCTCATCATTCATGCGCTGAATACCTTGGGATGAAAATCGAAACAGACTGCTGGAGAGAATACCAGGATATCAGAGGGAGATCATCGAGGTACACGCGATAACAAGGGCTTCCAGAAATGAAGGACAGAGTGGGCGGCGAGTGCTGTGGTGGGTTTGAATCATGCAGCCACGCCCAGCCCCTTGTCAGTGAGCCCCCTGAACGGAGACCTGGTGCCTAGCGGAGCCATCTCATTGGCGCGTCTTGCGCGTCTCAGGTTTGCGGTTCCTGCATATCTTGGCACCGCCGAATCAACGCCAACCGTCCCCCTGATCCTTGACGTCGACCCTTTTCCTCTCTCTCAGCTCCACCACGTTCTCGCAGCGAAAACCCAGCGGTTTGGCGAAACCTTGGCTGGTTGATTAAGGGTGCCGTGGACCACGGACGGTGGATGCGCTGTGGGTAGGCGGCTGTGCTGTTTGCTGTTCCAACGCACGATCCGTCCACTGAGAATGGTCATGTCAAGCGTCATGGTCAGGGTTCTGTGTACAACTCGAAACTCCAGGAGACCCAAGCGAGCAGTCCACATCCGCGACGCGGAATATCGTGGTGGGATTTGAGG
>Ga0209127_100732_pt1 | contig 11113 bp, 11 predicted proteins | sample LakSupMetagenome_FD_187469 | JGI IMG/M metagenome (GOLD analysis project Ga0209127, IMG submission 187469) | Freshwater microbial communities from Lake Superior, Canada - Sta WM archaea (SPAdes) (version 2) | ecosystem: Environmental > Aquatic > Freshwater > Lake | place: Lake Superior, Canada...
CCGAGGATCGCGACTGAACACAGACGTCCTTCGCGCCCACCAAAAACCTACCAACAACGAACCTCAACATATCGCAACCAAGCGCCCTAACCTCCGACATGGCCTACAACCCCCGAATGTCCATCCTGCCCGCCGCGCAGCAGCAGAACCGCTCGCGCAAGAAAGATGAAGAGGCCGACGCGTTCATGCGCCTCCCGGACAAGGAGATCGTGGGCTGCATAACCGACATAGGGATCCCCTTCACCGTCGCCGACCTCCAGAAGCCGAACCCGCTGCAGGTGCAGATGATCTTCGAGTGGTTCGCCGAGCTGCTGCTCAACGCGACGCGCGAGACGGTCGACCCGGCCATGCGCGCCGCCGCCGACGACGTAGCGGGCGAGAACGGCGACCAGCTGATGCCGCCCGACACGCGGAACCTCATGGGCTTCTACGTCTCCCTGCGCAGGCTGCTGCTCGAGTGCGGCATCACCGACTTCAGCTTCACCGACCTGTACAAGCCCACGCACGACCGGCTGGTCAAGATCTTCAGCTACCTCATCAACTTCGTCCGCTTCCGCGAGAGCCAGACGGCCGTCATCGACGCGCACTTCAACCGGGCGGAGGCGACCAAGTCGCGCATCGAGACGCTGTACGGCGACAACCAGGACATGGAGTCCCGGCTCGAGGACATGCGCCACAACCGCCGGCAGATGGAGGTGCTGGTGGCCGAGAAGACGCGGCGCAACGAGGGCCTGAAGAAGCGGCTGCTCGAGCTGCGGCGCAACCAGGAAAAGGTCGCCGCCCGGCTCGAGGAGGCGAAGGCGAAGAAGGGCGAGCTGGCGGCGCAGCTCGAGGACAAGACGGCCGCCAAGCTGAGCCTGAAGCAGGAGAGCGCCAAGCTGAGGCCGTACGTCATGCAGAGCCCCGGCGCCCTGCAGGCGAGCCTGACGGAGCTGAGCAACACGCTCAACGCGGATAAGGCGCACATCGACAGTCTCGATCGGAGGGCGAGGGCGCTGCAGACGTCGACGGATAGCTTTGCGGTCGTGTCGAGCGAGGTGGCGGGGTGCATCAAGCTTTTGGACGAGATTGCGTCTGAGCTGGCCAAGGAGGAGGAGGAGAATGCGAAGAACGCGAAGCAGAGGGATGCGCTGACGGAGAGGGGCGCGAATGTCAGGGAGGTGGAGAGGACCGAGGCGCTGCTGCAGAGGCAGCTGGCTAAGTGGGCCGAAAGGACGGAGACGCTGAGGGAACAGAGCAGTGAGAAGGCGGCGAGGGCGAGAGAAAAGATGGAGGAGTTGAGGGCGATACATAAGAAGCTGACCGAGGAAAGGCACGAGAAGGGGAAGGATATTGAGAAGAGGAGGGTCAGGATCGAGCAGACGGCGAAGAAGGTAAGTTTCCTCTTGTGCCTCTTTTGCTTCCGGGGTTGCTAATCTGGTCGCTAGATGCTTGATCTCAAAGAGAACATCGAGAATGAGGTGCATGCGGCATACGACGAGTATCTGAAGATGGAGTCCCACATCAAGCTCTACATTACCGAGATGGAGCAAGCCATCTGAGGGCGGGCGGCGGGCGGTTGTTCTGGGTTGTCTATTGATTTCGTGCACGTTGTTGGTTCTCGGGCGGCTGGGAAGGTTAGGATACCATTGCGAGGCGTCTGGAGTACGTGTCTTTCCCGGTTAGTTGGTATAATAGTGTGTGATTCAATGAGGCAGTACGAGATACCTGTGCAGGTACTGTAACCTTACTCAACGAGTTTCATCATCTGGTGGCTCTTCTCCCAGGGCAACCCATGGCCCATCCTGGCAACGGAACCACCGGCCCAGCACCCTCCTCACGGTAACAGTCCGCCCAATCCATCCACCACCGTCATCCTGATCCCTAGCAACAGCCCTCCTCTCCGCTCCGCTCAGCATCGGTATCTCCTCGCCCAGCAGAGCCTCCGAATCGCGCACCCGCTCATCCCAGCCCACCCTAGGTTCGGCTATCACAGCTCTTAAGCCTGCATGCCTGGCAGCCTCTACTAGCGTTGCGGCGCTGCTGCCCAGACCTTGGGCGCTCCATTCACTAGTGTCGCGATGCAGGTCTAGGAAGCCGTACAATAGGAGGAGAGGTGCGGTATCGGTCTTATGAGCAAATGCAATCGCTGCTCTAGATGGAGGGGGTTCGACAGTTTTTGGGTCTGCCGGTGGGAAGACTGTGAGCCATGCCCGGAGGTGAGATACGCTTGGAATAAAGACGAAGCGTATGTGCTTTGCTATGGCCACTCGCTGTATCGAGTGCTGCAGGAGGGGCGACATCCAAGTTGGGGCTTGATCCGGGGACTCGTACATGGCAGACATGTCCTGACCATCATAAGTCTCTGCGTCCGCTTCCATGGGGTCGCCGTGGTCCGGTTCTTGTGGCTCTTCCTCCTCCCCTTGCTCCTGTGGGTGGCTTGGGTTGTGTAGTCTCATTTCTCGGGCTATGTCTTCGCTCAGCGCATCATCAAACTCTTGTTGTGATGTGCAGATGACAAGCGTTGTCGGATAGACACACTGGGAGGAGACGTAGATGGCCAGCTCGGACGGCGTGGCCGGTGAGAAGAAGACTGGTGCTCTCGTCATAGCCGGATTGGTAGTGTCTCACAGGTCCATCGTTGAGCAACAATGCCTGCTGAACCTACGTCCTTCGCTGCGGCCCAACCCATCGGACGCAAGAGGTTTATTTCCGTGCAAACGCATTAGGGCAAATATTGTCTGGCTTCCCCTATTGCGGCTTCAGCAAGTCTGGTCGGCGCCGGTGATCTAGGGTGAATGGTTGACGCGTTTATACGATACGGGCGGAGCTTCTATGTCTGTCTAAGCGCATGTTTACCCCACCAAGAAGGGAGCTCCCGAACCCATGCAATTAATTATGCAGCCCGGCCGATAACGTCACCGCATCCGACAGTGATTCCGACCCAGACACCAACGACGGATGTCGGGTTACAGGAGGGTAAATATGGAGTCGATATCTCGAATATCGTCGTTATTAGAGAGTGGTGAGCTCAACGCTTGTGTTTTGTCTGGAATGGCTTCAACTGCTAACCACCACGACACGCATCGCAGCCCGAGAACTCACCCTCGATGCTGCCTCGGCGGCCCGAAGCAGCTCTCGGGGTGTCTCGAGACCCTTGGACCGCAGCCAGATCAAGAGGCTCCTCGACAGCCGCAATGAGCGCGAGGTTCTGGACGGTCTGCGGCGAGTCATCTCGGTAGCCATCTCCTGCCTCCCTATTTCCTCCTGTCCCTCTGTCAGATTGGCACCGCTAACAGCTCGGACGGCAGATGATGTACCGCTCGCAAAAGACCCTTCCCTACTTCTCCTCCGTCGTCAAGAATGTTGCCTCCTCGAACATTGAGATCAAGAAGCTCGTGTACATATACCTCACCCACCACGCCGAGCAGGACCCCGACATGACCTTGCTGTCCATCAACACCATCCAGAAATCGCTGTCCGACTCGAATCCCCAGGTCAGGGCGCTGGCTCTGCGGACCATGTCCAACATCCGGGTGCCAGTCATCAGCCAGATCGTCTCATTGGCCATCAAGAAAGGGGTGGGCGACATGAGCCCCTACGTCCGGCGCGCCGCAGCACTCGCGATCCCAAAGTGTTACCGCCTCGACCCCGGGCAGCTGCCACAGCTAGTCGACTATCTATCCGCCCTCCTAGCAGACAAGCAGTACTACGTGGCCGGTGCCGCTGTCACAGCCTTCATGGAGGTCTGCCCGGAGCGGCTAGACCTGATACACAAGCAGTACAGGAGCCTGATCAAGAAGGTGGTTGACATGGACGAATGGAGCCAGCTGTCCACCCTCAAATTAATGACGATATACGCTCGGAAGTGCTTCCCGCGACGGACAAGACCTGTCCAGCCCACGTCCAGATCCGCCGACCTGCAAGAATTCTACGGCGAAAGCGGCACCTCCCCTTCTAACGACACCGAAGTCGTCCCCATCCTCGACCCAGACCTCGAGCTCCTCCTAAACGCCATCAAGCCTCTCCTCCAATCCCGCAACTCCGGGGTCGTCGTGGCTGTAGCCAGGGCCTACTCGGCCGTCGGGACAGCAGCATACCTACAGCACGCCATCGGGCCATTGATCGCCCTGCTACGCGGTCCCCAGGACATCCAGCAGATAGCCCTCTACAACATCGTCTCCATCTGTCTCGACGCGCCAGCCTCCTTCGTCCGCTACGCCTCCCACTTCCTCATCCGCGCCACCGACTCGCATCCCGTCTGGGAGCTCAAACTCGAGCTCCAGACCCTCATCTTCCCCCACGCCCCGCCAGCGACCAAATCCCTCATTCTCAACGAGCTGGAGCACTTCTCCCGCGGCACGGACAAGGTCCTCGTGCGCGAAGCCGTGCGCGCCATCGGCCGCTGCGCCCAGAGCGACGCCAAGACGGCACCCAGGTGTCTGCGCCTCCTGCTCAGCCAGATCACCAGCCTGGACGGGACCCTAGCCGCCGAAAGTCTGACCGTCATCCGGCACCTGATCCAGCAGGATCCGGCCGCCCACGGCAACACCACCGTCGTGCGCCTGGCCAGGAACCTCGACAGCGCCACGGACCCGCACGCCAGGGCGACCATCGTCTGGCTCGTGGGCGAGTTCGCGGGCCTGGGGAAGGGAGGGGAGGACAACATCGCGGCGGACGTGCTGCGCATCCTCCTCAAGGGCTTCGCCGACGAGGCCGAGGTCGCCAAGCGCCAGATCGTGCTACTGGGCGCGAAGGTGTACCTCCACTACCTCAACCGCGCGAGCGAGGAGGCGGCGGCTGCTGCTGCCGTTGCGGCGGGAGAGGGCGAGGGAGAACCGGGTGCTGTCCCGGGGGCGCCGAAGCTGTTGGAGGACGACGACCACCCCGCTGCTAAGCTCTGGCGGTACGTGCTCGCGCTGGTGCGGTACGACACGAGCTATGACCTTAGGGACAGGACGAGGCTGTACAAGGCGCTGCTTGGCGTGCCGCAGCTGGCGACGCTGATGCTGCTCGCGCCTAAGCCGGCGCCGCAGGCGCCCAGCCCGAGCGAGACGAGGAAGGGGTTCGTGTTGGGGAGTGCGGCGTTGGTGCTTGCTGATGGGGGGGTCGGGGTGCATGGGCTTAGGGGCTATGAGCCGCTGCCGGAGTGGGTGAGGGAAGGGGAGGAGCCGGATGCGAGGTTGAGGGAGGGGGATGGGCAGGGGGCGGGGGCCTCGTATGCTGGTGGGCAGAGGGCGGTGGGCGTGTCTGCCGCGGAGAGGTTGGATGGCATGGCTGGTGCAGCCGCGGGCTCGGGGTCTGGGACCCCTATAGGGAAGTCGAATGGCGGCGGGGCGGCGGGAGTCGGGGCAAAGACGTTGGATGATTGGCTTGCTGAGGGGGATAATGGGGACGAGGAAGAGGAGAGCGAAGAGACTGAGGAGGAAGAATCAGAAGAGGAGGATGACGATGATGAAGAGAGCGGTGAGGAAGAAGATGGGGAGGAGGAAGAGGAAAGCGAGGACGACGATGAGCGAGCTGAGAACGCTCGACTTGTGAGCTAGACGGCTGATATCTATCGTCTTCAGCCGCAGGCCAGAGACTGTGGCGCCAATGCTGATAAGATTTTGGACACTCGGTTTTCACTTTCTTGTATCGCCAAGCCGGACGTTTCTGTTTCCCCCGATGTTTTGGCCTGGACCAAGAACCGATCTCGAATTCCGAGCCATATCACAGAGCGCCCACCTCTCTACATCAACTGCAGAATTTACGGAATAGCCGAGTTTGACGAACAGTTTGACATTACTACCTCATGCGCCAGCTTGACTTCCTCACGATGACTCTAAGCCTAGTGAGCAAAACTAATATCGCCACCCTTCTCCGTCTCCAACTTCGCAGCAGTACTGCTGTTGCGCTGCTTCTCATCCACACCTTTGGTGCTGAAGGCAGCCGTGATAGCCACGGCTCCAAACGCGATTGCAACCAGGTACACGATCTTGTACGCCTCAGAATTGGCCTCCTTGACGGCATACTGCACGGCGCTGATAGTCGAATTGGTGATGCCGGGAACCTTATTGTACGCGACCGCCGTGTTCAACTTGGCCGCGGCCAGCAGCGCCGACTCGGACCCGTTGAAGCCGGACGACCGGGCCGCGGACTCGACCCAGCCCGGCAGGACCTGCGCGTACCGGCTGCTCTGGATGGAGGTGTAGATGGCGGTGGCGATGGCGCCGCCGATGAGCCGAAAGGTGCTGATCAGCCCGACGGCGACGCCGATGTCGGTCTGGTCGTCCAGGTTGAGCGAGACGATGCCGAACGACAGCGGGGAGGGCGGCAGGTTGACGGTGGCCACGAGGATGACGGTGGCGATGGCCTGCGCCTTGTCGTTGATCCCCACCGACGCGAGGGAGCCGATCAGGGCCGTCTGCAGGATCATGAAGACGATGAGCTGCCAGCGCTCGTGCTTGATCCACGGCATGACGCCCACGCAGTACCAGCCAGCTATGATCGTTCCAAATGAGATGAGGTTGGCGTAGACTCCGCGGATGATCGGCTTGTCGGCCGGGACCCAGAGGAGGCCGCTCTGACGAGGCCAGATGCTGGGGGAAAAGGTGTCAATGCGGGTCTAGTGGAAGGGAGTGGCAGTACTGGACTTACACATTCATGCTGTAGTACAGCATACCAGCGACAAAGCATACGACCAAGAACGAGGTGAACTTGCGCCACTGCACGAACAGGTGCGGAGGCAGGATCGGGTACTCGAGCGGCATGTAGGCCTCCCAGAAACCGAGAGCAATGAAGCAAACGAATCCGACGACCAGAGGAGCGATGACCCAGGAGCTCTTCCAAGGGTGCAAGCCCCCGCCCCAGTTCAAGGCAAGCAAAATGAACAGGCAGCCAGCTGTGAACAGCAGAAGCCCAACATAGTCGATCTCCTTGATGAGCTGGAGCTTGGTCTTATGGTCGTCCTCGTGCTTGGTCTCGAAAGTGGGCGGGTGGTAGAAGAAGAACAGCATAACAGCCGTGACCGCCTCCCACGCGAAGCACCACCAGTAGCAGCTGCGCCAGCCGGGCTTGGTGTAGGCGATGAAGACGTAGCCGATGATCGGAGAGAAGGAGGAGAAGTGGTTGGCCAAGATCATGACGCCCAGGGTCTTGAAGCGGTCCTTGTTGGGCACGAGCTCCTGCGCGCAAGCGAAGCACATCTCCTGGAAGCCGCCGCCGACGCCGAAGATGATGCCCGACACGATCATCTGGTTGATGCTCTGGCCTGTCGCGCCGACGACGGCGCCTACCGCAGCCGCGCAGGCGCCGAAGAGGAGGAACCACCGCCTGCCGGCTATGTCGGAGAGGCGGCCGCCTATGGTGACGATTATCGAGGCGCCGAGATTCCAGCTGTTGCTTCTTGTCAGCATTCTGTAATCTGCAAATGGGCATCAGGGGCCTACCAGATGGTGATCCAGGGGTATCGAGTGTCCGGGCCAAGATCGGCGTTGATGTACGTCAAGACGGCGGCCGGCATGAGGAGAGTGAACAGGTAGCTCTCATACATCAGAATGAGAGCCTACGGCACTGTGTCAGCGTCTGGTATACTCCCACATGCGGATGTCATAGGGGGGCACGCACCAGCACTGCCATCTTCGTCTTGAAGGTGATCTTGCCATCGCCCTCTTCGGCGACCGCCTTCTCCGTGTCGGAGGAGAAGTTGTGGTCAGTTGCCTCGATAGCGTCGACGTTTGCCTCGTGGCTCGGCGACTTCTCGAGGTCAACAGCCATTGTTGCTGGCTTACAAGAAGTATAAGTGGTATCTTTCTTGAACTCGAAATCCGACAGCTTGATGCTACTAGTTGCGTCAGAAGCAATATCATACAAGTCTCTCAAATGCGACCCTGCTGCAGTGGTGTTGTCCCGGATCCAAGGGCATGGGATTGAACTTGGCGATCTGCCGAGGAGGATCTTATACGGACATTTGCTCCGTCCAGCCAGGAGCAGTCTAATTCTACCCCGGATTTACACGCCAGGTGGCCATCGCCTTATCTCCATTCCCTGCCGCCGTTTCCCAGCTTGCAGGTCGCTCCCCCTCATGACACTATCCAGACTCTCTCACACTATCTCTGGTTAGGGTGCGTTAGCGCATCCTGTGAGGTCTTGGAATGCGGGATGCGGGATGCGGAGAACCATTGAAATGAATCATTAGCTTCACCAGCTTGGCTCTAGCACGATGATTCACGCCACCCCACGGGGAACTATCCTCACGACGACTACGAACGACTCCAGGGATGAGCTTGTGCATTTATTTGGCCGAGGTGGAGCGACCGCGAATGTCACAGGACGCCAAATTGCGCAACGGTCGGGAAATGAAACCCTGAACACTTACACACGTTGCGACTAGCGAACAACAGTGTAAACTTGCCTGATATGTATTCGAGGCGTCTAGATTCACCTTCGTGGTCTCGCAAGCTGAGCCAACCTCCTTGAAGGAACCAACGACACAGCTTCCCCAAACCCATCCGCGCCAGCATACCCACTACACCAACATGTCCAACCAACAGTTCGCCACAAAGGTCATCGCCCTAACCGGAGGCGCCTCAGGCATAGGCCTCGCGACCTCACACCTCCTCGCCAGCCGCGGCGCGACCCTCTCCCTGGCCGACGCCAACGGCGCGGCCCTCGACGCGGCCAAGTCGGCCATCGCGTCGGCGCACCCGGACGCCAAGATCCTCGCCACCGTGCTTGACGTGCGCGACGCCGCCGCCGTCGAGGCGTGGATGGCCGAGACGGAGTCAGCCTTTGGCCGCGTCGACGGCTGCGCCAACCTCGCGGGCGTGATCGGGCGGAGCATCGGGCAGGGGACCCTGGCGGAGCAGGATAAGGACGAGTGGGACTTTGTGATCGGGGTCAACCTGACCGGCGTGATGCACTGTCTCAAGGCGCAGCTGAACCGGGTGGCGGATAACGGCAGTATCGTGTGTGCAAGCAGTATCGCTGGGCTGCAGGGGCGGGCGAAGAACGGGGCTTATTCTGCTAGCAAGCATGGCGTTCTCGGCTTGACGAGGAGTGCGGCTAAGGAGTTTGGCTTTAGGGGCGTGAGAGTCACTGCTGTTTGCCCGTGAGTCGTCCTTCTCCCCTTCTTCTCTACGATGAGCGCGCTGACATGGCATTGCAGAGGAAGGATAGACACGCCCATGTCTCGCAACGCGAGGGAGCTTGCTGGCAAGGGGGATAAGGAGCTCGGAGTCAAGCACGAGAAGAGTATGATCGACGAGGTGGCACTCAAACGCTCAGGGCGGGCTGAAGAGGTCGCGCACTTGGTTGCCTTCCTATTGAGCGACGAGTCGACGTACATCTCGGGAAATGCGATCAGCATTGACGGCGGGTGGAACTGCTAGGACTCCAATGTCATCAGCTAGAGACAACTCCTGTCTGAAATCGTCTACCAAGCCTTGAGGCACACTCATTGCTGAAATTGGTTTGTCGTGACTGCGGGAGAAAGAGCATGACGTCAAGACCAAGAGAACGGATGAGATGCCATCTTTCCAACTTCGACATTGTGATCTCGCACATTACAAAGTGACCGCAAATCTCGAGCAGATGGTTGTTGGTCTATAGTCCATATCAGGGCCTTCGTGGCGCCATTACCGAGATGACGGGAAAGTTGATGATCGCTCCTTAGAGCCCAACAAGCAACATACTGCCTGGAACGAGACAAGAACCTCAAACATGAGCAGAGATGACGCCGAATCATAAGCCCCAACGTAGTAATCAGAGCCGCGACAAGCTGAGGCGATTAGTGAGCAACGTGGGCTGGTCCGCGGAGCTGTCAGCTAATATTTGCGCCAGGCAACCCTAACCCTGAGCATCCGAAAATTTTCTATGGGTCTTCTCGCATTCCCTCGCAAACACCGTCGTTCCTTTTGCCTCAGTCTGACTCGTGAGAACCCCATGGACATAACTTTAATATCAGCCCTACAGGGCTGTTGGCTGTAAGATTGCTTTACCAACTGGGTAGTGGTGAGCCGACCGCTCGGGATTCTCGGGAAGACGTATATGTTGAGACTGTACCACCTTTATGTTTCTTACCCCTTACCGCAATGTTATAACCACCGCACTCTATTAAAATTGAAAGAAGAAAAATATAACCTATAAGACGACCCAATGAAGGCCATGCGACCAACCTTGTTGCTTGGGCCAGGCGCCATGTCCCAGCCAAGTTCACAAGAGTACATCGAGTCCCTGCTCACAGCAACCAGGGACTTGGGTATCGACCAGATCGACGCATCTCCCGTCCGACCAGACCAATCTACCGTCGGCAACTCAGAACGAGCATTAGGTCTGGCCCAAAGGCTTCAAGATCAACACAGCAGTCGAATCCGACGCCCAAGGCCGCTGCCCCCTCAACCGCGGCCAAATATGGCAGAACGTGGAGCAAACCCTGCGCCGCCTGGACACGTCCCAAGTCGACGTCCTCTACATCCGCCCGCCGGACTCCGAGGCCCTTCTAGACCAGCAGGCGGCGGCGATGGACGACCTCTTCCGCCAGGGCAAGTTCCGCCGCCTCGGTCTCGTCGACTTCTCCATCCCCACACTCAAGGACTACCTCCTCGCCTGCCGCCGGCGCGGCTACGCCCTGCCTTCCGTCTACCTCCTGACGTACAACCTCGTCTGGCGGTTTCCGGAGCCGAAGCTCGTGCCCTTCCTGCGCGAAAACGGCATCGCGCTCGTGGCTCGGGGCGCGTTGGCGGGCGGGTTGCTGACGGGGCGGTTCGCGCCGGAGCAGCTGAGGGTGCTGGGCGGCGGGGAGGGGGGCAGGAGGATGTACGGGCGGCCGTGCTTTCAGTCTGCGGCGGCGGATCTGGTGGCGCTGGTTAGCCCGCGCGGGGTGGGTCCTGCCGAGGCGGCGCTAAGGTGGTTGTGTTACCACTCGGAGCTGGGAGGGGAGGATGGGGTTGTGCTTGGGGCGACGACGGTTGAGCAGCTGCGGGATTGTGTGGCGGCTGTGGAGAGGGGGCCGCTGCCGGAGGAATTGGTGGCGGGGATCGAGAGGATCTGGGAGGGGGTCAGAGAGGGGGTTAGGAGGTAGGAGCTCTGGTTAGACGGGAGGAGTTGTAGAACTGGGTTGGCTTGACGGTGTGGGATAGACGGCATAATAGAA
>Ga0209127_100733_pt1 | contig 11111 bp, 13 predicted proteins | sample LakSupMetagenome_FD_187469 | JGI IMG/M metagenome (GOLD analysis project Ga0209127, IMG submission 187469) | Freshwater microbial communities from Lake Superior, Canada - Sta WM archaea (SPAdes) (version 2) | ecosystem: Environmental > Aquatic > Freshwater > Lake | place: Lake Superior, Canada...
CTCACAAGGTCAGTCCATTGCGGAGGGACAGACCAGACAGCGCTGTCGTCGGCCTGCAGCAAAACGCGTTCGCCATGGCGGTTGTACCGCCGGCCGACGCAGGGCAACTTCCGTCTGAACAGAGGGTAAAACGGATGCGTGACCCGCACTAACTGCTGATCTGTACCGGGCGTGGCTGCAATCTCATGTGAGGTACAAGAAGCTGGAGGATGGCAAGTTCCAGTGGCCTGCCATCACCGACGGTGTCGTGCGGCTGACGGCGGCGCAGCTTCAGGCCTTGCTGGAGGGTCTGGACTGGCGCCGCGTGCATGAGCGGCGCCAGACGCGCGTTCCAATCGCCGCAAGTTGATCGGCCCTGCGCTGGCAAGCCACTGTAATCCATGATTGAATCGGCTTTGTGAGTGACGCGGCCGAACCTCAGACCAACGATCCGATCGCGCTTCGGGCGATGCTCGCGGCGGAGCGTGCCGAGAACGAGCGGCTTCGCCAGATCATCAAGGAGTTGCAGCGTCATCGCTTCGGCCGCCGGGCCGAGAGCCTGCCGGTCGATCAGTTGCTGCTGGGGCTCGAGGAGGCCGAGCAGATCGAGGCCGAGGGCTTTGCCGGCGCGGAGGCAGCCGATCCTGCAAAACGGGTTGAGCGGGCACGGAAGCGGCGCGCCAACCGCGGCTCGTTGCCCGCGCACCTGCCGCGCATCGAGCAGGTCGTCGATATCGAGGACAAGGCCTGCCCCTGTTGCCGCGGCGTGTTGCATGCCATCGGCGAGGATGTGTCCGAACGCCTCGACATCGTGCCCGCCCAGTTCCGCGTGATCGTGACGCGTCGGCCGAAATACGCCTGCCGGGCCTGCGAGGAGGTCGTAGTCCAGGCGCCGGCGCCGGCCCGGCTCGTCGAGGGCGGCATCCCGACAGAGGCCACCGTCGCCCATGTCCTCGTCTCGAAATACGCCGATCACCTGCCGCTCTACCGGCAGGCCCAGATCTATGCTCGGCAGGGCGTGAACCTGGATCGCTCGACCTTGGCCGACTGGGTCGGCAAGGCCGCCTTCCTGCTGCGGCCCGTGCATGCGCGGCTGTTCGAGCGCCTGAAGGCGTCGACGAAACTCTTCGCCGACGAGACCACGGCGCCGGTTCTCGACCCGGGTCGCGGCCGGACCAAGACCGGTCAGCTCTTCGCCTATGCCCGCGACGACAGGCCCTGGGGCGGATCGGACCCGCCTGGCGTGGCCTATCTCTACGCGCCGGACCGCAAGGCCGAGCAGACGATCCGGCATCTTCAGGGCTTCGTGGGCACGCTCCAGGTCGATGGCTACGCAGGCTACAAGGTCCTGGCCGACCGCAATGCGGTGAGCCTGGCGTTCTGCTGGAGCCATGTCCGGCGCAAGTTCTACGAGCTCGCCCAATCCGGCCCGGCGCCGATCGCCACGGAAGCGCTCGCGCGCATCGCGGCGCTTTACCAGGTCGAGGCCGACATCCGCGGCCGCTCGGCCGAGGAACGTCGCGCTGCCCGGCAGGCCAGGAGCCGCCCGATCGTCGCGGCACTGGAGCCATGGCTCAAGGAGAAGCTCGGCCTCGTCAGCCAGAAGAGCAAGCTCGCCGAGGCCATCCGCTACGCCCTCTCGCGCTGGCAGGGCCTCTCCCGCTTCCTCGACGACGGTCGCGTCGAGATCGACTCCAACGTGGTCGAGCGCGCCATCCGGCCGATCGCGCTCAATCGCAAAAACGCGCTCTTTGCCGGCTCCGACGGCGGCGCCGAGCATTGGGCCGTCATCGCTTCGCTCGTGGAAACCTGCAAGCTCAACGCCGTCGAACCGCAAGCCTATCTCGGTGACGTCATCGCCCGCATCGTCGCCAGCCACCCACAAAGCCAACTCGACGACCTGCTGCCATGGGCCTATGCGCCTCAACCGCTCAAGGCCGTGGCCTGAGAACAGCGCTTACCGACCTCGACCGCCGTGCGGATCACCATGCCGTCGATCACGATCTCAACCTTCGCCGGTGCCGATTTCGGCGGCTTCGTCGTCAGCCGCGGCGACGGCGCCTCTTCCACCAGCAGCGGCGCGAACAGCGGCTCTTGGCTCTTCGAAGGGACCAGCTGTCCCTGGCGAAGGCGACGCCGCCAATCATAAACCTGCCAGCGCGTCGCGCCATGCTTGCGCGCGACCACCGCCACCTGCGCCCCCGGCATCAGGCTCTCCGCCGCGATCCGGGCTTTCTCCGACGCGGAGCGAACACGCCGACCCGTCGGACCTTCAAGAACCTCAAGCCGACCTACGTAGCCAGCCGTCGAGACGTCCAAATGGACGTCCATTTTGCCGTCTGCTTCCATCCCAACCATCCCGTTCTTCTGAACGGGAGGCTTGGCACAGTCTCCCGGGGAAATCGAAACTGGCCGAAGCGATCCGCTATGCCATCACGCGCCGCCAGGCCCTGGAGCGCTTCATCGTCGATGGCCGGATCGAAATCGACTCCAACACCGTCGAACGCGCGATCAGGCCCCAGACCATTGTCAGAAAGAATGCAATCTTCGCCGGCAGCGACGGCGGCGGCCGGACGTGGGCGACCATCGCGACGTTGCTCCAGACTTGCCGCATGAACGATGTCGACCCGCTCGCATGGCTGACCCAAACCCTGCAGCGCATCGCTGACCGCTGGCCCATCTCTCAGATCGACCAACTTATGCCCTGGAACTTCAAATCCTGACCGGTGGCGGCTACGCGCTTACCACAGAACGCCTTCGTCGAAAGCTTCAACGGGCGCTTTCGGGACGAGTGCCTCAACGACACGCTGTTCTCGACGCTCGTCGAGGCCCGCAGCGCCATCAGCTCATGGAAGGAGGATTACAACGAGGATCGGCCGCACGGGGCCATCGGCAACAAGCCTCCGATCCTGCTGCAGAATCCGGGCGGAGCACCCAGCCCACCGCCGTGATCGAAGGCCGGAAACTCTACCTTCCGGCGATCCAGCAAGTGGTCTCGGATCACGAAACCCAGGACTCTCCCTCAGACCGGAGGAGAAAAGGGTCTCAGGTCAGCGGTAATCAATCCGCGGATGAGAGCGTGATCAATCGTCGTCCGATCGGATCGCGGCACTCCAGTCAAGTTGAAATCATACCCCGTCGAGATAAACTCGGCGATGGCTTTCCGTGCGTTCCCACGCCCATGACGATCATGAGAGCGTTGTTTAGCGTACTTTCAACGCGATGCCCTCAATCTGCCGCTGATGATCAGCTTGACCGGCTGACTTGCCAAAAGAGGAACCACTCGGATGGGCTCCGGTATCGCCCACTTTCGACATGGTGATCGTGACGCATAGACCGCCGGTCGCGCGGTTGGCCAATTTGATCTGCCCACCGTGAGTTTGGATCACGGATCCTGCGATGGTGAGCCCCAAGCCGGTGCCGCCAGTCTGGCGGCCACGGGATTCCTCAAGCCGAACGAAAGGATGAAACACACGCTCCATATCGGCTTCCGGAATGCCGGGCCCTTCGTCCTCGACCGTGATGACGAGTTGGTCATTGGCCTCGGCAATCATGACACTGGCTGTCTCACCATATTTGATGGCATTGCCGACGATGTTGGAAAAGGCGCGCTTCAGGGACAGCATGCGTCCCAGAACCGGGGCGGCTGTAAGCTCTGTCAGCGCGACGCGGTGCCCTTGGTCAATATGATCGTCGACGATCGTCTCGATGACCGAGGCAAGGTCAATCCGTCGGATCGCCTCGCTAGAGATTCCACCGCGCAGATATTCGAGCGTCGAGTCGATCATAGCTTCCATCTCACCGAGATCGGCATCGATGAGAACACGCGTGGCCTCATCGTCCAAGAGTTCGGAGCGGAGCCTGAGGCGCGTGATCGGGGTACGTAGGTCGTGCGAGACCGCGGCCATGGCTTGCATGCGCTCGGTGACGAGGCGCTGGATGCGTTCGCGCATGGTGTTGAAAGCGCGGGCAGCCCGGCGAACCTCAATGGGACCGTTCTCGGGAAGTGGCTGGGGCGTCTGATCGAGGCTGAAGCGCTCGGCCGCAATGGCGAGATCTCGCAGCGGTCGCGTCGCCCAGCGGAGCAGCAACAAGGCGACAACAACGATTCCGACGCCAAAGCAGATGGTGATCGCGACCACACTCCAGTCGATATGCTGGCTTGCCCCGAGGGTGGAGGAGGAGAAGTTCACCCAGGAGCCGTCGGCCAGCCGCACCGAGACCAGCATCATGTGCCGATAGGCATCAGCCTTTCCGCTCCCCAGAGCTCCGTCATCCGCAAAGCCGACCCGGTATGACTCTGTGGCGAGTTCGGGAGCAAGCTCCTTGAGCCGCGCCTCCATCACCTTGGCTCGCTTCGTCGCCTGCGCGTTGCCGAGCACCAGGCTGACCATGCTCCAATGAACCTCAAGGCTGGCGCTCGACAGATCATGCGCGACGCGATCGCGCTCCGGCGCGTCAGGAGTGCTCGCGATCGCTCGCTTGATCGAGACGACGCGCTCGGCAAGGCCGCGGTCGCGCGACGCCGTCGCGAGGCTCTCGAAGCCGACACGAAAGGCCCAGAAGCCGAGCAGGTGAAAAGCCAGGAGCGCCGCGACCAGGATCAGGATGGCGCGGCTCGCAACGGTGTCAGGCCAGACTCGTTGGGTGAGCGTCTTCAAACGGAATGACCTTCCCGCACGCGGACGTCGGACGCAAACAAATAGCCGGAGCCACGAACGGTTTTTATCAGGTGACCACCATTCGTCACGGCTTCAAGCTTGCGGCGCAGGCGGCTGATCTGGACGTCGATCGTGCGATCGAAGTGGGCGCCGCTGGTCCGGGCCTTGGCGAACTGCATCAAGCTTTCTCGCGACAGGACGCGGTTGGCATGTTCGGCGAAGGCAACGAGCAGGTCGAACTCACCGGTTGAGAGGTCGATCAGCGTTCCCGAAGGCGACTGGAGCTCGCGACGACGGAGGTCCATCGTCCAGCCATCGAAGGTAATGACCTCGGAAGGCCGGGATTCAATTGCGCTGCGCGCTGTCCGGGACCGACGTAGGACGGCTCGAATGCGCGCCAGCAGCTCGCGCGGACTGAATGGTTTAATCACATAATCGTCAGCTCCGCCCTCGAGACCGATGATCCGATCGCTCTCCTCGCTGCGGGCCGTCAGCATCACGATAGGGACTTGGGACGTCGTGCGGACGTCGCGGCAGAGCTCGACGCCTGATCGGCCTGGCAGCATCAGATCGAGCACGATCAGATCGATGGTGGTGCGCGCCAGGACATCCATCATCACGCGCCCATCCGGTGCTCCGGTGACCTCATAGCCGTGGCGCTGGAGAAAGCGCGTGACGAGGAGCCTGATCTGTGGATCGTCATCCACCACCAGAATATGCCCGTGATCGTCGGCAACGGACTTGATCGGAACCTGATCCATCTTGCGCTTGAGCTTCCAGAACAAATTTGTGTGACGTGCTTCTGCCGCCTCGGTGATCGCAGAATAACGCGCTTGTCGCGCCGCCGCCCGCGTTGCTTTGATACAATTTGTAACGGACAGCGGCGGAGGAGCGCTGCTACCCCTATCTTGCCGAAACATTGGGGAGCCGAATCGTGACGTTTGTGAAGGTGCCGTTCCTGGCAGGCGTAGGATTGGCGTTGGGCGCCTGCTCCGCCACGGTCCCGGATCATCTGGCACGGCCGGCCGATCCGAATGTCCGCGTCCCCGCGGTCGCCTATCACAGCGTGACCGCCGGCGCCGCGACGTTCCGTCCAACCGAACCGAAGGATTGGCGCGAGCTCAACCGCCAGGTCGGGCCGAAATCATGATGCCGCCTGCTTGTCTGACCGCTTCGCTTAATCCCTTGATGGAAAGGTCAGCCTTGACTGTTCCGACCGCGCCGAATGCCCGCCGACTGCTGCGCTGGAGCCTGCTCGCGGGGACGGCGGCCCTGCTCGGCGGCTGCGCCGGCTTCTCGCCCGACGGCGGCATGGCGCCGATCCAGGCCGCCGCCTATGCGGAGATCGGCAAGGACGTCGTCAAGATCGGCGAAGACAGTGTCGCGCTGACGGCGAAGACACGGGTCGACCAGCTCCTGCGCAAGCCGTTGACCGCCGATAGCGCCGTCCAGATCGCGCTCCTCAATAACCGCGGGCTGCAGGCGGCCTTCAACGAGCTCGGCATTGCCGAAGCGCAGATGGTCGCCGCCAGCCTGCCGCCCAATCCGCGCTTCGGCATCTCCAAGCTCTCCGGCCGCTTCGAGGTCGAGATCGAACGCCAGATCGTCGGCAGCCTGCTCGCGCTCATCACCTTGCCGGCCAGGGCCGAGATCGCCGGCGACCGCTTCAGGACCGCGCAATTGCGCGCGGTCGAAGCCGTGCTGCGGCTCGCGGCCGACGCGCGCCGCCAATACTACCGCGCCGTCGCCGCCAATGCGCAGGTCACCTTCTACCAGGAGGCCAAGGCTTCCGCCGATGCTGCCTCGGAGCTGTTCAAGCGACTCGGCGAATCCGGCGGCGTCAACAAGATCGACCAGGCCCGCGAGTTCGCCTTCGAGGCCGAGCTGACGGTGCAGCTCGCCCAGGCGCGCCAGCAGCAGTCCCAGGAGCGCGAGCGCCTCATCCGCCAGCTCGGGCTCTGGGGCGGCGATCTCAAATTCCGGCTAGGTTCCTTGCCGCCGCTGCCGCGGCTGCAATCGGTCAAGGCGATCGAGGCCGAAGCGCTGCGCAAGCGCGTCGACATCCAGATCGCGCGCGCCGAGCTCGACACGCTGGCGAAGTCGCTCGGCCTCGCCAATGCGACCCGCTTCGTCAACGACATCGACCTGCTCGGGCGGCGCACCTATGACCGCGGCCGCAGCGTCGGCGCCGACGGCCATGTCGAGCGCGAGTCCAGCCGCAGCAGGACGGTGGAGCTGGAGATCGACATCCCGATCTATGATTTCGGCCAGTCCAAGGTCGCGCTCGCCGAGCAGACCTATATGCAGGCCGCCAACAGGCTGGCGGAAAAGGCGGTCAATGCCCGCTCCGAGGCACGCGAGGCCTATACCGCCTACCGCGCCAATTACGACATCACCCGGCAGTATCAGAAAAAAGTCCTGCCGCTGCGCAAGATCATCCAGGAGCAGTCGCTGCTGCAATACAGCGGCATGCTCAACGACGTCACCGACCTCATCGCCGACGCGCGCAGCCGCATCCTCTCCAATGTCGCGGCGATCAATGCGCGGCGCGATTTCTGGATCGCCCATACCGACTTCAAGCACGCGCTGATCGGCGGCGGCAGCGGGGGCGGCGGCTCGGCCACCGTCGCAGCGGCAGGTGGCGGCGATGCCGGCGGCGGACACTGAGCGGGTGGAAGGAGCGGAACCATGACCACGCTATCGCGCAGAGGCTTCATCGGCACCTCCGGCCTCGTCGTCGCCGCGGCCGGCGCCGTCTCCGGGCGCACGGCCTTCGCCGCCGTGCCCGAGGCACCGACCATGACGGAAGCGACCACGCAGGCGCCCCTGGTGCCCACCACAGGGCCGGACTACCAGCCGGTCGCCACGCTGAACGGCTGGACGCTGCCCTGGCGCATGAACGGCGACTGGAAGGAGTTCCATCTCGTCGCCGAGCCGGTGGTGCGCGAGTTCGCCCCCGGGATGAAGGGCTATCTCTGGGGCTATAACGGCCAGTCGCCAGGGCCGACCATCGAGGCGGTCGAGGGCGACAAGGTCCGCATCTACGTCACCAACAAGCTGCCGGAGAGCACCACGATCCACTGGCACGGCCAGCGCCTGCCCAATGGCATGGACGGCGTCGGCGGCCTGAACCAGCCGCACATCCCCTCAGGCAAGACCTTCGTCTACGAGTTCCAGCTCCGGCGTTCGGGCACCTACATGTACCACCCGCATTCGGACGAGATGGTCCAGATGGCGATGGGCATGATGGGCTTCTTCGTCGTCCATCCGAAGGACCCGGCCTTCCGCCGCGTCGACCGAGACTTCGTCTTCCTGCTCAACGCCTTCGACATCGAGCCCGGCTCCTATGTGCCGCGCGTCGCCGAGATGACCGAGTTCAACATGTGGTGCTGGAACAGCCGCGTGTTTCCGGGCATCGACCCGTTCGTGGTCGGGCTGAATGACAAGGTCCGGATCCGCTTCGGCAACCTGACCATGACCAACCACCCGATCCACATGCACGGCTACGAGTTCAAGGTCTCGTGCACCGATGGCGGCTGGGTCGATCCGGCCGCAGCCTGGGACGAGGTCTCGATCGATGTCGCCGTCGGCCAGATGCGCGCCTTCGATTTCGTCGCCGACGAGCCCGGCGACTGGGCGATCCACTGCCACAAGTCGCATCACACGATGAATGCGATGGGGCATTCGGTGAAGAACTATATCGGCGTGAACAAGAAGGATCTGGCCAAGCGCATCGCCAGGATCGCGCCGGGCTACATGCCGATGGGCTCGAACGGCATGGGCGAGATGGGCTCGATGGAGATGCCGCTGCCCGACAACACCTTGCCGATGATGACCGGCTTTGCCCAGTTCGGTCCGGTCGAGATGGGCGGCATGTTCTCGGTGGTGAAGGTCCGCGAGGGGCTGGCGAAGAACGACTACAAGGACCCCGGCTGGTTCAAGCATCCCGAAGGCACCGTCGCCTTCGAATACAAGGGCCAGAAGCTTGCCGAGGCGCCGCGCGGTGCATCCCCGGACAGCGGCGTCGAGGCGAGCGAGTGGCGCGTCAAGGATCCGCGCAAGCCGAACCTCGGCCCGGACGGCAAGCCGCGACCGGCCACCAAGAACCCGCATTCCAATCACTGAAATGGCGACGAAGTAAAACCCACCTCTGGAGAGCTATATGAAAACTGCAACGTTCAAACTGGCTGCGATCGCACTTTTGATGTCGGCCGGAACCGTCTTGGCAGGTCCAGGCGGCGCCGGCCACGGCCACGGCGATGAAACCGCCTATGGCAAGCCCGGCGATCCCAAGAAGCCGGCCCGCCCCATCCAGGTCGTGATGACCGAGAAGGACGGCAAAATGTCCTTCATCCCCGATCGGATCGAGGTGCGCCGCGGCGAGCAGGTGAAGTTCTCTCTGCGCAACAATGGCGAGCTCGACCATGAGCTCGTCCTGGCGACGCTCGAGGAGAACCTCAAGCATGCGATCGAGATGCAGAAGAATCCCGACATGGAGCATGACGATCCGAACGCCAAGCGCCTTCAGCCGAAGAAGACCGGCGAGATCGTCTGGGCCTTCACCAAGGTGGGCGAGTTCGACTTCTCCTGCCTGATCCCCGGTCACCGCGAAGCGGGCATGACCGGCAAGATCATCGTCAAGTAAGCACCCCCTCAGCGACAGGAGCGTCCCATGCTGAAGACTGCTGCCACCCTCGCATTCCTGATCGTTGCCCTGCCGGCCGCCGCCCAATCGGTGAGCGGCACCGTCACCAAGGTCGACGAGCCCCAGGGCAAGCTCACCATCAATCACGGCGCGATCAAGAACCTCGACATGGACGCCATGACCATGGTGTTCCGCGCCGGAGACCCAGCCATGCTGAAGGGACTGAAGGCCGGCGACAAGATCAAGTTCGACGCCGATCGCGTCAACGGCCAGATCACCGTCACCAAGCTCCAGAAGACCAAGTGATGCTCCCATGCGGCAAGGCGCAAGTCGCCTTGCCGCATGCAGGTGCCGATGCCGGCAAGCCGACCTAGCAAAATCTCCGAGTACCCTGTCGCAGGAGCCTCGACGCTCAAATGCCGATGAATCCGGCATGGGGCGGTGAGAGCTCGCCTTAGCCCCTGCGCCTTGTGTCCTCCTTGCCGCCACGGACCTGCCGTGGCGTGCAGACAGATTGGTTGAAAGGCGAGCCATGCGATTGGTCTTGCTGGCTATTCCCGCCACCCTCGTTGCCGTTCACGTGCAGGCCGATGATGGTGATCTGCAGCGCGCGCTTGTCGAAGCGTCCTGCCCCCTTGCCAAAGTCACGCGCCTTAAACCGATTGGCCAGAGTGAGGTCTACGAAGCGAACTGCTTCGGTAGGCGTTTCAAGATCGTCTGCTCGAACGAACGCTGCTCGGCCGATCATCCAGCTCATAGTCGGGATGATCCCGAATGAAATCGTACCCAGCAAAGCTCAGCAATCTCGGCAAAGGTCTTTGCAGGACCAAATTCCGCTCGAAGCGATTTCGCATGAGCACGTTGTGGTCGCTGTGGGCTGTATCGACGTTGTGTCTCGGCCAAGCCGAAGCACAGACGGTCAACATCGTCGGAATTGGCGCCTCAAGCTGTCAGTATTTCCTGCGAGAGACCAATGGCAGGCCGGATGTCGAAAAGAATTTCTTCGCGTGGGCACAGGGCTACATGAGCGGTTTGCTGTGGAGGGCGCCTCCCGGGAAGGATGAAAATCTGGATCTCATGCCAGAGGCCTATCCGCTTCTCAAACAGGCCGAGTTCTTGCGGAACTTCTGCGAACGCAATCCCGGTTCCGATTATAGTGATGGAGTGACCGAACTCTATTTCACCCTGCGTGCGCCCCCAAGCTAGGACGCGTAACAGATCCAAGCAAAAGCCGGTGGCGTGGATCAGGAATTCATCGCGCTACCAAATGTTGAGTCGAAAAGACGTGAACTCTACAATTCAATTTATCCATGACCTTGGTCACCGGATCATGGAGCTTGATTACCCGCATGGTCATTGGGTGATCAACATTGCGGCGGCACTGTTGTTTGTCGTCGCGCCCGCATGGACGCTATGGATTGCTGTCCGTTTTTTTCTTCGGCGCTTCTATGGCAAGCGCCGTCGGCACGCGCGTTTGCAAGCGGCGACTATGCGCGCCGCCCATCGCCCGAACGTCGGCGACCGTGCCCGTTCGCTCAAGGCATACATCCTACGCGCTACGGCAAAGCCACAGGCGAAACTCGTGATCATTTCGATCATGACCCTGCCAACGGCATGGCTTCTGCTCGAGATACCCAAGCACATCATCAATCACGCTCTCGCCGATGCCAGCGATAGCGGCCACGTGGAGATGACCTTCCTAGTGGATTGATTCCAACGTTTGGAACCCTCGGTTTCGGGCAGCGATGATGTCGTCTGGGTTAGCTTTCCAGATGAAGGGCTTGGGGCTTTGTGCGTTGTACTCGCGGATGAAGCGATTGATGGCA
>Ga0209127_100735_pt1 | contig 11106 bp, 10 predicted proteins | sample LakSupMetagenome_FD_187469 | JGI IMG/M metagenome (GOLD analysis project Ga0209127, IMG submission 187469) | Freshwater microbial communities from Lake Superior, Canada - Sta WM archaea (SPAdes) (version 2) | ecosystem: Environmental > Aquatic > Freshwater > Lake | place: Lake Superior, Canada...
GCTCAATTTGATGTTGGCGTGCCTCATGCGGTAGTTGCTCCTCAGATACACGGTCAATGCTGATATGCCCGGCCTTCAAACTCGACGCTGGAACGATGAAAAGGAGAAGGAAACACCGACCTGGTCAATTATAGAAGCGTCATCGCGGTGACAATGGTTGGTTTCGTAGAGCTATCGCGACGGCTCAGCGCCATCAAGTCAAAGCTCCAAACGAACCATCTGTGGCAGCGCATGGTCAAGCACACCGTTGCGGTCACCATTGCAGTGACCATCGTCGTCATCCCCGCCGTCAGCCGCCGCTATGGACCAGCCAACTACCTGGCCGCCATGACGGCTGTCTTCTGCCACTGCGCTCAACGCTTCGGTCAGATGGCGCAAGCTCTGATCTTTACCCTGATCGGAACGCTGATGGGAGTAGGCTGGTCTACCCTGGGCATGTATCTCTCCAGTCTGGTATTCGCATCCAATGAGCCAGCAGCATACACGATCCGCGCCATCTTCCTGATCGTTGTGGCCATTGTTCATGGGTACGTCCGGTCGCAGAGCCCTAGACTCTTCGTCCTGGTCTGGCTCTTCCTCCTTACGAGCTTCACGACGCTGGTGGGAACCGCCCACCACGTCACGGTGTCTACGGTCACCAACCTTCTGTATCCTATTGTTACGACAATGGGTGTCCTTCTGATTGTCAACGTGACTGTCTTCCCGGAGTTCTCGGGCAAGTTTCTGGCCGACACCACCATCCAGACCCTGTCTCAGACGCAGACTACCTTGAAGGCGGCAACTGAGTGGTTTATGGAGCCCAAGAAGGCAGGAGAACAAGCAAACAAGGTGTCAACTGCGGGATCGGCCAGGTCCGCGAAAGCAACATCCCAGGAATCCAGGCTCGCCGCACTGACTGCTGCGAAGGGCAAGCTCCGGGCCAAACTGAGTAGCTGCAAATCTGCGCTGCGGGAGTGCATGTTCGAGATCGAGTTTGCCGTCGTACCATCACGCAATCTCAAGCCTATCAGCAGTACGGCCATGGCCGGCCTTGTGCGGAATGTCAACACTCTCATCAGCGCATGCGAGAGCAAGTTCGTGTTAATGGCTGCTGCAGACACGAAGGCAGCAGATGAAGGTCATGGATCGGATTCTGATTACTCCGAAGACGGAATGCTCTCTCCGGACTATCAGGGCTCTGAGAGAGAAGAAAACGCGCAAGGATCACGCAGGCCTAGCCGGCGCAGTGAGTTGCCCATGTCGACACGCACATCTCTAGAGGAGAGGCTGGAGCACGTTAAGCCTCAGCGTGAGATAGCATCTGGCAACCCAGCTGTGCTTGAGACGCTGCTAGCTCGGGTCAGGGAGCCAGTCACCGACCTATTGAGTCAAGTCGACGCCGCTATCCTCTTGGTCGTGTCTTGTCTTGCCTACTGCTACGACATCGAGAAGCTGCCGGCAGGGGTAGTTGCACCTAAGGGCATCAGAATTGAGGAGCTTGATATCCGCGTCGACACTTTTGCGACGGCCGTCGCCTACTACGACCGCTGCTTTCAGGGCTCGCTCAGCAGTGTTGCGGCCGCTGAGGCGGCACAAGAAGAGGTAAGCCCATCATGTGGACTTGTGACCCCGGCTTCAAGTGAACAGTTGCTCACCTTGGTTCGTAGGTAGACGTCATGCCTAGCATAGAGACGTTCCTCCTTGCATCATCCCTCCTGAGCCTCCGTCAGGCAGCGGAGCAGATCATGCAGATGCTCAAACATGCGAGGACTCTTGTCGCGCGGAGACAAGCAAGGAGAGACAAGAGACGTCTGTACTGGCCCAGAAAGATCAACTGGAATAGGTTTCTGCGATCCGGCGGCGAGCAGGACGTCATGACGCTCCCCGAAAACGCGCGCAAGGAGGTTAGAACGGGAAAGGACAACAAAGAAAGGAAAAGCAAGGAGAAGAACGACGACGACAACGACAGCGGAACAGAGAGCGAGGAGGATGCTAGTCCCGAGAGAACAGACGAAGAGGCCAACCCGCCCCCTACAACGCATGTACCGTCGTCGTCAGGCGGAGGCTCACTCAAAGATCCCAAGGCCGCTCGCCCGCAGCTCCAACCCAAGAAATTCTCGCCCCTGTGGCTGCGAGCGCGCTTGGCCGACTTTGTAGAGAGCGTTGGACATTCAGAGCATTTCGCCTACGCTCTCAAGCTCACCACGGCCGTAATGGTGGTGAGCTGGATGGCCTTTTATGGGCCCTTAAACGGGTGGTACAACTCGATGAGAGTCGTCTGGGCCCCTCTGCAGCTCGTGCTCGTCTTCGAGGTAGCTATCGGCTCCTCGCTCTGGATCTTCTTCGTCCGCGCCTTCGGGGTCATCTTTGGCTGTATCTGGGGTTACGCGTCCTTTGAGATAGGTCGAGGAAACCTCGTCGCGTTGGTGGTCATTTTGGTTGTCGGGATTATCCCGTCTACATATGTGCAGCTCGGTACGCCGTACGTCAAGGCGGGCATGATCTCCATCGTGTCGATGTGCATCGTATCTCTTTGTACGTTCCCCCTTGGTCTCTCCAAAAACACGAAACCCATACTGACTGACACGCGCAGCAACCGTAAGCGGAACAGGCCCAGCATGGGACAACTTCGTCAAGCGCCTCGTCAACTTCCTAGTAGGCGGCACCGTCGCCCTCATCGTAGAGGTAACCCTCTACCCAGTGCGCGCCCGCGACCGACTCGTCGAGTCCCTATCCTCCTCAATCGGCCACATCAGCCGCATGCAGGGCATCCTCGCCACGGGTTCCGAGTCGCCCGAAAGAGTCACCGCCCTCCGCTCCAAGCGCCTCAACACGCACTTCGCCTCGGCGCAGCAAAAGGCCCAAAACTCCCTCAGTGCGGCCGAGACCTTCCTCCCGTTCTGCCTCTCCGAGCCCCGCCTGAAGGGGTCCTTCCGCGCCCTGCAGCCCATCTACAAGGAGATCATCTACGTCCTCCACCAGATCATCGACCGGATGAACAACTCCATCTCCCTCCGCCAAGCCTACGGCAGCTCGGTCCTCGAGGACATGAACCCGCACGTCTACACGTACCGCCGCAACGTGTCCGCCGCCATCACGCTCACCCTCTTCGCCGTGAACGAGGCCCTCATCACCAAGATCCCCTTGCCGCAGTTCCTCCCCTCCTGCCGCCTCGCCCAGATGCGCCTGGTCAACCGCGTCCGCGAGGTGATCCAGACGGAGCAGTCATCCTTCCCAGCATCCGGGCCCCTCCCCGCTTCCCGCCCCCAGACGCCGGCCGGCGGCGGAGGGGCGAACACGCCGCAGAGGATAGACAGCGCCATGATCCGCAACGCCACGGAGCAGAAGTTCCTGAGCTGGTCGGCCGCGGCGGCGGGGCAGATGGAGATCATCGAGTACCTCGAGGAGCTGGTCGACCTGACCAAGCTGCTGGTCGGGGTCAACGCCTTCCGGAGCGGGATGCTGGAGAGGCCTAGCTACCGGAGCTACGCCAACCGGCTGAGGATGATGGAGGGGCGGAAGAAGCGGGCGAGGTCCGAGACGGACGGAGGAGATAGGGGTGGGGAAGAAGGAGGAGGGCTCGACGGGGCTGGGGAGGAGGAAGCGGGCGATGGGGGAACCATGAGTCCGGTGGTTAGTGCGCCCACCGTCATGAGGCGACGACGGACGGGCAGTTCGGGGATAGGCGCTTTTGGGGGACTGCAGAGGAGTGTTACCGGGGCTTTTAGGAAGAGGGGCCAGAGTAATCTGGAGCAGAGGAGAAGAGATTTTGAGGAAGAGGAGGAGGGGGAGGAGCCGGATGAGCTGCCCATGGCGTTGCAGAGGATCGGGACCAGACTCAGGCAAGAGAGGAGTCTCGGTGGTGTGAATAAGTCAAGGGGAACTTAGACATAAATACTGGGCAAACATTTCACGCAGTACCGGGGATAATTTGCATCATGTGTATTATCTATTAAGAACGATAAAAATGATGATCCATCTCGATGCATCCCAGTCCCTTCGCTTTTATTATGATGCCGAGTATGCATGCCCTCCTTAGCGCCGCCAATATCACGTCGTCGCATTCGCTGTCTATTGCTTGATTGCCCAGTGCCATCAAGAATAGGGTATCCCCGTCCCGAGGCTTCCTGAAGGGAAAGAGTCGAGAAGGTCTGGAAAGCAAAACCGCAAAGGCGTCGTCGCCGGCCAAAAAGCGTCCCTTGTCAGCCCCGGAAATTCGTGCCAGAGGTATAAGCACATCCCTCTGGTGCTGGGCGTTGAGGGAAGGTAAAGAAGGTCGTGTCGTCCGTTCCGGGAGAGAAGAGTCGAAAGGAAAACATGAAAAGGAAAGATGAAAAAGAAAGACTGGTGCATCGTGTACCCCGAAGCTGTGTGCACGCTTCGAATGCCGATCTGTATAACGCCGATAGGAAAGACAAAATAGGGAAAGGGGCAATAGGAAAGAGGAAACTAGTCCGGGGAGGAAAACCATGCGTGATGAGAATGTAGGAAACCGATGCTGAAAGTGAAGAAACCGTAACTCGGATGTCGATTAAGGGAGTGGCAAGCCGCAAACGTCGTTCATGTCGTCGTAAGTCGTCAATCCTGTATCGCCTTATATGAGCTTAAGGCTCGCCTTCTGTGCGATCCGGGTGCCGGTAAGCATGGCCCTGCTCTTCTTGGGACGCGTCTGCAGTCGGCGGAACGCCTCCTGGATATGTCGCGGCTCGACGGGCGTGCGCCCCTCGGAAGGCGGGTCGAACAGGCCGCCCTGCGCGAGCTTGCGCTTCTTGGTGCCGGCCGTGTCGGGCGCCGTCGACTTGAGCAGGTCCTCGTGCTCCTTGATCTTGAGCGCCTCCTCGGTGAGCGTCTGCACCATCTCGAAGGTCAGGAAGCCCAGGATGTCGACGATGTCGTCGGACGGCTTGCTGTCGGTGACAATGTTGAAGCCGGCCCACTCGCGGAAGCGCTTGCCCTTGCGGTACGTGAAAGAGGCCTGGCGGAACTCGGACCAGGTCACGTACTCCTCCCTGGTCATGGCCTTGGTGCGCTCGTCGGCCTTGCGCAGGCGCTGCAGCGTGATGTAGTTCATCTCCTCCTCCTCCTCGTCTTCTTCGTCCTCGCGCTCGGGCACTTCCTGGTTGAAGAAGGACGACGGCTCCCACGGCAGGCCAACCTTGTTCTTCTTATTCTTCTTGGTGGTCTCGTCCACCGGTCCCCCAGGTAGTGCTCCGCCAACCGGGTCGTCGCCGGCGGCGAGGTCGGCATCTCCGCCCTTGTCGTCGGAATCCTTGACGTTCTTGCGGACGTCTTTCCACGAGAGGAAGGTGCGTAAGCGGGAGACCTTGGGAGCGTCGTCGCGGATTTGGAAGATCAAATCATTGATAGTGATGGATCGTGAACCCCGTCGAGCGGCAAGCTCGGTGCAACTTCGAAGCTGTGTTGTGTCAGATTACGATCAGGTTGAACTTCGAAAAGCGGCACCCACTATCTCGACGACTTGCTGACGAACGATTTCTTCGATCATGCCGGTTGTCTCGGCCGACGGCTCGCCTGTCTCTCCAGAGACATACATCATCTGTGTGATCTTGTCAATGAAAAGCCTTCCTAAACTTCTGCGCGCTGTCTGTGTTGTGGATGTGAATCATTTTGGGGGTTGAAGAGGTGGGTTGAAGGGGTTGAAGGCGCGAGACACTGGCCTCGAGCCGTGCGCCACGGTCCTGCATTATGCATTCGATGATTTTGTGTGTAGCCCCCATATCTCTTGCGAAGGGACCTGACACATGTTCTATGTTCAACTGCGCCTTGACTCCTGAACTCAGTTTGGATGGGTCGTCCATCCCACTGACAGCCTTCACCTCATCGCCGATCTCGTCGACGTGTTGGCCTGTGCCCCGACTGCCAGGTTCCATCTGGGACACAGGCCAAGTTGTTCGCTTATTGTTGTGAGCCGTCACCGCATTTGCGGCGCTTGGGCTCACGCACCTCGTGCGAGGCACCGCTCCGTGTGGCAACATCTTGTCCTGGCATAGCTGGAGGCGCGGTAGTAGCCTGCGACTGACGGTTTCCCTGGCTGGGTGTGCTTTGTCCTCCCCACGGACTGTAGACGCTAGTAGTGGGATACGTAGGAGCAGGCGCTGTCGGCGGGGGTGGCACAGCCAGCTGTGAGGAAGGGAGAATGAGTTCGGACGGTACCGGCAGAAGTACAGGAGATAGACCTTGTTGCTGCCGATGAATCTCCACTTGCTCCCGGAGATGTTGTTGGCGATGCTGCTGCTGTGGCTCAGGTTGCTGCTGGAGGAATGGTTGCTGCTGGAGGAATGGTTGCTGCTGGAGGAATGGTTGCTGCTGGAGGAATGGTTGCTGCTGGAGGAATGGTTGCTGCTGGAGGGATAGTCGTTGTTGGACGAGGGACATTTGCTGTTGGTGGAGGAGGCACTGTTGCTGGGAAGTATTTGACAGCCTAGCAGAGGAGCGCACCATGCGGCCGCCTGCATCGGCCGCGGTATCCCGTCTCCGTTCGTTCCGGACCCGATTGTCGACCTGCCCCAGGATTGTATGTCCGGTCAACTCGGTATTTCGTGTAGATTGACGGGAACTCTGCTGGTCGTGAGCCGGTCGAGCAGGCGCAACGTTAGCTCCGTGGTGGGTGTGGGAACCCGCTGAAGACTCGTCGTGTGGGTGTTGTCGATTCAGACGGGACCGTCTATCCCGGACAGTTCGCGAGTTATGAGAAGACGGGTGGTTTCGGTCAGACCCGGGAGGATCCTGAGAGTCATCAAGAGGCTCAGGGTCCTGCGCCCCAGAGGGGCGACGCTGAGGGCTGCCACTCAGTCGAGAACCCCGCCGCGGGTGATGGTATCGTGCAGTCCCGGGCAATGGAAAGAGATCAAGCCCGAAGTGTGCAAGAGCAAGATCTCGGTTGGAAGAAGGGGGGGTTCGCACGGGACGTGGATACAGATAACCTCGAAGTGGTGCAAAGGCAAGGCTATTATCAACACGGGCCCCTAAGCCACCCGGCTCACCGAGCGAGGCCTGGAGGGTCAAGGTATCTTGAAGACCGGTAAGGTGCTGATAGAGGGTAATTTGGTCCAGAGGTCCACCCGAATCCGGGACCGACGGAGGGGCATAGCCTTGTGAGGGTGCTGAATTTGTGATCGCACCTGTTCCGATTGCGAAACCGTTCAAACCGTCTATCCCATCGAAATGGGCCGGAGAAGGGTAGGGATTTTGTGCCTGGCTCTCAGCAGGCTGGAAGCAATCAAAACTGCCATTCATATGTTCCGTTGCCATCGACCATGGCAGCTCGGGGGGTGCGTCGATATCGAACTGAGAGGTGAGCAGTTCAGCTGGAGAATCAGCCTCTGGAGAGTCCAAAGTACCTGGTATCTCGGAAGCCGTATGACGTGCCGCAGCCACAGCATCGCGACCTTGTAGAGAGGGTCGATGAGCCTCTGTGAAGCGCAACCCAGGAGACGGGTACTGTTCCCCGTACTCATCCCAGGCCTCGGCTAGGGGAATGGAACCGGTGATGTTCTCACGGAGAAGTGCCTCATTTTGATAGGCGTCCCTCGCGTTAGTAGCGGCGATGCGGGACTGGAACGACACGCTCTCAAGAGGAACTGGAGGGACTCTGTTCTGCGTCGGCTCCGCTGTCACGATGCGCCGGGGGTTGATGGAGCTACGCTCGTTCAAGTGACGGTGGTGAGGCTGGTAGTTGATACGATCGGACTGCTCCATCGAGGGTGCGTCTGCAGGAAGCGGTTGTGCGGCGGCGATATTGTCGAAGCCCATCCGGGTCCTATGGTTGACCTGGCTCCTCTGCTTTGCCTGGCCGTACTGATCCGCTGCGCTGCGCAGGCTTGCTCGGCCTCGCTGAGGATCCTGGCGGCTCCGGCCGCGCTCATCGTCCTGGTCATCCATCCCGTCTTCTCCTCCTTCGTCAGTGGAGATGGCCGGCTTGACTCATAGACAACGGAGAGTTGAATGGTTTCTAGTCTCGATGGTTGCTGATACGATGGCCACGAGCTGCAGACAGGCAGGATTTCAAGTTGATCTCCTGCCCTTTATGGGTTGTTCATTCCAGAGCAAAAGGCAGGAGATCCGAGAGAGAGAAAGAGGTGGTGGACGCCGGAGTTCTGAGGTGGTGGAGAGCGGTTGGAACGTGAGTGTTGTATTGCCAGGACCCTTTGGAGCAGTTGCAGACTTGATGAAGCTGGCCAGACAAGCTTTGAGTCCAGTAGGAGTCCGGACGAGGGGGAGAAGATTCGAGTCTCGTGAGTGGCCGAAATGAATGACGGACTCACTGAGCTACGGGACTATAAGCCCCCCGGAACGGAAGGTGCAAGACGCTGCGGTGGTGACTCTGGTCTCGTCCGAAGCCGTGACTGGTGACAACCGCCAACTCTTGGCAACGGTGATGCTGCCACTGTGCTTGGCCGGTGTCTTTCAAGGTCGGAGGGCTGGTCAAGCCACATCTCCAGGTCGCCAGGGCAGCAGAGGGTTACCAGGACAGGGCCAGGAGCCTTCACGATGTCCATGCACCTTTCCCAATGGAATGGAAAATATCCGTCTCACACAAGAGACTGCCGCTTTCGCCTTGCTTCCTCCTGGCAGTACGGTTATGGAAAGTCTCCCAGGCGAGAGAGGTTGGAGTCCCAGGAGAGTTGATGCCAGAGAGCCATACACATCCGAGACGACCCGCGACTCTCGAATCTAGGTTCAATCGGCTCCGAGGTTCACACACAAAAACCTTATAGCGTCACCACTCGAGATGCGAGGAATACATAATGCAGGGCCATGGCAAGAACAAACCTAATGGATTTTAAGGGGGAAGGCGATGTTGACTGACCTGCTGGATCTCCTGTCGGTACTTGTATTGCTTGTTGTCTTTACTTTCCGCCATCTTGTCGGCTTCTGGACAATGGAAACGACAATGAATACTGAGTTGCACCGTCAATTGTGGGAGGCAGAGGTTGTTTGTGTATGTAGCTTCACGGATATCAAAGTGTATAAGAGGTAGATATCCAAACTAACGGATGAAGTCAAGTCGGCGGCTAACTCCGAAAGCCCCACTTAGCCATCATAAGCTTTGTCAAGAGCGAAGCGGTCTAACAACAGGTTACAGAGCTTGTATGACTACCTGTTAGAGTGATTGTCACAGCATTTCTTGTCAGTCTATCCCTTGATTCGTACAACCCTATGGCATTGTATGACTCCCTAAACCTTAATGCCGCCAGCGGAGCATAAACACATATCAAAGAACAGCTAGCCGAACTATGCGAACTTGCTCTCTGGCCTCGGAATAATCGGTTACGGAGGTACACCACTCGTAGCACTGCCGCTGGACTTGCCCCTTTGCAGAGAATCGGGGACATGTTCAAGCTGCCCATCGCTCAAAGCCAGCTCCTCTCCAGGCCCAAGCAACTACATAGTGGCCAGCGAGAAGCTTCCACTCCTCGACTTCATCCAAACCCTCCAAACAATCGACCCGCTCCTTTTCCTTCTCCGGAACCCACGTGTCCCATATCCTATCCACAGTCATAACCTTGACCTGCGCGAAGCCCGCATCTCGCAGCCTCGTCTCCTGATCCTGTGGCTCCTTGTACGCATCCAACGTGGGCATTCTGACGCCTCTAGCAGCGAGGTTGGAGATCATCATCCTCCCAAACGGATCGTCTGGTTTGACCGGCTCATACAGTACGATACCCAAGTCGGGTATCCTGTCGGCAAAGTACTTGATGACGCCTTCAGCCTCTGCCATCTGCAGATAGCACAGGCAGCACTCCGAAATCAGCAGCGTCGGTAGGTCGGTTTTGATGCCGTTTAGCTTCGAAGTGTCTCCGGCATGCGCTAGCTCACGGAGGTCCAGTCCGTGACACCACAACTGTGAGCCGTTCTGTGACTGCGCTTTCCAAGATTTATCTCCTTCCACGTAGACAGGTACCTGTAAAATCGTCCGCAAAGCAGCCTGCTTGCTCACGGTCGAGAATTTGCTGTCGCATATCACCGGGAAATCGACCTCGTGGTAGGTAATTGCCCGTGGGAGGGACTGCGACAACAGGCGGAGGCACCGAGTGTCTGTTCCGGCACCTAACGAGACGATCTGTTTCTCTGCCGTCGGATGTCCGTCACTTTCCGAGAGGAACTGGTCTACCAGAATATCCAGTGCTGTCGTCCTCGTATACGTACCTGCTCGATATTTAGATCGCACCGCCGAGTAGGACCTCGAGTCGGAAACACGTACCTCGATTGATGATGGGTAACCTCCTCGTCACCGGCCCAGAGGAATTCGAAACAAAGTACTTGGCATACGGGTCATTTAGATATCCAACATCAACAGCACTCATGCGTGACATGGCGGCGTCAGTGTCCGTTCCTTGGACGGTGGCGTCGTGGGCCGTCGCAGCTGCACTGTGATGCCCGCCTCTTCCCCTGCCGCGACCTCGGGCCCCTCTCGATGCCCCTCGAAGCGACAGAAGGTTCGGTATTGATGGTGCAGACATGATGGGATTGTGCTTTCATTAACGTTTCAAGCCTTTGGTTGTTGGTGGGATGTTGAACACAGCCCGAGACTTGACGTAATTGGACGCTCGAGTAGTTTGTGGGGAATCTATGTCTAGTATAGCAGTCTAGACATAGATAGTAGTAGGGCAAGGTAGTTACGAGCTGAAGACTCGCGTCACCAACAGCAGCTTTGCTCGACACACAGTCAAGCTGAAGGAGTGTATAGGCTTGCCAGACTGCGATCGGGCCAATGTATTGCCTTTGCATCACACTAAAGGTTTACAGGAGCATTTGGACTGATGGAGGTTCTTCGCAGCTCCCTGTCCACAGCGGTGGGCTTTGATTTAGGTGCATACCCACGCACAGTACACTAGGAGCACTGGCGTAGCCGCGCAGGGTCCGCCGATCCCGTCTGGGGTCCAGCTTTGCGTCAGCGACCAACTTTCGGCTCGGGCAGTACATGCCAGTATCGGTAATGGTTTCAACGCCTGCCGCATAATGTAGTCTGTAGTGTGCTCTTGTCTAAGGTAGGCTCGCTTCGCCTGGCAGTTAGGCATTCACACGTATTCATTTGGATTCTATGTTGAATCGCGGTTCTCGTATCAATTGGCCCGTGCTAGCCGATCGGATTCAACGGATGGA
>Ga0209127_100736_pt1 | contig 11104 bp, 8 predicted proteins | sample LakSupMetagenome_FD_187469 | JGI IMG/M metagenome (GOLD analysis project Ga0209127, IMG submission 187469) | Freshwater microbial communities from Lake Superior, Canada - Sta WM archaea (SPAdes) (version 2) | ecosystem: Environmental > Aquatic > Freshwater > Lake | place: Lake Superior, Canada...
AAGAAGACGTCAAGGAGAAGGAAGACACGCCGATGGAGGAGCCAGAAGAGGAGAAGCCTGCAGCCGAGCCGGAGAAGGAGGAGCCAGCTGAGGTGGTGTCTACGTCTGGTGACGGACGTCGGAGGGGGAAGAGGAAGGTAATGAAGGCGAGGCGGTTCCTTGATGAGGAGGGGAATATGGGTAAGTTGACCCCGTGCCATGCAGGGAGACATGCCTTAGCTGACTCGATCGTACAGTCACTGTCCGAGAGCCGGTGTGGGAGGCATTCTCCGAAGACGAGGCTCCTCCACCACATGCTCCCAAAGCGAAGCTGGCGAGTTCGGCACCGGCGGCCAAGGGCAAGAAAGCGGGACCAAAGGGGCAGGGCAGTATCATGTCTTTCTTCAACAAGAAATCTTGATATGCCGAGGAAATCCAATCATGACTATCATTTCCATGTTGTCGCTGCCGTCATGATGGCCTAAGTTTAAAGCCGGATCTGCCAGCAATCTTTACCGAAGGCATCCCTTCTTAGGCTCTCTGATACCACCGAGAACATGGACAATTCGAACAGCCAATGTTTCCTCTTTCACCGCCATATGGAGCGGTGAAGCTTCGTCTGACATTGTGGACTCATGTAGTCGGTCAAGGTAACTGAGCGATCACTTGCTAGACCTAAGGAGGAAGAGACCGGCAGGAACTGATGAGACATCATTTTTATAAGAGTGAGCAACAGATCATATCCATGCACGTACTGACAATATCTAACAAGACTGACTGGTTACAGAAAAACGGCCCAATAACATGCGCACCCCTAAGCAGTGACGCTCGAATATCATCCCTTTCTGAATGTCGCCCTTCACGTGGAATAGCTCTCCATATCCGTCTCTGTTGAGCTCCACAAGAGACCATGGTGATTCCGAGGCATGCCTTGATATTCGACAAGATAGACGGAGTAAGACATATTGTGCGTGATGGTACAGGATGAGAGATTGTAGGTATAGGGATCTCGACAATTGTCGGAAAGTGATGGGTGGACGATGGGGAATGGGGTGAGGGAAATGGCCATGATGAGCGATGAGCTAGACAGTATCCTGGCTGAGCTTGGGATGGCTGGTTTATTACTCGCAAGGACGATGCATAAGATCTGCCGCATCTTTATAGTTCAAGCATGGCCATCTCCCGCCTGTCCTCTCGACATAGCGGTCGTCTTTCGGGTTATCACGACCACGTTATCGACGGAAAGACTCGAGACGGCGCGCTTATTGCAGCCGGTCGCCCCGAGGGCAGTATCATGATTAGCCTGAGGTGCATTTGAATGGTAGCAGATGCGAGAGTTGCATGTTGACATGCTTCGGCGGCTGGCTGTTGGCCGAAAGATATAGCGATGGTCGTGCTTCTTTCGAGAAGGGCGTGGCGTCGCGCCGCAGAACAGTCATGCTTCTGGTCCGGTCATGGCCGGGCATGTTTCAAGGGCGCTTGCAGAGCTCTCCAGATAAGCTGCCAGGTCTAGTTGGCTTTCCTCGCTATACGTCCTACGACGGAAGGCGGGCTACCTACACCATCAACAGTAAGTCTTTTGGTATTATGCAGCCTCAAGTCGGGCTTGGACGGCAAGGTAGCTTCCTGTCGTAATTCCAAAAGTGAGCAGGTATATTCAAAGACATAGATTTCTCTTCCAAAACGTTTACCTTCCTCTCCACTGGAGATGCTTAGACCTAATTTATGACGGCCATCCCGGCCACGGCAAGAGTGACCCTACCTGACACGCTACGACTGCTGACTACCTGGTATTGAACATAACATACATACAGTCTTGATTGCTTGGGCGGTTAATTAGCGCCGTCATGCGCTTGGAGCAGTGGACAGTAGAATGCAGGAGTACGGTCACCAACTTCAGAGACGATGCAAGAATTCGACGCGGGACATAGCTGGACAAGGCATTAGCTATGTCTATAGATAGTAATGAGTAGCTCTCTATTTCACCTTCATGGCTCTGTTCTGTTGAGTCACGTGTAATGCTCGACCTGGAGTAAAGTCAACGCACGAAACCTATATTAAGAACGTTTCAGCAGGACACCGGATTTGCAACCACACTTGCTATCATGGTTACGGCGCAACCATTCGCCCTGCTCTTCTGCGTCCCGGGGTCCGCACTTCCGAAGCCTCTACCATCGCCAGAAGATGTTGAGAGCTGCTCAGATGTCCTCCGAGAACGCACGGCAAGACGAACTGTTCGTGTGTCCGATTGCTACGTTGTCAAACATGGCATAGAAGTCGAACCTATTGAGGCAGAGAATATGCGTGGTTGCAAATTGCGCGAGTTGAGTTGTGGGGTTGATAGGACTTCGCTGAGTATGTCAAGGATCATCCAGGGCTTGTATCACAGCGAGAACAAATATCTCTGCTCTCCGAGATTCCATGTGACGACGGAGTGCGAAAGCTTCCACGACCCAAGTCTCGGAGTTCGGTCTGGACTCGTGTATCTTCAGCTGTAGGGTAGCTCAGCAAATTACCCCACGCCGGCCCGGGCAGGTAACATCACGAGCAAAGCGCCAAGGGCAGGCAGGGGTGTTTAACCTGGCTTCCCTCCTTGCAAGCTGGCATTTGTCCTCCACTCACCGCGGAATGTTTGTGCGTGGCCAACGAGCAGCATTGCCAGGTGTTAGCCGTCGTCCCAAACATCGATAGCCGCCATTGTGACGATAGTGCGAGCTAATGCGTTTGTTGTAGAAGTGCTACCGGGGGCCCAGAGCTCACCCATATCGCCGACGTGTCACTATGCCTCGTCTACGCGCTCTATACCCCCTGCTGTCGCTGGCACTCCTGTCCGCCAGGCTCGTCGGAGGGCAGCTTGACAATGAGTACGAACAGCAAGATCCGTTATATGGCGGCTTCGACAAGAACGCATGTCCCGACTATGCGCTCCATGCCGCGTATCCTCAGTAAGTGCTGATTTCTGCTCTCCGTCTTCCTCTGGACATGGCATACTAACTGCCGCTCAGTCGCCCCCTCAGCAAAGGCCCTCTCGGTATACCGTCTCAAAGACCGCACCCGAAGTGCCGAACTTTCACCTCCGACTCTATAGAGAAGGTCATCAAAGATGTGACCAGCCGCATGAAGAACCCGGACCTCGCCCGCCTCTTCGAGAACACCTTCCCCTCGACCACCGACACCACCGTCAAGTGGCACACAGATGGCACCGACACCGCCGCCCCATCCCACAAGGCCAAGTCCAAGAAGAAGCAAAAGCGCCCCAACGGCAAGCAATACCGCCCCGGCACCGACCCAGACGAGTATCTCTCAGCCACCGACGAGAACAGATGGACCGGCCCCCAGTCCTTCATCATAACAGGAGACATCATCGCCTCGTGGCTGCGCGACAGTACCAACCAGCTGCGCCCCTACCAACCCCTGGCCAAGTCGGACAAGCGCATCTACAACCTCATCCTGGGCGCCATCAACACCCAAGCCGAATACGTCATCGAGTCGCCCTACTGCAACGCCTTCCAACCCCCACCCCCTTCGGGCCTGCGCCCAACCGCCAACGGCCAAGACGACGCCGTCCACCCGGCCTACGAGCCCGGCGCCGTGTTCGAGTGCAAGTACGAGCTGGACAGCCTGGCGCACTTCCTAGCCCTGGCCAACGAGTTCGCCGAGGCGACGGGGAAAGCCGATTTCCTAACAAGCGGCAACGGGAGGTGGCGGGTCGCGCTGGGGAGGCTGCTGGCCGTGCTGGACGAGCAGAGCCGCGGCACCTTCGACCCGGAGACGGCCCGGTACCGGCGCAACGAGTACACCTTCCAGCGCAACACCAACACGGGCACCGAGACGCTCAGCCTCATGGGCGTGGGCAACCCGCTCGCGTCCGGGACGGGGCTGGTGCGGTCCGCGTTCCGGCCGAGCGACGACGCGACCATCTTGGGGTTCTTCATCCCGGCCAACGCGATGATGGCCGTCGAGCTGGGGCGGACGGCGAAGCTGCTGAGGGGCACCGGGGAGGGGGAGGACGCGGTCCTGGCGGGCGAGCTGGAGGAGTTGAGTCGGAGGATTACGGAGGGAATATGGGAGCACGGCGTGGTTAAGCACAAGAAGTACGGGGATGTGTTCGCGTACGAGGTCGACGGGTACGGCGGCCATATCCTCATGGACGACGCGAACTACCCGAGTCTGCTGGCGCTGCCACTCATGGGGTTCTTGGAGAGAGACGAAGCCACGTATCGGAATACGAGGAGGATGCTACTTGAGAAGGCGGGGAATCCGTATTATTTGACAGGTAGAGAGTTTAAGGGGATTGGAGGTACGTTAGCGCTGTCTTGCGTGAGAGACGAAAGGGGTTGCTGATGCTTGTGAACAGGTCCGCATATAGGCCTCCAGAACGCGTGGCCGATGAGTCTTCTTATACAGGCCCAGACGTCGGACAACGACACTGAGATCGCCGAGTGTCTGGATCTGGTGCTTGGCGTGAGCCACTTGGGGCTGATCCACGAGAGCGTGGATGTTAACATGGCGGTGTCGTACACCAGTAAGTGTACCACGATAGTCATGGAGAGTTTCAGCTGACAGTTGCTACAGGGAGTTGGTTCGCATGGGCAAATGGCGTGTTTGCCGATACCGTCTTGGATCTAGCCAAGCGGAAACCTCATCTGATTTTTGAGAAGGCGACACCCTACGTGTTCTAGATCGACCTCAACACTTATTGTGTGGTGAGTGGTCTATGGAGGAAGCAGCACGACTTATGCGGCGTTAATCGCAGCATCAGCGATTACATGTAGTAGGTTACGACTTATGGATAGCGAGCGCAGCGGTTATGAAAACATCGAGTTTGAAATCAGGTCAAGAATATGACCACCTTCGACAACGGTTTCAGGAGGGACGGCCTTGACCACTTTGCTTTAAGATGCAACCAAGGTTGATTTAACGAACAACTGGCTCGAACTAAGTAAGCATTTTTGGTATAGACTAACTCATCAAAGAACATAGACTCAAGCGTCCACCTCCGGCCCCTCGGGCAAATGCGTGGCAGCAATATTACACTGCCTGAACAACCTCACCTCATCCTCCGCGAACGCGCCCACAACGGAATGCAACACCCCCCTGTTATGAAACAGCACCAGATCCCCCTCCTCCCAGTCATGAGCGTACACCTTCCCCGGCGCGATCCCGGGCCTCTGCAGGCGGTACACCGTCTCCCTCACCTCGGCCAGATCATCCACGACCGTCCCGTCCCCGAGATGCAGCTTCCTCGCCGCCGAAGGGTGCACCTGCAGCGCCAGCTTTCCGGTCACGGGGTTGCGCCAGCACATGGGCAGCACCTGGATCTTGTCCTCCTCGACGGGCGGGAGTTGGTCGAGGGGCAGTTCCCTGCCCTCGCTGACGAGGCCGAGGCCCGTGGGGCGCGACCGCGCCGCAGACATCCAGATGTAGGGGTGGGGTGCGTATTCCACCTTGGTGGATTTGACGAAGGCTTTATCTTCCGGGGAGAGGGCGTCGTACATGGCCTCACCGGAGACGAAGGTGGTGGTGCCGAGCGACACGTCGAGCTCGTCGCCCGTGCCGTCGTCGTAGCGGAGGGTCTGCCGCCGCCCCTTGGGGACCCTTACGGCGAGGAGGGTGGTGGCGACCGGGGGAGCGAGGCCGTACAGGGCGGCGTCGATGTGCCACCTGTAGAAGCGGGTGAAGTCGAGGTCGTCCTCGTCCGGGATGCGGGTGGCGTGGAAGGTGCGATGGTGCGGGTGGCGGAGCGTGATGTCGGTCAGCCCCTCGTAGGAGGCCACGAAGCCGTTGCCGATCACCTGGACCTGGGGCTGGTGCGGGATGGTCTTCAGGTCCGGGTGGAGGATGGAGCGCTTGGCGTCGATGGTGGCGCCGTGGCCGTACGAGGTCCCCGCCGGATCGAAGCGGCGGGTAAGTTCGTACTGGGCCCGCGGGGTGACGTGAGATTGGGACTTGAAGATGAGCACCTGGTGGGTGAAGAGAGCTTCGCGGATGGTGGCGAAGTCGGAGTCTTGAGGGAGTGTTAGTTAGGCACATGATATCGAGGGTTTGTCTTCACTATAGGCCCAAGAGGTGTGGCAAGAGGTCTTACCTGTCAGGTTTTCAATATCTACGTTGGACACCACCGCTCCAAAGTTGATTTGTGAGTCCTTGGGGACAGTTAGGGGCTCGATGGTGATGGATTTGATTGCGGAAGGCATGTTTGCTATTGTTTCTGAATTTGGCCGACTGCTGTCTCTATGCGCAAAGCTTGTGCCTTGGTCGTCGATGACCAGACTGTCAGCCCGGAGGCATGATTTATACCATCTCTATCTGACATTACGCCTTGTTCGGGTCCGGCCGATAACTGGTACCGCGTCACGAGGGGAGCGCCGGGCTCCACACCGGGGTCTCCACGGCTGACTGGCTAGCCTGGCCCGCCGGTTGACGGAGGCTTGATAGGTGATAGATACCATATACCCACGGAAATGATAAGCAGATGCGATGCCTTCATATAGTATTGTATGACAACCATATTCGCCAAATAGGGAGGATAGATTATCCAGTTCCCGTATGACCTGATATGTTACGGGTCGTAAGCCGCCAGCGCATATTGTCGCTGAACCTTCACAGCAAAACGGGGCCATACGTTAGGACATGGCCATCTCAGCTTCGGTGTACGGACTGGTGGACGAGAAGTACTCACACAATCAAACGCATCGAGCGTCAGGGGGTGGAAGCTGCACATACAGCAGTCAAATTCCCGCACCTTCTGTATCACGGTGAGGATGCTCGTAGTAGTCTATTGCAGACATATTGGACGACACAGTATTGTACATATGCTAACTTTACACCACACCCCTGACCATAATCCTTGAGCCTTCCGACTCGTGATCTTCACAATCCAAAGTTAGAGCTCTATACCCTAGGGGCCTCCTTAGGTGTCTCATGCGACAGCGTGGAAGGATCAACCTTCTTCAGCGACTCGGGGATCTCGCCCGCCTTCATCTTCTCAAAGTCGTCCTGGCTGAGCTCCTCCGGCTGGTCCTCCTCGACCAAGAACTCCTGTGGCGTGTACACCTGCCCCTCGCCAGACAGGTTGATCTCCGGGTCCTCCTTCGCCAGCTCGACGGCGTCTTCCCAGAGGTAATACCGCTCAGTGAGGACATGTCTGATAGCCTTCATCGTCTTGACAATCTGTTGTACACATCACGAATCGAAGTTAGCCACATCCCCAAGATTGCAAAACTTCGTAATTGTAAGAAAGAGGAAGTTGGAAAAAAACAAACCTCAGCATCCCTCCTCGCATCCTCCGCCGCCCCAAACCCGTATTTCCCCTTCTCCCTCTCCCAAGCCATGGTCGCGACCCTGTTCCTCTCCTTGCAACAAACCCACCAGAGCGAGTGCAGGTCGTCCCAGCTCTTAGCCCTCAGCTCCTCGGCCGTCCACGCCCGCCCGTGCCGGCCCGTCTCCACCCCAGACCGCACCACCACCTCGCGGTCGAAGAAGAACTCCCACAGCCCGTGGTCCGGGTCGGTTTCTGGGGAGGGGAGCTCGGCGCGCGGGACGGGGAGGGGGAGGGGCTCGTCCGAGACAGAGAGGCGCCAGCGCGGGCCCGTGCGCCGCATCGAGGACTCGCCGCGGTGGGGGTTGTTGTCGCGGGTCTTGCGGGCGCCCGGGTAGACGTGTCGTCTTGCGATTGGGGCGGAGGTCGAGAAAGGGGCTGTGGAGGAGGAGGAGGAAGGTGTCGGTCGGAGGTGATGTGGTTGCTGTTTGCGTTGGAGGAAGATTGGCGTGGATAGGGAGGGTAGTAATGCTGGTCTGCTGCCCGGCTGTAGAAGGCCTGCGGCCAGGGAGGGCCGCAGAGCTCTCGAAGTCGCCATTCTGTGGATTGGAGGCAGAAACACTGACGCTCCCTCTCGATGTGGAAGATTGCGCTTGGGGGTTTGTCCAAGATACGGTTGTCCTAGAAATTTTGGGTGGTCCAAGCTTCGTGCTGACGGGGACCCAGCGCAGCCAAAGCAGGGATCCGAAGTTTACCCGGACTCCAACGTCGAACTTGCGGCTGGCTGGCCCGGTCTCGCTTGTGTGGCTTGAGCCTTGAACTTCAAAATTCCCATCTTGATGCGCTCGCAGGTGTGTAAAGACAGTTCTCCCTCATCATTCTTGTCATGCTGGAGCCCGCGGCTTACTAATATGCTCTAGAATATGAGAATCTGTTCATGACATACACTTGCCACGTACCATGTCACTGTGGCAGTAAGGCCCGGCCGCCCCATGGAACTCACTGCCCATCCAACTAATGACAAACAGATCCTACCGCAACCTGCCTACCCTCGCCAGACTCGGCGTTGGAGGCGGCCTCTTAGCATGGGGTGCCATTGGTCTCTACCTTTCCGACAGGGCGGAGGAGAAGTTTGGCTTCACGCCAACAGAGGAGGACAAGGCGGCTTTGGACCGGTTAACGCCCAAGATCCATGCTGTCGAGAGGGAGCAGGGCAGGTAACCGAGGAGTCGCATATGTATGTATGTTACTGGGAGAAGGTGGGCATTTTGTCTATGGAGCTTAACAGAAGGTAGCTCTACGGACGGTGGTCACTCGGCTGGGAGGGTCGGTCATCGGATTCATGAAAAGCATCAGATATGGCTACAGCTAGCCTATGTGAACTACCTTCCGCCATTGCACCTAACAACGTCTCTTTCCATCACCTCTTCTATGTGCAGGGTAAGACAGAGACGACAAAACAGTCTAATGAGCCATAAGGTCTAATCATCCTTGATACCTCATAATGCAAGCAAATATACCGCCTCCGTCTTGCCAGTCTTGGGAATTGATTCCCTGCTTTTTGTTGAGCGCGAGCATTTTTGCGACCTGCCCCTCCCCGGCCTCGAAAGATGAAGAAAGAAAAAAAAGGAAACCGGAAAACAGTACAGTAAAAAAGCAAATACAGCCTCCCAAGCAAAGTGACAAACGCCATATCGATGCGAGGTGAACGTTTCCCGAGCTTCTGCTCATAAACATCACATGATGCCGCCGTTGCCGGTGCCCATTCCCGTCTTGACGGCCACTCCTCCCGGTGATTCCACTACCTTGTGCATCGGCTTGAACAGCTGTGCCATGTCAAGCGTCAGGTCGCCCGTGCCAAAGTCCCTGTCGATCTCGCCTACAGATCCCATCTCCTCGCCCCGCTGGGCAGCGTCCGTCATGACCCAATCTCTCACTGACTTCAGAATGTGAATGACCTGCACAAACCGCTGATCAGGAGCCATCTGCAGGTCGGCAGATGTCGTGTTCTTCAGTAGATATGTCGCCAACCAATAGAAATGAATCGCATCCCTAGAAAATCCATAGCGCCGAGGATTGACGGTGACCGAGGGAGGATGCTGTGTGGCCATGTCCATGTCCCAGCTCGACTTGAACTTCTCCAATGCCCTCATGAAAGTCTTCATTGTCGTACCGTCCAGCAGCGGGCCGTTTGCGTTGACCGGGGTCGCTCGGCCGCTGTTGCTTGCGCCCCAATCGTTCTGCGACAGCGGCGTGTTGGACCGGTTCATCATGGCCGCACGCGCACTCCCATCCAGTTGGACACGCCTCAACATAGCTAGCAATGCGTGGATGATAATGAACTTGCCGTACAGATTGGTCGAAGGCGGCTGAACCTGGTATAGGTTGTGGAGGAGTTCCCGCATAACGATGTGCATCTCGGACTGCTTGCGCAACCGCGTGCCTTCAGGGTTCCGTTGCTCGGCAACTCGCGGACCCCACAGGCCTAGAGCCTCTCCGCAAGCCACACCATTAGAAGCTTCCCAGGCAGCATCGTCAGCCGGCAGAGGCAGCTGCAGCTCCATTGCGTCGAATTCTGGGCCTGTGTTGAAATAGAGCCCGAGAGCTGCATCACACAAGAAGATCGCATACATGACCCGGATGCGTTTCTCCTGCTCGACCCAAGAAACCCAGTCGAAGTTGGCTGGGTTGAAACTGGTAGGCTGGAAGTCCGGCTGGTGAAGGATGCTGTAGAGGGACGGGTCGCGCGGAACACGAAGCAGACCCGACTTACGGGCCAATCTGGCCAGCAAAGGGAACGTTCGCCGCGACTTCTCCCGCTGCATTGGTGTTCCGTGCCAGATGGAAAGGATGTGGCACAAAGTAGTGGCCTGAAGTTCCTCGAGATCCTGTTTCTGCGCAAAGAACTGATAGTCGCGTCCAGAGCCGGACTGCGTGTCGTCCAAGAGCGAGGAATACACCCGCGATGAGGCCTCGAGAGCCGGCCTGAGATAGTCGATGATCTCGCGCACGTTAGCACTGGGGACACGGTCGGAATAGCAAGCGCCGATGGAGCACATGCAGGCCAGGAGGCCCACATACGCCTCCATAACACGGAAAGTAGGAATGTGAAGTATGCTGAAATGCACGTGGAAATGCATATACTTCTCCAAGAAGTCTTTGATATTGTCGGGTTGGAAGAACTGGTCGAGGGCAGCGGTTGACGGGTTGGCGGGACTGCCCCGCGGGATGAGGAAGTTGAGGATTTGAGACGAGAGTTGTTGGTAGGTATGCTGGGAGGATGGCGGCACCCCCCAGTCAGGGTATAGGGTGGTGGAATCGGTGGAATCGGTGCCGGGAAGCGCACCCGCTCGAGCGGGATCGGCATTAGGGTCTTGCTTGACCATTACGGTCTGCGTCTGTCCGACGTTAGGAGGGAGGTACGAAGTGCCGTAGGGATTCTGATGCGCACCAGTTTGGAACATTTGAGCCCAATCCATGTTCGCCTGTTGGGTCGAGTTTGCTCCTCCAAACATGGGCATCCCGTTCTGCGCGGGGGGCATGCTGTAGTTGGCCAACTGCGGGTTGATGTTGTTGGACACGTCGCCGTTGTACGACTGCTCGTAGCTGCCGGGGCGCGTCGCGCCGCCCATGACCGAGCCTGTCATGCTCCTCCTGTCGCGGTTGGCGTCATCAACTCTATTGATGCTGCTGTCCCTCGAGAGCTGGCTTTGGTCATTGGCGATTTGGTTCATGCCGTCGTTGGCGGGGATGAGCCCAAAGGGGACCATGCCGTCTGCAGAGGGCATGTTACCGAGGCCGTTCATGTGGCCAGGGGCGCCTTCAGCCTTGATCTGCTGCTGCTGCTGCTGCTGCTGTTGCTGC